>Ga0247820_10002425_pt1 | contig 10473 bp, 11 predicted proteins | sample 13C_Glucose_Day1_2_FD_192480 | JGI IMG/M metagenome (GOLD analysis project Ga0247820, IMG submission 192480) | Soil microbial communities from agricultural site in Penn Yan, New York, United States - 13C_Glucose_Day14 | ecosystem: Environmental > Terrestrial > Soil > Agricultural land | place...
GCCGCGGAAGAAGGGCACGGTGCTGTCGGCCCACTGTCGCAGCTGCGGTCACGCCCTGAACGACGCGGCCGAGCGCAAGATCGGCCGGCACAGCGACTGCCCGGCGACGTACGACGAGCGCACGCTGGCGCTGCTCAAGGAGTGGCGCAAGCAGCAGGCCACGGACGAGAAGGTCCCGGCGTTCTGCGTGTTCACCGACGCGACGTTGGTGGCCATCGCCGAGTCGCGCCCCACCGACCAGCAGTCCTTGATCAAGATCCCGGGGCTGGGTCAGTCGAAGCTGACCAAGTACGGCGAGCAGGTGCTGGCGATCCTGGCGGCACCTGCCGCCCCGACGCCCTGATCTTCCCCGACCGCCTCAGCGCCCGGGCCGGTGCGCCGTGAGGAAAACTTCCCGCGACATGTCCGAAAAGCGATTGCGGTGCCTCTTGGTTGTCACATAACCTGAACCGGTGCCGTTGGACTTCAGCGCGCACCTAGCAGATTCCCAGGCCGACAGGTGGTGATGATCATGGCGATTCTCGAGTGCACCGCAGGTGCGATCGGCGCGTCGACCATGCGCGTTGCCGCCGCCGTGCGTCCTGTCGCGCAGGATCACCAGGCCCATCTGCTGCCCACCGTCCGCACCCACTCCCTGGCCGGAGTGGGCCTCTATGAGGTTCAGGGCTCGGACAAGGGTTGGGGCGGTCTGATGACCGACGCCAAGGACGCCATCAACGGCACCGACCCCACCTCCTTTCCGACCCGTCTGGGACCACCACCTGACTGTCCACCGGTGACGTAACACCGGCGACGACCCTCAGGCCGTGACTCCCAGACATCCGGGAATCACGGCCTTCGTGTTTCCCGGCCATCAACGAGCAGACAAGTTGGCCGAATCATGAACGAATCAGCACGAGACCTGATGGGTGCGTCGTCACTCCTGGGGACGGGTCCCTCGGAGCTGGATGTGCGGACTCTTCCGTGTCGACTGGGCGACCCGGATCTCTGGTTCGCCGAGTCACCCGGTGATGTCGAGGCAGCGAAGGCCCTGTGCCGGGACTGCCCGCTGCAGCAGGCATGCCTGACCGGCGCCCTGGAGCGGCACGAGCCGTGGGGTGTCTGGGGCGGTGAGCTGTTCATCGGCGGTGTCGTCGTGGCGCGCAAGCGGCCGCGGGGTCGTCCGCGCAAGCACCCGCTGCCGGAACCGGTGGCAGCGTGACCGTCCCGGCGGAGCGGGCAGCATGAGTGAGGGAGCCTGTCCCGGTGAGCCTGATGGTCCAGGCCTACCGGGCCGGGTCTTCCACGCCGTCCGGCTGTGGCTCGGCCGGGCCCTCTGGTGACGTGGCGGCCGGAGCTCCGAGTTGTCAGACCCTGTGGTCGCCCGAACGGCCGCAGGATCTGACAACTCGGAGTATCAGTCGTGGGTGTAGCCGGGCAGGAACTCTTCCAACACCCGACCGAAGGCGGCCTTCACGCCGAGCTGGGACAGCACGGCCAGTCCGCCGAGCCAGACCCGGTGGATGAGCAGATAGCTCGGCGGCAGGTTGAGCCGCAGTCCGACGCCACCGGAGCCCTGCACGTCGCGGACTCGGATGAACTGCTCCCGCATCCAGTCCCGGGAGAACTGGAACTCCTCCTCCGCGGCCGGTTCGACGAACGGCGCCAGGTACTCCATCAGATCGTGGGCATCGACGTCGTCGCCGACGAAACCCTCCACCTTGAGCTGGGCGTGCACCTCCTCGGCATCGCCGCGTTCGGCGACGCGCAGGATCCGGCCCATCGCAGAGGGAAGTCCGTCGGGCATCCGGGCGACCAGACCGAAGTCGACCACCCCGAGCCGCCCGTCGGCCAGCACCTTGAAGTTGCCGGGGTGCGGGTCGGCGTGCAGCAGGCCGACCGCCTGCGGACCGGCGAACAGGAACCGGACGTACCTCAGTCCGATCGCGTTCCGCTGCTCGACCGAGTCGTCCCGCACCGTGGAGAGGGGGCGTCCCTCGATCCACTCGCTGACCATCACGCGCGAGGTCGAGACGAGGACCGCCGGTACCACGAACTCCGGGTGGCCGGCGAAGCCAACGGCCGCCTGCTGCTGGTGCCCGGCCTCGAGGGTGTAGTCGAGCTCCTCGCCGATCCGAGCGGTCATCTCCTCGACCAACGGCTTGACGTCCATGCCGCCGGCGAGCGGGGCGATCACCTTCGAGAGCCTGCCGATCTGCCGCAGATCCGAGCGCAGCGCCTCGTCGGCCCCCGGATACTGCACCTTCACGGCGACCGACCGGCCGTCGCGCCAGACCCCCCGGTGCACCTGACCGATGGAAGCCGCGGCCGCCGGCCGCGGATCCAGCTCGACCAGGTCCTGCTTCCAGCGAGCGCCCAGCTCCCGGGCCAGCACGGCGTGCACGCGCGACGTCGGCATCGGTGGAGCCGAGTCCTGCAGCCGGGTCAGGTGCTCGCGGTAGGGCTTGGCCATGTCCTCCGGCAGCACCGCCTCGAACAGACTCAGGGTCTGGCCGAACTTCATCGCGCCGCCCTTGAGCTCGCCCAGCACCTTGAACAGCTGCTGCGCGGCCCGCTCCTGGAGGTCGGCGTTCACCCGCTCCGCCGAGGAACCGCCGATGCGCTTGCCGAGCCCGAGGGTGGCACGGCCGGCGAAGCCGAGCGGTAGGGACGCGAGCCGCGCCCCGCGACGCAGGCTGGACCGCGCCAGCGGGTCGTCGGTGTCGCTCATCTGGTGGGGCACTCCTGGGGTCTGCTGGATCGAGTGGTGTCCGGGCCGATCGGTCACCATTCTGCGCGCGGGGACCAACAACATCCGCAGGCCGGATCGACCGACCAGACGCGTCGCTGCCAGGACCACGCATGAGGCCCGAGCTCCACGGTGGCCGATGCGGTCTCCACCGTATGCCCGGCCAGGTGAGACAGGACCTGCGTCGTCACCAGGGCGGCCGCCCAGTCGGCGGCCAGCGGGTCCCAGTCGCCTCGCGTGCGGCAGAGCTGGGCCAGCATCCGGGGCCAGGCCGGATCGGCGCGCGTCCGAGCCAGGTCGGTGCATCCCAGGCAGCTGGTCCGGCCCGGGAGGACGAGCGGACCCACCACCGCCCCCTGGGCCCGTGGTCGTACGAGCAGGTGCGGGTGACCTGCCTGGGTCAGTCCCGTGGTGATCGCCCGGTCGACCTCGAGGCTCGTCGCCAGCACGATGGTCAGATCCACCGGGTCGACCGACGGGGCGGACCAGTGATCGGCGGGCTGCACCCGATCCCGCCCCTGGGTCCAGCCCGCCCACGGTGACGGGCGGTCGTGCTCGACCACGACGACGCGGCCGACTCCTGCCCGCAGGAGCTGCTCGCCGATGCGCGTACCCGCCGGCCCCAGTCCCACGAGCCGGAGGGTGAGCGCCTCCGGCCCCACGATCGAGGGCGGCTGCAGCAGGCCGGTGGCGGCCAGAGTGGCGACGAGCGACTCCGCCCGCTCGGCGGGCACACCGAGGCGGACCGCCACGCCGGTGAGCTCCCCGAGCCGGTAGCGACCGTCCATCAGCTCCAGCAGCGTCTGCAGCGAGCCGTCCGGATCGGCGATGACGACGGCGTCGGCGTCGTCGAACCCGAGTTGGAGGTCGTGGTCGTCGCGGCGCAGCAGGGTCAGGTGGGGCTGGAGCCGGAGCCGGTCGCCGAGGTCAAGAGCGGGGGAGTGGAGAGTCTGCACGACAGCCAGTGTGTGACCGTGTGGGTCGCCGTGGAGCGCTGTCCACAGCAGGATCTTCTCTGGGGCGGCGCAGCCGCGCCGGGGAACCGCTGGGATGACCCCAGCCGTTCCCCGGCGCGTTCAGATCAGTTCCTGGACACCCGGCGGAGGATGCGTGCGGGGCAGGAGGTCCGACGATCTGGGCCGTGCGTCAGCGAGTCTGACGCCCTGGGCTCGTGCGTCAGGCCTTGCCGAGGATGCGGTTCAGGTTGGTGCCGCAGACCGGACACTTGGCCTTGGCCATCCGGGTGCCCTTGTCGTTGACATGGACGTCGCCGCTTGCCTCGCGCTTCTCCTTGCACTTCACGCAGTAGAACTCGCCGCTGTAGGTCTCCGCCATGATGTCTCCTTGCTCGTCGGCCGGGCTTCGATGGTCGCGACGACCGGTTGGTCGTCTGCTCAGCCCTCGGTCGCCGGTTACTTTACGACAGGTGGTGGCGTACGGGACCGGAGCACGCCGCCGGAAGGACGAAACCTCCAGGAACATCGGTGCCGCTTGCCTTCCCCTGCGAGCGGTCCGACCATCTGGAGGTTTCGTGGACTCGACGTTAACCGTCCGCTCGGGTCGGCGTCAATCGCGGCAGCCGCAGCGTCATCCACCGCCTGTGGACAACAGTGTGGACAGCATGTGAGCAAGCCCGTCCTCGATGTGGACCACTGCCGTCCACACCGTGTTGGCCGGGTCGTCACCGTGTGGAAACCTCGTAGGTGAGGCTGGGAGCAGAGGGGAGCGCGGGTGAGCGAGCAGGGAGCGGGATCGGCCGGGCCGCGGCCGTTGGTCGAGGTCCGGCGCAGCAGTCGCCGCAAGCGGACCGTGACCGCCTACCGGGAACGGGACACCATCGTGGTGCTGCTGCCGGGCCGGATGTCGGCGAAGGAGGAGCGGGAGTGGGTGGACCAGATGGTTCGCCGGGTCCTCGCGCGCGAGGCGCGGGCCGCCGGACCGCGGGGTGACGCCGAGCTGGCCGCTCGAGCCGCGGCACTGATCGCGGAGTACCTGGACGAGGTGCCTCCGCCGGCGTCGGTCAGCTGGGTCGGCAACCAGCAACACCGTTGGGGGTCGTGCACCCCGAGCACGGGTGCGATCAGACTGTCCGACCGCCTGCGTCGTCTGCCCGGTTGGGTGGTCGACTACGTGCTGGTGCACGAGCTCGCGCACCTTGTCGAGCCGACCCACTCGGCCCGGTTCTGGTCGTTGGTGGCTCGCTACCCCCAGGCCGAGCGCGCCCGCGGCTACCTGGAGGGCTACCAGGCGGCCGGCGGCCCGGGTGCTCCGGGCGAGTCCCCGGCCGACGACGGAGTCGACTGATCCCACTGTCCGGTCGGGCCGGCCGACGCACCCTGACTACAGCCGGTGCTGTCGGCGCAGCGCCGCCGGGAGGTAGACCGCCCCCGGTGCGTCACTCGACCCGGCGGCGACGTCCCGCGGGTTGGAGATGGCACACCGCTTCAGGGACAGGCAGCCGCAGCCGATGCAGGAGTCCAGCCCGTCCCGGAGTCGCTCCAGCGCCGCGATCTGCTCGTCGAGCCGGGATCGCCAGTGCCGGGTGATCCGCTGCCAGTCGGCCCGGGTCGGGGTGCGGCCGTGGGGGAGTCGGGCGAGCTCGGCGCGGATCTCGTCCAGAGTCAGGCCGACGTTGGCGGCGGCCCGGATGAACGCGAGACGGCGCAGCACGCTCCGCTCGTACCGCCGCTGTCCGCCACTGCTGCGCTTGGCCTCGATCAACCCCTGGCTCTCGTAGTAGCGAAGCGCCGACGCCGCGAACCCGCTGCGCTCCACCACGTGACTGATCGACAGCTCGTCGTGGCTGTCCACCGGGACTCACCTCCACACGCCCTTGACTTGAAGTTAACTTGAACTTCAAGAATGGCAGCAGAACATCGGATGGACAAGCGATACAGGGAGTTGAGATGTCTGTTGCACTGATCACCGGCGGCTCGGCCGGTCTCGGACTGGCGCTGCTGGAGGCTTTGACCCAACGGGGGTGGACGGTCATCGCCGACGGCCGGGACGCCGACCGGTTGGCTGACGTGCAGAGCCCGGGTGCGGTCCGCGTGGTCGGCGACATCGCCGACCCGACCCACCGGGCGGCTCTGGTCGCCGAGGTCGAACGAGTCGGCCGGCTGGATCTGCTGGTGCACAACGCCAGCACGCTGGGCCCGCTGCCGTTGAGGCCGCTGCGGGAGCTGACCGGGGACGATCTCGCCGCCACCTGGGCGGTCAACGCCCTGGCGCCGCACGAGCTGACCCGAGCCCTGCTGCCTCGGCTCCGTGCCTCGAACGGGGTGCTGATCTCGCTGTCGTCCGACGCCGCGGTCGAGCACTACCCGACCTGGGGAGCGTACGGAGCGGGCAAGGCCGCCCTGGACCACCTGACCGCGACCTGGGCGGCCGAGGAGGATCTGCTCGCGTACGCCATCGACCCCGGCGACCTGCGCACCGCCCTGCACCAGGCGGCGTTCCCCGGCGAGGACATCTCCGACCGGCCGTTGCCGGCCACGGTCGTGCCGGCGTTCCTGGAGATCCTTCGGCGACGGCCCGCCGCGGGCCGTTACCGGGCCGCCGACTTCCTGCCGGTGGGGGTGTGAGATGACCATCCTGACCGAGTCACCGACCACCGTCTTCCGTCCTCCCGCGGGTGGTATCGCGCCGGCGCCGGCCGAGGCGCGGGGCGCCGCCCGGGATGCGGTCCGGCTGCTCGTGGCCGAGTCGGGCGGCATCGGCCACGCCACCTTCCGCGACCTGCCACAGCACCTGCGCGCCGGGGACGTGGTGGTGGTGAACAACTCGGCCACCGTCGCCGGAGAGATCGATGCCGTCGGTCCCCGCGGGCCGGCCGTGCTGCACCTCGCCACGCCGCTCGACGACGGGAGCTGGATCCTGGAGGTGCGCACCGCGCCCGATGCCTCCCGCTCGGTGCTGGACGCCGCCGTGGGTGACCGGTTCGCGGCGGGCGACCTCGAGATGAGGCTGCTCGAGCCGTACCCGCGGCCCGGCTCCTCACCGACCGGCCAAGGCAACCGCCTCTGGCGGGTCCGCGTGCTCGGCGACCTCCAGGCCCACCTGGCCAGCGCCGGTCGCCCGATCGCGTACGGGTACCTCGACCGGCGCTACCCCCTGACGGCGTACCAGTCGGTGTTCTCCACGGTGCCCGGCAGCGCCGAGATGCCATCGGCCGGTCGCCCGTTCACCCGGTCTCTGGTCACCGAGCTGGTCTCCCGCGGGGTCGCCGTCGCCCCGATCACCCTGCACACCGGTCTGTCGTCCCAGGAAGCCGGCGAAGCGCCCCAGCCGGAGCGGTTCGAGGTGTCGGAGTCGACCGCGAGGCTGGTCAACGCCGTCCGGGCCGGAGGCGGTCGGGTGGTCGCCGTGGGCACCACCGTCACCCGCGCCCTGGAGTCGGCCGTCGTCGGAGACCGGCTGGTGGCCCGGCGCGGCTGGACGGATCGAGTGGTGACGCCGGGCGAACCGCCGCAGGTGGTCACCGGGCTGGTCACGGGCTGGCACGACCCGCAGGCCTCGCACCTGCTGCTGGTCGAGGCGGTCGCCGGGGCGGCCCTGACCCAACGGGCCTACGACGCCGCCGTCGCCGGTGGCTACCTGTGGCACGAGTTCGGCGACAGCGCCCTGTTGCTGCCCTGAGGCCGGACGTCCCGGACAGCCGAGCAGCGGAAGATAGAGCGGCGGGGGTAGAAAGGAGCCCTCGACGGGCGGAGGGTGATGGTCGGTTTCGATCGGGGGCAGACCCTGGCCGAGCGGTTCCGGGTCCACGCGGGCGAACAGACCCACCTGTACGGCTACGTGCTCCGTGGGATGGCCGACGATCTCGACGCGGGCGGGCCGACGCGGGAGGTGGTGCGCGGCTACGAGGAGGCTCCGCCCGGCGCCGTGATCCAGCTGCGCCTGCTGGCCGGGATCTTCCGCCTGGTGCTGGCCGGCCGGGCACCCGAGCTGCGGCCCTACTATGCCTGCCTCGGCGGTGCCGAGCCGCCGTCGACCGCCTGGCCGTTGATGCGTCGGGTGATCACCGACCATCTCGACGAGCTGCACGAGGCGCTGGCCATCGCACCGCAGACCAACGAGGTCGGTCGCTCGGTCGCGCTGCTGGTCGGGTTGTTCGACCTCGCGGCGGCCACCGGCTGCCGGCGGGTACGGCTGCTCGAGCTGGGCGCCAGTGCCGGGCTGAACCTGCTGGTCGACCGGTTCCGGGTGGCCGGCGACGGCTGGTCCTGGGGGCCCGAGGCGTCGCCGGTCCAGCTGCTCGGGGCAGTGCACGGGGCGATCGTGCCCGCCGACGTGCAGATCGTCGAGGCCCTCGGCTGCGACCTGGACCCGGTGGACGCCACCAGCCAGCAGGGGCGACTCCGGCTGACCTCGTTCGTGTGGCCGTTCGATGTGCACCGGCATGAGCGGTTGGCCGGAGCGCTCCGGCTGGCCGCCGAGCAGCCACCGGTGGTGGACCGGGCCTCGGCCGCGGACTGGCTGGCGTCCCGGCTGGAGATCGCGCCCGCCGAACCGGACGCCCTCGTCGTGATCTGGCACTCGGTCACCCAGCTCTACTGGCCGGCCGCGGAGGTCGCCGCCGTCCGGGCGGCACTGTCCGCCTACGGGCGGGACCACCGGGTGGCCGAGGTCGGGATGGAGTACGCGCCCGACGGTGTCGCGGGGGAGCAGCCCGAGGTGCGCACCAGCCTCTGGTCGGGCGACGACAGCCCGCCCCGGCGGCGGCTGCTCGGTACCGCGCACGACCACGGGATCCCGGTTCAGCTGGGGGCGCTCCGGTCCTGAGCGGTCCCCGACCACTCCTCGGTCAGCAGCCCGTACACGAGCAGATCGCTCCAGGCGCCCTTGAACCACTCGTTGCGGACGAAGTGGGCCTCGCGGCGCATGCCGAGCCGTTCGCACAGGGCCGCCGATCTCACGTTCAGCACATCGAGGCGGGCCTCCACCCGGTGCAGGCCGAGCTCACCGAAGGCCAGGTCGAGGACCGCGCCGGCCGCTTCGGTCGCGAAGCCACGGCCGCCGTGATCGGGGTCGAAGACCCAGCCGATCTCGCCGCCGCGGTCGTTCTCGCTGCGCAGGAACACGATGACGTCCCCGGCCAGCTCGCCGGTGTCGCGACGCCACGCGCCCAGCGTCAGGGCCTGACCCTCGGCGGTCAGATCCGACCGCGACAGGACCGGGCCCGAGAGACGTTCGAGCAGCGTGTCCCGATCCTGGGGCTCGAACGGCAGGTAGCGGCAGACGTCCGCCCGACCGCGATAGGCCAGCATGGCGTCGACGTCCTCGACCGTGAACGGTCGGAGCGCCAGCCGGTCGGTCAGGACCGGGTAGGTGGGACGCAGCAGCATGACCGGCGGGGCGGCTAGCGGCCCGCCTCGCCGTCGGTACCGTCCGCCCCGTCAGGGCGGGTGTCCCCGGGACCGGTCTCACCGGGCTCGTCGGTCGGCTCGGTCTCGGCGGAGTCCAGCAGTGCGGCGAGGGCCGCATCGAAGTCGTCGTCGGTGGTGGACGCCGACTCCTCCCGGCCGACGAAGCCCAGCGGGTCGTCGAGGTCGGCCGACGTCGGCAGCAGGTCGGGATGGTTCCAGACCGCGTCCCGGCCGTCCGCGCCCCGTGCGTCGCGGACCGCGGCCCACAAGTTGGCGGCGTCGCGCATCCGGCGTGGGCGGAGCTCCAGGCCGACCAGGGTGGCGAAGGTCGCCTCAGCCGGCCCGCCGGTCGCCCGAGTGCGGCGTACGGTCTCTGCCAACGCCGCGGCCGCCGGCATCCACGGGGCGGTCGCCTGGCTGACCACGTCGTCGACCCAGCCCTCGACCAGGGCGAGCATGGTCTCCAACCGCTCCAGCGTGGCCAGCTGCTCGGGTGTCTTCTGCGGCTCGAACAGGCCACCCTCGAGCTGGGAGGAGAGCTCGGCGAGGTTCTCCGGATCGACCCGGCCGACGGCCTCCTCCAGCGCGGAGGTGTCGATCGTGATGCCGCGGGCGTACTCCTCGACCAGGGTGAGCATCTGCTCGCGCAGCCAGCCGGCGGCCGCGAAGAGTCGCTGCCGAGCGCACTCCCGCAGGGCCAGGTAGAGCGTGACGTCGGTCGCGGACTGATCCAGGCCCTCGCCGAACTTGGCGATGTTGGTGGGCAGCAGCGCCACGTGACCCGGTTCGTTGAGCGGCAGTCCGATGTCGGTGACCCCGACCACCTCGGTGGCCAGCTGGCCCAGCCCCTGGCCGAGCTGCAGCCCGAACATGCTGGCCCCGGACGTCCGCAGCATCGGCCGCAGCATCTGCTCCATCCCGGCCAGACCGGGGATGGCCTCGGTCTGCTCGCCGTCGCCGAACTTCAGGGCGCCTTCCATGGCGTCGGCGATGTGGGTGGCCACCGGCTCCACCAGCCGCTTCCAGACCGGCATCGTGTTCTCGATCCACTCCGCCCGGCTCCAGGCGGACACGACGGTGCTGACCCGGGGGAAGCCGGTCGCCGCATCCAGCCAGACCTCGGCGATGGACGCGGCCTCGGAGATCTCGTGCTGCTGACCGAACCCGGGGCTGGGATCGGCGCCCAGGGAGGCGACGGTCTTCCGCGCGGTGTCCTTGGTCACCTCCCAGTTCACGCCGGAGTCGGAGGAGGTGGTCGGCTGACCGAACAGGGACCCACCCCCGCCCAGCATGGAGAAGGCGTTCTGCAGCTGTGACATCAGCTGGTTCATGTCGCCGCCACCGAACTGGTTCATGAAGGCCTCGAACGGGTTGCCC
>Ga0247820_10002426_pt1 | contig 10465 bp, 7 predicted proteins | sample 13C_Glucose_Day1_2_FD_192480 | JGI IMG/M metagenome (GOLD analysis project Ga0247820, IMG submission 192480) | Soil microbial communities from agricultural site in Penn Yan, New York, United States - 13C_Glucose_Day14 | ecosystem: Environmental > Terrestrial > Soil > Agricultural land | place...
CCTCTACGACCCCGATCCCAAGCCCACCCCGCCCCGCGGTTTCGACGCCGTGGCGGAGGCGGTGCTCGGTGACGAACCCGCCGTCTCCGGCGACAACCACCTCGCCGAACCCATGGCGCGGGTCAACGACGCCGTGCGGACGGGCAGGATCGACGCGGCGGCCCGGCTGGCCGAGGAGACCGTCGCGGAGGCGTCCGGGACCCTGGGGCCGGAGCACCCTGAGGTGCTGCGGCTGCGTGAGCTCGCCGCGTACATCGCCTATCTGGCCGGGGAGCCGCTGCGCGCCTTCCGGATGTCCCTCGACCTCGCCGTGATCTGCCGCCGCGCGGGAGACGCGGAGGCCGCCTACGGCAACGTCCGCAGCGCGGCGACCGCCTGGCGCGCGGTGCGCGAGCCGCTGCCCGGACTGGAACTGGGGCACGAGCTGATCGCCCTGTGGACCGAGCTCACCGCCGAGGACGGCCCCGCCGCCGACGAGATCGAGGAACTGGAGTCCGCCCGCGCCCGCATGGGCCGGCTGACCGAACGCGCCCGCGCCCAGCAGCCCTGAGCGGCGGGCCGGACCGGGAGCCGCCCGGCGAATCGGCCCGTGCACGCGGACGCGGGGTCAGGGCCGGCGTGCACGCCGGCCCCCGCGACTCGCCGCCTCCACGCCCGGCTTCTCCGGCGCGCTGGAGCGGCCCCCTCGCATCGGCTCCCTCCTCCGCCCCGGTCGGCCGCACCGGCCCCCGCGGACCGGGGATGGCGGGACCCCGCGAGTCCTCCGTGTCCGATCCGTGCCGGGCAGCGGCCTAGTGCAGACAGAACTCGTTGCCCTCCGGGTCCGCCATCACGAGCCAGCTCCCGGACGGCTCCTCCACCCGGCGCAGCACCCGCGCGCCGAGCCCCTCCAGCCGCGCCTGCTCCTCCTCGCGGCTGCCCGCACCGGGGTGCAGATCGAGGTGGAGCCGGTTCTTGGCCGTCTTCGCCTCCGGCACCCGCTGGAACAGCAGCCGCCGCCCGTGGCCGGTGCCGCTCTCCGCCTCGTACGGGTCGTCGGGGTGCCGTACCGCCGCCAGGTCGCGCCATGCCCGGCGGCCGTGGGACTCGACGGTGAGGTCGGCCGGCACGGCGCCCGCGCCGAGCAGCTTCCCGATCAGCGCGCTGTGGTCCTCGACCACGTACCGGAGGGCCGCGGCCCAGAAGTCCGCCTGCGCGTGCGGGTCGCCCGCGTCGACGACGACCTTCCAGTGCACGGGGGTGGCCGGAGTCGGTGTCTGCGTCATGCGCTCAGTTATAGGCCCCGGCACTGGCAACGCCCGGCTCTACGGCCTGGCGCGCAGCGCGTCCGCTTCGGCGGCGGGGCCCACCGTGTCCGCCGGGACACGGCCGGGCGCCGCGGTCCCCCTGGCCACCGCGCGGGCGGCCCGGCGCGCGGTGCGCAGCGCGTTCCAGGTGAGGAGGGCCAGCGCCAGCCACACCAGCGCGAAGCCGGCCCAGCGCTCGGGCGGCATGGCCTCCTTGAAGTAGAGGATGCCGAGCAGGAACTGGAAGACCGGGGTCATGTACTGGAGCAGCCCCAGCGTGGACAGCGGCACCCGGATCGCGGAGGCGCCGAAGCAGACCAGGGGGAGCGCGGTGACGATGCCGGACGCGGCGAGCAGCAGCGCGTGCCCCGTCCCTTCGGTGCCGAAGGTGGCGTCGCCCCGGGCGCTCAGCCACATCAGATAGCCGAGCGCGGGCAGGAACTGGATCGCGCTCTCGGCGGCCAGTGACTCGACACCGCCGAGGTTGACCTTCTTCTTCACCAGTCCGTACGTGGCGAAGGAGAAGGCGAGGCAGAGCGAGATCCACGGCGGCCGGCCGTAGCCGATGGTGAGGACGAGCACCGCGGAGGCGCCGACCCCGACCGCTGCCCACTGCACGGGCCGAAGGCGCTCCTTCAGCAGCAGCACGCCCATCGCGATCGTGACCAGCGGGTTGATGAAGTAGCCGAGGGACGCCTCGACGACGTGCCCGGAGTTCACGGCCCAGATGTAGACGCCCCAGTTGACGGTGATGACCGCCGCCGCGACGGTGACCAGGGCCAGCCTGCGCGGCTGCCGCAGCAGCTCGCCGAGCCAGGCCCAGCGGCGTATGAGGAGCAGGGCGGCGGCCACGAAGAGCAGCGACCACACCATCCGGTGGGCCAGGATCTCCACGGCCCCGGAGGGTTTGAGCAGGGGCCAGAACAGGGGGACCAGCCCCCACATCCCGTAGGCCGCGAAGCCGTTCAGCAGTCCGAGGCGTTGTTCGCCCTCCGGCTTCCCGGTCACCTGCACTCCTCTCCCGGTTCGCTGTGCACACGCCTCACCGAAGGTAGCGCCCATGGCCCTCGTCTGTCATGCCCGTATCGCCATACGGTCATGACGGGTTCCGCGGTCCCTCCCGTCCCGGAACACCGCTCCCGGAACACCGCGAGCGGCGACTTGTATCCGCTTTGTATGCGCCCCTCCTTCAATCGCCCCAGTCACCTCGGCGACCTCGGGAGGAACAATGCGCGTACGGAAGAGACAGGGCCGTCGGCTGCTCGCGGCACTGTGCGGCCTGGCCGCAGTGATGGCGGCCGCCCCGGCCTCGGTCGCGGCGGCGGAGGACACCTCGGCCGACCTCCGGGCGGCAGCGACGCGCCCCGCGTTCCGCATGCCGTTCGTCTGCGGACAGAGCTGGCGCGGCAGCAACTGGCAGGGCCACAGCCCCGCCCACTCCATCGACTGGAACCACTACGACGCGAACGGGACCCCGGACGACCGGGGGCGCCGCGTCCTCGCCAGCGCCGGCGGCACCGTCCTGTCGTCGTACTACTCCACGACCACCGGCTACGGGAACACCGTCGTCATCGGACACGGCAACGGCTGGCGGACCCGGTACTCCCACCTGAAGTCCCGTGACGTGCAGAAGGGCGCCACCGTCTCGCGCGGTCAGCGCATCGGCACGGTCGGCGCCACGTCCGCGCTCTACGACATCTCGCCGCATCTGCACTACGAGCAGATACACGACGGCAGTGTCGTCGTCGCCGTCGTCCAGGGCGTCACCTGGTACGACTACCTCGCGCGCTACCAGACCAGCACCAACGGCTGCTGAGCCCGGCGCCGCACCGAACCGGGGGAGCGGGTACGGCGGCCGTGTGCCGCCGTACCCGCATGCCCGGTGCCGTACCGCTTGCGCGGCTCAGCGCAGGGAACGCAGCTTGGCGTCCACCAGCTCGGCCTCGTCGCGCACGTCGAGGCGCCGGTATGCCGACAGCGAGCGGTGGAAGTAGCGCCGCGCGGTCTGCTTCCGGCCCGTGGCGTGGTGCAGCTCGCCCAGCAGACACGCCACCCGGGCCTCCGCACGGCGGTCACCGAGCCGCTGCTGCACCGCCAGCGCGTCCACCAGCAGCGCCGACGCCCGGCCCGCGTCGCCCTGCCGCAGGCACAGCTCCCCGATGCTCTGCTGCACGTACGCCGCGCAGTGCGTGTCGGTCAGCTCGTCGAAGATCCCCAGGGCCCGCTCCAGCTCGGCCCGCGCCATGTGCGGTGTGCCGCGCAGTTCGTGCAGTACGGCGATACGGCGCCGGACCTGTGCCTCGCGGTGCCGGTCGCCGACGTCGCGGGACAGGGTGAGCGCGTCGTCGAGCCACGGTGCCGCGGCGTCCGCGTCGCCCCGGTCCAGCCACACCGAGGCGATCGCGTTGTGCGCGATCGCCTCACCGTGCCGGTCGGCCGCCGCCCGGAAGGCGTGCCGCGCCTCGGTGAAGGAGGCCAGCGCCGAGTCCAGGTCGCCGGTCACCCGGTGCACGGAGCCGATGCCGAGCCGGGCGACCGCCTCGCCGGAGCGGTGGCCGAGGGCGGTGAAGACCTCCCGGGAGCGGGTGAACGCGGTGAGCGCGTCGGCGTACCGGTCCTGATAGAGATGGAGCTGGCCGAGGTTGCGCAGCAGGGCGGCGGACCGGGTGTCGCTGGGTGCGGGCCCCGCCTGGAGGGCGAGCCGGTGGGTGCGCAGCCAGTCGTCGTAGTAGCCCCGCATGTCGAAGAAGCCGGCCAGCTCGACGGCGAGGTCGCCCGCCCGCGCGTGGTCGCCGAACCGCAGAGCGGACTCCACGGCGGTGACGAGGACCCGGCGTTCGCTCTCGAACCACTCGACCGGCCGGGTGCGTACCGCGCGGGCGATGCCGGCGGCCGGGCCGGGCAGCGGCACCGTCTCCCCCAGCACCCCGAGGAAACGCGTCGGCATCGCGGCGTTCGCGCAGCGGGCCAGCGCGATCAGGGCGTCCACGGTCCGCAGCCCGTGCTCGCGCCGGACGCCGGGGTCGTCCGCCTTGGTGAGTTCACGCGCGTAGATGCGGAGCAGATCGTGCATGCGGTAGCGCTGCAGCCCCAGGGGGTCGGTGCCCACCACCTCGACCAGGTGCTCGTCGAGCAGTGTCTCGAGCACCCGGGACGGCTCCTCGGCGTGCCCCATCGCGACCGCGACGAGCCAGCCCGGTACCGCCTCGCCGGGCAGCCGCCCGAAGGCGCGGAAGGCAGTGGCGGCGTGTTCGGGCAGATGCCGGTAGCTCAGCTCCGCGCTCGCCCGGACCTCCAGCTCGCCGGCCCGCAGCCGGTCCAGCCGGTCACGCTCGTCGTGCAGGAAGTCGGCCAGCGCGGCGACGGTCCAGCCCGGCCGGTTCGCCAGCCGGGCCCCGGCGATCCGCACGGCCAGCGGCAGCGAACCGCAGCCGGCGAGCACCCGGTCGGCGTGCGCGTCGGCGCCGCGCAGCCGCTCCTCGCCGACGATCCGGCCGAGCAGCGTACGGGCCTCGTCGTGCCGCATCACGCCGAGCGGGCAGTGGTACGCGGGCAGGGACGGCATCCGGCGGCGCGAGCCGACCAGGACCGCGGAGCCGCCGGTGCCCGGCAGCAGCGGTCGGATCTGCGCGCTGGTCGAGGCGTCGTCCAGGACGATCAGGAAGCGTCGCGTGGCCAGCCGGGAGCGCAGCAGCGCGGCCCGCTCGCCCGGTTCGGCCGGAATGGCGTTGTCGATGACGCCGAGGCCCCGCAGCATCTCGGCGAGCACGTCGGCCGCCTCACGGGGGCGGCCGCTCATGCCGCCCAGGTCGACGAAGAGCTGCCCGTCCGGGAACAGGCGCCGCACCCGGTGGGCGACATGGACGATCAGGGTGGACTTCCCCGAGCCCGGTAAGCCCGACACCACGGCGACGACCGGCCGCCGGCCGGCCCCGGACAGCAACTCCTCGAGGGTGGCGATCTCCCCCTCGCGGCCGGTGAAGTCGGGTACGTCCATCGGCAGTTGGCACACCGGCGTGACCGGGGCGGCGCGGCGTCCGGCCACCTGCCCGTTGACCTCCTCACCGGTGGCGCGCAGCGGCGCACCGGGGGCGACGCCGAGTTCGGCGGCGAGGACCCGCTCGGCCTCGGCGTAGGCGACGCGGGACTCCGTGACGCGTCCCGCGCCGTACAGGGCGCGGACCAGCATCTGCCACAGGTCCTCGCGCAGCGGGTCCTCGGCGAGGCGGGTCCTGAGGTCGGCGACGAGCGGCGCGTAGTCGCCCAGTCGCAGCCGCACCCGCAGGCATTCGTCGACGGCGAGGGAGCGCAGCCCCTCGATCCGGGCGATCACCGGATCCCATACGACGCTGGGCGGCAGGTCCTGGAGCACGCCGCCCCGCCACAGCGCGAGCGCCGTGTCGTAGCCGCGCAGGGCGGCGCCGTCGTCGCCCTGGTCGCGGGCCGCGCGGGCGCGTTCCAGGAGGTGCTCGAACAGCAGCATGTCGTGATCGCCCGGCCCCGCGTCCAGGGTGTAGCCCGAGGGCAGGGTGCGCAGCCCGTCGGTGACGATGCCCGCGGCCCGCAGGGCCGCCCGGACCGTGCGTACATAGGTGCGCACGTTGGCCACCGCCGAGCGGGGCGCGCCGCCGGGCCACAGGACCTCCGTCAGGACGTCGAGCGAGACGAACGCCCCGGGCTCCAGCAGGAGCGTGGCGAGGACCGCCCGCGGCTTGGGGCCGCCCAGCGGGAGCGGCTCCGGTGCGCCCCGCGCCCGTACCCGGAGCGGGCCCAGCACGCCGAATATCGGCTCCCCCATGCGCTTGCCTCCGCAAAGCCCGTGACAGCCCGTGACCGTGCGCCCAGCGTAGCCGTACACACAGTCGCCGAACAGGAGTTCAGCGATCCGGGATGGGACCGGCGCCACGGGGTCACTTCGCCGTGCGGCAGGGGCGTCAGCCCTTGAGGGCGGCGGTGACGGCCTCGGCGAGGGGGGTGGTCGGACGGCCGGCCAGCCGGGACAGGTCGCCGCTGTCGACGACGAGCTCCCCCTTCTCGATCGAGACGTCCACGCCCGCGAGGATGGCCGCCATCGGCTCGGGCACTCCGGCGCCGGCCAGGATGCCGGTGAGCGCCTCGGGCGTGACCGGGTTGTAGGTGATCTCCTTGCCGGTCTGCCGGCTGAGCTCGGCCGCGTACTCGGCGAAGCCCCACGCCTCGTCGCCGCCCAGCTCGTACGTCTTGTTCTCGTGCCCCTCGCCGGTCAGGACGGCGACCGCGGCGGCCGCGTAGTCGGCCCGCGAGGCGGAGGAGATCCGGCCGTCACCGGCGGCGGCGAGGACCGCGCCGTGCTCCAGTACCGGGGCCAGGTTCTCGGTGTAGTTCTCGTGGTACCAGCCGTTGCGCAGCAGCACGTACGGCACGCCCGAGCCCAGCAGCGCCTCCTCGGTGCCGCGGTGGTCGTCGGCGAGCGCGGCGGTCAGGGTGCCGGGGGCGCTGGTGTAGGCGAGCAGGGCGACACCGGCGGCCTTCGCGGCGTCGATGACCATCCGGTGCTGCCCCACCCTGCCCTTGTCGAACTCGTTGCCCGAGATCAGCAGGACCTTGTCGCCGGCCGTGAACAGGCCGTCGAAGGTCTCGGGCGCGTTGTAGTCGGCGACCGCGATCCGCACCCCGCGCCCGGCGAACCCGGCCGCCTTCTCGGCGTCGCGGACGACGGCGGTGATCTGCTCGGCCGGAACCTTCTCCAGCAGCTGGGCCACGACGTGGCGGCCGAGGTGTCCGGTGGCGCCGGTGACGACGATGCTCATGATGCGGAACTCCAGGGGGTTGCGTGAGGGGTTGTGCCACTCACCTTAGGAGCTGCGCTAACTATGGGAAAGTACCCACTTTGAAGTAAGGTACTGGCATGGCAGTAAGTAGGGATGCGTGGCTGAGTGAGGCCGAGGCGATGTGCCCGCACCGTCTGGTGCTGGAGCACGTGACCAGCCGCTGGGGCGTGCTGGTGCTGATCACGCTGCTGGAGCGGCCGCACCGCTTCAGCGAACTGCGCCGGGCGATCGGCAGGGTCAGCGAGAAGATGCTCACCCAGACCCTCCAGACCCTGGAGCGCGACGGACTGGTCCACCGCGACGCCAAGCCCGTCATCCCGCCCCGCGTCGACTACTCCCTCACCGACCTGGGCCGCGAGGCCGCCGAACAGGTGCGCGCACTGGCCCTGTGGACGGAGAAGCGTCTGACCGACGTGCTCGCCGCCCGCCGCGCGTACGACGAGACCCGGGCGCGCTAGCGCACCCGGGCCTCGTACGACCTGCGACGGGGTTCAGCCGACGACGGTCCAGGTGTCGCCGCCGGTGAGGAGGGCGGCGAGGTCGCCCTTGCCGTGTTGTTCGACGGCGGTGTCGAGCTGGTCGGTCATGAGGGTGTCGTAGACGGGCCGGTCGACGGAGCGGAAGACGCCGATCGGGGTGTTGTGCAGGGTGCTCGGGTCGGCGAGCCGGGACAGCGCGAACGCGGTGGTCGGGGAGGTGGCGTGGGCGTCGTGGACGAGGATGTCGGCCTGATTGTCCGCCGTCACGGTGACGACCCTCAGGTCACCGGTGGCCCGGTCGCGTACGACGCCCTTGGATCCGTCGGCGCCGAAGCGGACCGGCTCACCGTGCTCCAGACGGATCACGGCCTCCTCCGCCTGCTGCCGGTCCTTGAGGACCTCGAAGGCGCCGTCGTTGAAGATGTTGCAGTTCTGGTAGATCTCCACCAGCGCCGTGCCCGGGTGGTCGGCCGCCTGGCGCAGCACCTCGGTGAGGTGCTTGCGGTCGGAGTCGACGGTGCGGGCCACGAAGGACGCCTCCGCGCCGATCGCCAGCGACACCGGGTTGAAGGGCGCGTCCAGCGAGCCCATCGGCGTGGACTTGGTGATCTTGCCGACTTCGGAGGTGGGGGAGTACTGGCCCTTGGTGAGGCCGTAGATCCGGTTGTTGAACAGCAGGATCTTGAGGTTGACGTTGCGGCGCAGGGCGTGGATGAGGTGGTTGCCGCCGATGGAGAGGGCGTCGCCGTCGCCGGTGACGACCCAGACGGACAGGTCGCGCCGGGAGGTGGCCAGGCCGGTGGCGATGGCGGGGGCGCGGCCGTGGATGGAGTGCATCCCGTAGGTGTTCATGTAGTACGGGAAGCGGGAGGAGCAGCCGATGCCGGAGACGAAGACGATGTTCTCGCGGGCGAGGCCGAGCTGGGGCATGAAGCCCTGCACGGCGGCCAGGACCGCGTAGTCACCGCACCCGGGGCACCAGCGCACTTCCTGGTCGGACTTGAAGTCCTTCATCGACTGCTTGCCCTCGGCCCGGGGCACGAGCTGGAGCAGCGCGTTGGCGTCAGTCATCGAGGGCCTCCTTGAGCGCCGTGGCGAGCTGCTCCGCCTTGAACGGCATGCCGTTGACCTGGTTGTACGAGCGGGCGTCGACCAGGTACTTCGCCCGGATCAGGGTGGCGAGCTGGCCGAGGTTCATCTCCGGGACCACCACCTTGTCGTACGCCGCGAGGACCGTGCCGAGGTTGTGCGGGAAGGGGTTGAGGTGGCGCAGGTGGGCCTGGGCGATCCGGCCGCCCTCCTTGCGGATGCGGCGCACGGCCGCCGTGATCGGTCCGTAGGTCGATCCCCAGCCCAGGACGAGTGTGCGTGCGCCGTGCGGGTCGTCGACCTCGATGTCGGGTACGTCGATGCCGTCGATCTTGGCCTGCCGGGTGCGGACCATGAAGTCGTGGTTGGCGGGGTCGTAGGAGATGTTGCCCGTGCCGTCCTGCTTCTCGATGCCGCCGATGCGGTGCTCCAGGCCCGGGGTCCCCGGGATCGCCCAGGGGCGGGCCAGCGTCCGCGGGTCACGCTTGTAGGGCCAGAACACCTCGGTGCCGTCGGCCAGCGCGTGGTTCGGTCCCTGGGCGAACTGCACCCTCAGGTCCGGCAGCTCTTCCGGGTCCGGGACGCGCCAGGGCTCGCTGCCGTTGGCGAGGTAGCCGTCGGAGAGGAGGAAGACGGGGGTGCGGTAGGTCAGCGCGATGCGGGCGGCTTCGAGTGCGGCGTCGAAGCAGTCGGCCGGGGTGCGCGGCGCGATCACCGGGACGGGTGCCTCGCCGTTGCGGCCGTACATCGCCTGGAGCAGGTCGGCCTGCTCGGTCTTGGTGGGCAGGCCGGTCGAGGGGCCGCCGCGCTGGATGTCCACGACCAGCAGCGGCAGTTCCAGGGAGACGGCGAGCCCGATCGTCTCGGACTTCAGCGCCACACCGGGGCCGGAGGTGGTGGTGACCGCGAGGGATCCGCCGAAGGCGGCGCCCAGCGCGGCTCCGATGCCGGCGATCTCGTCCTCGGCCTGGAAGGTCCGCACGCCGAAGTTCTTGTGCCGGCTCAGCTCGTGCAGGATGTCCGAGGCCGGGGTGATCGGGTACGAGCCGAGGTAGAGCGGCAGGTCCGCCTGACGGGACGCCGCGACCAGCCCGTAGGACAGCGCCAGGTTCCCCGAGATGTTCCGGTAGACACCGGGCGGGAACGCCTTCGCCGCGGGGGCCACCTCGTAGGAGACGGCGAAGTCCTCCGTCGTCTCGCCGAAGTTCCAGCCCGCGCGGAACGCCGCGATGTTGGCGGCCGCGATGTCCGGCTTCTTGGCGAACTTCGTCCGCAGGAACTTCTCGGTGCCCTCGGTGGGCCGGTGGTACATCCACGACAGCAGCCCGAGCGCGAACATGTTCTTGCTGCGTTCGGCCTCCTTGCGGCTGAGGTCGAACTCCTTGAGCGCCTCGACGGTCAGCGTGGTCAGCGGCACCGGGTGCAGGTGGTAGCCGTCGAGGGAGCCGTCCTCCAGCGGGCTGCTGTCGTAGCCGACCTTCTGCATCGCCCGCTTGGTGAACTCGTCGGTGTTGACGATGATCTCCGCGCCGCGCGGCAGGTCGCCGATGTTGGCCTTCAGCGCGGCCGGGTTCATCGCCACCAGCACGTTCGGCGCGTCGCCGGGGGTGAGGATGTCGTGGTCGGCGAAGTGGAGCTGGAACGACGACACACCCGGCAGGGTGCCGGCGGGCGCGCGGATCTCGGCGGGGAAGTTCGGCAGCGTGGAGAGGTCGTTGCCGAAGGACGCGGTCTCCGAGGTGAAACGGTCACCGGTGAGCTGCATCCCGTCACCGGAGTCCCCCGCGAACCTGATGATCAC
>Ga0247820_10002427_pt1 | contig 10465 bp, 11 predicted proteins | sample 13C_Glucose_Day1_2_FD_192480 | JGI IMG/M metagenome (GOLD analysis project Ga0247820, IMG submission 192480) | Soil microbial communities from agricultural site in Penn Yan, New York, United States - 13C_Glucose_Day14 | ecosystem: Environmental > Terrestrial > Soil > Agricultural land | place...
GGTCGCGGGCGCGCGCCATCCCGCTCTGGCAGCGCGACGGCACGCTCGCCGGCGGCTTGGCGGCCGGCGCCCTCTTCGCCGCCGAGTTCGGCTGCATCTTCGTCGGGCTGCAGTACACCACCGCGTCGCGGATGGTCGTCTTCATCTACCTGGCGCCGTTCGTCATTGCGCTGGGGATGCCGTTCATCGCTGCGACGGAGCGGCTGTCCCTGCGGCAGCTCGCCGGCCTGGCCGGCGCGTTCGCGGGCGTGGCCTGGGCCTTCGCCGAAGGGTTTTCAACGCCATCGGGCAACGAGCTGCAGTGGGTCGGCGATACGCTGGGCGTCGCGGCCGCCGTGTTCTGGGGCGCGACCACGCTCGTCATCCGGGCCACGCGGCTGTCCAGCGCCAGTGCGGAAAAGACGCTGCTCTACCAGCTCGCCGTGTCGGGGGCGCTGCTCGCATTGGGCGCCATGCTGGCCGGCGAGAGCTGGCCGGGCCGGCTGAGCGCCGCATCGCTCGGCCCGCTGGCATTCCAGACGGTGGTCGTGTGCTTTGCGAGCTACCTGCTCTGGTTCTGGCTGATCCGCCACTACCCGGCCACGCCGCTCGCGTCATTCACGCTGCTCACGCCCATCTCGGGCCTGCTGGCGGGGGTGCTGCTGCTGTCGGAGCCGATCACCCTGCGCCTCGTCGTGGCGCTCGCGGCGGTGACCGCCGGCATCGCGATCGTCAACAAACGTTGAAACGGCGCCCAGGCGACTGGGCGAGCGGCCACTTTTCGATACAACGACGCCACGCCTCGCGGAACTCAACGCCTCGCGCTTCGGTCACACTGACCACAGATTTGGTGTTGCGCAGACTCCCGAGGGGTGCAATCCCAGGGCGCTTCTCCTCCTCCTCCCTCCCTCCCTCCTTCGCTCTGGGGCGCTGCGCAGCCTTCTTTATGACCAAGGGGTACCGATCCGGTACCCCTTCTTGTTTCCACCGATCAGTTCTGGCCTTCGGTCAGCGTATCGAGCTGGAACTTTCCGCTCTTGTGCACGAGCCAGACGTCGAGGTACTTCACCCGGCCCATCTTCGTGGGCGGCGGGAAGGGCCCGGATTTCTTGATCATCTCGACCACCCAGGGGCCGACTTCCGGCGCCGCGGGCTTGCGAATGATGTTCACGTCCAGGATCTGCCCGTTCTCGTCGATCTCGGTCTCCACGACCGCGACGCCGTACAGCAGCGGCGGCATGCGCCCCTTGTAGATGTGCTCCCGGTACACCGCGTAGATGTGCCTGGCGCCGTCGCCGCGATAGGCCTTTGCGGTCTGCGCCGCCGACGGCTTCAATACCGAGTTCGGGGTGGGTGAAGGCGCCATCGCGAACTGCGCAGATGCAGCACCCGCTGCACAAAGCACAACCGCGGCGAACGCAAACTTGTATCCAGCAGCAGAAAAAGTGGGCTTCATGTCTTCAATATCGGAGGCTCGCCGCCGACGCTGCGTCCGCATATCCGGCGCTTGACCGCCTCGCGACATCTTTCACGGCAACAAAATGTTTCAGCGAAAGCGGCCTCGGCACCGTCGCCGGAGTCATTTCCGCACAGGTGTTGAAGCCTGTTTCCACATTTCAGGCGTGGCCGGTGTATCCATGCAATCAAGCGCGCTCGCAGCGATGCGGGCGTTCACCCATCAACAGCAGGAGTCCCCGATGAAACGACACGCCGCCCTGGCACCCCTTGCCGCCTCCGTTGCGTTGGCCATGGCCAGCCTGGCCCCCGCCCAGGCCCAGGAAGTGACCGCCTGGGACATCCCGCCGCCCTCTGCGACGCTGACGCGCGCGCAAGTGATGGCCGAGCTGCAGGAATGGCGCATGGCCGGCGCGCACGATCCCGGCAACGAAGCCGGTACCAGCGATGCCGTGCTGCAGCGCCGGGTGGCGATGAACCGCCTCGCGCAGGAGCGGCACGCCCGTGCGCAGGAACTCGAGCAGCAGCGTCTGGCCGCGGAAGCCGCCGCCCGGGCGCAGCCGTCCAGCGTCATCGCGCAGTCACCTTCAGCGGCCGGTTCCTCGCACGCGCCGGCCGAGACCCCGCAAGGCTCGGCGGTCGCGACGCCGATCGACTCGAGCGCGGCCGCGCAACCCGTGGAGATGCCCGCCAAGCCCGCCGACGATCCCGCGCCGACCCCGTCCCGCAGCGACGCCATCACCGACTGGAATCGTGAGCGCATGGAACGCGACGCAGCGACCCCCCTCCCGGGCAAGCCGGAGGAGGCGCCTCAAGGAGCCGACGCGTCCTCCGTCCCGATGGAGTCGGAGCCCGCGGACGAGGTCGAGGCGATCGAGCCGGTCGTGGTCGCGCCGCCGGCCAGCACGGTGCCGCCAGTGACCCAGGAATCGTCGTCGGCGCTTCCGCGCGACGGAGCGCCATCCGCGGGCAACGCCTACGGATACCAGGAGCCGGACGACAAGTACGCACCGCCGGAAACGGAGGCCGCACTGGACCAGGCGCAGTCGAGCCCGGTTCGCTGAAGAGTCCCGCCGGCCCGGGCCGCAGCGGCATGGGTTGCTGCGGCCCTTCTTCTACAACCAGCCCTTGCGCTTGAAGAACCAGAACGGGATGCCGACGCTCACCGCCATCAGCGCCAGCGAGAACGGATAGCCGAGCGGCCAGTCGAGCTCGGGCATGTGGCGGAAGTTCATGCCGTAGATGCTCGCGATCAGCGTGGGGGGCAGCAGCGCGACCGCCGCCACCGAAAAGATCTTGATGATCTGGTTCTGGTTGATGTTGATGAAGCCCACCGTGGCATCCATCAGGAAGTTGATCTTGTCGAACAGGAACGCCGTGTGGCTGTCCAGCGAATCGATGTCGCGCAGGATCTGCCGCGCCTCCTCGAATTGCTCGGCCGACAGCAGCCGGCTGCGCATCATGAAGCTCAGGGCGCGGCGCGTGTCCATCACGTTGCGGCGGATGCGCCCGTTCAAGTCTTCCTGGCGCGCGATGGCGGCCAGCACCTCGGCCGCGTCGAGGTCGCTCACGCGCTTCTTCAGCACGCGTGCGCTCACATGCTCGAGCTCGACGTAGATGCCCTCCAGCGTGTCGGCGGAGTACTCGGCATCGGCGTCGTACAGCTTCAACAGCACGTCCTTGGCGTCCTCGATCAACGCCGGGATGCGCCGTGCGCGCAGGCGCAGCAGCCGGAACACGGGCAAGTCCTCGTGGTGCACCGAGAAGAGCACGTTCTCGCGCAGGATGAACGCGACGCGTACGTTGCGCGTCGCGTCTTCGTCCTCGATGAGGAAGTCCGAGCGGATGTGCAGCTCGCCGGTTTCCTCTTCCTCGTAGAAGCGCGCCGACTCCTCCAGGTCCTCGTCGACGATGTCCTCGGGGATCACGAGGCCGAAGCGCTCGGTGATCCAGCGCTTCTCCTCGGCCGTGGGGGCTTCGAGATCCACCCAGACGGGCTGCAGGCGCGCGAGGGCCTCGGCGCTGTCGATCTCTTCCTGGAACAGCCGGCCATTGGCCAGCCTGAAGACGTTGAGCATGCAACTCTCCGGCGCCGCGCGGGCGGCCCTACCGTGGTCTGGAATGAAAACGAGGACCGCCTCACCCCAGGACCGCTGCGCATGCAACGCAGCCTTCCGGAGCGGACGGTCACCGAGGGTGACTTCGGTCCAAAGGAGGATCTCCTCAGTGGGAACGGCCGGGATTATGGCACTCGCACCGAGCACCACAAACGCACATTGTGCCCCTGGACGCCGCACCGTCACCGGCTTGTCACATGCACGGTTCAGGGGCACACTGGTCTGGCCGATTCCCCACCCCGCTACCTTGTTTTCCCCTCTCCCATTCCCTTTCTGTTCCGATCTCGCATCCCCCCTGAAAGGAGGACCTGATGAACCTGACGATCAGCGGACATCACCTGGAAGTGACCCCGGCGCTGCGCGAATACGTGCTGAGCAAGCTGGACCGAGTGACCCGGCACTTCGACCAGGTGGTCGATATCAACGTGCTGCTGACCGTCGAGAAACTAAAGGAGAAGGAACGCCGGCAGCGCGCAGAGGTGACACTGCACGTGAAGGGCCGCGACATCTTCGTGGAGCAGGCGCACGAAGACCTGTACGCCGCCATCGACCAGCTCATCGACAAGCTCGACCGCCAGGTCTGCCGCCACAAGGACCGCATCCAGGATCACCACAACGCCTCCGTCAAGCGACTGGACCTGAACGCCTGAACCCCCGTTTGGGGGGGCCGGTCAACCGAAGCGGCTCCCGGGCCGCTTATTTGTTGTAGCCGTGAAGCGCACGCCCGTGCGGAGCCGCAGCGAATGCGCAACACCCCCCGAGGTTGCAGGAGTGTGAAGCCTATGCTCCGCAGGTCGGATTTCTATAATTCAACGCTCTGTCACACTCCCCGCGAAAGAGACAGTCGTGTCGTCGCGGGAGGATCGCTTCCATGAACCGTCTCGCCGCCATCCTCCCCACCAGCAACGTGCTGGTGAATGTGGACGCCACTAGCAAGAAGCGGGCCTTTGAACATGCTGGGCTGCTGTTCGAGAACCAGCACGCGATCGCCCGGGCTACCGTCAGCGACAACCTCTTCGCCCGCGAGCGGCTGGGCTCCACCGGCCTGGGGCATGGCGTGGCAATTCCGCACGGGCGTATCAAGGGTCTGAAGAATCCACTCGCCGCGGTGCTCCGCGTGCAGCAGCCGATCCCCTTCGACGCCCCGGACGACGAGCCCGTGTCGCTGCTGATCTTCCTGCTCGTGCCGGAAGCCGCCACCCAGCGCCACCTCGAGATCCTGTCCGAGATCGCCGAGCTGCTCTCCGACCGCGACCTGCGCGAGCGCCTCAAGACCGAGCCCGAGGCCGCCACGCTGCACAAGCTCATCTCCGACTGGGAGCCGCTGAAATCGGTCGCCTGACCGCCCCGCCACCCTCCCTTCGGGACCGGCTGCCAGGCGGCCGGGGGTCGTCATGAAACCTACCTCCATCAGCGCGGAGGCGCTGTTCGAAGAGCACCGGGCCGCGCTCCACTGGGAGTGGGTGGCGGGCCACGCGCATCCGGAGCGGCACTTCGACGAGGCCGCGGTGCGCGACGCGAACTCGGCCGCCGACCTGGTCGGCTACCTCAACTACATCCATCCGTATCGCGTGCAGATCGTCGGGCGCCGCGAGGTGGCCTACCTCTCCGACACGGCCGGCGAAGACCAGGAGCGGCGCATCTCGCGCATCGTCACGCTCGAGCCGCCGGTGCTGATCGTGGCCGACGGGCAGGTGCCGCCGGACCGGCTGGTGGCGATGTGCGACCGCGCGGAGATCCCGCTGTTCGTCACGGCCGAGACCGCCGGGCACGTGATCGACGTCGTGCGCGCCTACCTGAGCCAGCTCTTCGCCGAGCGAACGACGCGGCATGGCGTGTTCATGGACATCCTCGGGCTGGGCGTGCTGCTCACCGGCGAGTCGGGCCTCGGCAAGAGCGAGCTCGGGCTCGAGCTGATCTCGCGCGGCCACGGCCTGGTGGCCGACGACGCGGTCGATCTCTACCGTGTGTCCCAGACATCGCTCGACGGACGCTGCCCGGAGCTGCTGCTGAACCTGCTCGAGGTGCGCGGCATCGGCCTGCTGGACATCAAGGCCATCTTCGGCGAGACGGCCGTGCGCCGGAAGATGCGGCTGAAGCTCATCGTGCACCTGGTGCGCAAGGAGACGCTGGAGCGCGAGTTCGAGCGTCTGCCCTACGAGCCGCTGTACGAGGAGATCCTCGACGTGCCGGTTCGCAAGGCGATCATCGCCGTGGACGCCGGCCGCAACCTCGCGGTGCTGGTCGAGGCTGCGGTGCGCAACACCATCCTGCAGCTGCGCGGCATCGACACCTACAACGAGTTCATCCAGCGCCACCAGCGCGCGATGGAAAGAGGCGGCGCCTCGGAGTAGCGTGAGCCCCCACGCTCGTCGCTTCGCTCTGTCGCTGCCCCCCGAGGGGGCTGCGCCGGCTTGGGGCGGCCCGGCGCCCGGCGCGGCGGTTGCCGCCAGCTAGCGTGGACGGTGAGGGCAGTCCTTCTTCGTGCACACGGCGTAGAGCGACAGGGCGTGGTCATGCAGCTCGAAGCCCTTGGTGTGCGCGATCGTGCGCTGGCGCTTCTCGATCTCAGGGTCGTAGAACTCCTCGACGCGGCCGCACGTGAGGCACAGCAGATGGTCATGGTGCTGGCCTTCGTTGAGCTCGAACACCGACTTGCCCGACTCGAAGTGGCTGCGGCTGAGCAGGCCGGCCTGCTCGAACTGCATCAGCACGCGGTACACCGTCGCCAAACCGATGTCCGAGCCCTCGGTGAGCAGCGCCTTGAAAACGTCCTCGGCGGTCATGTGGCGCTGGGCACTGCGCTGGAAGACCTCCAGGATCTTGATGCGCGGCAGCGTCGCCTTGAGGCCGCTGCTCTTGAGTTCGTCGGCGTGTGTCATGGGGCGTCTGCGGGGAGGCCAGCCGGGTCGGACGGATAGAATCGCCGCATCATAGCCAGCCGCGGCGCCCCGCCCGCCGGCCCGTCCCCATGCCCCGAATTTTCGTCCCGCTCCTGGTCGCGCTGGCGCTTTCCGGCTGCGCATCGATGCAATCGTCGGACACCTTCCTGGGCGTCATCACGCCCTACCGCCTGGAGGTGGTGCAAGGCAACGTGATCACGCGCGAGCAGGCCGCCGCGGTCAAGCCTGGCATGACGCGCGTGCAGGTGCGCGACATCCTCGGTTCGCCGTTGCTCACCGACGTGTTCCACAGCGATCGGTGGGACTACATCTTCACGATTCGCCGCCAGGGGGCCCAACCGCAGCGGCGCAGCCTGGTCGCGCGGTTCAACGGCGACCTGCTCGCGACGATCGAGGCGCCCGAGCTGCCGTCGGAAAGCGAGTTCGTCGCGTCCATCACCACGGCCAAGCTGTCGTCGAAGCCGCCGGTGCTGGCGCTCACCGAGGAGCAGCGCAAGGCGCTGCCCGTGCCGGCCCGGCCGGAGCCGTCCGTCGAGGCGGCGCCGGCCGGCCCGGTGCGCAGCTACCCGCCGCTCGAGGCGCGGTGACGGGGCCAGCGTTGAACGGTCTGCGCATCGCCGTGGCCGGGGCGTCGGGGCGCATGGGGCGCACCCTCGTCGAGGCCATCGCCGCGGCGCCCGACTGCACGCTCGCCGGCGCGCTCGACGTCGCCGGCAGCCCGGCGCTCGGCACCGATCCTGCGGCCTTCCTGGGCCGCCACAGCGGCCTGGTGGTCACCGACGACATCGATGCCGGGCTGCGCAACGCGCAGGTGCTGGTCGACTTCACGCGCCCGGACGGCACGCTCGCGCACCTGGACGCGTGCCGCCGGCTCGGCGTGAAGGCCGTCATCGGCACGACCGGGTTCAGCGAGGCGCAGCGCGCGCAGGTGGCCGAGCATGCGAGGCACTTCGCGATCGTGATGGCACCGAACATGAGCGTCGGGGTGAACGTCATGCTCCGCCTGCTCGACACCGCCGCGCGGGCGCTGGCCGAAGGCTACGACATCGAGATCGTCGAGGCGCACCACCGCCACAAGATCGACGCCCCGAGCGGCACCGCGCTGGCGATGGGCGAGACCATCGCGGCCGCGCTCGGGCGCGACCTGAAGCAATGCGCGGTCCATGGCCGCGAGGGCGTGACGGGGGAGCGCGATCCGTCCACGATCGGCTTCGCCACGATTCGCGGCGGCGACATCGTCGGCGACCACACCGTGCTCTTCGCCGGCACGGGCGAGCGTCTGGAGATCACGCACCGCAGCTCGAGCCGCGCGAACTACGCGCTAGGCAGCCTGCGGGCCGCGCGCTTCATCGCCGGCCGGGAGCGCGGGCTGTTCGACATGCGCGACGTGCTCGGCTTGGCTTGAGCACGCACGATGGACAACTTCGGCACCTTCTGGGACGCCAGCGACGCCATCACGCGCGTGGTGGCGCTGCTGCTGCTGGCCATGTCGATCAGCGGCTGGGTGCTCATCGTCTGGAAGACCTGGGTGCTGCGCCGCGCAGCGCATGACATCGTGCGCGGCACCGCGGCGTTCTGGGATGCGGCCACGCTGGACGGCGGGCGCGATCGGCTTCGCGCGATCGATCGCGAGGCCGTGCTGCTGCCGCTGCTCGACGCCGCACTCGCGCAGCCGGCCGGCGGCACCCTGGAGACGAGCGGCCACCTGCAGTCGCAGCTCACGCGGCGCCTGCGCGATGGGCTGCATCGGGTGCTCGCGCACCTGCAGTTCGGCCAGGTGCTGCTCGCGTCGGTGGGGGCCACGGCGCCGTTCGTCGGCCTCTTCGGCACCGTCTGGGGCATCTACCACGCCCTCATCGGCATCGCGGCCGCAGGCTCGATCACGGTGGAGAAGGTGTCCGGCCCGGTGGGCGAGGCACTGATCATGACGGCCGCCGGCCTCGCGGTGGCGATTCCCGCCGTGCTGGCCTTCAACATCTTCGGCAGCTGGGCCGCGGCCAGCGAGGCGGACCTCGAAGGCTTCGCGCACGACCTGCGCGAGATGATGCTCGAGCGGGCGAGGGACTGATGTTCGGCCGCCTCGAGCGCACCAGCGGCCCGAGGCCGATGAGCGAGATCAACATGACGCCGCTCATCGACGTGATGCTCGTGCTCCTCGTGATCTTCATGATCACGGCGCCGCTGATGACGTCCAGCCTGAAGCTCGACCTGCCCAAGACGGAGGCCGGCGCCCCCGCCGAGGAGCCCGCCGCCATCGCCATCGCCATCGACGCGGAAGGCCGCCTCTACTTCGGCGACCAGCCCGTCGCCCGCGAAGCCCTCGAGCAGCGCGTGCGCGACGCCGCCCACCGCCGCCCGCCCCCCGAAGTGCAACTGCGCGCCGACCGCCGCGTGCCCTACGGCGAAGTCGCCGAACTCATCGCCCTCCTGCAGCAGTCCGGCCTCACCCGCATCGGCTTCGTCGTCGACCCCAAGCCAACGCAGTAAGCCGCCAAGGGTCCCCCCGGGACAGGCCGCCAAAGGCGGCCTGGGGCGGCGTCAGTTTGCGCCTGGGTCAGGATCCGGGTCCCCCGGTCCTGACCCGCAGCCCCCTCGGGGGGCGGCCGCCAGGCGGCCGGGGGCTCAATACAATCCTGCATGAATGAAAAATATGTACCGGCCGAAGTGGAGGCCGATGCGCGCGCGCACTGGGCCGCGCGCGACGCGTACCGGGTGACCGAAGACTCCAGGAAGCGCAAGTTCTACGCGTGCTCGATGCTTCCGTACCCTTCGGGCAAGCTGCACATGGGGCACGTGCGCAACTACACCATCAACGACATGATGGCGCGCTACCTGCGCATGAAGGGCCACAACGTGCTGATGCCGATGGGCTGGGATGCCTTCGGCCTGCCGGCGGAGAACGCGGCCATCGACAAGGGCATCGCGCCTGCCGCCTGGACGCGCGACAACATCGCCGACATGAAGGCGCAGATGGAGCCGCTCGGCCTCGCGCTGGACTGGTCGCGCGAGCTCTCCACCTGCGATCCCCGCTACTACAAGTGGAACCAGTGGTTCTTCCTGAAGCTGCTCGACAAGGGCATCGCCTACAAGAAGACGCAGGTCGTCAACTGGGATCCGGTCGACCAGACGGTGCTCGCCAACGAGCAGGTGATCGACGGCCGCGGCTGGCGCAGCAACGCGCTCGTGGAGCGGCGCGAGATTCCCGGGTACTACTTCGCGATCACGCAGTACGCCGAAGAGCTGCTGGCCAACGTGGCCGACCCGTCCAACCCCGCTTACCTGCACGGCTGGCCCGAGCGCGTGCGGCTGATGCAGGAGCACTGGATCGGCAAGAGCGAAGGGGTGCGCTTCGCGTTCCCGCACGACATCCGCGGCACTGACGGCGAGCTCGTGCAGGACGGCCGGCTGTGGGTGTTCACGACGCGCGCCGACACGATCATGGGCGTGACGTTCTGCGCCGTGGCGCCGGAGCATCCGCTGGCCGCGCTCGCAGCGCGGCGTGACCCGAAGATCGCCGCCTTCGTCGAGCAGTGCGCGAAGGGCGGCACCAGCGAGGCCGAGCTGGCGCTGCGCGAGAAGGAAGGCTTGCCGACCGGGCTCTTCGTGAAGCATCCGCTGTCGGGCGACGACGTGCCCGTGTGGGTCGGCAACTACGTGTTGATGGGCTACGGCGACGGCGCCGTGATGGGCGTGCCGGGACACGACGAGCGCGACTTCGCCTTCGCGAAGAAGTACGGCCTGCCGATCCGGCAGGTGATCGCTGCCGACGGCGAGTCCTTCTCGACCGACGCCTGGCAGGAGTGGTATGCCGACAAGCAGCGCGGCACGTGCGTGAACTCCGGCAAGTACGACCGGCTCGGCTACAAGGCCGCCGTCGATGCGGTGGCGGCCGATCTCATGGCGCTGGGCCTGGGCGAGAAGAAGACGACCTGGCGGCTGCGCGACTGGGGCATCAGCCGGCAGCGCTACTGGGGCACGCCGATCCCGATCATCCACTGCGATGACTGCGGC
>Ga0247820_10002428_pt1 | contig 10465 bp, 7 predicted proteins | sample 13C_Glucose_Day1_2_FD_192480 | JGI IMG/M metagenome (GOLD analysis project Ga0247820, IMG submission 192480) | Soil microbial communities from agricultural site in Penn Yan, New York, United States - 13C_Glucose_Day14 | ecosystem: Environmental > Terrestrial > Soil > Agricultural land | place...
CTGTGGGAGCGAGCCTGCTCGCGATGGCGGAGGATCAGTCACCGAATGTTTTGGCTGACACACCGCTATCGCGAGCAGGCTCGCTCCCACATTTTTATGAGGTCAGAACTGGTAACTGGCCTTGAGCCCGCCGCTGAAACCGTGGCTGTCGCCCCCGCCACTGGCACCGACCTCGGCCCCCACGCTAAGCGCCCCGAGGTTGGCCATCAGGTTGACGCCGCCGGTGAACTGGTCGCGATTGTCGAAGGCCGCGCGCTGCTCGATATCCAGACCCAGCAGATGGCCTTCACTGTCAACCTGGTGATCGCCAAGCACATGCTCGTAACCGACCTGGACGCCCGGCACCAACTGCCAGGCCCCGACGTCCACCGCAGCAAACGAAGCGTTCAAATTAGCCACAGCACTGCGACGGGTTTCCTGAATCCCATCGACATCGAGCGCCAGGTCGCTGCCTTTTTCCTGGAAGCCCGACAGGTCCAGATGACTGATGCGCACGCCCAGGCTCGGTTCCAGAATCATGCCATTGACCGGCAAGCGATAGCCCAGCGCAAGCGTTGCGCCGGTGAGGTTGCCATGGCTGTCGCCCTTGGCCGTGCCCAGACCGCCACCGAGTTCGCGTTTGCTGTCGTAATCCAGCCAGCCGGCGCTGGCGTCCGCATCCACAAACAGGCCACGCTCCAGACCGTTCGGCGCGTAACGGGCACCCGCGCTGAAGAACGTCAGGTCGGTATCCGCCTCACCACCGGCGCCGCCGACACTGCCGCGGCTGTAGCCAAATCCGGCGTGAGCGCTGAGTTGATCGGAGAAACGCTGGGTCAGGCCTACCATCAAGCCCTGACTGTGTTCGTTGCTGCTTTGGGCATGGGATGAGCCGTCGGTGCCCAGATAACCTGCCAGGCCCGTGCTCCACAAACGGTATTGACCGACCTTGAGGTCGGTGCCGCTGGTGAACGGCGCGGCAGCTTGTTCGATCATCGCGCCCTGACGCAGCAAATAGCTGGCGGCGTCGGCGTGCACTTGGCCGCCCACGGTGGACTGCACGCCCCCGAGGTCGCCGGCATCAATGGCCGATTGCAGGTAATAGTTGTAAGCCGTGTAGCTGCCCGACAGGTTGCTGTTTTGCAATTGCTGCAGCAGCTGCGCGCCGGCGGCGGCGTTGCCCAGCAGACCTTGCTGGCCGGGCAGACTGTTGAAATACACCATCTTGCCGCGAAGTACGTAAATGGTTTCCTGGGACAAACCCAGGCCTTGCTTGAGGTAGTTGTCCATGCTGCCGTATTGCGCGGTCACTTCATCCAGGCCCGCTTGCAGGTAACTGGCCTCCACGCCGAGCAGCGGCGCATAAATGGCCGCCATGCTCGGTGGCAACGCCGCCAGGGTGGCCGCCACTCGAGCGGCGGTGTAGTCGTTGGTCGCCAGGTAATTGCTCATGATCGTCGAGCTGTCGACCCCGGCGATGCTCAGCAAGACGGCGGCGGTCCAGCCCGTGCGGTCCTTGCCGGCGGTGCAATGGAACAGCGCGGCGCCGTCCACCCCGGCCAGCTCATTGAACAGTCGGCTGAACTGGCTGCGCATTCCGGCGTCACTGACGAACGCACGGTTGGTTTCCTGCATCATCGAAATCGCTTCAGCGGCGCTGTGAAATGAAATATTGGTGATGTTCGAGCCGGACGTGGTGCCGCCAATGATGTCGATGTTGCTGTAGGTGGCGCCCGCGATCAGCGTGTCGGGGGTGGCGGCAATTTCGCTGGGCGTGCGCAGGTCGTAGATCGCTTTGATGCCCAGACCGTTGAGAGTCGCCAGGTCTGAAGCCGAAGGCGTCAGCGCATTGGAGCGATAGAACACGCCGGCGCGCATAGTGCCGTCGTTGGCCGTGGAATAGGCGCTGGTGGTGCCGGCGATATCGCGAAAGTTGTCGATGCCCTTAAGGCGCGGCGTATCGAGCGGGACGGTTTCGGCAGCCTGGGCGGCCGCGATGGAAAGGCTCAAAACCGACAGCGAACACAGTAGACGTTGAAACACGATGCAGCCTCATTCAATGCGTTGGGCTGGCCACTATCTGTGCCGAAGTGATACTGAATATGACAAATTGGCGAGCACCGGAAATCGCTGCGCGATTAGTCCGCCTGGTGCGTGTTCTGTCCTTTTTGCGACGCACGAACGCGCACTGCCAGCACTGACTGCCCATCACACGGAGAACGATTTGAAACCGTTTTAAAGACAATCATCCAAGACTCGCGTGCTACCTGCCGAGTGATTGAAAATCTGGATGATGAGTAGAAAATGGCAGGGGCGGCTGGATTCGAACCAACGCATGGCAGGATCAAAACCTGCTGCCTTACCGCTTGGCGACGCCCCTGTAGCTGTTGCTGTGAGTGCCTGGCACTCGTTTCTGACTTTGCAGCGTGCAAGCCCTGGGAGGGCCCCTGCGAAAGTGCGCGAAATTTAACAACTTTCGTGGCTTCTGGGAAGCCCTGTGTAAACATTTTTTGATTTAAAACAGCCAGTTATCGTAAACGACGCGACGCCAGCCCGCTTGCAACCAGCCTGCGCACTGCATTCAACGTTTTTATGCTCCCTGAGCATTCTCTAAAACAGAACAAAAGCTTCTTAATTATTCAGTTTTGCAAAAGACCACTGAAGTTTACTTTGGCGTCAGGTTTGAAAGGCACACCGGCCCGCACCGGCTGCCACATTCGTTTACTTGAGGTAGGTCCCATGTCCGAACAATCCCTGGCTGTGCACTCCCCTTTTGATGGCGCTATCGTCGGCCACGCGGCCGTTTCTACCGCGGCCGATGTCGAGCGGGCGCTGAGCGTGGCCCATGGCATTTTCCGCGACCGCAGCCAGTGGTTGTCCAAGCCTCGGCGGATTGAAATCCTGCAGCGTGCCGCCCAATTGATCGAGTCACGCAAAGTGGCGATTGGCACCCAGGCGGCCAGCGAAGGCGGCAAGCCGTTGAAGGACTCGATCACCGAAGTCGAGCGTGGCATCGACGGCATCCTCAATTGCATTGAAGTGCTGCGCACCGAAGGCGGCCATGTGATCCCGATGGGGCTGAACGCTACGTCGGCCAACCGCGTGGCTTTTACCCAATACGAACCGATCGGTGTGGTCGCGGCTGTCTCGGCCTTCAACCACCCGTTCAACTTGATCGTCCATCAAGTGGTGCCGGCGATTGCCGTCAGTGCGCCCGTGGTCGTCAAGCCGGCGGCCAACACCCCGCTGAGCTGCCAGACTTTGCTCGATATTCTCGCCGAGGCCGGCCTGCCCAAAGGCTGGGCGCAAATGGTGCTGCCGACCGACAACGCCATCACCGGCAAACTGGTGTCGGACCCACGGGTAGGATTTTTCAGCTTCATCGGCTCGGCGGCGGTGGGCTGGATGTTGCGCTCGACCCTGGCCCCGGGCACCCGCTGCGCGCTGGAGCACGGTGGCGTGGCACCGGTGATTCTCGCGGCGGATGCCGACCTTGACGACGCCCTGCCGCGTATTGCCCGTGGCGGTTTCTGGCACGCCGGCCAGGCTTGCGTGAGCGTGCAACGGATTTTCTGCCATCGCAGCATCGCCGAGCAGGTCGCCGAGCGACTGGGCCAATCGGCCGACGCGATGTTGGTGGGTGACCCGACCGAGATGGCGACCGACGTCGGCCCGCTGATCGCCGAACGTGAAGTCAATCGTGTAGGCCAATGGGTGAACGACGCCGTTGCCGGTGGCGCCCGCTTGATCGCCGGTGGCCGCGCACTCGGCAACAACTGTTATGCGCCGACCGTGCTGCTCAATCCGGCCCTGGACTCGAACGTGATGCAAAAAGAAGTCTTCGGCCCCGTGGTGGCGGTGTACGCCTACGACGATCTGGCAGAAGCCATCCAGCTGGCCAACGCCCTGCCCTATGCCTTTCAGGCGGCGGTTTTCACCCGCGACCTGGACACCGCCATGCAGTGCTATCAGGACCTGGATGCCACGGCGGTAATGGTCAACGAAAACACCCTGTTCCGCGTCGACTGGATGCCGTTCGCCGGCGCACGCCTGTCCGGCCATGGCGTGGGCGGTATTCCTCACACCATGAAAGAGATGCAGATCGAAAAAATGATGGTCTGGCGTTCGCGAGCGGTGCGCGGCTGAACGGCGTGCCGTTCAACTTCCACCAGCCCTTCACGCAGACCGATGGATCGGACTGCCGGCCTGGGTCGCCGGCAGATCTACATACCAAAGCGTTAGTTTCAAACACCCATGTCTGGTGGTCAGTGCCCTGCTTTGCCCATAAATTTTCCACATCCGGGGAAACATCCTCGGGCCGTGCCGGCGCTCCCTCTAGAACTCACATGAGTAATGAACATGACTGACGAGACAAGCGGAACCACACGCCGTGGTTTGATCACCACCGGAGCCATGGCTGCAGCCCTGGCGGTGACATTGCCTGCGCTGGCGGCGCAGCAGACATCGGCATCGACAGCCGCCGCTGCGGGCGGCAAAAGCGACGGCAGTGCCAGTGGTTCGGGGATGATCACCGTCAAGGACGGCACGCAGATTTTCTACAAGGATTGGGGCAGCGGTCAGCCGATCGTATTCCACCACGGCTGGCCACTGTCCAGTGACGACTGGGATGCGCAGATGCTGTTCTTCCTCAGCAAGGGTTTTCGCGTCATCGCCCACGATCGCCGTGGTCATGGCCGCTCCTCCCAGACCGCTGTCGGCAACGAAATGGACACCTACGCCGCCGACGTCGCTGAACTGATGGCGCACTTGAATATCAGGAATGCCGTGCACATCGGTCACTCCACCGGTGGCGGTGAAGTGGCCCGTTATGTGGCGCGACATGGCCGCGGTCGCGTGGCCAAAGCGGTACTGATCGGTGCGGTGCCGCCGATCATGCTGCGTACCGCGAAAAATCCGGGCGGTATTCCGATGGACGTCTTCGACGGCTTGCGCAAAGCCGTGGCGGAGAATCGCACTCAGTTTTATCGCGAGTTTCCGAGCGGGCCGTTCTACGGTTTCAATCGCCCCGGCGCGAAAGTCTCCGAAGCGATCATCGACAACTGGTGGCGCCAGGGCATGACCGGCGGGATCAAGGCGCAGTACGACTGCATCAAAGCCTTCTCGGAAACCGACTTCACCGATGACCTGAAAAACATCGAGGTGCCGACCCTGGTACTGCACGGTGAAGACGACCAGATCGTACCGATCGCCGACTCGGCGCAGCTGTCGATCAAACTGCTGCGACACGGCACATTGAAAACCTACCCGGGCCTGCCCCACGGCATGTGCACGACCAATGGCGACGTGATCAACGCTGACCTCCTGGCGTTCATCAAGGCTTGATGCCCTTGGGCGGCGGCAGCACCGCAAGAGCCGGATCATGCTGAACGTCATGTCCGTCTCCCCACGCGCCACGGCAAAGTGCCTGGCGCTATGGGCAACCACATTCGCGATATTTCTCGTCGATACCCTCACGGAACTGCATATCGCGGTGGCGGTGCTGTACGTCCTGGTCATCATGATGGCCATGGACAGCTGCTCGATTGGCGGGCTGCGCAGGGTGGCACTGACCTGCGCGGCGCTGACGGCTGCCGGGTTCTTTGTTTCCCATCATGAGCATCCGTTCAGCGCCGCACTGGCGCGCTGCCTCGTCAGCCTGACAGCTATCGGTATTGCCACCTGGCTGGCGTTGAAAAATCGGCGCACCAGCGATGAACTGCATAAGCAATTCAGTTTGTTGGCACATACCCATGATGTAGAAGCGCAGCTGCATCGCGCGCAAATCGAACTCGCCCATATCAGCCGCAATACCACGATGGGCGAACTGTCTGCGTCCATCGCCCACGAAGTGAATCAGCCTTTGGCAGCCATCACCTCCAGCGCCGAAGCCGCTCAACGCTGGCTTGACCGACCGGTTCCCGACCTCAAGGAAGCCGGCGCTGCCATCGCCAGGGCAGCCAGTAACGCGCGTCGTGCGGCCGAAGTGATAAAGCGCATTCGCGACCTGACTCGCAAAAGCGATTCGCACTACGAAGAACTGGATCTGCAATCCGTTGTTGCAGACTCACTCGCCCTGCTTGAACGGGAAATCCAGAGTCATCAGGTGCGATTGTTATGCACGTTCGCGCGCCATTCCCCCAAGGTGTCAGGCGATCGCATCCAGCTCCAGCAGGTGGTGATTAACCTGATCATCAACAGCCTGCACGCCATGAGCGGCCACCGAGACTCGGCGGCTGAGCTGCATGTACGCGTTCATTGGCAGAAGGACCGTGCAGTGGTGGAAGTGCACGATAACGGCCCGGGGATTGACCAACAGCACCTTGCGTTGCTGTTCGATGCGTTTTTCACCACCAAGGAAGACGGTATGGGGATCGGGTTATCCATTTGCCGCTCGATCATCGAGTTGCATGGCGGAACCATCCGGGCAGACAGTCAGCCCAACCAGGGCGCGACGTTCTCGTTCTCTCTCCCGCTTTCGACAGCGAATGGCCAACCCTCGAAATAGCGTCACGACCGGCCCTGCATGACGCTGCCCACCGGCCTTCCGACGCGCCACGCCGCCACCTTTTGGTTGGAAACGATCACGCTAAAGCCTGAGGGTTCTATACCTGCGTATGGTATCGAACCCGGTACTTCGGGATGCACACTCTTTCTCCAGGCGATCGGTCGCTCACGCAGCGAAACAGCCGCTTTCGCCAATGACTTTTGACCCAGGCAAACGGAGAATGAGCATGACAACGCATCTGGACTACCCCACCCAACAGGCTGGAGCACATCAGAAAGGCAACGGTCAGCAGCAGGTAACTACACTCGCCGGTGGAACGGGGTTCGAGGAGTTGGTTCCTTCGCGCTATGCCGTGCGGGTCGGCGAGATTGATGTGCTGGTGATCAGCGACGGCGTGCTGCCTCTGCCAACCTCGACGATGTCCACCAACGCCGACCCGGCCGCCCGTGCGGCCTGGTTCAAGGATATGTTCCTGGGGCCGGACGCGTTCGATTGGGCCCTGAACGTCCTGGTGATACGCAGCGGCGAGCAAATCATTCTCGTCGACGCCGGGCTGGGCGGGCAATTTCCCGGTTTCCCAAGGGCCGGACAGTTTCCCAAGCGCCTGCAGGCTGCGGGTATCGATCTAGGTTCCGTGACCGACGTGGTGATCACCCACATGCACATGGACCATGTCGGCGGGCTGCTGGTCGACGAGGTGAAAAACAAGTTGCGGGCGGACGTGCGCATCCACGTTTCAGCGACCGAGGTCGCGTTCTGGGAGTCGCCCGATTTCGCCCACACCGTCATGCCAGAGCCGGTGCCGGACGTCCTGCGGGCAACCGCCAAACAGTTCATCAACGACTACCGCAGCAACGTGCGGACCTTCGAAGACGAGTATGAAGTGGCACCGGGCGTGGTCGCCAAAGTCACCGGTGGCCACACCCCTGGACACTGCGTGGTGTACGTGAACTCCGGCGGCGAACGCTTGACCTTTGCAGGTGACGCCCTGTTCCCGGTGGCCTTCGAACACCCCGACTGGCACAACGGCTTTGAACACGACCCCGAGGAGTCAGTGCGCGTTCGGGTCCGGCTGATGCAAGAAGCGGCAGCCAGCGGAGAGCTGTTTGTCGCCACGCACCTGCCGTTCCCTTCCGTTGGCCGCGTGGCCATCGATGGCAACGCGTTTCGCTGGGTCGCGGCGTTCTGGGATTTCTGACCGTTTGTAGCTGAGTCCGGCCTCTGCAACGCTCGTGCGTGGGGTGTGGAGGCCGGACGCAAACCCTGAACCCGTCTAAGCTAATCAGTACAGATTCAACACGCCTGCTGCCTCCTCTACCGGGGAAACGCGATGACGAGTAAACACACGCACTTCCGCTCGTCATGGCTGCTCCCTGCCCTGCTCGCTATCAGCCTGGTGTTGAACACCGGATGTTCAGGCAAATCGTCCACGACTCGCTATGCATCCTCAAACATCGGTTCAGCCTGCTATGCGAAAGCCCTTCCCACTGCCGGCGAAGGTGGCCTGGCCTGGGGCGACACCCTGACCATGGCGCGGCAGAAATCCCTGAGCAATTGCGCACGCTATGCCGGCCGCTCTGGCGGCACGCCAAGTACCTGCCAAGTGGTGCTGGCGCAATGCAAGCATTGAAAAAACGGATTTTTCGTTTGTGCGTCGCTTTTGCATTTCTGTGCGACACATCCCACTTGCGGGGCTCCCGTTTCACACGCTCGTGGTGTTAGTTTGGAAATGTTTCTGATTAAACGATCAGATATTTCCCACAAACTGCCTGCAAAGGAATGCCCCCAGCAATGGACTTTTCACTCAAGCAACTGGCCGCGACCACCCTGATGCTCGCCAGCCTCTCGACCTTCACCACCGCTGCCCACGCCAACATCACACCGCAACAGAGCGCGATCATCCTCAAGACGTTCAATGACGCCTCGGTCAAGGACTTCAGGCAGTTCCTTGGCAGTCTGGCCAAGAGCGACATCGCCAAGACCGACAATCTCGGCCCGGCCATCAGCGCCTTCCTCGACAACAAAACCCTGACGGCCGAGCAACAGAACGAAATCCATCGCTTGCTGGGCCTGTATGCGCGGGTGAAATACGGCAGCGCCGCCACCGAAACCCTGAAAGAACTGGTGGCCATCCCGACCATGCGCGTTGACGGTGTGGAACAGCACGACAATCCTGAATTCATCAAGATCGCCGAGAAGATCAAGAGCCTGGCCCAGTCCTTCAACTTGAACTTCCGCAATATCGACAACCGCGTCTATGAAATCTCCCTCGAGGGCAGCGGCGCTGAAGTCGTGGGCATTCACGCCCATGCCGACGTAGTGCCGGTCACCCCGGAAAACTGGGTCCTGCAGGATGGCACCCGCCTCGATCCGTTCAAGGTCACCCAGATTGGCGACCGCATGTATGGCCGCGGCACCGAAGATGACAAGAACGGCATCGTGGTGGCGATGTACGCCATGAAAATCATCAAGGAAGAGAAGCTGCCGCTGGCGAGAAACTTCAAACTGCTGGTCGACACCACCGAAGAAACCACCGGCGACGCGATCCCCTACTACTTCGAACGCAACCCGACGCCCAACTACAATCTGGCGCTGGACGGCGGCTATCCGGTAGTGATTGCCGAGAAAGGCTACGGCACGGTCATGGCCAGTTTCGCCAAGCGTGCGGCTGAAGGCAAAGGTGCGGAAATCACGTCGATGACCGGCGGCCTGGCCACCAACCAGATTCCATCGACCTCGGTCGCCACCCTGGTGACAGATAAACCGGAGGAACTGGCAGCGGCCCTGCAAAAGGCTGGCGCTGATTACGCCAAGCGCAACGGCGGCAACTTCGACATCGCCGCCAAAGTCGTCGGCAAGGACGTCAAACTGACGGTCACGGGCGTGTCTGCCCACTCCTCCGAGCCCGAGTCCGGCGTCAACCCGGTGGCCAGGATGCTCGACTTCATCAACGGCCTCGATGGCAAGGTTGCGCTCAAGCACAACCAGATTACCGACGCCGCCCGCTATGCAGCGGACAACTGGGGCCTGGACTACCTGGGCGGCAAACTGGGGGTTGGTTTTTCCGATGAGTTCATGGGGCCGCTGACCACGTCCCTGACCTACGTTGGGGTGGATGACAAGGCGTTCAAACTGGCCGTGAACCTGCGCGTGCCGAAGGGCAAATCCCCGGAAGCACTCAAATCGGAAATCGCCGGAAAACTGGACGCCTGGAGCAAGAAGAGCAAGATTGCGCCGACCTTCGACCTGTCGATCGCCGAACCGATGTACCGCAACCCTGAAGGCGAATGGGTCAAGGCTCTGCTCGCTGTAGCCAGTGAAAACCTCGGCATGGAACACAAGTTCGGCACGTCCGCTGGCGCCACGTCGGTGCATGAGCTGCCAAACGGTGTGCAATTCGGCCTGGCCATGCCGAACGTCAAATACACCGGTCACAACGACAACGAGTTCAAGACCACAGAGCAGTTCTTGCTCGACTTGCAGATCGTGACCGAAATGATGGGCCGCATCGGGCAACTGCCAAAACTCTGATCCACCTTCGGACCTGCCGTTCTGGCGGGTCCACTAGGCGTATAAAGATCGCAGCCTTCGGCAGCTCCTACGACCACCTTCGGACCTGCCGTTCTGGCGGGTCCGCTTGGCGTAAAAAGATCGCAGCCTTCGGCAGCTCCTACGAATGACGCACCACCTGTAGGAGCTGCCGCAGGCTGCGATCTTTCAAAGTAGCCGTCGGTTATTGCGTTAAATCATGGCAATTTCCGGTTCGCTGCTACGATTAAGAAGCGCCAACGAACCGAGGTGTGCGGCTCACAAAGCCGGCATTGGCCTCCCCGTACTTGATCCACTCATTTCATGCCTGCCCGACCCCAGGGAGGGAGCAATGCGTATTCCATTGTTTTACGCGATGTCGGCTGTACTGTTTTTGAGCGGAACACCCTGCCTGGCGGAATCGGCGGAGGCCCCGGCCACTGTGCCTACGTC
>Ga0247820_10002429_pt1 | contig 10462 bp, 9 predicted proteins | sample 13C_Glucose_Day1_2_FD_192480 | JGI IMG/M metagenome (GOLD analysis project Ga0247820, IMG submission 192480) | Soil microbial communities from agricultural site in Penn Yan, New York, United States - 13C_Glucose_Day14 | ecosystem: Environmental > Terrestrial > Soil > Agricultural land | place...
CCTACCGGCATCCGGATGCCGGTAGGCGCCCAGCACGGGGCGGACCTGCGTCACGTCCGGACCGGCCCCGGTCGCCGCCCGGTGGCCGGCGTTCCACGCTTCCGCGTACGCGGCCTCGCCGAGCTTGCCCGTGTCCGGCTTCAGCCAGACGGGGATGATGCCCCGGTCCTCAAGCAGGTTCCACACCTTCGTGACGGAGGTCGCCACCACGACGAGGAAGGCGAGCGCGGCGGCGATGCGCTCATCGCTCGCGGGCATCAGCAGCACGACCGCAGGCAGCACGGCCGCCGCGCTGATGATGAGCTGCACCAGCGTTCTAATGGTTCGCTTCGTTGAATCGCTCACGGCCTCTATCCGTCCTCTCGTCTCCCGGGAAGTTCTGCGCCCGGACGATGATGTAGTTGCGTTGCCAGATAAACACGGCGGCGAGCGTGAGCGCGAGCAGCCGTACCCATTCCTGCCCGACGAGGTCAGGCAGGAACACGCGGAAGATGCCGGACACACCGAGCAGCGCAGCCGCTGCCGTGTATCCCATGACGTGTCTTCCCATTGGGGAGTGGCGCCATTCTCCCGCGGTCGAGACGTGGTAGTAGACGGGGAAGAACAGCGCGCCTGCCGTTACGACGACAAGCAGCACGTTGAATGCAACAGTCACGGATGACGCTTCCTTATTGCCGCTGCCACCAGTGGAGCGAAGTGGTTGCGGCGAACCTGTGAATTCAGCGCGGCGGATACTGCTCTCGTCTCGGCGCCGAGCCGTCGAGCGTCCGTGATGGATTGACGCGCGCTCGTCAATGCTACTTCCGCCGTATGACGTTCCGCCTCGTTCGCGGGATCGGCCCTACGCTTCCGCCCTATTCGGAGCATCCGCTTCGTCCTCCCTGAAAGCCACGCTACGAAGCGAGTGCATGAGGTGAAGAACGGCTCGGCTCGTTTCGAGATTGTCGCGCGCCAACGATTCGGTTTCACGTCGTGCTGTCTCGCTCGCTTCGGCTGTTGCTCGCCATAGTGCTGCTATGTCCTTTGCGTCCTGCACCCGTTCTTCGTGAGCCCTCCGGGTGACGAGCTTGCCGTTCATCACCATGAAAAACACCACGACGAGCACGGCGACCGCACCACCTTGCAGTATCCCTGCAAAGGTAACGGTCAGGCCGTCGATCACACGCACCTCACATCGTTGAACGTTGTACCGTGGCGAGCATGACAGAGGACGCAGGAACCATTCAGGTCAACACTAACGACGTGTTCGCTCGTTACCGGTCGAGTACGGAGGCCGAGATGACGCGCATGCGGCTCGCGCTCGCGCAGGCCGAGACCGCGGTTGACGTGGTGCAGCGGGAGAACGACGAGCTGCGGCGGCAGCTCCGGTCTAACCAGCCTGGTCCGCTGGCCCGTCAGCTCTCGGTGCCGGAGTACCCAGACTCAGCCTTTGACGACGCTCTGACTCGCGAGATGCCGCGTCAGCCGTAGCCTCCCGGAACGCCGCCCGTTGCTCGGCGTGCCGCATCCGGAGTTCGGCGACGAGCTCGTCCGGCACGTCGAGCTCGGCCATGACGCGCGCCGGGTGCTCGACGTCATCGCCGTCCGGCACGGTCCGTAGGTCGAGCGGATCGAAGCCGAGCTCAGTGGCGACCTGCTCGACCCGGCCGAGGTGGTCGGCTGCTCCGCGGCGCCATACCGGATCCGCGAAGATCTGCGGCACCTCCGGCCGGTCGGGCATGTGCGGCTCGGCGAGGACAAGCCGTACGGCCTGCTCCTGCGAGCAGCCGTACTCGGCCATGCGCGCGGCGACAGAGAACGTCGGCTCGACACGCAAGAGCCGATGCGTTCGGCCGTCATCGTCCGTGACGACCTTCGCGATACGGAACGTGTCGGTGCCAAGCGCGGGCTCGTACGCGCGCTCGATGTACTCGACTTCGACCTTCGGCATGACGTCGTCCTCTCAGAACCGGAAAGCCCAGTACCACAACGTTTTAGCGGTGTAGGTCGATGTGCCCTCGGTCGGTCCCCATGCGACGTCGAAGCCGGTCGCGTCAGTGGAGCTGATGCAGTGGGGGAAGTGCGGCGTGCCGTTGAGCGAGTAGAGCGGACCCATGCTCGACGCCATCGTGAAGCCGTAGCCGACGCCGGCACCGCTGAAGCCGGAGCCGACACCGAAGCCGCCCGTCACGAGCGCGCTCGTACTGAACTGCGCGGAACCGTTCGGGAACTTCCCGAGCAGCCGGAGGTTCCCGTCACTGCCCGCTTGCACGTACGACTGCCAGGCGGTATCCCCAGTGTTCCGGACGCCGATGCGGGAGATGCCGTCCGACACGTCGAGCGTGCCGCCTGCGGTCCCGTCGTAGTTGTACGAGGCGGCGACGCCGGTCGTCGTGGTCTGAATCTTGCCGCCGCGCTGTGTCTGCACGACCGGCTTGAAGGTCTCCATCGTGGCGCCGACGGAGGTCAGGTAGACACGGTGCTGATAGTCGTTCGGCGACGTCCCGAACGATGAGCTGTTCATGCCGAGGTTCGCGGCGGTCGTCGCGTCGATAGCGTTGATGAACGCGTAGTTGGTGCCACTCGACGGGTAGAAACGAATCGTCGGCTGGCCGACGTCAGGCTGCATGATGATGCGCGTACCGGCGTTGCCCGTGCGCACGGTGCCCTCGAAGAACGCCGAGCCGTCGGCCGAGCTGATGCCCACCGTTTGCGTGCCGCCCGTGTTGAACGCCTGCAAGCCAGCCGTGTTCAGCTCGACGCGGGCGCCACTATTCGCCGTCTTGATGCGGGCGCCGACGATGATGTCGGCGCTGAGCGTGCCCGCGCTGATCTTCGTCGCCGTGAGCTCGCTGATGTACGCCGAATCGAGCAGGCCCGGAGTCGCTGTCGCCGTCGCCGATGCCGGGCTGCGGTTGCCCGTCTTGTCGATGGCGATCACGCGCACGTACTGGAGCGTTACCGCGTCGACCTTGAACGTCTCGATAGCCGGCGTCGCCGCGAGCATGATGCCCTTGTCGGCCGCCATCGTTCCGATTTTCGTTGCCGATGTCGGCGTGAAGCCGGAGCTGCCCGACGCGTGCACTTCGAGCAGGGCAAGATCGGATTCGAGGTTGTAGGTACCACCGCTCGCCTTGCCGAGCGTCGAGATGACCTGCAACGCGAGCTTCGAGCTGACGACTGTCGGCGCCGCGGGGGTGGACGGCGGCACGGTATCGAGCGCGCCGTAAAGCTGCTCGCTGTCCGACCAGGGCGACGCGTTGCCAGATGCGTCCATGGCGCGGATCTGCAAGTCGTACGGCATGCCCGGTGTCAGGTCCGGGATGGTGAACTGCTCGGTCCCCCACGGCACGTAGATGTACTGCCACTCGCCGGCGTAGACGTCCGTGATGATCGCGGTCACGGAGTCGGTAATGCCGACGCCGTCCACCGGCGCGGCGGTCAGGCCGCGGACGGCGGTCGCCGAGTCCGTGATCCCGATCGGATCAGCGGGCGCCCGGACGTTGGCCTGTACCATCGAAGCCGAGTCGGTCAGCCCGATCGGGTCGGTTGCCGCCCGGACGTTGGCCTGCACGGCCGCCGCGGAGTCCGTGATGCCGACCGGATCGGCCGGTGCCTGCCCGAACTGGTAGACGACCGAGACGGCGTCCGTGATGCCGACAGCGTCCGTCGGCGTGGCCGTGTACGCCGTGCCCGCAGGCACATTGAAGTTGTCGAACTCGGCGAAGTCGCCCGTGCCGTCCGCGCTCCGGTGCGCTTCGAGCTGCGACCACATCCGCGTGTACCAGCTCGGCGTGCTGATCGTGCGGACCGTGGTCTTCGTCTGGCCACCGTCAGTGGACGTCCACAGGGTGATCGTGCCGCCGGCCTCTTCGATGCCGGTCGTGGTGTTGGCCGCGATCGTCCCGCCGAGCGTCGGCGACGCGTCGAAGTAGCTGACGAACGAGACGGCCCGGGCGACCATGACGCCGGACTGCTTCGAGTAGTCCCAGCCGATGCCGGTCCCGGGAACCTCCGCGGACCAGTGCATGTGACGGGCGTAAGCCTCGGTCGACGTCGAGGCCGCGGGCAGCGTCTTCCACGTGACGTAGCTGCCGCTGGCCGTACCGTCGAGCGCCCGCTTGGAGGGCAGCCCGGCGTAGGAGTTGTCGGCCGACGCCGTCAGCCGGATCCGGCCACCCGTCTCGGTGGCGTTGTACGCCTCGACCCACTTCGTGGTGTCGATCGTGCCGTCGTCGAAGTTGTCGGAAATCGAGCCGATGGTGGCATTCCAGTACGGACTAGCCGAATCCGTAATGCCAACGTTGTCGGTAGGCGTCGCTGTGTAGTTCGTCCCGCCGGCCGCGATCTTCCAGCCCGCGACGAGCGCCCCCCACGGGCGGGACGTGCCGAGCGTGAAGCCGGCAGTCTGCGCGGTGGTCGCCGCGACCACCTTCGACTCCATACCGGCGAAGCGAGCCGAGCTCGTGGTCGCGCCGTCGCTGCTCGCGTTGGTGTAGCCGCTCCCGGCAGTGAGCGTGCTCGTGCCGGTAGTCCAGCCGACGAAGCCGGTAACGAGCGTATCCGCCTGCGCGAACGTGCCGGACGTCGCGGAGAGCGGCGTCGTGCTCGTGCCGGTCGCAACGGTTGACACTTTGTCGTACGCGGGCGACGACAGCCCCGACCATTCCTCGGCGATCCACACGATTCGCGTTGCCGACGTCTGGCTGAAGCCGAACGTCATCGCCGTTGTCACGGCCGAAGTGACGACACCTTCCCAGATGTCGTGCGAGCCGTTGCCTGCCTGTGAGTTGCGCTTCGTCCACGTGACGCCGGTCGAGGCGACGCTGGTGATGTAGTTCGCCGTGCCGCTGTCATTCTGGATGTAGAGAATGATCGTGCTGCCGACGGTGAGCGCGGCGCCCCACGCGGACGAGGACGGGTTGGTGACGTCGGCCGACGTGCCCTTGTTGCGCTGAATCAGTGACGCGACCACGTCAACCGTACCTCCCCTACTCCCACGCTTGCGCCCGGGCGGACGCCTGCGCTTGCGCCGGACTCACACGGCATTGACCCGGCTCAGTCCTGCGCTTGCGCCGGGGAGAACCCCTGCGCTTGCGGCCGGAACTACGGAATACCAATAAGCCGTGTATCAGGCGCCGAGCAGATCGTGGTTCCACGTCACCGTGAGCGTGTCGCTCGCACCCTTCGAGCCGACGCCCGTGATGAGCACGCGGCTGATGGTGTTCGCTGCCGTGCTCGTCGCGTCGGTCGCGATCGTGTCGTTGACGAGAACGGCTTCCGTGATCGCGCTCGCCGTCGTGGCCTCGCCCGCCGCGTAGGTGCGGCGCCACGTGATGCGGCGCGAGCTGCCGTTCAGCGAGCTCGTCGGGTAGCCGCCGTCGAGCGCTTTGTTGCTGCCCGACAAGTACGTCACCAGCGCGGCACCGGCACCCGTCTTCGCGACCGCGGTCGAGCCGGTGCCGAGCCGCATGCCCGTGATCTGCGCGGGCGGCGACGCGATGCCGGCCGCGCGCTCGCCGTAGTACTGGTCGCCGATCTGGGTCACGAGGTTGTGCCCCTCGAAGTAACCCTTCAGCTCGCCGTCCGGCCCGCGCAGCTCGACCGTAACGAATCCGGTGAGCCCAGCGTGGTCGGCGAATCCCTTGCCCCGTTCGACGCTGACTTCGTCGCGGATACCGCTGATGTCGGTGCTGCTCATTGGTGCTCCCTCTAACTCTTCGTTGCCGTGACACTGTCGCGAATGCCGACGCTATCCGACGACGTCCGCCCCTTACCGATCGTGGCTGAGTCACGGATACCGAGCGCATCCGTGGTCGCCTTGGTCCATCCGAGCGCAAGGCGGCTCGCCCATGTCATCGTGGCCTGAACTGAATCCACCATTTACGCGCTCGCCGCCGTTCTGTACCGAATCTCGTAATGATCGCCGTCCGTGATCGTGGTGCCGTCCGAGTTCGTCGGGACGAGCCACGACATCTGAATTTCCGACTTCGTCTCGCCCGTGTCGTCAGCCTGGTAACTGCTGCTCGTGACGAGCGTGACGACCGGCGTATTCGGCACGGTCGTATCGGGCGTGTCGCCAGTCGGAAGATTCGGCCGGATGCCGGGAGTCTCGGCCGAGCTCGTCAGCGTCCGCGAGAAGTCGCCGACAGTCAGCGACGAGCGGCCACGGTTCTCGTACTCGATCCAATCGGAGAGGTCGAGCCACGTGCCGTCAGTGCGGCGGAAGAGAACTGAGAAGCCGTCCACCACGGGCCAACTGGTCTGCGTCACCCGGATCTTGATGGGGTTCAGTACCTCGCCGAGGAAGACGACCTCGTTCGCATAGTCGATCAGCCCGGCGTCCGGGTCGTAGACGTAGACGTAATCGCCCGCGCGGAACGAACCGCGGCCGGTGCCGGAGAGCTGCGCAATGTCGTAGTCGCTCGCTGAGAGCTTCAGCGAACGCCGGCCGTTGGCGAAGCGGTTCAGCGCGAGCTGCGCCCGCGTGGTCGCGTTCGCGGTCGAGGTGCCGGACTCGCTCACCATCCGAGTCAGCTTCACCGGGTTGCCGTACAGGTCGGTGTACTGCGACGGGACGACAGCCGCAGTCGCCGAGCCGGTCGCGATCGAGTCGCCCTCGCCTTCGGCCAACAGCACGACGCGCGTCGTGTAGTCCTCGATGTCCTGCTCGGTCGTCAGCTCGCCCGGCAGCGCCCGCATCGAGAGGTCGGTGCCGGCACCCTTCCGCACGATGATCGTGGTCGGGGTGGTCTGGTACAGATCCTCGACGCGTCCGGCGTCGAGCGTGGCGTTGCCGTTGACGCGCCACTCGACCGGATGGACGTCGGTCGAGACGGTGTCGCAGACGTAGCTGATCGCCTTGCGTGGCGTCTCGAAGATGTGGCGGCCGGTGTACGTGACGCCGACCGAGTAGATCGTGCCCGCGTGGATGGCGTCCGGGAGCAGCGCGCTGATGACCGTGCCGAAGCCGGTCGCCGTCGCGAACTCAACCGCGGTCTCGTAGACGTCGCCCTTGTCGTCCTCGTCGCCGAGCCAGTACGCCATACCGGCGCCGGAGATTTCGACCGTGCTGCCGAACGTCCGGCCGCGGAGAACGCCGACGTACCGGGCAACGGTCAGCAGGTAGTCGGCGCGCTGCGAGTAGTCGACCTCGCCCGGCACGATCGCGACGTGGCCGAAGTAGTCGAGCGCGTCGAGGATGTCGGCCGGCGTCTCGTCGCGCAGCTTCAGCGACCACGAGCCGAGCGCCTGTACTGCCTCGTTGACTGTCACCGGATCACCAGGCCCAAGGCGGAAACGACGAGCGCAACGGCCGAAATGACTAGCGGCGACACTCGATAGACCCAGCAACGGCACGAGCAGCGGGAGCGGCCAAGGCGGCTCAGGTGCCCGGCGTGGTCGGCCTGCAAGCACGGCGAACATTTCATCGGGCGACCGCCGTCACGACTTCGCCGGGCGCCCCGACGTACTGCTGCTGCATGTCGGCGAAGCTCTCGCCCGGGGCGGGACTGCCGCCGTACTGCGTGCCGACCCACCCGGACCAGTGCTGCGTCGAGCCGGACGTGACCACGCCGCCGTGCGTCGCCGCGCTGAAGGCGGTCGTCGAGCCGACCTGAAAGCGCAGGCCGTCCGCGTCGTCGGCCGTGCCGTACCGATAGTTGCCCGTCGCCGCGCTGGTCTCGGTGGCCCAGAGGTCTGCCGTCCACGCGCCCGCTACGCCGGTCGAGGCTTCGAGCTCGACGAAGCGCGAGCCGCGACGCAACGACACGTCGAGTGTCGTCCGGCCGCCCGCCAGCCGCGCTCCGGTGAGCCGGACCGTGACGCGCTCGAAGTCGTTGCGCAGGATGGTCGCGCTCGACCACGGGCCGAGCTGGTCGGCGCCGACGTAGAGCGCCCACTGCTTCGTGCGCCATCCACCGGCCGCGTAGGCGGCGATTTCGAGGCTGGCCGCCGAGCCGCCACCGGCCAGCGGCCGGACGCGCACGAGGCTGTTACCGACCTCCCACGTCGTAGGTACGACGTCGCGGCGGCCGGAGACTTCCCGGGTGGCGTCGAGGACGCGAGCACGGCCGAGCCGGTAGCCAGCGGCCGTTGAGTACCACCGTGGCGCCGTATCGAGCGGCAGCGAGTAGTAGACAGGCACCGCGCCGTCCTCGCCCGTCCTGCTCGTCGTGAGCGGCAGCGTGGCCCCAGTGTCGTAGGCGGTCGCCCCGACCGGCACGCCGTGCCAGTGCGTGCCCGTCACCGCGGACGCGACCGCCCGGGCGCGAGCCGTGAGCTTCGCTTCGGCGTCGACCTCACCGGCCGAACCGGCGCGGGTGAGGTCGAGTTTCCAGTCAGCAGTGACCACCTCGCCCTGCCAGTCGGAGAGCTCGGCCGATGCCGACCCGATGAGGTAGAAGCCGTCGCGCTCCGGCTTGTCGGTGAACAGCACGGGCACGAGCTGCCCGGGGCCGAGCGCGAGCAGGTCGCGGTAGGCGCCGTACACGGCCGCGCGGGTGGATGGCGGCACGGACTCCTGCCCGGACATGGTCAGCCGGTCGGCCGACTCGCTCACCCGGAACGGCTCGGCCAGCACGAGCCGACCGATGGTCAGTACGCCGTAGCCCACTACGCCACCTCTCTGTCCAGCGTGCGCAGCTCGGCGCGGATGCGCTCGGCGAGCTCGCGTGCGGCGCCCGGCTGCGTGAAGTCGAAGGAGCCGTCGACCATGATCGTTATGCCGCCGTAGTTCGTGGCCGTAGCCGCGGGCTGTACGAGGCTGGCTGACGGGAGGTTGACGGCCGCTGTCGTGGTGAGGTCGGACACGGCCGCCTTGACCAGACCGGCGCGGGCGTTGATGCCTTCGGCGAGTCCTTCGCTGATGCTCTGGCCGGAGTAGAGAGTCCAGCCCCGTCCGCTGAACGGTCCCTCTTTCGCGGGCGAGAACGGCAGCAGGTTGCGAGCCTGCGAAAGAACGTTGTTGATGGCGTTCTTCACGTTGCCCGCCATGCCGGTGATGCCGTTGATCAGACCTTGGATGATCTGGCGGCCGGAGTCGAGCAGCATCGTGCCGACGTTGCCGAGCGCGCTCTTGATCTGCCCGGGCAGGTTCGAGACCGTGGTACGTACGTTGTTGATCGCGTTCGTCACCGCAGTCTTGATGTTCTCGAATGCATTAGTGACGAGCGTCTTCGCGTTGTTCCACGCGGTCGACCAACCGGTAGTGATCAGGTTGAGTGCGGTAGTGAATGCCGTCTTCACGTTGTTGAACCATGACGTGAAGAAATCACGAATGGCATTCCAGATCGTGGTGACGGCTTCCTTCGCCGAGTTCCACGTTTTGGACCAACCCTCGGTGAACCATGTCCAGAACGCCGTAAGCGCGCCGGTTACCGTCGTGATGAGTGCGGTCCAGTTGTCGAGGAAGAAATGCCACCACGCGAGGAAGGCGTCTTTTACGCTCGTGAAGATCCCGGACCAACCCTCGGTGAACCAGGACCAGAACGCCGACAGCGCGTCGGTAATGGCGCTGAAATCTCCGGTGAAGACCTTGACGAGGAAATCGACGAGCCCCTGAATGATCGGGATCAGAACGCCGAGGACGACGCCGACGACCTGCTGTATCACCTGCATGAACGCGACGAAGGCCGGAAGGATCGCGCTCAAGATCGTAGCCGCAAGCTGAATGATCGCAGGCACGAGCGGCAACAGCGCGATCACGAGCTGAAGAACCATCTCGATAATCGGCAGCCCGGTGGGGATGAGCTGAATGAACGCGTCGATCAGCGACTGAATCGCGGGCATGAGCGCTACGAGCGAATCCATCAACGCAGCACCGAGAGCGGCCACGAGCTCGCCGATGAGCGGCACCAGTGGCATCACGGCAGGCAGGAGCTGACTCATGAAAGTCATGCCCATCTGCATCAACTGCGGCACCAGCGGCAGCACTGCCTGCATCACCTGCGCGAACAACTGCGCAAGCATGCCGAGCAATGGCGCAGCCATCTGCAACCCCTGCGCGAACAACCCGGCAAAGGTCGTCGCTATCTGGCCGATGACCGGCGCTAGCGTCTTCAGCACTGGGCCGAGCGCACTCGCGAGCGCGCTGATCAGCGTGCCGACTACACCGATGATCTGCGGGAAGACGGCAGCCCCGAGTTGCATCAACGGCAACAGCAATTGCGCGATCGGGCCAAGCAGCCCAGACACGGACACGAGCAATTGGCCGAACATCGGCGCAATCGGCTGGAATCCCTTAGCGAGTGTCAGCAGGAAGTTGCCAATGTTCTTCGCGATCGGGGCGAACGATTCGCCGAGCGACTTCATGATCGGCGCGACCGCCGCACCGACCTGCGTCAGAATCGGGGCGATCGCTTTCAGCGCGGACGAGATGCCGCCAATGATCGCGTTCATTCCGGGCGCGAGCGCAGCGAACATCTGCGTTAGCTGCGGGCCGATCTGCTTGAACGTCGACATCATCGTCGTCATGAAATTTTGC
>Ga0247820_10002430_pt1 | contig 10460 bp, 8 predicted proteins | sample 13C_Glucose_Day1_2_FD_192480 | JGI IMG/M metagenome (GOLD analysis project Ga0247820, IMG submission 192480) | Soil microbial communities from agricultural site in Penn Yan, New York, United States - 13C_Glucose_Day14 | ecosystem: Environmental > Terrestrial > Soil > Agricultural land | place...
GTGAGCAGGGGGCCGGGCGGGCGGATCCCGCCCCGGTACGGCCGGGGCGGGCGGCCCGGACTACTTCACCGGGAGGTGGTAGGCGGCCCGGTAGCGGTCGGCGGGGACGACGATGTCGGCGGTCTCGACCGGGCGGCCGGAGGCGAAGTAGGTGCGCTGGATGACCAGGACGACGTGTCCGGGGACGCCGCCGAGCAGCAGCAGCTCCTCGGCGAGGCCGGGGCGGGCGCCGACCTCCTCGGTGACGTTGTCCACGACCACGTCGATGGCGCGCATGCGCTCGACGACGCCCATGCCGCCGAGCGGACCCTCCTCGGGCAGCATCACCGGGGTCCGGCCGGTGAGGGCGAGCGGCTCCCAGGAGGTGGAGAGCATCATCGGCTCCCCTGCCTCCCGGAAGAGGTACTTGGTGCGCATCACCGGGTCCCCGGACTCGACGCCGAGCCGCTCGGCGACGGCGGCGGAGGCCTCGGCCCGCTCGCTGCGGGACTCCCAGGTGCCCCGCACGCCCGCGTCGGCCTGCTCCTGCCGGAAGGGCGTGGCCCCCCGCTCGGGCCGGAACCCGGAGCGGGCGACCCGCCGGGGCACCGGCCGCTCCCGCACATAGGTGCCCGAGCCGGAGCGGCCCTCGACGAGCCCCTCCGCCATCAGCACCTTGCGCGCCTCCAGCGCGACGGTGTCCGAGACGCCGTACTCCTCGCGGATCCTCGCCTGGGAGGGGAGCCGGGTGTGCGGCGGCAGCCGGCCGTCGACGATCTTCTTGCGGAGATCACCCGCGACACGCAGGTACGCCGGCTGCTCACCGAATGTCACGGGCCACTCCCATCAGGTTGTACAGACAGCAACAGCGTGGCAACCGTAGGTTGTACCGGGCAAGCGAAGGCCAGAGAATCACTCGATGTGATGACATCTGCCGCGCGAGGGGTTACGCAGGCACTTTCTCCCCGCTATGGCGGCCGTCACACCTTCATTTCGCCGCCTCCGGTGTCGTTCTCCGCCTCCTCGTCGTAGGCGGGCGGCGTGGTGGCCAGGCCCAGGGCCTCGCGCGCGGTGACCGAGTCCTCGGGGTCGGTGAGCTCCCAGCCCCTGTCGTAGTGCTCGTAGTAGGTGTCCACGTCGTCGGCCCCGGCGGCCTTCGTCCACTCCTCCCGGGCCTCGTCCAGTCCGGCGGCGAGTTCCCGCACCGGCTGCCGGGCCCCGGCCGGCCACTCGTGCTCGCGCAGCATCCCGGTCTGCTCGCCGAGCGCCGCCGCGATCTTCTCCGCCCATTCCCGGTGCCCCGGCAGGTCCTCCTCGACGGACTCGGCCTCGGGGGCCTGCTCCATGGCGGAGTTGAGCACCGCCACGGCCTCCAGATACGCCAGCTGGTGGGCGTCGAGGGTCGTCGCGTCCCGGCGCAGCGACCCGGTGAGGGTGCCCCCCGGGTCCCGGTTGCCCAGGAGGCAGGTGATCTCGCGGTCGCCGTAACGCCAGCTCACGCGGGACGGGACGAGGTAGTAGACGTCCACGTGGCCGGGCAGCGCCCAGGCGTCCATGACGTAGGCGTCCTGGAGGTCGTAGCACCGCTCGTCGGCGGTGTCGGTGAGGGAGTCGTCGCCCGGGTAGCCCCCGTCGGGCAGGTCGATCACGGCGAAGACCTCACCGTCGTGCTCCCGCGCGCAGGGCACCAGGTCGGCGTCGGTGGTCCAGCCGCCCAGCCCGCCGGGCGAGTTGAAGCAGTCGCCCTTGTCCAGCTCGAGGACGCTGCCGCCGCGCGCGCCGTCCTTCAGCCCCTCCCAGACGTCGGAGGCGACGCCGGTGGACAGCGCCGCCACCCACAGCGCGAGTCCGGCCGAGGACAGCACCGCCCCGGCGACCGCCATCCCCCGCCCGCGCTCACCGCGCCGCTTGATCCGGCGCAGCGCCACCAGCCCCAGGACCAGCCCGAGGGCCGGCAGGAAGCACAGCACACCCAGCACGAGGGCGGCGACGGCGACACCGTTGACGGCGGCCGGAGGCCGGGGCCCGTACGGCCCGTAGAGCCCGTACGGCGCGAAGCCCGGCTGTCCCCCGTAGGGGAACTGCGGTGGCGGGTAGGCGCCTTGAGCCTGGTGGGCGGGGTACTGGCCCGGGGGGCCCTGGGGTTCCTGCGGGTCCGGGGTGTGCGGGGGCCCGTAGGGCGGAGGTATGGACACGAGGCGCATCGTAAGCGCGGGGCGACACGCCCCGTCCCCGGGGCGTGTTCCCGGCGACGGGCCGGTCAGCCGACGAGCGCCCGCCAGGTCACGGCGCCGGCCACGCCGTCCACGACGAGCCGGTTGACGCTCTGGTACGCACGGACGGCGGAGGCCGTCACGGAGCCGAAGCCGCCGTCGGCGACGAGTCCGGCGCCGTGCTTGTCGAGGACCGTCTGCAGGGCGCGGACATGGTGTCCGTCGTGACCCTGCCGGAGGGTGTACACCAGGTGCGGCCAGGTCGCGGGGCCGACCTGGCCGTCGGCGACCAGCCCGCGGGCCGCCTGGAACCGCTTCACCGCGCCGGCGGAGACCGGCCCGTAGTACCCGTCGGCGGTGAGTCCGTAGCCCCGCTGCGTCATCAGGTACTGGATGGCGGCGACCCTCCTGCCCCGCGCGCCGGGGTCGATCCTGGACCAGCCGCCGCCCAGGTCCACGCCCCGGCCGGCCATGAAGGAGACCGGGTCGACGGTGCCGCCGAGCCCGCCCGAGTGCACCTCGAAGTGCAGGTGGGGGCCGGTCACATTGCCGGTCGCGCCCATGTCGCCGATGCGCCGGCCGGCGGCGACCGTGGCGTTGAGGCCGACCCGGTACACGCTGAGGTGGCCGTAGTAGGTGTACTGCCCGCCGCCGTGCGAGAGGACGAGGCCGTTGCCGGTCCGGCCGCCGAGTCCGCCGCCCCACTGACGGCGGATCACCGTCCCGGCCGCCGCCGCGTAGACGGCGGTGCCGGTCGTGTTGGTGATGTCCTGGCCCGCGTGCGGGCCCCCGCCCCGCGGCGCTCCGTAGTGACCGCCGCTGGGGAAGCGGCCGAGGGCGGGGTTGCACCAGCCGCCGTTCTTCAGCGACGCGGCCGAGGCCGTCGCCGTCAGCCCCGGCACCCACCCCAGCGGGACAGCGAGTCCCAGGCCCACGCCGGCCAGCAGGCCGCGGCGGGAGAGGCGGGCGGGCGGACGGGCTTCCTCGGCCGCGGCGGCCGAGGCGCAGGAGTCGCACATGACTTCTTCTCCCCGTTGCGGGTCACTGTCGTGGGCATGGCAATCTCGGGTGACGGGCGTCCCCGGGCTCCCTGCCAGCATGACGGGACGGCACCGGGGTTCGGGCGCTGTCTCATCAGGTGACACCGACGGAGCCCCCGCCGGACAGTGGCCCCGGTGGGCACGGTTCCGGCGGGGGTTCCGCTCCGGGCGGCGCGGGGGCTAGAACTGCAGCGCCCAGCCGTTCAGCCGCCCGCTGTCCCACCACGCGTTGTCGCTGACGCGCAGCTTCCAGGTGCCGTTGGCCGTCTCGGAGGAGGCGTCCACGGTGTAGGTGGTGCGGATGTCGTCCGCGCTGCCGCCGGTGCCGTACGCCTTCAGCGTGTACACCGTGCCGTCGGGGGCGACCAGCTGGACCCGCAGGTCACCGATGTAGGTGTGGGTGATGTCGACCTCGACGGCCAGGTTCGAGGGCGCGTTGCCGGAGACGCCGGAGACGGTCACCGGGGACTCGACGGTGCTGTTGTCGGCGATGGTGTAGTCGGCGGTGTTCTCGAAGCGGTCACCGGTCGGAGGCGGGGTGGTGCCTCCGTCGCCGACGTACAGCAGGCGGTTGGGCGATCCGCTGCCCGGGCTGCCGACGACGCCGGTGGTGGCGGCGGACGTCAGCGCGGAGGAGACCTGGGCGGGGGTGGCCGAGGGGTTGTCGGCCAGGTGCAGGGCGGCCGCGCCGGCGACGTGCGGGCTCGCCATGGACGTGCCGGAGATGGTGTTGGTGGCCGTGTCGCCGGTGTTCCACGAGGAGGTGATGGAGGAGCCCGGCGCGAAGAGGTCCAGCACGGAGCCGTAGTTGGAGTAGCTCGCCCGGGCGTCGCCGGACGTGGTGGCGCCGACGGTGATCGCCTCGGTCACCCGGGCCGGGGACTTGGTGGAGGCGTCGGTGGACTCGTTGCCGGCCGCGACGACGAAGGTGACGCCCGAGGCGACGGCGTTGCGGACGGCCGTGTCGAGGGCGCTGTCCGCGCCCCCGCCGAGGGACATGTTGGCGACGGCCGGCTTGACCGCGTTCCGCGCGACCCAGTCGATGCCGGCGACCACCTGGGCGGTGGTGCCGGAGCCGGAGTTGTTCAGCACCCGGACGCCGACGATCTTCGCCTTCTTGGCGACGCCGTAGGAGCCGCCCGCGACCGTGCCGGCGACGTGCGTGCCGTGGCCGTGGCCGTCCTGGGCGGTGTTGTCGTTGTCGATGGCGTCGTAGCCGTAGGAGGCACGGCCGCCGAAGTCGCTGTGGGTGATGCGGACGCCGGTGTCGATGACGTACGCGGTCACGCCCTGGCCCGCCGAATCCGGGTACGTGTAGGAGCTGTTCAGCGGGAGGTTCTTCTGGTCGATCCGGTCCAGGCCCCAGGAGGGCGGGTTCGGCTGGGTGCCGGTGATGCGGACGGTGCGGTTCTGCACCACGGAGGCGACGGCCGGGTCGGCGGCGAGACGTTTCGCCTCGGCCTCCGAGGCGTCGACCTCGTAGCCGTTGAGGGCCTTGGTGTAGGTGCGCTCGATGTCGGCGCCGTACTTCTTCGCCAGCGCACGGCCCTCGGCGGAGCCGGAACGGGCCCCGTCCGCCTTCAGGGTCACGATGTAGCTGCCGGCGACGGCGTTCGCGGCGCCCGCGTACTGCACGTGGCCTTCGGGGGCCGGCGGAGCCGCGCCGGCGGGGAGGGCGGAGACGAGGCTCGTCACGAGGGCCGCGGTGGTGGCGGCGCCGAGTGCGGCCAGTCTTCGACGGGGGTGACGCATCACTGCCATGTGAGGGTTCCTCCTGGGTCGGTGGTGCGTGTGGGAGTCGACCGCTGTCAGGATCATGTCAATCCCTGAACGGTCAAATCCGGGCGTCAGTCGAAAGATTGAGCGCTCCACAGGATTTACACAAGAGGGCCCTCGCGCGAACGCGCCGGGGCCCCTCGGGAAACCCTCGGGGAACCGCTAGCATGTGCGAACTTGTGGTGATCTACTCGATCACCTGTTCTTCACCGTAAATCCATACGAGTCGACCCGGCACAAGACCCGTTCGTCCGCAATCGAGCGCATAGACCAGACCATTGACGACCACACCAAGCCGAATACCGGCGCGCACCCACAGGCCCCGGGCGATGCTGTGGACCGCGGCCGCCGTCGCGACCCTCGGATTCCTCGTCGCGCTGGAATGCGCCGCACGCGGTTACGGCCTTCCGGGACCCCTCACCAACCAGGCGCGCGAGGTGATCTTCGCCCCCGACTCGGGACCGCTGCTGTACGCCGGTCTCGCGCTGTCGACGGTGGTGCTGACCTGGCGGCAGCGGCTCGTCGCGGCGGGCGCCGCGATCGGCCTCGACGTCGTCTTCTGGCTGGTGCGGTGGGCCGTCGGCGCCGAGATGAACTTCGGCAACGGCGCGCTGTGGGTGGTCCTGGGCATCGCGGTCGTCGCGGTCCTGCGCCGCACCGGGGCGGAACGCCTGCTGCTGCTCAAGGGCACCGGGCTGGGCCTGCTGCTGGTGGCCGGGCACAAGACCGGCGACACCTGGCTGCTCATCACGTCGAAGACCCGCCCGTCGGTGCTCGACCCGTACGTGGCGGTCGCCGACCACGCGCTGGGCGACCCCTCGTGGCTGGCCGGACGGCTCCTCGCGGCCACCGAGCCGATCGGCCCCTTCGTGCTCCACGTGGTCTACGGCCAGCTCCCGCTGGCGGCGGCGCTCGTCGGGCTGTACCAGCTGCGCCGGGTCGGGGTGGAGCGCCGGTTCCCGTCCCATCACCTGGTGCGCACGTTCCTGGTCATCGGCCTGCTGGGACCCGCCTTCTACATGATCTTCCCGGTCGTCGGACCGGTCTACGCCTACGGCGCCGACGGCGGGCAGTGGGCGGCCGGCCACCTGTGGCCGGACACGCTGCCGTCCATCGGCGTCCCGCACCCGATGCCGTTCGACGAGATCACCCCGCGCAACTGCATGCCCAGCCTGCACACGGCCTGGGCCACCACCCTCTTCGTCCACACCCGCAAGGGCTCACGGGCGATGCGGTACGCGGGCACGTTCTGGCTGGTCGCCACCCTCTCGGCGACGCTGGGCTTCGGCTACCACTACGGCGTGGACCTGCTGGCCGGCGTGGTGTTCGCGCTCACCGTCGAGGCGGCGATGCGCTCCCTCGCCCGCGGCCGGAACCGGTCGGGCACCCTGCTGATCGCCTACGGCACGACGGTCTTCGCCGCGCTCCTGACGTCGTACCGCCTGCTGCCGGCCGAGCTGGCCGCGCGCCCGTGGCTGTCCGGCCCGCTGCTCGTCCTGGTGACGGCGTCGGTGGTGTACGCCTACGTCCGGACCACCGCGCTGTGGGAGGCGACGACCGCACCGGCGCCGCACCCGGAACCGCAGGCCCCGGAACCGCGCCCCGAACTCGTCTGAGCGTCGCGGCACCCCCGCGACGTCCCGATCGCCCCGTCCGGCCCAGGAGCCTGCTTGCTCCGCAGGTCTTCGGGTAGAGCGATTGAATGAGGATTATCCCCGCAGTGTCCGAAACGCACTGAAAGCGATGTTCTGGTGACCCGTCTCGACGGCCCCGGTGATGACCGCAGTGAGGGATCGGGCGATGACCCGCACGGTATCGCTCTGGAGATCGCCGATGCTGTGGAGAGTCTCACGAACCTGTGGTCGGTGGCCGCGCAACAGGCGGCCCTGCGCATGTCCGTGCACCAGCTGCGGGCGCTGCTGGTGCTGAAGACGGCCTCGGAACTCAATCTCACCTCGCTGGCCGAACGGCTGGGCATAGGCCTCCCCACCGCCAGCCGCCTCTGCGACCGCCTGGAGGCGGCGGGGATGCTGGAGCGTTCGCTGCACCCGGAGAAGCGCCGGGAGGTGCGGCTGGGCCTGACCGCGCAGGGACACCGCGTGCTGGACGACGTGGCGGCCCGGCGGGCGCAGGCCCTCGCGGACGTGCTCAGGGGGATGGAGCCGGCGGAACGGTCGGCGCTCCGCCGCGGCATGCGGGCGTTCCTCGCCGCCCGGGGCGGTGTGCCGCGCTCCCCGGACGCCCGGTGACCGGGGGGAATCACACGGCCCCGGCTGTGCCCTCCGCCGCCCCGGCGCCCCGGCCGGCCCAGTCCAGGCAGAGGACCGCGGCGTCGGTGGCCAGGTCCTTGCTGCCGGTGTGCTCGATCAGCCCGGCGACCACCGCGCGGGCCGTCTCGTGCGGCGGGGTCCGGCGGGTCGCGCCCAGGATCTGGCGCAGCCCGTGTTCCCCGAAGAGGTCGCCGGCCGCCGAGCTGGTGCCGTGCACGCCCGAGCTGATGGCGACCAGCCGGTCCCCGGGCTCCACCTGGAAGGTCTGCTCCTCGTAGGGGGTCTCCTCGAACATCCCCAGCGGGAACTGCGCCGTCAGCTCGATCCGTTCGATCGCGGTGCCGCGCAGCCGGTAGAGCTGGGGGGAGCCCGCGTCGACGGCGCGCACGGCGCCGGTGTCCAGGTCGAAGCGGAGCAGCAGCGTCGAGGCGTAGACCTTGCCGCCGTGCTGGGCGTAGACCGCCTGGTCCGCCAGCGCGGCCTGGTCGGCGAGCCCGATGCCTGCGCGGCGGGCGTTGCGCAGGGCGCTGACGGTGAGGCCGGTGAGCAGGGAGGCGTCGATGCCCTGGCCCATGCCGTCGGTGACGGTGACGGTGAGGTGGTCCGCCTCGGTCGACCAGTCGAAGTTGTCGCCGCCGATCGCGTAGGCGGGTTCCAGATGGGCGCCGATGGTGTACTCGTCGCGGGCGCAGCCGCGTCCCGGCAGGAGCTGCCACTGCATCTCCGCCGCGAGGGTCAGGCGGCGGGTGCGGCGGGCCTGCAGGTAGAGGTCGGTGTCGCGGCCCGCGGTGGCCACCTCGTGCCCGAGCGCCGTGGCGAACTCACCGAGCCTGAGCACGGTGGCGGTGTCGGAGGACCCGGCGGGGAGGCGGACGGAGAGGACGCCCAGCCGGTCGCCCCGGACCGTGATGGGCAGGTGGACCAGCTCGGTGGCCGGGTCCGCGGTGATCTCGACCACCGGCTTCTGGGAGGTGAAGGCGGTGCCGGCCGGACCGTCGTGCGCGGAGACCGGTTCCCCGGTGTGCGGCAGGAGGGTGACCGGCTGCAGTACGGTGAGACCGTAGTCGGCCAGGAGGAGGGTGACCTCCCGGGCGCCGAACCCCTCGGACAGCAGCGCCCCGGCGGTGGCGGGCAGGGCATGGGGTGGCACCGCCCGCAGCCGGCTCTCCACGGATGACAGCTGTTCGGAAACATTCACGGCATCCGCCCTCTCCCCATACGACCTCCACGTTATCGCGGGGCGGACCGTCCGCCGAAGGCGCGGGGGGATAGGGGCCCCGCCGGGCGCGGGACGCCGTCCCGGCCGCGCACGAGCGGGGGCGGCACCGCCGACGGGGTGGTGCGGCACAGCAGGAGACAGACGTCGTCGTCCCGCTCGGACGCGGGCACCAGCGGCCCGACCAGCGACTCGGCGCACAGGTCCAGATCGTCCAGCGCGGACTCGTCCAGGGCGGCCAGGGCCCGGCCCAGCAGCTCGATGCCCGCGTCGATTCCCCGGGTGCGCCGCTCCACCAGGCCGTCGGTGTAGAGGACCAGGGTCGAGCCCGCCTCCACGGCGGCCGTGTGCTCCCGGTACGTGAACGGCACCGGGACGCCCAGCATGACCCCCGGTCTGCCGTCCAGGACGCGTACGGCTCCTCCCGGGGCGCGGACGACGGCCGGCGGGTGGCCCGCGGAGGCCCACACCGTACGGGGTTCGCCGGGCCGGAAGCGCGCGATCATCGCGGTGGCGTACAGGTGGGGCTGCTGGTGGCGCAGCATGCGGTGCAGGCGGGTGAGGATCTCCGCGGGTCCTGCCCCGCCGACGGCGTAGGCGCGGAGCGCGGTGCGCAACTGGCCCATGAGCACGGCGGCGGGCAGCCCGTGTCCGGTGACGTCCCCGATGACCGCCAGCAGACTGCCGTCGGGCTGGACGAAGGCGTCGTACCAGTCGCCGCCGATGTTGAGCCCGCGGGTGGCGGGGAGGTAGCGGGCGGCCAGGCGCAGGCCGGCGGCGGCGGGGAGGTCGGTGAGCTGGGCGCGCTGGAGCGTCTCGGCGGTGTCCCGGTGCTGCTCGTAGCGGAGGGCGTGTTCCAGGGCGATGGCCACGCGGCGGGCCAGTTCGACCAGCATGACGCCGGTGTCCGCGTCGAAGGCGCCGTCGGGCGCCGTGAGGGTGAGCACGCCCAGGGTCCGGCGCACCGTGAGGGGGATGCACAGCAGGGACCGGTCGGGGAAGAGCGCGGAGGGCGGGAGGTCTCCCGTTCCGGGCAGGCCGCAGGGGTGGTGTCCGGCGTGCTGGGGACGGCCGGTGCGGGCGGCCCTGACCGCCGCGGCGGAGCGGGCCCCGCCGCGGGCCGCCCCCGCCTCGTCGAAGAGCCACACGTCGACCTCGGCGGCGTAGTGCGGAACCAGCAGTTCGGAGACGCGGCGCAGGATGTCCTCGTGGTCGAGGGACGCCGTCACGACCGCGCTGGCGTCGGCGAGGAAGGTCAGCAGACGGCGGGCCTTCTCCGCCTCACCGCGGGCGGCCCGTTCGGCGTCGAGCAGATTCCGCTGGAGGAGGGCGGCGGCGTCCAGTTCGGCGTGCAGGGCCAGCACGCCCTGGTTGGTCTGGTGCAGTTCCTCGCGGTGGAGCCGCAGCAGTTCCTCCACCTCGTCCAGCCTCCGCAGGACGGCGGCCGTCCCCTCGTCGGCGGCGAGGACGGCCTCGGCGGAGGCGGTGTCGGTCCGGTCCTCCGGGAGGTCCAGGCTCCGCGGCACGGGGCCGGGGCAGGAGACGGCGAGCCGCCACGGCGACGTCTGCGCGTCCGGATCCGGCGGGAGGGGCCGCACGGCCGCCTGTATCCACCCCGCCGTGTCCGGGCCGGACTCTCCGAGGGTGAGCGTGAGTTCCGCGCCGTGGCCGCCGGCCGGGCCGAGGCACCGGCGCAGCCGCTCGGTGAGTGCGGTGAGGAAGCGTGCCCGCTCGACCTCGGGCACACCCAGGGCCGCCGTGAGCCGCGCGGCGAAGCCGCGGGCCCGCGCGGCGTCGCGGACCGTGGAGATCACCCGGACCTCGGGCCCCCTCACGACACCGCTCCGACGGGGACGGCACGGCTCCCACCGGGACGGCCGCCGGTGGCTCCGTCACGGCTGGACCGCCCGGTCACCGGCTCGGCGGCGGCGACCGGCGTGCGGTGCGGGTCGGGGTGGGCGGGGGC
>Ga0247820_10002431_pt1 | contig 10460 bp, 9 predicted proteins | sample 13C_Glucose_Day1_2_FD_192480 | JGI IMG/M metagenome (GOLD analysis project Ga0247820, IMG submission 192480) | Soil microbial communities from agricultural site in Penn Yan, New York, United States - 13C_Glucose_Day14 | ecosystem: Environmental > Terrestrial > Soil > Agricultural land | place...
GGCCTCGTTCGGGCACTCGGGTTCGCAGACGTCGCAGTTGATGCAATCGTCGGTGATAATCAGGGACATGGGGACTCCGGCCGGGGCTCACCGCCCGGGCATGTTCAACGCAATGGGCACAATTGTGCCGCATTCGCGCCCGCAGTGCACGCGGGCGCGATAATCAGCGCTCAGGCTTATTTCTTGAAGCGTTCAGTCAAAGCCTCGGCCACCACCGGGTGCACGAACTTGGTGATGTCGCCTCCCAGTGCAGCGATTTCCCGGACCAGGGTCGAGGAAATGAACGAATAGCGCTCCGAAGGCGTGAGGAACAGGCTTTCGACCTCTGGCGCCAGTTGCCGATTCATGTTCGCCAGCTGGAATTCGTATTCGAAGTCGGACACTGCCCGCAGCCCACGCAAGAAAACGTTGGCGCCCTGTTCCTTGGCAAAATGCGCAAGCAGGGTGGAAAAGCCGATGACTTCGACATTGGGCAGGTGCTTGGTCACCTCACGGGCCAGCGCTACCCGTTGTTCCAGCGGGAACAGCGGGTTCTTCTTCGGGCTGGCTGCCACTGCGATGATCACGTGGTCGAACAGCCGCGAGGCGCGCTCGACCAGGTCGCCATGGCCCTTGGTAATAGGGTCGAAAGTACCCGGGTACAACACTCGGTTCATCGCGTCATCCTGGCTGGAGTGCGTTGGGGAGTCGGATGGTAGCGCAGCGATTGCGCGCGGCCAAGTCATGCGGCAGGCTGATGGCACTATAGACAGCAGGGGCATTTGTTGTCATGCACTCTGTGCCAGGCGGGAGAGCAGGGCGTCGGTGAGCTTCGCGCTGATGGCGTAGACCGACAGTTGCGGGTTTGCACCGATGCTGGTCGGGAACAGCGAGCCGTCGTGAATCGACAGGTTTTCCAGCTGATGGTGACGGCCCAGGCTGTCGCACACCGCGTGACGTGGGTCTTCGCCCATTGCGCAGCCGCCCATCACGTGGGCGCTGCCCAGGCGCGTATGGAACGGCTCCAGCTGCAAGCCGTCGATTATGCGTTGGGCCTGCGCCAGGCTTGTAGCCGCGCAGGCACTGCTGTGCGCGGGTGTAACCTGTGTGGCGCCCGCCGCGAACTGAATCTGGGCCATGCTGTGAAAGGCCCGGCGCAGGCCGTCTCGCAAGTAGTCGGTGACCTGGTAATCGAGCACCGGTGAGCCATCGCCACGCAGTTCCACCGTGCCGCCCGGGCTTTCTGGGTGGAAACCGTCGCGCAACAGCGCAAGCATGACGTGGGTGTGCGGCAGCTCGGCCATGCGCAGGGCATTTTCGACACCATCGCCACCGAGCAAGGTGCTGGCCAGCGCCGGGTGCAGGGGCGGTACTTCAAGTTTGTAGCCGACCGCGCCATCGACGCCGTCCTGCCATTGAAAGTGGTCACTGTAGATGGACTGCGGAGCGCCGTAGTAAGGGTCGATGCGTGCGTCGAAGCGTGCCGCGCTGAAGTTGACCAGGTGCAGGAAAGTCCGCTTGCCCAGGCACTGGTGGGGGTCAGGAGCCTTGGAGCGCAGCAGCAGGGCGGGGCTGTTGATGCCACCGCCTGCGAGGATGTAGTGGCGTGCGCGCACAGTGATGCTGCGCCCGTTGGTGTGTATTCCTCGTGCGTCCAGCCCTTGGCAGCGCAGATGCTCGATGCGCTCGCCATCATGCTCAAAGCGTTCGGCCCGGGCCAGGTACAGCAGCTCGCCGCCCTTGTCGAGCATGGCTGGAATGCGCGTCACCAGCATCGATTGTTTGGCGTTGACCGGGCAACCCATGCCGCAATAGCCAAGGTTCCAGCACCCCCGGACATTGCGCGCAATTACGGCCCATCGGTAGCCGAGCTGTTCACACCCACGGCGCAGTACGTCGTTGTTGGCGTTTGGTGGCACCGTCCAGGGGGTAATCCCGAGGTCTTGCTCGATGCGTTCGAACCAGGGGCGTAGTGCGTCTTTGTCCAGCCCTTTTACGTTGTGGGCCGTGGCCCAGTGGGCCAAGGTCGGCGCGGGCGTGCGAAAGCTGGAGGTCCAGTTGACCAGCGTGGTGCCGCCTACCGCACGGCCCTGCAGAATGGTGATGGCGCCGTCCTTGCTCATCCTGCCCAGGCCTTCCTGGTAGAGACTGGCGTAGGCCTCATTCTCAAGCAGGTGGAAGTCACTGCTGGTCTTGAGCGGGCCTTCCTCGATCAGCAGTACCTTGAAACCTGCGGCACTGAGCATCTGCGCGCTGGTGGCGCCGCCGGCACCGCTGCCTATCACGGCAATGTCGGCTTGCAGGCTGAGGTCCTGCTCCAGGCGTGAGCCATCATGGGTAATCCAGCCGCGTTCGAGGCCTTGGCGAAACGGGTCGATGACAGGCATTGAAGATGCTCTTGTTGTTGGTCAGATTTTCGGCGGCCCGGGGTAACCACAGGCTGCCCAGCTTTCCGGGCGTTCGTACCAGGCCATCGTCAGCAGTTGCACGATCGACGAGTGCCCCATGCGCAGCAGGTTCAGCGAACTGTCCTGCCAGCGTTGCAGAAAAGCGGTTATCTGCGGTTCACCGGCCTGTTCCCAGGCGCCCCAGACCCCGGTCAGCGGCCCACGGGTCAGCGGCAGGCTGAGCACATCGAACAACTGCCGGGTGAGCTTGAGCATTTGCGGGGACAGTGCCGCCAGTTTGTCGTCGAGAGTGGGCAGCACCAGTGTTGCGCTTGCCGAAGTACCGGCAAGCACCACCGGGATCAGTGCCCGCAGCAATGGCAGGTCGTCTTCGCGCAATACGTAGTACCCGGATGCAGGCGCCTGAGGGCTGCAACCGACCAGGCTGGCACTGGCCAGGAACACACTGGCCCCCAGGCTGAAACGCATGAATTCGCGCCGCTGCATGGCCCGGACCTCAGCGGATGAACAGTTTGTAGACCAGGCGCTGCAACGCCTTGCCATACGGCGGGTAGATCAGGCGTGCGGCGTTCAGGCGCTGCTTGGCCAGCACTGCCTTGGCCTTGCTGAAGGTCAGGAAGCCGTCATGGCCGTGGTAGTGGCCCATGCCCGAAGGGCCGATGCCGCCGAACGGCAGATCGTCCTGAGCGACATGCAGCAGTGTGTCGTTGAGGCATACACCGCCGGAGTGGCTGTGCTGCAGTACATGTTCCTGCTCGGCACGGTCGTAGCCGAAGTAGTACAGCGCCAGTGGGCGTGGCCGTTCGTTGATGTAGTCCAGGGCATCGTCGATGCTGTCATAGGGTATTACCGGCAGCAGCGGGCCAAAGATTTCGTCCTGCATCACCTGCATGCTGTCATTGACCTCCAGCAGCAACTGCGGCGGCAGGCGCCTGCCCTGGCGGGGCTCGTCCGGGTACAGGTCGATGATCTGCGCGCCCTTGCTGCTGGCGTCGTCCGCCAGGTGTTGCAGGCGCTGCAGTTGCCTCGGATTGATGATGGCGCTGTAGTCTGGGTTGTCGGCGATGCGTGGGTAAAACCGGTGGACCGCCCTGCGGTAGGCATCGCTGAAGGCGATCAGGCGTTCGCGTGGTACCAGGACGTAATCTGGGGCGACGCAGGTCTGGCCGGCGTTGAGGGTCTTGCCGAACGCGATACGTTCGGCGGCGCTATCCAGCGGCACGCTGGACGAAACGATGGCCGGCGACTTACCGCCGAGTTCCAGTGTGACCGGGGTCAGGTTTTGCGCTGCGGCCAGCATGACCTGGCGCCCGACGCTTGTGGCGCCGGTGAACAGCAGGTGATCGAAGGGTAGCCGGGCAAATGCCTGGCCGACTTCCACCTCGCCCAGCACCACGCTGACCAAGTCGTGCGGGAATACCTGCTCAAGCAAGGTTTTCAGCGCCAGGGCGCTGGCAGGTGTGGCCTCACTGAGCTTGAGCATCACCCGGTTGCCGGCGGCCAGGGCGCAGGTCAGCGGGCCAATGGCGAGAAACAGGGGGTAGTTCCACGGCACGATGATGCCCACTACGCCCAGCGGCTGATATAGGACTCGGGCGATGGCCGGCTGGAAGGCCAGGCCTACGGTTCGCCTTGCAGGTCGCATCCAGCGCTTGAGGTGGCGCTCGGCATGGCGAATACCTTGTACCGAAGGCAGCAGTTCGGCCAATAGGGTTTCGTCGGCGCTGCGGCCGGAGAAATCCGTATCGATGGCTTCTATCAGTCGTTGCTGATCCGCCAGCAAGGCCTCGCGCAGGCTTTTCAGCCATTGCCGGCGTTGGGCCAGGGGCGGCATGGGGTTGCCCGCAAATGCTTTGCGCTGGGTGGCGAACGTGGCCGCCAGGTCGATGTCGGACTGCAAGGGAGGCACGGCGATAGGTGAAGTCACGGCGGCTCTCATCGGGGCTAGAGAATCTCTAGAGCCTATACTCTAATCGGGACGATGGTACGAATATTTTCGCGCCACCGCACGGTGCATCCGGGCCCTGTTACCCCGTAATATGAACCCTTACCGTAAGCCTGCAGACTGGGAGCTGAGCATGGCCCCGCGCATGAAGACCCGAGAGCGCATCGTGCAGAACAGCCTTGAACTGTTCAACCAGCAAGGCGAGCGTAGCGTGAGTACCAACCACATTGCTGCGCACATGGAAATCTCGCCCGGCAACCTCTACTACCACTTCCCTAACAAGCAGGCGATCATCGCCCTGTTGTTCAGCCAGTATGAAGAGTTGGTGGACAGCTTCCTGCGCCCGCCGCAGGGGCGCGCCGCTACCGTCGAAGACAAGCGCTTCTACCTCAAGGCGTTGCTCGCAGCGATGTGGAACTACCGGTTCCTGCATCGTGACCTTGAGCACCTGCTCGACAGCGACCCTGAGCTGGCCGCCCGTTACCGGCGCTTTTCCGAACGTTGCCTGCGCCAGGGCCAGGCGATCTACCGGGGCTTCGTTGAGGCCGGCATTCTGGTCATGGCACCTGCGCAGATCGAATCGCTGACCATCAACGCCTGGATCGTGCTTACCTCTTGGGTCCGCTTTCTCAGCACCACGCGGGAGCATTCCGCTCACCTGGGTGAAGAAGCCTTCAAGCGTGGTGTCTATCAGGTACTGGTGCTGGAGCTCGGCTTCGTCACCGCCAGCGCCCGCAGTGCTGTGGACGCCCTGTGTCAGGAGTTTCATGTTCCGTTCAACCAGGCCCTGGAACGTTAGCCCAGAGCCTTCGTGCCATCGATCAGGAGATTGTCATGCCCCTTGCGCAATTGATCACCCCGCAGCAACTGGCTGAGCGCCTGGGCTCGCCCAAGTTGGTGATCCTCGATTGTCGGTTTGCCTTGGAAGACGTGGATTACGGCCAACGCAGCTATGCCGAGGGGCATATCGCCGGGGCTCACTTCGCCGACCTGGAGCGCGATCTGAGTGGGCCGGTAAGCAAGGGCAAGACCGGCCGCCATCCCTTGCCTGATCCGCAGCGGCTGGTCGAGCGCTTGCGTGAGTGGGGGCTGGACAATGACAGCGAGGTGGTGCTGTACGACGATGGCCCTGGTGCCTTTGCCGCTCGTGCCTGGTGGCTGCTGGCCTGGTTGGGTAAACGCACAGGTGTGGCCATGCTCGACGGAGGCCTCAAAGCCTGGCACACCGCGGGCCAGCCATTGAGCCTGGACGCGCCGGCACGCTATGAGGGTACGTTCAACGGCGAGCCGGATACGAAGCTGCTGATTGACGCCGAGCACTTGGTCACTGAGCTTGCAAGCCCCGAGCTGACGTTGATCGATGCGCGTGCGTTGCCGCGTTTTCGTGGGGATGTGGAGCCGATCGATCCGGTGGCCGGGCATATTCCTGGCGCTCAGTGCGCAGCCTTCACCGACAACCTGGGCGAAGATGGGCGCTTCCTCGCGCCAGAGCAGCTCAGGCAGCGCTTTGCCGAGAAGCTGGCGGGGCGTTCGCCGGAACACTTGGTGGCGTATTGCGGTTCGGGAGTGACGGCTTGCCATAACCTGTTTGCCCTGGCATTGGCGGGGTATCCGCTGGGCAGGCTGTATGCCGGGTCGTGGAGTGAGTGGATCAATGAGCCAACCCGTCAGGTTGCCACGGGCGACTGATCCGCTGGTTTATCGCCCATCCACCAGCCACTGCGGAATCCGCCGCTCAAGGTAATACCCCGGATTTCGCAGGCTGCCTTCGACGAACCCCACATGCCCACCCTGCTCGTGCAGCTCGAACTGAGTCTGCGGTGTCAGCTCGCTCGCCGTGGGCTGGCTGTGGCGGGATACGAACGGATCATCGTTTGCGTGGATGATCAGCGTCGGCGTGCGGTTTTCCCCGAGATAGTAGCGGCTCGATGAGCGACGGTAGTAGTCGTGTACATCGTCAAAGCCGTTGAGCGGCGCGGTCACTTTGCCGTCAAAATCCCAGAAGGTACGGAGCTTGCGCAATGACCCGAGCCGGTCGAGTGCGGCAAGGCCTTCATGATGGCCCTGTGCGCGAAAGTGCCGTTGTTTGACCTGCACATAGGCCATCATTTCGCGCATGAAATGTGCCTGATAGACCTTCGAAAAGCCTTGGCCGATGCGGTCGGCGCACTGATCCAGGCGAAACGGTACGGAAACCGCCACGGCCGCCTGCAACTGGCTGGCGCTGCCACTTTCACCCAGGTACTTCAGCAGCACATTGCCGCCCAGCGAATAGCCGACGGCATACAAGGGGGCCAGCGGGCGTTGGGCGCGCAGGTGGGCGACAACCTCGGCCAGGTCCCCGCTGGCCCCGGAATGGTAACTGCGTGCCAGCAGGTTCGGCTCCCCCGAGCAGCCACGCCAGTTCAGCGCAACGCTGGCCCAGCCGCGGGCATTGAGCGCCTGCTGCAAGCCTTTGACATAAGGCGAATGGGACGAACCGGTCAGGCCGTGCAGCACCAGCACCAGCGGTGTATCTGGCTGGTGAGGCCCGTGCCAGTCGAGGTCCATGAAGTCGCCATCGGCCAGCCACAGGCGCTCGCGCTTGCGTTCAAGCGCAGGCAGCTTGCGCCATAGCGGGCCCCAAAGGGTTTGCAGGTGAGGGTTGGACAACCCGGTGGCCGGGCGAAAGGTGGCGGGAAGACTGGGCATGCTGGGCGACTCGTGTTGTGCTTGCCTAGACTGCCATGAAACACCGCCGTTGTACTCACGCTATTGGTCCGTCAGGACAGCTCGGGCAAAGATTTTTGTGCATGGGACGGGCCGACAGTGATGAACACTTCCTGCGCAGGACTCAGCCATACGCGGGCGGCTTCGCGAATGTCCTTGGGGGTCAGCGCTGCCAGGCTTTGGATGTAGGTTGCAAAATGATCTGCTGGTTGCCCAAGGTGGCTTGACGTTGCCAGACTCTCGGCCAGCTCTGCGTTGCTCACCATGGTGCGATGCAACCTGCCTGCTATCTGGTTGCACGCCATGTCGCACTCCGCCTGGCTTGGGCCATGCTCGCGCAGGCAAGCCAGCATTCCTGAAACCAGCTCACGCGAGGCATCGCGGTATTCGGGTGCGATGTCCCATTCAATCTGCAGCAGGCTCGCCGCATCAAAGGGTTTGAGCGACGAGCGGATGGTGTAGGTCAAGGTACGACGGCTTCGTAGCTCTTGTGTCAGACGCGACTCGAAACCGCTGCCGAGGATTTCGTCAAGCATGGTCAAAGCTGCATACCCTGGCTTGTCGGGTGATATGGGCAGCAGCAGAGTCAGCGTGGCCCGTGTGGTACTTGCGGTGTGTTCTTGATGCCGGGTGAGGGCCTCTGGCAACGGCGCCGGTGGCGGGGGCTGTCCTGCCCAGTGTTGCGGTAGCGCCTGAAGGAGTTCCGTGATGAGTGTCTGCGCCTCGTCGCGCGACAGGTCGCCCACCAGGCCGATATCGAGGTTGTTGGCAGAGTAGGCACGTCGGTGGAAGTCGCGCAGCTGCTGCTCGTCGATCTGGTTGAGGCTCTCAGGCGTGCCAGCCCAATGTGTGGCGTAGGGGTGGCCATCGAACACATGGCTCATTGTCGCGTGGGACATCCCAAAGACCGGGGTCGATGCCATTGCGCCAAGGTAGTTGAGCAGTCGTTCGCGGATACCTGCGACGGCTTCTTCCCGGAAGGCGGGGCGTGCCAGCATTTGCGTGAGCAGTTGCAGGGCGCTTGTACGCAGCGCCGGCAGGCTCAGGCAGCGCAGCGTGATCACAGCCTCATCCTGGTTCATCTGCCTCGCCATGATCGCGCCTAGCCCCTCGATGGCCTGGGCGAATTGGGCGGCATCCAGACCCTCGGTACCCTGGTCGAGGCTGTAAAGGACAAGCGCGGCGAGGCCCGGACGATTGCCATCGAGCGCACTGCCAGCGCGAAAGCGCAGCGCCAGGTCGAATATCGGGCGGTCATGGGATGGCGTGAAGCTGACCTTGGCGCCTTCGTCGGTCTGCCATTGCTGTATCTGGGCCGGCAGGGGCTGGTGCTCCTCCAGGTCAAGGCCTTGCGTGGACTCCAGCCTGGCCATTGCTGCCACGGCGGTATCGGTCATGGGGCCCTTGCAAATCAGTGGCATGCTGCTGGTTGTAAGAGGTTTGTTCATGCCGCTGCTCCTGTTTGCAGGTGAGTGATGGTCAGCCTTTCGCGGCTCAGATAGTCGAACGCTACCTGTCGTAATGTCGCGCTATCGAGGTGGCGGACACTTTCGGTTTCTTGATCGATCAGCGAGGTAGACAGACCAGCGGCCGCCCCTGCACCGATGCGCTCAGCTTGAAGGGTGATGCTGTCGCGGCTGAACAGGCGGCGGGTAAGCATGCGCAGTTTCGCGCGCTCCAGTTCCTGGGGGGAAAGCAGCGTATGGCGCAGGGTATCGATCAAGGCATAGATCGCTTCTACGGCGTGCTCGTGCGTGGATCTTTGACTGTTGATATAGGTTGAGAGGGTCAACAGCGTGTCGCCACGCGCTATTGGCTCATATGACAGGCCGATGCCCTTGAGCAGCCGTTGGTCTCGCACCAGCTCGCTGTAGAGCCTTGCGCTGAACCCCTTGCCAAGCACTTCACAGAGCAGGCCCAGGGCAGGCACTGTGCTTGCGTCGATGGCCGTGGCGTGGCTTGGTACATTGAAGGACATGAACAAACCATCACGCAGGCCTGGCAGTTCCAGCTTCTGGCTTCGTTCCTGCAGGTGCGCGTCATGCCGGGGGACCGGTACTGCGCCAAGCGAAGCCCTGGCGATGCTGGCGAAATAGCGGCTTACGTGCTGGCGAAGCGTGGGAAGATCGACCGCGCCCACCACCACGAGGGTGGCGTTATTGGGCCGGTACCACGTTTGATACCAGGTACGCACCATATCCAAGCGCAAGTTGCTCAGGTCTGACGGGTTGCCAAACGTCGCCGTGGCATACGGGCTGCCACCGTGCGCAAGCGCCATGTGTCGTTCGGCGGCTTGCTGTGCAGGAACGTTTTCAACTTTGAGTCGCCGCTCGTCTTCGATCGCTTTGACTGCCCGTTCCATTTCTGCCTGGCCAAAGGTTGCGCCCGTCATGGCATCCGCCATTATTTCCAGCGCAATCGGCAATCGTGCCGCGGGTAACAGTACGTCGTATGCCGTTGCATCATCGGTGGTAGTGGCATTGGCCTCTCCGCCGAGCCGTGCTATCACCTGGGTGTATCGGCCCGCCTCGAGTTTGCGGCTGCCTTCGAATATCAGGTGTTCCAGCAGGTGCGAGAGGTTGGTATGGCCGGCTGGTTCATGGCTGGTGCCAACGTGGTACCAGAGCTGGATTGCGGCGAGCGGGGTGCTGTGGTCCTCGCGCAGGTAGACACTCAGGCCGTTATCCAGTGTGAAGTGCTGCAACGAGGGCTGGGTGGCATCCGCGATGGACTCGATGCCGGCTGACAGTGTTTTGTCGTCGAGGGTAAACGGGGGAGTCGATGGCATTGCTCAAGTGCTCCTGGTTTAGGTGACCAGGAGCAGCTTCGGTGAGATTGTGCCTTTGCCTGCGTTAAATAGTTAGGGCTCGCAGTCAGGCACGCTGCCACAGCGCGTAATGCACTTGGCCAGTCTTTTTTTCGCGGTGCAGGCGCCAGTTGCCTGGCATTTGCAGGGTAGAGGGTGCCGCTTCGCTCTCGGTGTAGATCCACGCCTGCTCGCGAAGCCACTGGTTCTGCTCAAGCAGGTTGCAGGTGTTGGCCAGCAGGTCCTGATGGAACGGCGGATCGAGAAACACGACGTCGAACTGTTGCTTGGCCGGGGCTTGCAAGTAGCGCTGGGCGTCGGTCTGGAGGATTTGCCCGCGCGGACAGCGCAGGATTTCCAGGTTGTTCTTCAGGTTGTTGATAGCTGCCGCGTTGCTGTCCAGTGCGACGGCATCTGCAGCACCGCGGGACAACGCTTCGAGCACCAGGGCGCCACTGCCGGTAAAGGCATCCAGCACCCGGGCGCCTTCGATGTAGGGCGCCAGCCAGTTGAACAGGGTTTCACGCACCCGATCGGTGGTCGGCCGTAGGCCTTCGCCTTCAGGCACCGCCAGGCGGCGACTGCGCCACTCGCCGGCGATGATGCGCAGGTG
>Ga0247820_10002433_pt1 | contig 10454 bp, 7 predicted proteins | sample 13C_Glucose_Day1_2_FD_192480 | JGI IMG/M metagenome (GOLD analysis project Ga0247820, IMG submission 192480) | Soil microbial communities from agricultural site in Penn Yan, New York, United States - 13C_Glucose_Day14 | ecosystem: Environmental > Terrestrial > Soil > Agricultural land | place...
TGAAGTCCGGGTCGCTGGTGTTCAGCGTGTAGGTATAGGAACCGTCTGCGGCCAGCACCAAGGTGCCGTAAGTACCGGTGAAGGTCCCGGCGATTACCGGGCCACCGGGCACACGGTCGGCGCCCTGCACGTCATTGCCCAGTACATTCCCGGTCAGTTCGGTTTGCTGTTCGGTAGCGGCAACCGCATTGCTGTCATCCACGGCTTGGGGCACATCGTCACGGATGGTCACATCCAGGCTGCCAGTCGCAGTACTGCCATCGACATCCTTGGCGATCACCTGGAACACTTCGCTGATGCTGCCCTCCCCACCGGGGTGGTTTTCGTTGTCCACCAAGGTGTAGCTGTAGCTCACCACACCCGTCGCCGGGTCATACCCGGTCACGGTCAGGGTGTTGCCTTCAGGTGTGACGATCGACTGCGGGAAGCCTGCCGCCACACCACCACTGACCACACTGATGCCACCCACGCTCAGGCTCTGCAAACCGTCTGGTGCGGTGATCTTGAAGGTGCCCTGTTGGGTCAGGGCGCCGGCATCGGGTGCGCTGCCGTCCTGCAGGTTGCTTTCAGATACCGTCAGCTCGCCGCCCTGCACGCCGAGCCCATCCAGCGTCACCGGGTCGTTGAGGTTGGTCACGTTCAGCGTCAGTGTCGCGCTGCTGGTGTCGCCGTCGGCGTCCTTGATCGTGTAGGTGAAACTCTCCACGCCCTGGCCACCGCCGCCCAGGCTCATGAAGTCCGGGTCGCTGGTGTTCAGCGTGTAGGTATAGGAACCGTCTGCGGCCAGCACCAAGGTGCCGTAAGTACCGGTGAAGGTCCCGGCGATTACCGGGCCACCGGGCACACGGTCGGCGCCCTGTACGTCATTGCCCAGTACATTCCCGGTCAGTTCGGTTTGCTGTTCGGTAGCGGCAACCGCATTGCTGTCATCCACGGCTTGGGGTACATCGTCACGCAGGACCACGTCCAGCGACCCTTGGGCAACATCGCCGTCGCTGTCGCTGACCAGTACCGGCAAGTGTTCGCTCTGTGAGTTGTTGCCCGCGCCCTCGACGTGCTGCTCGGCACCGGTCAGGGTGTAGCTGTAGCTCACCACGCCCGTTGCAGGGTTATACCCGGTAATGGTCAGGGTGTTGCCCAGGCCCGTGGTGATCGATTGACCAACACCGGTCACCACACCAGCCGTCACCACGTTGATGCCACCCACACTGAGGTTGTACACCCCGTCAGGTGCCAGCACGGTAAAGCTGCCTTGCTGAGTCAGAGTTGCGGGGTTGCTGGCCGACCCCAGGGGCAGATTGGCCTCATCCAAAATCAGCTCGGCGGGGCTCACATTCAACCCGGAGAGCTCTACCGGACGGTCTTCGTCGACCGGCGGGATGGGTGGATTGGGCGGCAGGCCACCATCGCCACCGTTGCCAGCCCCCAAGGAGTCGCGCCCACTGCCGTCCAGGCCACCCACATAGCGGTTCGCCAATTCAGGAATGCCATTGAAACCGGCAGTGGGAAAACCAACCACCGGATCAACCCGATCCGCCACTTCGGTAAGCAACACAAAACTGTGGCCACCGCCCAGTGCGCCTGGCGCGCCGTTGCCGCCATTTCCCGCGGCAGGGGCTTCGGTGTTGACACTAGGGTCGTCGCCGGCGGCAATCGCCCGCTGAATACGCTCGACATCGCTCAATTGCGCCTCGCTCGGCGCAACGTCCTGAGTCTGTACAGGGGCTGCCTGGTTAGCCAGGAGCTCTTGGGTCATCGCCAGGCTGCTGTCGCGGCCGAGTGTCAGCTCGGCGCCATTATCCAAGCGTACAGCCACGGCGCCTGCGAGCCCCGTTTGCAACTGCTCGCCCGCATATAGGCGGTCGCCCTCGATCAGAGGACGCCGGCTGCCATCGCTGCCAACGGCGAATACTTGCCCCATCACCTTACTGACCACACCGACTAACTTAGCCATGAGCGCACGCCTCCCTAACCGATTGGCTACACAGCCAACAACATGGCAGATGGAGGTCAACGGCTTCGCGTCCGAATGTCTCAACCATGAGAATCGTGCTCGAAGGTCACTGATTTGGCGATAGTCATAATGTAAATTTGCCACCATCTGATGCCAAATTTTTGTCGCCAAATTCCGCTTTTACCTACCTACCCCACGTCCTTAGCTATAAAAAATCTGGAACTCAGTGCGATGCAGGAAACTCGCAGGCTACAGCGGCTTCCGAAATCACTTGATTGAAACAATGTCTTGGTTTCGATAGACCGCATAAGTTTTTTTTCGCATAGGGCTTATGAAAAAATCTTCTTAGCTCGCGCGCTAAATGTTCTTAGCTCTGTTGTTACAAACATGAAACGGTTTGAACTATAAAAATCGTCATTTTTTTGGCGAATAGCAGGGCCATTTTGAGATCAGGGAGAAGTACCCCATGCGCGTGTTCAACCCCATCACCAGTGCAATTCTGTTGGCCATGGCGTGCGCCAACGTTCAGGCGATGTCGCTCACCGAGGCTGTCCAGAGCGCTGTGGACTACCACCCGGAAATAAGCTCCAACCGTAACAGCAGGTTGTCAGCCGACGAGGACGTGAAATTTGCCCGTGGTGGGTACTATCCAACCGTCGACCTGGTAGCCGGGTACGGCAGACAGCGCTCGGACAACCTCAACACCCGCGGCCTGAACGCTGACGGTACCCGCAACCACAACAAGGAAACCCTGAACTACACCCAGTCCGAACTGCGTCTTCGGCAAATGATCTTCGATGGTTTCAACACAGCCAACGAAGTGGGCCGTACCGAGGCGGTGGCCACCTCCCGCGCCTACTACACTCAGGCCGTCGCCCAAGATGTCGCCCTGCGAGCCATCGAGGTGTACCTGGAAGTGCTGAAACGCCGAGAGTTGGTGACCCTGGCAAAGAACAACCTGCAGGCGCACCTGCGCGTCAGCGATCAGATAGGCCTGCGTAGCGAGCGGGGCGTAGGCAGCACCGCCGACCTTGACCAATCCCGCGCACGCCGGGCTCTGGCGGAAAACAATCTGGACACCGCCGAGGTCGACCTGGCCGATGCCGAGGCCAACTTCTACAGCGTGGTCGGCCGCCTGCCGGATGAGCTGGAAGGCCCGCAATCGGTCAAGGTGGAAATGCCGGGCACTTTGGACGAGGCGCGCGAAGGCATGCGCCAGAACAATCCCTACCTGAAATCTGCACAGGCCGACGTCAATGCCGCCGAGCAGCAGTACGAAGTGGCCAAGTCGCCCTTCTACCCACGCCTGGACGCGGTGCTGGCCACCGGCGCCAACAACAACCTCGGTGGCGAAAAAGGCCACAGCAACAACGACTGGCAGGCCGGCGTCGAACTCAGCTACAACCTGTTCCGCGGCGGCAGCGACAAAGCCCGCCTGCAGTCCGACGCGCACAAGATCAACCAGGCACTGGACATCCGCAACAACGCGCTGCGCGAGCTGACCGAAAACCTCAGCCTGGCCTGGAACGCGATGAACAACGCCCGTAAACAGACCCCTACCGCCCGTGAGTACGCAGAAACGACGCAACGTGTGCGCGCCGCCTATCAGGACCAGTTCGGCCTGGGCCAACGCACCCTGCTCGATGTGCTGGACAGCGAGAATGAGCTGTACAACGCCAACCGCCGTTACACCGAGGTGCGTTACACCGAGGAGTATTCGATGTATCGCGTGCTGGCGACCATGGGTGAGCTGCTGAGCAAACAGCGTATTTCACTGCCGCCAGAGGCCATCGCCAACAACGACGTACGCACCGAGGCCAGGTTGCCCGACATGCGTTGAGCCAGTCGCACGCAACTGGCACGCAGCACCGCGCCTCACCCCCTTACACCGTGGCGGGAGTAGTTCATCGTGACCAGTATGCAAAGCGCACAACCGCGCCCCGATGTCGATGACCCCCTGCTCGATGGCCTGCTGATTCTGTGCCGCCTGCACGGTCGGCCGGCCAGCCGCGCCAGCCTGAGCAGTGGGCTGCCACTGTTTCAACAACGCCTGGGGGCGGATTTGCTGCCACGCGCTGCCGCGCGTGCCGGCTTGCAAGGGCGTGTGCTGCAGCGTGAGCTGGAGGCCATTTCGCCGCTCAACCTGCCGGTGCTGCTGTTGCTCAAAGACGGCCGCAGCGCGGTGCTGCAGCGCTGGAGCGAAGATGGCCAGGCGCTGATCCTGCCCTGCGAGGCTGAGGGCGGCGAACAATGGGTAGCGCGCGAGGCGCTGGAACAGGCCTACGCAGGTCACGCCCTGTTCGCACGACCCCGTCATACCCTGGAGGAAGTCCGCTCGCCGCTGCTGCCGCGGGTCGAGGCCTGGTTCCGCGATACCTTGCGCCATTCCCGCTGGCTGTACGGCGATGCTTTGCTGGCCAGCCTGCTGATCAACCTGCTGGGCCTGATGGTGCCGCTGTTCGTGCTGCAGACGTAGGATCGCGTGGTACCCAACCAGGCACTTTCAACCTTGTGGGTACTGGTCGCCGGCCTGTTCATAGGCACCGCCTTCGAGCTGGTGCTGCGCATGGTCCGCGCCCACCTGCTGGACCAGGCAGGCAAGAAGACCGACCTGATCCTCTCCGCCGCTCTGTTCGAACGCATCACCGGCATGGCCATGAAAGCCAAACCTGCCAGCATCGGCGGCTTCGCCCAGAGCATCCACGACTTCCAGGGCCTGCGCGAATTCCTTACCGCAGTTACCCTGACCAGCATCATCGACCTGCCCTTCGTCGCCCTCATGCTACTGGTGATCGGCCTGCTGGGCGGCTGGCTGGTACTGATCCCGCTGATCGCCTTCCCGCTGGCGGTGGGCTTTGCCCTGTTCATCCAGGCACGCCTGCGCGACACCGTGCAAAAAAGCCTCAGCCTCGGTGCGGTACGCCAGGCATTGCTGATCGAAACCCTCGGTGGCCTGGAAACCCTCAAGGCCTGCGGTGCCGAGAGCGAGCGCCAGTACCAGTGGGAACACACCAATGGCGCCATGGCCCGCCTCGACGCCCACGCCCGCAACCTGTCGTCGCTGGCCAGCAACGGCACGCTGTTCATCCAGCAATTCTGCGGCATGGCCACCATCGTCGCCGGGGTATACAGCATCATCGCTGGCAACCTCAGTGTCGGCGCTCTGGTAGCCAGTTACATGCTCGGTAGCCGGGTTTTGGCACCGCTCGGCCAGATTGCAGGGCTGATCACCCGCTATCAGCAAGCGCAACTGACGATGCGCAGCACCGATGCCCTGATGGCCCTGCCGCAAGAACGCCAGGCCGAACAGCAAGCCCTGGAGCACACTACCCTCAAGGGCGGCCTGACCCTCAGCCATGTCAGCTTCCGCTACCCGGCACAGACCAGCCCGGCACTGCAGGATGTGAACGTGGCCATAAAGCCGGGTGAGCGGATTGGCATCATCGGCCGCAGCGGCTCGGGCAAAAGCACCCTGGGCCGCCTGCTGATGGGCTTTCATCACCCGGAAGAAGGCCAGGTATTGCTGGACAACCTCGACCTGCGCCAACTGGACATCGCCGACCTGCGCAGCCAGCTTGGCTACGTCGCCCATGACCTGCCGCTGCTGGCCGGCAGCCTGCGTGACAACCTGACCCTCGGTGCCCGCCACGTAAGCGATGCACGCATGCTCGAAGTGGCCGAACTGACCGGCGTCAGCGAGCTGGCCCGCCAGCACCCGCAGGGTTTCGACCGCCCGGTGGGCGAACGCGGCCAATTGCTTTCCGGCGGGCAGCGCCAGGCCGTGCTGCTGGCCCGCGCGCTGTTGCTGGAGCCGCCCATCCTGATCCTCGACGAACCTACCAGCCACATGGACAACAGCAGCGAAGAGCAACTGCGCCAGCGACTGCTGAACTGGGTGCCCGGCAAGACCCTGCTGCTGGTCACCCACCGCACCTCGATGCTGAGCCTGGTGGACCGGCTGCTGGTGCTGGACAACGGCAAGATCGTCGCCGACGGGCCAAAGGATGCGGTTATCGATGCCCTGCGCAAGGGCCGTATTGGCGCAGCTCTCTAGGAGGTTTCCATGCCCATCGGCCACAGCGTGCGCAGTACCCACAGCAGCGCTGACAAGCGCACCGAACACGACTACATGCCAGAACTGGCCAGCGCCACCCTGCAAGACTCCCCGCGCCTGTCACGCCTGACCGTGTGGCTGGCAGCGGCGCTACTGCTGGCGGCAGTGATCTGGGCAAGCCTGGCGGTGCTCGACGAGGTGACTGTCGGCGAAGGCAAGGCGATCCCTTCGAGCAAGGTGCAGGTGGTGCAGAACCTGGAGGGCGGCATCGTCACCGAGATTTTCGTGCGCGAAGGCCAGATGGTGGACAAAGGCGCCACCCTGCTGCGCCTGGACGACACGCGGTTCAAGTCCAACAAAGGTGAAAGCGAGGCCGACCGCTATGCCCTGACCGCCCAGGTCGAGCGGCTGTCCGCCGAAGCCGAAGGGCGGCCCTTTGTGCTGTCCGAGGAGGTCCGCGCCAAGGCGCCCCAGGTGGCCGAGGACGAACTGTCGCTGTACGACTCGCGCCAGCGCCGCCTGGCCAGTGAAAAGCAGACCCTCAACGAGCAGTTGCGACAGAAAACCCAAGAGCTGGCCGAGTTCCGTTCCAAGGTCGAACAGTACCGCTCGGCGGTAGGCCTGCTGCAGCAGGAACTAAACATGTCCGCGCCGCTGGTGAGCAAGGGTGCCATTTCACCGGTAGAAATCCTGCGCCTCAAGCAACGTACCGTGGAAGCTCGTGGCCAGCTCAACGCCACCAGCCTGGCCATCCCCCGCGCTGAGGCAGCCGTGGCGGAGATCAGGAGCAAGATCCAGGAATCGGATGCCAGCTTCCGCTCCGAGGCCGCCAAGGAGCTCAACGACAAACGCACGGAGCTGTCGAAGATCACCGCCACCAGCATCGCCATCGACGACCGGGTCAACCGCACTACTGTGGTTTCGCCGGTGCATGGCATCGTCAAGATGCTCAAAGTCAACACAATTGGCGGCGTGGTGCAGCCGGGCAGCGACCTGGTGGAGATCGTGCCGATCGAGGACAACCTGCTGATCGAGGCCAAGGTGCGGCCACAGGACGTGGCATTCCTGCACCCGGGGCAGCCGGCGATGGTGAAGTTCAGTGCGTATGACTACACCATTTATGGCGGCATGAAGGCCAAGCTTGAGTTGATCAGTGCCGATACCGTGACCGATGACAAGGGCAATGCGTTTTACCTGATTCAGGTGCGCACCGAGAAGAACCACCTGGGAGGCGATAACAAGCCGCTGCTGATCATCCCCGGGATGGTGGCCACGGTGGATATCATCACCGGGCAGAAGAGTGTGCTGGATTATCTGCTCAAGCCGGTGCTCAAGGCACGGACCGAGGCGATGCGGGAGCGGTGAACGGTTTGCCAGGCCGATCTGTTAAAAATCAGTGCCTGCCTGACGGCAGGCCGTTACCGGCCCGCACACAAAAAAGAACTGATAGGCCCCGGCGCATCGCAATACGGCGTTTGTTTCGGCGCCTTGCGCAAACGCTCACACAATGTTGAGTCGGACGTGCTCCATCGCCTGAGCTGGAGTCATGGGCGCAAGCGGCACCTCTCTATTAATCAGCCTTTGTGCCGCCAAACCAGCAAAAATGCGTGTCTCCTCGGTCAGCGCGAACTGGTTTGCCATGGCAACCTGTTGCGGCCCGGCGTGAGCTCGGGACAAATGAAGGCTCACTGCATTCGACGCGTCGCGTGATACACGCCCTAGTTGCATCAGACCCTTGTTCCCCACGTGCCCCAGCAACAGGTCAGTAGCAGGACTATTTTGTTTCAGAATGACCAATAAAGGCGCCATACGAGGTGGCGTTGACGAGGTTTCATTAACAAAACTGACCGAGGCCGGTGGATTTGACCTGATTGCCGGGAACGTGATGACGGGGTTTTCTACGTCAATGGCTACCGACTTGACCGGTATAGGGTTTTTGACCCGCCATCTGAGCATTCGGCCGGTAGGGTCATCTCTATTGACCGGGTCACCCTGCACGTAGGCGTATGCGTTCAAACCGCCCGCCGCAAAGGGACTCAATCGGTCCGCCGAAAAGAACCTCATCAGCGCGGTACTGTAGACCCTGTAACCATTCCCCAACAAATAGGCATGCTTCAACATACAAGACAGCTGGCCGTTGAATCCCAGTACGGTACTTTCAGTCAGCAATGCATCGTACCCATACGCTGTATAGCTGTGACGCTCTTTACACAGCGGGTCCAGAATCAATAGCGGTGAGCCCATGCCATCGGTGCCGATCAAGCGCGCGTTGGCGACACCGGTGGAACTCCCACTCACCTGCCCCACAACGAAACCCTGCCCCCGCATCAGGGAGTAGACGTGCTTGCCGGCCTTCACCGTAGAGGCTACACCCTGATTCTGATACCAGATTCTGATCATGATGGTTGCTCGGATGCCAAGTAAGAATGCCTCCCAGCATCACCGAACCCGATCGCCGCGCAAACTAGCAAAATTATCAGTTGAATTGCGAATGTCCGAGGGCGCCAAAACCGGTCGCGGAGTTTGCCGCGACGAAGGAAATTTATCTTTCCAGGCCAGCTATCGAAAGCGCCAATCGGTATGAACGGGCGTCTGTCAGGGCCCGTTCGCGGGGTTACCCGCGAAAAGGCCGGCACTGGCAACTAATCTGGCTCAGTTGCATCCTGCAGCTGAGCCAGCTTCCCGCACTGCTCACTGGCCAAACGACTGATGATGCGAATCGCCTGATGAATCCCCGCAGTATTGCGAAAGCTCAAGTGGGGATTATGCTCGCACTCCAGCATCTCATCGTGTTGTACGAGTGCCTCGCCGAGCAGTTCAAGTGTCCAGGAATAGCTTTGAATGTTGAGCAACCGTTCCTGATCAGTCATTGGCACCTCCTCGCCGCACAGGCAGCACAGAACTGACTACAGACAGGACAAAACTGATGATGGACTGGCGCTGGCGGATTACGCCGGCGGAGAACGAATGCGAGGATCCTGGCAGGGCTCAAGGTAAGCATGCATGAAACTCCAAGTTAGGTTGGAGCTGCCACGCATCGTCGCCAAACAATTGGGTGGCAGCTGTACGCAGGTTGGCGAACCGGGAACTTGGAACCCGGCAGACCCGAAGGTCTCCCACGCACAGCCGCCATGGCACGAGGCTGCGGGCACAAAAAAGCGCCTGCAATCGTGTGGGGCGCTGTTGCGCCAAGTTATCCGGATCGCCAAACCCGGTCGCGGAATTTGCCGCGACGAAGGAAATTTATCCTTCCGGCACTGCTATCGCAAGCGCCAATCAGTATGAAGCGGCTTCGAATGCTGTAGGAAAGGTGAGTAACTCACGGCCCGCGAAGAGAACGGCACTGACAGTGCAGGTGTCAGCCTTCACCGTGATTTCTTTGGAACGTCTCAGGCCCCATAGCCCTGATCTGCCCCTCGATCAACACTTCGAACGGGCGCAGCAACTCATCGAAACAGGCCGGCTGCTCCAGCACATTCAATGCCTGCACCACGGCCTCTATGGTCGACACCGCTCCCGGCTCCGGCGCCTTGCGTACACGGTAGCGCGAGGGCGCCACCTGCGCCAGCGTCACCCTGGGCAACGCTTCGAGCAGCGGATTGAGGTACAAAAGCTTGCGAGCCTTGCGCCAGGTGCCATCGGGGACTATCAGCATCAGTGACCTGTCGTCTGTATCGCCGTAGGCTGCAAGCACCTGGGCCTGCTCACCTGGGAACAACAGCACCGGACGATACTCAGGTGCATCCAGCAAATCACCCAGGTCTTCAAACACCTCGCCGACGCGCAACTCGGCATTGACCAGGCCAAGGGCAGCCAGGCGGGCGGTATTCAGGGCGTGCGAGGTTTCACTGGGGTGCTGCAGCAGGACCACGCGGGTGCGGCTGTCGAGCGAGGGGATCAGTGGGCAAAGGCAGTGATCGAGCGGGCGCAGGCAGCGCTCGCAGCGGGGTCTGGACATCGGCTTCTCCTTACCGGGCGCAGTGTGCCACAGCCCTGAGGAAAAGCCCCACATCCTTGTGGGAGAGGCGGTAAATCAGCGGTTGAAGCGCTCCGCCAGGCTGTGCAGATACTCGGCCATCCGCTCCAGGTCCTGGCTGATTTCAGCCCCCTGCTTGGCCTGCCCTGCCGTCTGGTCACACAGCTGGGCGATGCGCACGATCTGCTGGTTGATGTCTTCGGCCACGTGGCTCTGCTGCTCCGACGCCGTCGCCATCTGCTGGCTCATGCCAGTGATGCGGCTGACCGCCTGGGCAATCCCGGCCAGCGCCGACTGCACCGCCTCGACACTGTGCACGCTGTCCCGTGAGATCTGCTCACCGCGGCTGGCCGTGCTTACCGCCCGCTCGGCGCCAACGCGCAGGGAGGCAATGATCTGGTGGATCTCCTCGGTCGAGGTGCGCGTGCGCTGCGCCAGCGAGCGCACCTCATCGGCCACCACGGCAAAGC
>Ga0247820_10002435_pt1 | contig 10452 bp, 10 predicted proteins | sample 13C_Glucose_Day1_2_FD_192480 | JGI IMG/M metagenome (GOLD analysis project Ga0247820, IMG submission 192480) | Soil microbial communities from agricultural site in Penn Yan, New York, United States - 13C_Glucose_Day14 | ecosystem: Environmental > Terrestrial > Soil > Agricultural land | place...
CGGCGCCTGTATGAAAGTATCGGGATGTGTGAGGTGCGCCGGGAACCGGTGCCGGTCTGACATACTCACAACTTGGCCCTTACTCGCCCAAGGATCCCCCGAACCATGAAAGCCGCCACCCTGATCGCCCTCTGCCTCACCACCCTCGCCTCCCAGGCCCACGCCTCCAGCCCTGACGCCTGGGCCGCCTACGACAAAACCGTGCTTGCCAGTTGCACCAAGGCCAGTGGCCTGAAAGACGCCAAACCCGTCGGCAAGGCTGCGCAATTCGATGACCGCGTTGGCTATACCGCGCTCCTGCTGCAAGGCCAATACCCGCAAAAACACATGAAGGGCGCGCAGGGTACCGAGTTGTGCCTCTACAACAAAAAGAGCAAAACTGCCTACGTCACCGAATGGGACTCCATCCGCCCCACCGCCGAGGCGCAGTGAGTGGCGCATAACTTGCTTCGATAGCAGTCTTTACGGCGGCATTCTGTCGCCGATTCATGCCCTCGGATGCGATTGACCGCTCAATGAATACGACGTTTTCCTGCGTGGGTTGCGGCAAATGCTGCAACGACCATCATGTGTCCCTGACCTTGCCTGAAGCCCGCATGTGGGCTGCCGATGGCGGCCAAGTCATCGTATTGGTCGAGGCCTTCCTGAACAACGGCCTTGGCCTGCCAGCGCAACAGCGTGAACATGCTGAACGCCGTTCGGCGGTGGTTCGCAGCGCCGACGCCGAGGCTTATGTCGCCATCACCTTCGCCGCTTACAACGTCGGCCCCTGCCGGAATCTTGACGAAGACAATCTCTGCCGCATCTATGAGCGTCGGCCGCTGGTGTGCCGCATTTATCCGATGGAAATCAATCCGCACATTGCGCTAAACACTGCTGTTAAGGAGTGCCCGCCCGATTCTTGGGAAAAAGGCCCGGACCTGATTGTCGGCGGCGAACTCGTCGACCGCGAGTTGTCGGAACTGATCATGCGTTCGCGTCAGGCCGATCGCGATGACATCCAGATGAAGGACGCCATTTGCGCGTTGCTTGGGTTTCGGACGACTGCGCTGAAGGGCGACGGATTTACCGCTTATCTACCGGACATGAATGAATTCGCCACGATCATCGACGAGTTGACCGGGCAGACACTGCCAGAGTGGAGCAGCGAGTGGCAGTTCCATGTGTCGGGAGAGGATATTGCCGGGCAGCTGGTTGCAGCCGGAGCGCTCGTGACGACAGAAGCGCCGACGAACTATGGGTTTATTTCGTTGCGGGCGGCTTGATTCGGAATCGGCGGTGTTTGTGCAGGCCCCATCGCTAGCAGGGCTAGCTCCCACAGGGTTAGTGGTGAACACCTAATAACCACTGTGGCAGCTAGCCCTGCTGGCGATGGCGATAGTATTGCCACCGCGACAATCGAGAAACTTAACGCTTACCCATCGACCGCCGAGTCCCCGGAGGCGCCATGCCTGGGGTCTTGGTGTGGCCGTTCTTGGCGCCGTTCTTGTACCACGGCTGGTTGGAGCCCTTGGCGGACGCCAGTTCACCCGGTTTGAACGGGAACTTGAACGCCGGGATTTCGGCTTTGGTTTCGCTGTCGGCGCTGGCGTCGACGTTGTCGCTCAAGACGTCGTCGACCGGCGGTTGTTTCGGGGAAGTCATGAAAGCTCCGGGTGATGCGCAAAGTGTCGGGCCCGGTCAGCGAGCCGCGAAAGACGCCAGTATAGCGGAAGGGCAGCTACAAGCTTCAAGCTGCAAGCCACAAGTTAAAAACAGCCGCGGCGCCTTTTGGGCTTGCGGCTGAACGCCTGAAACTTGTAGCTTGCTAAGCATTCCCGCCCGACGAGCCTGCCTCCATGAAAAAAACCGTCCTCGCCTTCAGCCGCGTTACGCCTGAGATGGTCGAACGCCTGCAACAAGACTTCGACGTCATCGTGCCGAACCCGAAAAACGGCGACATCAATGCCCAGTTCAACGAAGCCTTGCCCAACGCCCACGGTTTGATCGGTGTCGGCCGCAAGCTCGGTCGTGCACAACTGGAGAACGCCGCCAAACTGGAAGTGGTGTCCAGCGTTTCGGTGGGCTACGACAACTACGACGTCGCGTACTTCAATGAACGCGGGATCATGCTCACCAACACCCCGGACGTGCTCACCGAAAGCACCGCTGACCTGGCCTTCGCCCTGCTGATGAGCAGCGCTCGCCGCGTTGCCGAACTGGATGCCTGGACCAAGGCCGGTCAATGGCAAGCCACCGTCGGCGCCCAGCTGTTCGGTTGCGATGTGCATGGCAAAACCCTGGGCATCGTCGGCATGGGCAACATCGGCGCCGCCATTGCCCGTCGCGGTCGCCTGGGTTTCAACATGCCGATCCTCTACAGCGGCAACAGCCGCAAGACCGCGCTGGAACAGGAACTCGGTGCACAGTTCCGCAGCCTCGATGAGCTGCTGGCCGAGGCCGACTTCGTCTGCCTGGTGGTGCCGCTCAGTGAGAAAACCAAACACCTGATCAGCCATCGCGAACTGGCGCTGATGAAGCCGAGCGCCATTCTGGTGAACATCGCGCGCGGCCCGGTGGTAGACGAGCCTGCGCTGATCGAAGCGCTGCAAAACAACCGCATTCGTGGCGCCGGGCTGGATGTCTACGAAAAGGAACCGCTGGCCGAGTCGCCACTGTTCCAGCTGAAAAACGCCGTGACCTTGCCGCACATCGGCTCGGCCACGAACGAAACTCGCGAAGCGATGGCCAACCGTGCACTGGCCAACCTGCGCAGTGCCCTGTTGGGTGAACGGCCACAGGATCTGGTCAACCCGCAGGTCTGGAAGGGCTAAAGCAAAACGGGCAGGCGCACACGCCTGCCCGTTTGTTCGCAGATTGCCTCAAGCCAACTTGCCACTGCCCTGCACCAGCAGTGCCTTGGGTTTACGGAACACCAGCACGTTCCCCAGCATCACCATCACCAGCCCCATCAGTGCCGGGGCAGTCCATTGGTAACCTTCGGCAAATGCCGACACGTTCAGCGCCACCACCGGGAACAGCACGGTGCAATAGGCTGCACGTTCCGGTCCCATGCGACCGACCAGCGTCAGGTACGCGGTGAATCCGATCACCGAACCCGGGATCACCAGGTACAGCAACGAACCGATGTAGCGGGCATTCCACTCCATATCAAACGGAATGCCTTTGACCAGGCACCACACCGACAACATCGCCGCGCCGTAAGCCATGCCCCAGGCGTTGGTGGTCAACGGCTTGAGCCCGGCTTTCTGTTGCAGGCTCGACAGCATGTTGCCCGCCGAGAAACACAAGGTGCCAAGCAGCGCCAGGCCCAAGCCGAGCAACGTTTCCGGGCTGGCGGTGTGGCCGGCGAGTTCCGGCCAGAACAACAGGCCCAGCCCGAGCAAGCCCAACGCACCACCCATCAGCACATTGCGGGCGATTTTCTGGCCGAAGAATACCCGGGCGTTGAGGGCGTTCCACAGTGTCGCGGTGGAAAACACCACGGCCACCAGACCGCTGGGAATCCACTGGCTCGCCGTCAGGAAACACATGAAGTTGATGCAGAACAGGCACAGGCCCTGCGCGAGGCAGATCAGGTGCCCGCGGCGGTTCATCACTTGAAGCTTGCGGCTGAGCAGCAACATGACGAACAGCACCAACGCTGCAAGGCCGAAGCGATAGACGATCGACACGGGAATCGCCACCACACCCAGTTGCCATTTCAGGGCAATCCAGGTGGTGCCCCAGATCAGCACGGTCATCAGGTACAAAGACAGGTTCATGGCATAGGCTCCTCGATAGGAGTCCAGTGTCCCGCGCAGCAACGTGGCGCACTTGCATAAACTTGCGCTTTTGTCAGGCAACGGGCTGGCAGGCGAACCGCTACGGAGTAGGATGCAAGGCGTTAGAGAGAACCGACCATGGCACTGGATACCCTACAAGTCTTTCAAGCCCTCAACCGCTCGCCCAATGCTCGCCTTGAGCACAGCGCCGAGCTCGGTGACGGCTTGTCCGCAGCCTTGTGGAGCAATCACCACGACGCCCAGGAATACGAAGCGCCGAGCCACCACACGTTGTCCTGCTACATCGCTGGCGGCACCGGCACTTTTCGCCGCGACCAGCCCGGCAACAAGGGTGGCCCCGACAAGTTGTGCATCCTGCCCGCCGACCATCAGTCCGGTTGGGTGATCAACGGCGACATCCGCCTGGCCCACCTGTATTTCAGCCCCGAACAATTTGCCTTGGGTTGCGTAACTCTGCTCGACCGTGAACCTCGGGAATTGCAGTTGCGCGAACAGACGTTCCTCGATGACCCGCAGCAGGCCGTGCGCTTTCGCCAGTTGATCACCCTCAACTGGGAAGAACCAGGCGAGCGTTTGCTCACCAGCAGCCTGGCCCACGAGATACTCGGCCATGCGCTGCTCAGCCAGGTCAGCGTGCGCCCGAACTTGCGCTTCAAGGGTGGTTTGGCCGCCCGGCAGCGGCGGCTGTTGGTGGAATATATCGATAGTCATCTGGACCAGGCCATCAGCCTGGGGCAACTCGCCGCGTTGTGCGCGTTGTCGGAATACCACTTCGCGCGGATGTTCCGGGAGAGCTTCGGATTGCCGCCGCATCAATACGTACTGGCCCGACGCCTGAACTGCGCGCGGGAGCTGTTGCGCTCGACGCTAAAGCCGTTGGGGGAGATTGCATTGGCGTGCGGGTTTGCCAGTGCCAGTCACTTTACCAACCGGTTTCGGCAGGCGTTGGGCGGAACGCCAGGCGAATACCGGCAGGCGTTTTTGCGGTAAAACAAGATCAAAAGATCGCAGCCTTCGGCAGCTCCTACAGGAGAACGCAACCTCATGTAGGAGCTGCCGAAGGCTGCGATCTTTTAGATATCGCCTCAAAATTCCAACGTGCTCGACAACGTCACCTGCCGCGAATCCCCCATCGACACGAAGAAACGGCTCGCCGCCGAGGTGTAGTACGTGCGGTCGAACAGGTTTTTCACGTTGAGTTGAAACTTGACCTTCTGCCCATCGAGTTGGGTGTCGTAGGTGGCGAACGCATCGGCCACGGTGTAGCTCGGCAGCTCGAAATCGTTCACTGCGTTGCCCGCCCGCTCACCCACGTATCGCGCACCCGCGCCAACCCGCAGCTGGTCGCCACCGATGACACGGCCAAAGTCATAAACCGCCGACAGTGAGCCACTGTTCCTGGCCACGTTTTGCAGTTTCTTGCCTTTGTAATCCGGGTCTTCGGTGACTTCAGCATCGGTGTAGGCGTAGCTGCCGATCATGCTCCAGCGGTCGCTGAGTTGCCCGCTCAAATCCAGTTCCAGGCCACGGGAACGTACTTCGCCCGCTGCGCTGTAGAGCGTCACCGGACCTTCGGAGTTGGCCACCAGCACATTGCGTTTCTTGATGTCGAACAGCGCGATGTTGCCCGTGACGCGCCCCGGCATATCAAGTCGCGCGCCGACCTCCCAGGACTTGGCCTCTTCCGGTGCAATGCTGCCATCGAGCACGGTGCTGCTACCGCTCAGCGGTGCGATGGTCGAGTTGGGTTTGAACGATTCGGTGTAGCTGCCATAGAACGACAGCTCGTCGGTGTAGCGATACACCAGACCGGCGCGCGGCACCCATTTCTGCCCGTTGCTGTCCGTGTTGGCCTTGAACGGCACACCTTTGCCGGCGTACTGGTCGTATTCCTGGAAGCGTCCGCCCGCCACCAGAATCCATTGATCGGTGAGGTGAATCGAGTCCTGCAAAAACGCCGAGTTGCTGCGCAGCTTATCGGTCTGCGCGCTGTCGGCCGGGCTGACGGTGGTGCCTTCGACTTCACGGCCATAGACCGGGTTGAGGTAGCTGAAGGTGGTCAGGCTTTTCTGGCGGATCAGGTCGGCACGGTAGATCTTGCGGTACTCGTCATCAATGCCTAACACCAGGTCATGCCGCATGCCCGCCACATCGATTTTGCCTTCAAGGCTCGCCGTGGTGAAACGGTCGGTGCTGAGCGCATCCTGCGTGCCATCCATGCTGCGGGTCAGCGTGCCCTTCTGGGTGTCGATGGCGGTTACGCGGACTTGGCTGGCGTCGTAGGTTTCACGGTTCCAGCTGTAGCCGAAGTGCGCTTTCCAGTTGTCGTTGAGTTCGTGATCGGCCTCGAAGTGATACAGGTCCGAACGCCCTTCCATGTCATTGAAAGGCTCATCCAGACGGCGATCGCGGGGGATGTCCAACGGGTGGTTGTCACGCGGGTCGATCACGGTGCCACGGTCGAACGGCGTGAGGAATTCACGGTGCTCGTAGGCGAACAGCAGCTTGGTGCTCTCGCCGAACCAGGCCAGCGACGGCGCGATTAAAGTCTCGCGATGCACGCCGTAGTTGCGCCAGTAATCTTCGTCTTCATGATCCAGCACCATGCGATAGGCCAGCCCGGTTGTGCCCAGGGCACCGGTGCTGTCGAAGGTGCCGCCACTGCCATTCTTGCCTTCGCCGTAGGTCGAGCCGCGCACGGTCAACGCGTTGTATTGCTCAAGCTCGGGCTTCTTGCTGACCATGTTGACCACGCCGCCCGGGTCCTGGATCCCGTACAGCAGCGAGGCCGGGCCTTTGAGCACTTCGACTCGATCCACCGTGGCGTTCATGCCACGGCCCTGCACGATCGGCATGCCGTCGCGCATGATCGAACCGTTGCGGTTGTCGCCAAAGCCGCGGGTCATCACCGAATCCTGGGTACTGCCCAGCGTGTTGCCCTGGGTGATGCCGCTGACGTTGGCCAGCGCATCATCCAGATTACGCGGCGCCTGATCGCGAATGACCTGGGCGGCGACCACGTTCACGGTCTGCGGGATTTCCTGAAGCGACGCCGAGCTGCGCATCACCGAACTGGTGGCTGGCGGCTGGTAGCTGGTGGATTGATCCATCACCGACGTGATGGTGGTGGCGCCCAGATTCAGCGCGCCTTCGGTAGGCAACGGTTCCAGGGCCATGGTGTGACCGTCGGTGCGGCGGAAGGTGAAACCCGAGCCGCTGAGCAATTGCTGCAAAGCCTGTTCGGCGCTCATCTGACCACTGACCGCCGGGGCATTGAGGCTGTAAGGCGCTTCATCGGTATAGACCACGCTGATGCCCGTCACCCGGCTGAAATCGCTCAAGGCCTGGGGCAGCGGTTTGGCGGTCAGCGAAAAGCTGAACTGCGTCTGTTGCTGCGCACCACTTTGCGCGGCCACCGCCACGCTCAGCGGCAGCAACGCCAACGCCGAGAAACCCAGCGCCGTAACACCCAACCATTGTTTGACCGAACCCGATTTTGCCCTGGACTTCATGACTCATGACCTGTGTAGAACCGCAACGGATGCGAATGACTCGCAGTTTCAGTCACTACACGGATGGCATTCGGTTTTACCTCAGCAGAAAGTTGAAAATATTTTATGAAGATCAAAAGATCGCAGCCTTCGGCAGCTCCAAAGGGAAATCGCGACTTTTCCTCAGCGCAAAATAATCAGATGCCCCAACACCTGATGCTGCTCAAACCCCAAAACGCCCTGCAACGAACTCAACACGGCCTGCGGATGCTTGCTCGGAAAACTGCCACTGACCCGTCGCTGGGCCAGTTCATCGTTGAGCAACACGATCCGGCCCGGGTAATAGCGGCGCAAATCCTCCACCACATCGGCCAGCGTCGCCTTGTAGTAATTCAGCCACCCCTGGCGCCACGCCAGTTGCGCTTCGCTGTCAACCGCGTGCAGGGGTTGTGCCGTGCCTTCGCCATAGGCGACTTGCTGGCCGGCGGCCAGAATTTGCTGTTCGGCATCTTTGTCCGCCGTTACCCCGACCCGGCCGGACAACACCGTGACCTGCGCGCCATGGGGCTGCAGGCGTACTTCGAACTGCGTGCCCAATACCCGCGCTTGCCCCTTCTCGGCGTCAACCACAAACGGCTTGCCGGTGTGGGTCACGCTGAAAAAACCGGCACCGCGACGCACTTGCACATGCCGCTCACCGCCGCTGAAATCCACGGCGATGGCACTGTCGGCATCCAGGGTGACTTGCGATTGGTCGGCCAGAATGACCGTGCGGATTTCTCCCGGGGCCGAGACATAGTCAGCGCCCAGTTCATCGATCCAGCGCGACGGTTGCCAACCACTGCCGAGGCTGATCATCAGCAACAGGCACGCGGCCATGGCCAGCGCCCCCGACCAACGCCGCACGCTGGCGCGCCGCGAACGGTTCATCGCATTGAGATAACCCTGCAACGCCAGGGCCTCTTCATCGGCCAGCGTGCGCGCGGGCACTTGGGTCAGTTCCCACACCACTTGCGCCTGCGCATACGCTTCGGCGTGGGCCGGGTCGGCTTTCAGCCACTGGCTGAACATGGCTTGGTCACCGCTGCTCGGCTGGTCATGCAACAGACTCAGCCAGGCCAGCGCTTGCTGTTCCTGAGCGGGCGTCGGCAGGATGCGTTCGATGGTCTTCACGGTGCTTTCCCTGGCGTGCGCGGTTCGGGTTCCCTCAGGCTTGCCTTGCAGGCCTCGAGCGCGCGCATCATATGTTTTTCCACGGCGCTTTGGGACAGGCCCATGGCTTTGGCGATCTCGGCGTATTTGCGGCCATGAATGCGATTGAGCAAAAAGATCTGCCGCGTGCGTTCAGGCAATGCGCGCAACGCCGCTTCGACATGACGCAAATCGTTGCCTGCCTCCAGCGCGGCTTGCGGCTCGCCACCCACGCTGTCCGACGGTTCCGCCATCAAGCCTTCGCTGGCCCGAACCCGCGTGCCCTCACTGCGCAAATGGTCGATGGCAATGTTGCCGGCGCAGCGCAGCAGGTAGGTGCTGAGTTCCTCGACCTGAACCAGCGGCCGTCGCCAGAACCGCAGGAACAAATCCTGTACCAGGTCCGCCGCCGTCGCCCGGCAACCGACGCGACGGTTCACCAACGCCTCCATTTGCGAGCGTTGCGAAAGGAACACTTGCAGAAAATGCGCTCGATCGCCGTGCGGTTTATCGCGCTCGGTATCACCGGGTTCGGCTGGACCGTTGATCATCAATTCAGTACTGCGCAAACGCGGCAATCGGGCTGGCCAACAGGCTAATCCCGGCCAGCGCCACGGCCAAGCGCGGGCGATACGGCATCAGCAACACCAGCAGCAAGGCACTGAGCATCAGCACCGCAAACCATTCCACCAGGCCCAGCGCCCAGTCCGTCACCGCCAGCGCCAGCGCCGACCACAGCGACACGCTCAACAACAACCAGCCCGCCACTCTGAACAGCTGTCGCGAGCGGGATGAAAGTTTGCGTCGAAGCAGGTCCGCATGATGGCGATCCATCGACAAACACAATGCGGTGAAACCGCCATAGCAGAGCAACAAGGCCAGCAGCATTCAGTTCGCCTCCTGCTCAAGCGTGATCGGCCGGGAGCGCTGGCGAACGGCTTCGGTCTCGGCGCCACGCTGCATTTTCCAGGCAGCCCACGCGAGGAACAGCCCACTGCCCAGGCACGTCAGGTCGAAACCGGCCATGGCCCAGTCACCGGTGATCAGCGTGACACCCAGGTCCCAGGGTGTGGTCAGTGCGTTGAGCAACGGCACCGCGCCCAACAACAACGCGGCCAGCGTCAGTTGCTCCACCCACGCGGTGCGACCACGGCGGACCAGCGCATGCACAAGGCTCAACCCCCAGGCGATGAAGAAACTGTTGACCTCCCAACCCGCCCGCTCGGTCATCTCCAGCGGCAACAATCGGTTGGCCCAGAAGAACACCGCCACTGCGATGACCAAGCCTGACATGCTGGCAATGTTCAGCACTTCCACCAGCCGCAGCTCGAAGGGCATCACACCGCTCTTGGCATGTTTGAGTTGACGCTTGCCGAGCCAGATGACCAGCCCGGTGCCGATCATCGCCGTGCCCGCCAGCCCGCAAACAAAGTACAACCAGCGCAATACCGGACCGGCGAAATGGCCCATGTGCAACCCGTAGAAACTGCCGGCGATGGCCATTGGCAAGGGCTGCGCCGGGGTTGCGGCGAGCATTTGCCCGGTCACGCCGTTAAAGGTCACGGCACTGCCAAAGTCATGCACCACACGGTCCGAACCATCGCGCGCCAACACCACTGAAGCATTCGCATCACCCGGATTATTCACCGTCACCCGTCCGACCTGCCCGCCCGACCACTGCTCGCGAGCCTTTTCCAGCATCGGCGCCAAGGGTGGCAATGGCGTCGGTTTACCCGCGGATTCCATGATGTTGGTGGCCGGAAAAACCTCGCTGAAAAACGCTTTTGCATCACCGTTGTAGGAGGCCAGGATGCTCGCCGGCATCACCATGCTCATGAAAATCACCAGGCTGCTGTAGGTGATCATCAGGTGAAATGGCAGTACCAGCACACCCACCGCGTTATGCCCGTCGAGCCACGAGCGCTGACCCTTGCGTGGGCGGAAGGTGAAGAAGTCCTTGAAGATTTTCTTGTGGGTGATGATTC
>Ga0247820_10002437_pt1 | contig 10449 bp, 9 predicted proteins | sample 13C_Glucose_Day1_2_FD_192480 | JGI IMG/M metagenome (GOLD analysis project Ga0247820, IMG submission 192480) | Soil microbial communities from agricultural site in Penn Yan, New York, United States - 13C_Glucose_Day14 | ecosystem: Environmental > Terrestrial > Soil > Agricultural land | place...
GGCCACGGCGCGCCGCAACAGGGTCATGGCCTCGATCGCCGCCGTGGCCAGTCGTTCGCCCTCGGGCGTCAGCGACACCTGCCGCACGCCGCGCACGAACAAGGGCCTGTCCAGCCGCTGCTCAAGGTCGCGGATGCGCCAGCTGACCGCCGCCTGGCTCATGCCCAGGGCCTCGGCGGCGCGGGTGAAGCTAAGCAGCCGCGCGGCGGTCTCGAACACCCTCAGGGCGTCGACAGGAATGCGGGAGAGGACATCAACCATAAGCAAGCCTTATGCATGAACCCTGTTGTCTCGTTTGTGAACGCCCGGCGTCAACTGCATATTCAGGCCACACGAAAGGAGGACGACCGATGGAAGACATTCACCGCACCCATAAGGAACCCGCGTGGGGCTGGATCGGCGCCCTGCTCGACGCCCGCAAGGCCGCCACGACCGCAACACCCCGGATCGCCGCCAGGCCCGCGCCGGCGCTGCGCCCTCGTCGCGCCGCCTGTTGATCCCTGGCCCGCACCGCCGCGACACGGCGTCGCGGGTCGATGCTCTGTCGCCGGAACGGTTTGCGCCGTTCCGGCGACCCTGGCCATAAGAACCCCTTCATCGACACCGAGGGGGCTCCGACCGATGCGCCGCACCAAGAATTTCCCGACCTTCGCCGCCGCCGCCGCTCTGGCGGCGGTCAGCCTGACCGTCGCCATGCCCGCGGAAGCGCAATCGCGTCGCGCACCGACCGCCGAGGCGCCCGCCTCCCTGACCCCGCGTGCGGCCCCCGCGGTGCAGCGCCCCGTGACCTTCGCCTCCGCGCCCGGCCAGCCTTCGGGCGCCCTGGTCCTGCCGCTGGGCGCCGAGGCTGATCTGGCCGTGCGCGGCGCCGCCCTGACCCCCGCCGCGCGCGAAGCCGTTACGGCCGCCCTGAGCGCCGCCCGCTTCGATTACAAGGCGCGCCAGACCCTGAGCCTGCACGGCGTCGGCGGCTGGGACCGCATCCTGATCGTCGGCCTGCCCGCCGAGGCCAGGGCCGCCGAGATCCAGACCGCCGGGATCGTCGCCGGTCGCGCCCTGATCGCCCAGCCGGGCGAAATGACCGTCCTGACCGCCGGCCTGTCCGCCGACAACGCCGCTGAACTGGCGACCGGCCTCGGCCTCGGCCAGTACCGTTCTGATTTGCATCGCACCACAGGCCGCGACGCCGCCGCGCCGGGCGGAATCACTCTCGTCGCCGACGACGCCCCCGCCGCTCAGGCCGCCTCGCGCCGCGGCGCGGCTCTGGTCGAGGCCATGACCTGGACCCGCGACATCTCCAACGAACCCGCCAACGTCATCTATCCCGAAAGCTTCGTCGAGCGCGCCCGCGCCGCCTTCGCCGGGGTTCCCGACGTCGAGATCGAGGTGCTGGACGTGCCCGCCATGCAGCGCCTCGGCATGGGCTCGCTGCTCGGCGTCGGCCAGGGCTCGCCGCGTCCGCCGCGCCTGCTGGTCGTGCGCTACAAGGGACAGGGCGCGCCTGACGCCGGCCCCGTCGCCCTGCTGGGCAAGGGCATCACCTTCGATTCCGGCGGCGTCTCCATCAAGCCCGGCGCCAATATGGGCAATATGAAGATGGACATGTCCGGTGCGGCCAGCGTCGTCGGCGCCGTCCTGGCCCTGGCCAAGGCGGGCGCTCCGGTGGATGTGGCCGCCGTCGCGGCCCTGGCCGAAAACATGCCCGACGGGAACGCCATCCGTCCCGGCGACGTCCTGACCGCCATGAACGGCAGGACCATCGAGATCATCTCGACCGACGCCGAGGGGCGTCTGGTTCTGGCCGACGCCGTGGTCTGGGCGGACACGCGGCTGGACCCCGCCGCCATCGTGGACGTGGCCACCCTGACCGGCTCGGTCGGCGGGGCGCTGGGCAATGACTACGCCGGTCTGTTCAGCCGCCACGACGCCCTGGCCGACCAGCTGAAGGCGGCGGGCGACGTGGCAGGCGAGCGCCTGTGGCGCCTGCCGCTGCACCCCTCCTATGTCGGGGCGACCAGCTCGACCATCGCCGACATCAAGAACTCCGGCGACGGCGGTGCAGGCGCGGGCACCGGCGCCCACTTCATCGGCTACTTCGCCCGCCCCGAGACGCCCTGGGCCCATCTGGACATCGCCAACATGGCCTATGGCGGCGCCAACGACGTCAAGCCGGCGGGATCGGCGGGCTTCAGCGTGCGCCTGCTGGAACGCTTCGTGCGCGACTTCCAACCGGTGGCCAAGGAGAAAGGGACCGGCGGCTTCTGACCGCCTGCCTCAGTCGACGGCGGCGATCTCGACCGCCCGGCCTGCGACCGTCGCCTCATCCCCCTCGCGCTTGCCCATCAGGGCGCGGGCCAGGGGCGAGACGTGGCTGACGCTGCCCTTGGCCGGATCGGCTTCGTCCTCGCCGACGATACGCCAGGTCTGGGTGCGGCCGTCCTCGCGCTCGATGGTCACGGAGCCGCCGAAGCGCACCCGGCCGTCCGGCGTCGTCTCCAGCAGCTGGGCCGAGGCCCGTCGCGCCGACCAGTAGCGCAGGTCGCGCGTGGCCCGCGCCATGGCGGTGCGATCAGCCTCGATCGCCCCCTTGACCTGCGCCCCGGAGTAGGCCGCCCGCGCCGACGCCAGTTCGGCCTCGATCTGGGCCAGACCCTCGGGCGTGACATGGTTGGGGTGGGGCGAGATCGGGCGGTCCACCAGGTCGGCGGCCGTGGCTTCCAGATCTTCTTCTCGGGTGAAGGCGACGCTCATGAGGACAGAGCGTATGCCGTTCGCGGACGTTCCGGTCTAGGAAAGCGTGATGACCGACGCGCCCTCCTCCACCTCTCCGACCGTCGCCGTGATCGGCGCCGGCCCCGCCGGGCTGATGGCCGCTGAACGTCTGGCCCAGGCCGGCCTTCGCGTCGTCGTGCACGAACGGATGCCCTCGGTGGCGCGCAAGTTCCTGATGGCCGGGCGCGGCGGACTGAACCTGACCCATTCGGAGCCGCCGGAGCCCTTCCTCAACCGCTACGACGCCCCGGCGCGGGCGCGGATCGCTGGCTGGCTGGACGCCTTTTCGCCCGCCGACCTGATCGCCTGGGCCGAGGGTCTGGGACAGGCGACCTTTGTCGGCTCCTCGGGCCGGGTCTTCCCCAAGGCCATGAAGGCCTCGCCCCTGCTGCGCGCCTGGCTGGCGCGGCTGGAGGGGCTGGGCGTCGAGGTCCGCACCCGTTCGCGCTGGACCGGCTGGAAGGCCAATTCCGAGAATGGCGCGCTGAGCTTCGACACCCCCGAGGGCGAGCGGCTGGAACGGCCCGACGCCGTGGTTCTGGCCCTCGGCGGCGCCAGCTGGGCCAGGCTGGGATCAGACGCCGCCTGGGTTCCGACGCTGGAAGAGGCAGACGCCTTCGTCGCTCCTTTCCGCCCCGCCAACGTCGGCTTCGACGTCGACTGGTCGCTCCTGTTCCGCGACCGTTTCGCCGGCCAGCCCTTGAAGGGCGTGGCTCTGAGCCATGCCGCGCGCACCGTGCGCGGCGAGGCCATGATCGCCGCCTATGGGATCGAGGGCGGCGGCGTTTACGCCCTGTCGGCGGACCTGCGCGAGGCCGTCGCCCGCGACGAGTCGGCCGAGCTGACGCTGGACCTGCGCCCCGAAATCAGCCGGCAGGCCCTGACCCGGAAACTGCTGAGGCCGCGCGGCAAGGACAGCCTGTCGAACTGGCTGAGAAAGGCGGCCCACCTCGATCATCTGGCCATCGCCCTTCTGCGCGAGGCCGGTCCCCTACCGACCGAGCCCGGCCCGCTGGCCGCGCGCATCAAGGGCGTGACCCTGACCCTGACCGGGGTCCAGGGTCTGACCCGAGCCATCTCCTCGGCGGGCGGCGTCAGTCTGGACGCCGTGGACGAACATCTGATGCTCAAGACCCGCCCCGGCGTCTTCCTCGCCGGCGAGATGCTGGACTGGGAGGCGCCGACCGGCGGCTATCTGCTGCAGGCGTCGTTCGCCTCGGGCGTGGTGGCGGCGCGGGGCGCAGCGGACTGGCTGAAAGCGCGCTGATCGACCAAGGGCGGGGGTCGACAGGAACGCCGAGAGGGGGCAGCGTGTCCGCCTTCTCAAGCTGTTCGAGTGCGCTTCATGTCGATGTCCCGTTCCGCCGCCGTCGGCCTGATCGCCGTCCTGATGACCTCGACCTCGGCTCTGGCGCAGACCCAGCCCCAGCTCGGCCGCGTCGATCCGGTCCGGCTCAGCGAGGCGACGCGCGTTCTGGCCTCGGACGAGTTCGAGGGTCGCGCCCCGGTCACGCCGGGCGAGGACAAGACCATCGTATGGCTGACGCAGCAGTTTCAGGCCCTCGGACTGGAGCCCGGCGGCCCCGACGGGTCCTGGGTCCAGGTCGCCCAGGTGAGCCGCACCAGCCAGGACGGTCCCTCGGCCATCAGCGTCACCGCCAGAGGACAAACGACCGCCCTGCAGCGCGCCACGGACGTCATTGTCTCTTCGGATCGGCCGGTCAGCCACATCTCGCTCAAGGACGCGCCTCTGGTCTTCGTCGGCTATGGCGTGGACGCGCCCGAGCGCGGCTGGGACGACTACAAGGGCGTCGATCTGACCGGCAAGATCATGCTGGTTCTGGTCAATGATCCCGACTTCGGCGCGCCGGAAGGCCATCCGGTGGCGGGCCAGTTCGACGGCCAGGCCATGACCTTCTACGGCCGCTGGACCTACAAGTTCCAGGTCGCGGCGGCCCACGGGGCTGCGGGCGTCCTGGTCATCCATGACACGCCGGGAGCCGGCTATCCCTGGTCGACGCTGCAGAACTCCTCGACCGCGCCCAAGTTCGACATCGTCCGCGCCGACCCGGACAAGGAGCGCGTCGCCGCCCAGGGCTGGATACAGGGCGCCGTCGCCGAACAGCTGTTCCAGGACGCAGGGCTCGACTTCGCTGCGCTGAAGGCCCAGGCCCGCACGCCCGATTTCCAGCCCGTGGCGCTGGACGGCGTCACCATGTCCATCGACTTCGGTCAGAAGGCAGACCGGGTGCAGACCCGCAACGTCATCGCCCGTCTGCCCGGAACCACCCATCCGGATGAGACGGTCATGTTCGGCGCCCACTGGGACGCCTATGGCCGCGCCACGCCCAAGAACGGCGACGACATCTATAACGGGGCCGTGGACAATGCGACCGGCGTGGCCGCCGTGCTGGAACTGGCCCGCCTGTTCGCCGAGGGTCCGCGCCCCGAGCGCTCGACCGTCTTCGTCAGCTGGGCGGCGGAGGAGACGGGCCTGCTGGGGGCCGAATACTACGCCGCCAACCCGGTCTGGCCGCTGGAGACCACGGTGGCCAACATCAACATGGACAGCCTGCTGCCAGGGACCGAGATCGACCCGAACATTGTCGTCATCGGCGCCGGCAAGAATGATCTGGACGACCGGCTGGCCGTCTTCGCCGGGCGCGAAGGCCGCCGCCTGATCCCCGATCCCGCGCCCCACGCAGGCGCCTTCTACCGCTCGGACCACTTCCCTCTGGCGCGCAAGGGGGTGCCCGCCCTGTTCGCCGCCGCAGGCTTCACCGGCCACAACGCCGCCAGCCGCGACTATGTCGCCAATCGTTATCATCAGCCCACGGACGAGTGGACGCCGGAGTGGAAGATGGACGCCGCGGCGGCCGATGTTCAGTTGCTCTATGAGGTCGGGTCCGCCCTGGCCAATTCGCGCGACTGGCCGGCGTGGAAGCCCGGCGACGAATTCGAGGCGGCGCGCAACGCCTCGGCGGCGGCGCGCAAACCGTGACCTGAAGCGTCTGACGCGCTAGACCGCCGCCATGACCCAAGCGCCCGAGATCCACGGCCTCTGCCCCGCCCGTTTCAACGCGGTGAAGGACGCCTTCGCCGCCAACTTCGTCGAGGCGCCCGAGGGGCTGAACGAGCTGGCGGCGCGGTTTTCCGTCACCATCGACGGAGAGGAGGCGCTGGACCTCTGGGCCGGGTCGGCCGATCTGGCGGGGACCAAGCCCTTCACCGGGGACACGCTGGTTCCGGTCTTCTCGACCGGCAAGGCGGTCATGGCCTTGATGATCGCGCGCTGCGTGGACAAGGGCCTGCTGTCCTATGAGGACCGGGTCGCCGACCACTGGCCGGCCTTCGGCGCGGCGGGCAAGGATCGGCTGACCGTCGGCCAGTTGATGAGCCACCAGTCCGGCCTGCCGGGCTTCTCCGACGGGGTCGAGCCGGCCATCTGGTTCGACCGTCAGGCGGTGCTGGATCGGCTGGCGGCTCAGGCCCCGCTGTGGGCGCCCGGCACGGCCTCGGGCTATCATCCGATCACCATCGGCTATCTGGCGGGCGAGCTGTTCCGCATCGTCGACGGACGCAGCATGGGCGCCGCCCTGCGCGAAGACTTCGCCCAACCCTTCGATCTGGACCTGTGGATCGGCCTGCCCGAGAGCGAGCATGGGCGGGTGGCCCAACTTCGCAAGCCCGCCGCCGCCCCGGACCTCGGCCCCATCGACGCGATCAAGAAGGCCGCCTTCCTGGATCGCGGCTCGGCGCCCGGCGGACGCGGCTCGACCGAATGGCGCATGGCGGAAATCCCCTCGGCCAACCTGCACGGCACGGCCAGGGACCTGGCGCGGATGATGTCGGTGGTCGCCACGGGCGGCGCTTTGGATGAACTGCCCGTCCTGTCGCAGCAGACCCTGGCCGAGGCCATGCGCGAGCGTATCCATGGCCCGGACAAGGTCCTGCCCTATGTCATGAGCTGGGCGGCGGGCTTTACGCGCAACGCGGGGCTGAACGTCTTCGGCCCCAACCCCGAGGCTGTCGGTCATTGCGGCTGGGGCGGGTCGATGGCCTTCGCCGATCCGGCGACGGGGGTTTCGGCCGCCTATGTCATGACGCGCCAGTCGCCGCACCTGATCGGCGATCCGCGCGCCCTGCGGCTGGTCGAGGCGCTCTACGCCGCCCTCTAGGCGTCAGGCCTCCGCGCCCCAGGCCAGCTGGTCGTGGACGATGCGCCAGCCGTCCTCGGTGCGGCGCAGGACGCGGGTGAAGAGACCCCGATGGGTCTGGCCTTCGCGGCGCATGACGACCCGGCCCGACACCACTGTGGTGTTGACGTCGAACTGCAGGGTCTCGAACCACTCATAGGTCATCTGACCCAGGCCGCCGGGCTGGGCGGCGCGGGCTTCAAGCGCGGCGCGCACGCTGTCCGGCCCCTTCAGCGGGGTATCGCCAAGGAAGACCAGCAGGGGCTCGTCCTGGACATAGGTGGCCATGACCGCCTCGACGTCGCCAGAGGACCAGGCCTCGGCGGCGGCGTCCAGGGTGTTGCTGACCGCATCGAAGGTCTCGGCCGTGGTCGGCACGACGACCGGCGGGGCCAGCGGCGCGGGCGCCTCGCTCCGGGCGGTGCGGATGACTTCGTCGCCGCCGCCCTGCATGCCGACGCTCTGGGCGCAGGCGGACGAGCCGGTCGCCAGGGCGACAGAAAGAGCGAGGGCGGCGAGAGAGCGGACGCGGATCATCAGCCCTTCTAGGCCGGAACAGCAGCCAATCTCAACGCGAAGGCGGCGTTTCGCCGTTCAGCGCCGCCATGCGGTCCTCGGCCGGGTCGTCCAACAGGCCGGGTTCCGGGGCGACGATGGTCTCGGCCGTGCGGCTGGCGCGGCGCACCTTGAGCACAGCGCCCACGGCGAAGACGGCCGCGCCCAGCCAGATGAAGGCGAAGGAGGCGATGCGCAGCGCGCCCAGGGCCTCGCCCTGAACCATGCCGATGAAGAAGACGATGGTCGGGGCCAGGAACTGCAGGAAGCCCATGCTGGACAGGGGCATGCGCCGCGCCGCCCAGGCGAACAGAGCCAGAGGAATGACCGTCGCCGGGCCGGCGAACAGAAGCCAGAAGGTCGCCGCGGGCGAGGCGGTGAAATGCCCCTGCCCCGTCACCTCAATGAAGATGACCCAGGCCAGACCAGGCGCGGCCAGCAGCAGGCATTCCATAAAGAGGCCGGTCTGGGCCTCGACCGAGACGCGTTTCCTGATGATGCCATAGGCGGCGAAGCTGAAGGCCAGCAGCAGGGAGACCCAGGGGGCGTGGCCCAGGGCCAGGGTCTGCAGCACCACGCCGACGGCGGCCAGGCCGATGGCGGCGGCGCCGAAACGGTCGATCCGCTCACGGAACAACCAGGCCCCGGCGGCCATGTTGAGCAGAGGGTTGAGGTAGTAGCCGAGCGAGGCGTCCAGCGTCCGACCGTTGTTCACCGCCACGACATAGGTGGTCCAGTTGGTGGCGATCAGCACCGCCGACAGGGCCAGCCAGCCGAGCACCTTGGGCTGGCGCAAGACAGCGACCACCTGCGACCACTGGCGCGCGAGCAGCACCAGCAACAGGGCCCAGAGCACGCCCCAGACGGCGCGGTGGCCCATGATCTCCCAGGCGTCGGCGCCCTGATGCGCCATCTGCTGGAAGACCAGGGGGATGAAGCCCCAGAGCAGGTAGCAACCCACCCCCGCCATCAGGGCGGCGCGGGCTTCGGACGTGGTCGTAGAGGGGGACGCGGTCACTGGCGGACCTTTCGACCTCCGCCGCAGGCACGCGCGACGGAGGCTTCAAGAGAAACACAAAGCCCCTCAAGCAGCCCCACGCCGCGCGTGGGGCGTTAGGGGGCCCCTTACTTAAACCGTCAGGCTGCGATAACCGCTTGACGGGCTGATGGTCCCGGTCTCGTCCAGAAGCTGAGCGATCTGGACGGCGTTCAGGGCCGCGCCCTTGCGGAGGTTGTCCGACACGACCCAGAAGGACAGGCCGTTCTCGACCGTCGGGTCCTTGCGGATGCGGCTGACATAGACGGCGTGCTCGCCGGCGGCGTCGACGGGAGTGATGTAGCCGTCGTGCTCCAGCTTATCGACGACCAGAACCCCCGGCGCCTCGCGCAGGATCTCGCGGGCCTCGTCCGGCTCGATCGGACGATCGAACTCGACGGTCACGGCCTCGGAGTGGCCGACGAAGACCGGCACGCGGACGCAGGTCACGGTCAGCTTGATCGAGGGGTCGATCATCTTGTGCGTCTCGTTCCACATCTTGGCTTCCTCATCGGTGTAGCCGTCGTCGTTGAACGACCCGATGTAGGGGATGACATTGAAGGCGATCTGCTTGGGGAACTTCTTCGGCGTAGCGTCGCCCAGGCCGTAGATGGCCTTTGTCTGGTTCCACAGCTCGTCCATGCCTTCCTTGCCGGCGCCGGACACCGACTGATAGGTCGAGACCACGACCCGCTTGGCCTTGGCCGCGTCATGCAGGGGCTTCAGCGCAACGACCAGTTGCGCGGTCGAGCAGTTGGGGTTGGCGATGATGTTCTTCTTCTTCGCGTCCTTGACCGCGTCCGGGTTCACCTCCGGCACGATCAGCGGCACGTCCGGGTCCATGCGGAAGGCGGAGGAGTTGTCGATGACGATGGGACCGGCCTTGCCGATCTTTTCCGACCAGGCCTTGGACACCGAGCCGCCGGCGCTCATCAGCACCAGATCGACGGTCGAGAAGTCGAACTGCTCCAGGTCCTCGCACTTCAGCGTCTTGTCGCCGAAGGCCACCTCGACGCCCTTGGATTTCCGTGAGGCGATCGCGTGCATCTTGTCGACGGGGAAGTTCAGTTCCTCGATGATGTTCATCATTTCGCGACCGACATTGCCGGTGGCGCCAACGACGGCGACGCGATAGCCCATGATCAGAATATCCTTAGAAGGGGCGCTGGGGAGAAAAGCGGTTCTGCATTTGGGTCTTTCGCAAGCGCGAAGCAACCAGTTTTCACCAAATTCCTGCTTCAAGAGGCAAGAAGCGCCCTCGCCTTCCCTGATCCGCCCTGTGGGGCTATGCCGCTGACCATGACTTCTCGCATTCGCAACGCCTACGACATCCGCGTCGAAGAGGGCGTCATCGCCCCCGATCCGCAGCAACTGGACCTGCTGACCGCGCTGGAACGGCTGGAGGCGGACCTGTCGAAGAAGGGCCTGTTCGGCCGTCCGCCCGAGGTGAAAGGCATCTACATCTGGGGGCCGCCGGGACGCGGCAAGTCCATGCTGATGGACCTCTTCTATTCGGCCACGCCCGAGCAGAAGAAGGTGCGCGCCCACTTCCACGCCTTCATGGCCCGCATCCACGACCTGGTGAAACAGTGGCGCGAGGGCGACGCCCGCACGCGCAAGGCGGTGTTCGGGACAGCCAAGGGCGACGACCCCATTCCGCCGATCGCGGCCCTGATCGCTTCAGAAGCGCGGCTGCTGTGCTTTGACGAACTTCAGGTCACCGACATTGCCGACGCCATGATCCTGGGCCGCCTGTTCGAGGCCCTGTTCGAAAAGCGGGTGGTGCTGGCGGTCACCTCGAACCGCGCGCCCGAGGACCTCTACAAGAACGGCATCAACCGCCAGCTCTTCCTGCCTTTCATCGACATCCTGCGGCAGCGGTGCGAGGTG
>Ga0247820_10002438_pt1 | contig 10446 bp, 7 predicted proteins | sample 13C_Glucose_Day1_2_FD_192480 | JGI IMG/M metagenome (GOLD analysis project Ga0247820, IMG submission 192480) | Soil microbial communities from agricultural site in Penn Yan, New York, United States - 13C_Glucose_Day14 | ecosystem: Environmental > Terrestrial > Soil > Agricultural land | place...
ACGTAGATCAAGGTCAGCTTGAGTTCGCGGTGGATCTGCTTGAGCTTGCGCCGCAGCTGCCACTTGAGGTGCGGGTCGATCACGGTCAGCGGCTCGTCGAAGAGCACCGCCGAGACGTCGCTGCGCACCAGGCCGCGGCCGAGCGAGATCTTCTGCTTGGCGTCGGCGGCCAGGCCGGCCGCGCGCTGGTTGAGCTGCCCGCTCATGTCGAGCATCTCGGCGATCTCGCCGACCCGCTTGCGGATCTGCTCGGCCGGCACGTTGCGGTTGCGCAGCGGGAAGGCCAGGTTCTGCGCCACGGTCATCGTGTCGTAGATCACCGGGAACTGGAACACCTGGGCGATGTTGCGCTGCTGCGGGGTCTCGAGCGTCACGTCGCGGCCATTGAACTTGACGCTGCCCTTCGACGGCGCCAGCAGCCCCGAGATGATGTTGAGCATCGTGGTCTTGCCGCAGCCCGAGGGCCCGAGCAGGGCATAGGCGCCGCCGTCGCGGAAGCTCATGCGCAGCGGCAGCAGCGCATAGTCGCTGTCCTGCGTCGGATTCGCGCGGTAGGCATGGGCGAGGTCGAGGTCGATGCGTGCCATGTCAGCCTTTCGGGCGGCGCCAGTCCGGCGCCACGGCGAGCCGCTCGCCGCCGTCGAACACATAGGCCTGCGGCGCGTGGAAGTACAGCGTGACGGCCGCGCCCAGATCGAAGCGGTGCACGCCGGTCAGCTGCGCCACCAGTTCGCCCACCAGGGTCTCGACGTGGACGAAGGTGTCGGAGCCCGAGATCTCGGCCAGCTCGACCTTGCCCGGCAGCGCGATGCCGCCCTCGCCCGCCTGCACGTCGAGCGCGCTGGCGCGCACGCCGACCGTGACGGCGCCGTCGACACCGCCCGGCAGCGCGAGCGGCAGCAGCGGGCCGCCCTCGATCTGGACGCCCTGCGGGACCACCCGGCCGGCCATCAGGTTCATCGGCGGATCACTGAAGGCGCGCGCCACGCGCAGCGATTGCGGCGCATGGAAGACCTCGGCGGTCGGGCCGTACTGCAGCAGCTCGCCGGCATCCATCACGGCCGTGTAGCCGCCGAGCAGCAGCGCCTCGCCGGGCTCGGTGGTGGCGTAGATGACGGTCGAATCGCCGCTCGCGAACAGCTGCGTGAGCTCTTCGCGCAAGCCCTCGCGCAGCTTGTAGTCGAGGTTGACCAGGGGCTCGTCGAGCAGCATCAGCGGCGCGTTCTTGGCCAGTGCACGCGCCAGCGCCACGCGCTGCTGCTGGCCGCCCGACAGCTCGGCCGGATAGCGGTCGAGGAACATGCCGATGTGCAGCTTGTCGGCCAGTTCGCGCACCCGCGCCTCGACGTTCTTCTCGCCGCGCAGCTTGAGCGGCGAGCCGATGTTGTCGGCCACCCTGAGCGACGGGTAGTTGATGAACTGCTGGTAGACCATCGCCACGTTGCGCTGGCGCACCGGCACGCCGGTCACGTCCTGCCCGTCGACCAGGACCTTGCCTTCGGTCGGCGCATCGAGCCCGGCCATCAGGCGCATCAGGCTGGTCTTGCCGGCCTGCGTGGCGCCCAGCAGCACCGTCACCGCGCCGCTCCGGGGCGCGATGCTCTGCGGGTAGAGCCAGGTCTGCGGACCCGACTTCTTGCTGACACGGTCGAGGCTCAGCTGCATGGGGCTCCTTCCTTCGAGCGGGCGTGGCGCTGCATCCAGGCGCTGACCTGGTCGCGCTGCTGCGGCGTGAAGCGCAGGCCGAGCTTGGAGCGGCGCCACAGCACGTCGTCGGCGCTGCAGGCCCATTCATGCGCGCGCAGATAGTCGAGCTCGCGCTCGTGCAGGCCCGGCGCCACCGCCGGCCCCAGGTCGGCCATCGAAGCAGCGTCGCCGAGCAGCGCGGAGATGCGCGCACCGTAGGCCCGCGCCAGCCGGCGCGCGAGCGCGGCCTCGAGCCATGGATGCCGTGCCTGCACCGCCGCCACGAAGCGCTCGAAGTCGTCGTCGGGGCGCGCGCTGCGCGTGGTGGCGCCGATCCAGCCCGACAGGTCGCCGCCGGCCAGGAAGGCGCCGTCGGTCCAGGCCGGGCGGGTCTCGCCGAGCATCCGCCCCACCTCGTCGGCGGCGTCCTCGGCCAGCTTGCGGAAGGTGGTGATCTTGCCGCCCCACACCGACAGCAGCGGCGCCGCCGCGGTGTTGGATTCGAGCAGGTAGTCGCGCGTCACGGCCGAGGGGTCGCCCGAGGCATCGTCGAGCAGCGGCCGCACGCCGGAGTAGGTCCAGACCACGTCGGAGGGCTTCACGGGCTGCGCGAAATAGCGGCTGGCCTGGGCGCAGAGATAGTCGATCTCGTCGGCGCCGATGCGCGCGGCGCCGGGGTCGTCGCCCTGCAACTCGATGTCGGTGGTGCCGATCAGCGTGAAGTCGCCCTGGTAGGGAATCGCGAAGATGATCCGCTTGTCGGGGTTCTGGAAGATGTAGGCATGGTCGTGCCCGAAGACCCGCGGCACCACGATGTGGCTGCCCTTGACCAGCCGCAGGTGCCGGGTCGCCAGCGCCTCGCCGTGCACCGGCTTCGCCACGCCGCGCAGGAAGGCCTCGGCCCAGGGCCCGGCGGCGTTCACCACCGCGCGGGCGCGCACCGTGCGCCGGCCCTCGGGCCCTTCGAGCACCGCGCTCCAGCCCTCGGCGCTGCGCTGGGCATGGACGCAGCGGGTGCGGGTCAGCACCTCGGCGCCGCGGGCGCGGGCGTCGATCGCGTTCAGCACCACCAGGCGCGCATCGTCGACCCAGCCATCGGAATAGACGAAGCCGCGCTTGAACGCCGGCTTGAGCGGTGCACCGGCCTCGTGGCGGCGCAGGTCGACGGTGCGCGATGCCGGCAGCACCTCGCGCTTGGCCAGGTGGTCGTACAGGAACAGGCCGATGCGGATCATCCAGGCCGGCCGCATCGAGGGATCGTGCGGCATCACGAAGCGCAGCGGCCACATGATGTGCGGCGCGCTCTTGAGCAGCACCTCGCGCTCCTGCAGGGCCTTGCGCACCAGCGAGAACTCGTAGTACTCGAGGTAGCGCAGGCCGCCGTGGATCAGCTTGGTCGACGAGGACGAGGTGTGGGCCGCGAGGTCGTCCTTCTCGCACAGCACGACGCGCCAGCCGCGGCCCGCGAGGTCGCGCGCGATGCCGCAGCCGTTGATGCCGCCGCCGACGATGAGCACATCGCAGTCGGTGGCTGAAGCGTTCGGTGGCGAGGCGGTGGCGCTCACGGCGATGGGTTCCGATGCGATGTGATTCAAGTCACGCAAGTTGTCTTTTTCGCTTTCGAATCTTTTCATTCTGGTTCCTTATGGCGCGATTTTCTTAGTCGTTAACCCTAAAGTCCATTCGTTTTCGTTCGTTCTAAAGTAGGACGCGCTGCTTTTCCGCATTCCCGTGAACTCCAACCCCCGCCAGCTCAAGCTCCTCAACACCGTTCGCTCGCGCGGCTCGATCACCGTCGAGCAGCTGGCGGAGATGCTCGGCGTGACGCTGCAGACGGTGCGCCGCGACGTCCAGCGGCTGGCCGACGAGGGCTTGCTGACGCGCTTCCATGGCGGCGTGCGGGTGCCGAGTTCGACCACCGAGAACATCGGCTACCGGCAGCGCGAGTCGCTGCACGCCGAAGGCAAGGCGCGCATCGCGCGGGCGGTGGCGGCGCGCGTGCCCAACGACTGCTCGCTGATCCTCAACATCGGCACCACCACCGAGGCGATCGCCAAGGCGCTGCTGCACCATACCGGGCTGCGCGTGATCACCAACAACCTCAACGTGGCGAGTATCCTGAGCGACAACCCGGCCTGCGAGGTGATCGTGGCGGGCGGCTCGGTGCGGCTGCGCGACCGCGCCATCGTGGGCGAGGCGACGGTCGACTTCATCCGCCAGTTCAAGGTCGACATCGCGCTGATCGGCGTCTCGAGCATCGAGGACGACGGCACGCTGCGCGACTTCGACCTGCGCGAGGTGAAGGTGGCGCAGACCATCATCGCCCAGGCGCGCGAGGTCTGGCTGGCGGCCGACGCCAGCAAGTTCAACCGGCCGGCGATGATCGAGTTGGCGAAGCTGTCGCAGATCGACTGCCTGTTCACCGATGCCGAGCCGCCGCCGCCCTTCCCCGAACTTCTGGAGCGCGCCCAGGTGCGCTGCGAGATCGCGCGCGACACCTGAAGGATTCCTGCCATGACCTACCTGCTGGCCCTAGACCAGGGCACTTCCAGTTCACGCAGCATCGTCTTCGACGCCGAAGGCCGCATCGTCGCCATCGCGCAGCGCGAGCTGACCCAGATCTACCCGCAGCCCGGCTGGGTCGAGCACGATCCGATGGAGATCTGGAGCAGCCAGCTGGCCACGGCACGCGAGGTGCTGGCGAAATCGAAGCTCGCCGTTGCCGACATCCACGCGGTCGGCATCACGAACCAGCGCGAGACCACGCTGCTGTGGAACCGCCAGACCGGCCAGCCGGTGCACCACGCGATCGTCTGGCAGGACCGCCGCGCCGAGCCGCTGTGCGCGCGCTTGCGCGAGGACGGCATGACCGACACCATCCGCGAGAAGACCGGCCTGGTGATCGACGCCTACTTCTCGGGCACCAAGCTGCGCTGGCTGCTCGACAACGTGCCGGGCGCGCACGCCGCGGCCGAGCGCGGCGAACTGGCTTTCGGCACCGTCGACAGCTGGCTCATGTGGCAGCTGACCGGCGGCAAGGTGCACGTGACCGACGTCAGCAATGCCTCGCGCACGATGCTGTTCAACGTCCACACCAACCAATGGGATGAAGAGCTGCTGAAGGCGCTGGCCATCCCGGCCTCGCTGATGCCCGACGTCAAGCCGTCGAGCGCGCATTTCGCCGACATCGACGCCGCCCTGCTCGGGCGCAGCCTGCCGATCGGCGGCGTCGCGGGGGACCAGCAGAGCGCCCTCTTCGGCCAGGCCTGCTTCGACGCCGGCATGGCCAAGAACACCTACGGCACCGGCTGCTTCCTGCTGATGCACACGGGCGGCGCCTTCCAGCCCTCGCACAACGGCCTGCTGGTGACCAGCGCGGCCCAGACCAGCGCCACGCCGCAGTTCGCGATGGAAGGCAGCGTGTTCGTCGGCGGCGCGGTGGTGCAGTGGCTGCGCGACGGCCTCAAGGCGATCCAGGGCAGCGCCCAGGTGCAGGCGCTGGCCGAGAGCGTGCCCGATGCCGGCGGCGTGATGATGGTGCCGGCCTTCACCGGGCTCGGCGCGCCCTACTGGAACGCCGATGCGCGCGGCACGATCACCGGCCTGACCCGCGGCACCACGGTCGCCCACATCGCGCGTGCGGCGCTCGAGAGCATCGCCTACCAGAGCGCGGCGCTGCTGCAGGCGATGAGCCGCGATGCGGTGTCGGCGGGCGGGGCGCCGGTGGCGGAGCTGCGCGTGGACGGCGGCGCCTGCGTGAACGACCTGCTGATGCAGTTCCAGGCCGACCTGCTGGGCATCCCGGTGGTGCGGCCCGAAGTCACCGAGACGACCGCGCTGGGCGCGGCGTACCTGGCGGGGTTGTCGACCGGGGTCTACAGCGACGTCGCGCAGCTGTCGAAGCTGTGGCGGGTCGAGCGGCGGTTCATGCCGACGATGGGCCGGCCGCAGGCCGAGGAGTCGATGGCCCGCTGGGAACATGCGGTGCGCCAGGCCACCGCGGCCTGACAGAAGCGCGCATTCAGCGGCCTCAGTGCCCCGGCACCAGGAAGTCCTGGCTGATCCGCCACCCCAGTTCGTTCACCCGATCCAGGAATTGCGTGAGGTACGCATGAAGCCCGGTCGCGAGGATCTCGTCGACGCGCGCGTACTGCAGGTCGGCCAGCAACTTGCCGGCGCGGCGCTGGGTCTCGGCGCTCTGCTCGTTCTTGACCATGTCGAGGTTGCTTACCACCTCGCGCAGGCTCGCGTGCAGCGAGCGCGGCATGTCGGCGCGCAGGATCAGCAGTTCGGCCACGCGCTCGGGCTTGATGACATCGCGGTACACCTTGCGGTAGACCTCGAAGGCCGAGACGCTGCGCAGGATCGCGCTCCAGTGATAGAAGTCGTATTCCTGGTCCTCCTCGGTCGCGGTGCCGAAGAACTCGCTGTTGAGCGCATGGAACTTGACGTCGACCAGCCGCGCCGTGTTGTCGGCCCGTTCGAGGAAGGTGCCCAGACGCGAGAAGTAGAAGGCCTCGTCCTGCAGCATCGTGCCCAGCGTCACGCCGCGCGACAGGTGCGAGCGGAACTTGACCCACTCGAAGAACTGGCCCGGGTCGCGCTCGAAATCGCCCGCGCGCAGCATCCGGTTCACCTCGAGCCAGGTGGTGTTCTGGGTCTCCCAGGCCTCGGTCGGCAGCGAGCCGCGCACCGCGCGCGCGTTCTCGCGTGCGGCCCGAAGACAGGACAGGATCGACGACGGGTTCGACTCGTCCTTGACCATGAACTCCATCACCTCGTCGGGCTTGAAGCCGTCGTGCTTCTCGTTGTAGAGCGGCAGCAGTTCGCTGATCGACAGCAGGCCCTGCCAGCCGTACTGCGCGACCTCGGCCGACTGCGGCAGCATCGAGGTCTGGTAGTTGACGTCGAGCATGCGCGCGGTGTTCTCGGCCCGCTCGGTGTAGCGCGACATCCAGTAGAGGTGATCGGCGGTGCGTGACAACATCATGGGTGTGCTTCCGTGTGCTCTCTGATCAGGACTGGCTTTGCGACTGCGCCGGTGCGCGCGGCTTGGCGCTGCGGTCGGCCTCGAGGATCCAGGTGTCCTTGGTGCCGCCGCCCTGCGACGAATTGACCACCAGCGAGCCCTCCTTGAGCGCCACGCGCGTGAGACCGCCGGGCACCATCTGCACTTCCTTGCCCGACAGCACGAAGGGCCGCAGGTCGATGTGGCGCGGCGCGATGCCGGCGTCGACGAAGGTCGGCGAGGTCGACAGGCTCAGCGTCGGCTGCGCGATGTAGCCGTCGGGCTTGGCCAGCACCGCCTTCTTGAAGTCCTCGATCTCGGCCTGGGTCGCGGCCGGGCCGATCAGCATGCCGTAGCCGCCGGCGCCGTGGACTTCCTTGACCACCAGGTCCTTCATGTTGTCGAGCGTGTAGGCCAGCTCGTCCTTGTTGCGGCACATGTAGGTCGGCACGTTCTTGAGGATCGGCTTTTCGCCGAGGTAGAACTCGATCATCTTCGGCACGTACGGATAGACCGACTTGTCGTCGGCGACGCCGGTGCCGACCGCGTTGCAGATCACGACGTTGCCTTCGCGGTAGGCACGCATCAGGCCGGCGGTGCCGAGGGTAGAGGTCGGGCGGAACACCTCGGGGTCGAGGAAGTCGTCGTCGACCCGGCGGTAGATCACGTCGACCCGGCGCGGGCCGCGCGTGGTGCGCATGTAGACGAAGTCGTCCTTGACGAACAGGTCCTGCCCCTCGACCAGCTCGACGCCCATCTGCTGCGCCAGGAAGGCATGCTCGAAGTAGGCGCTGTTGTACATGCCGGGCGTCAGCACCACCACCGTGGGTTCGGCGGTCGCGGGCGGCGCCGAGGCGCGCAGGGTCTCGAGCAGCAGGTCGGGATAGTGCGCGACCGGCGCGATCCGGTTCTGGCTGAACAGCTCGGGGAACAGCCGCATCATCATCTTGCGGTTCTCGAGCATGTAGCTCACGCCGCTGGGCACGCGCAGGTTGTCCTCCAGCACGTAATACTCGCCGTTGCCCTGGGCATCGGGGGCGCGCACGATGTCGATGCCCGAGATGTGCGAGTAGATGTCGTTCGGCACCTTGACGCCGACCATCTCGGGCCGGTATTGGGCGTTGTTGAGGATCTGCTCGGCCGGGATCACGCCGGCCTTGATGATCTCCTGGCCGTGGTAGACATCGTGGATGAAGCGGTTGAGCGCCGTGACGCGCTGCACCAGGCCCTTTTCCATCGACGCCCACTCGTGCGCCGGGATGATGCGCGGCAGCAGGTCGAAGGGGATCAGGCGCTCGGTGCCGGAGCCGTCTTCGTCCTTCGCGCCATAGACGGCGAAGGTGATGCCGACCCGGCGAAAAATGAGCTCCGCCTCCTCGCGCCGGGATCGCATGACCTCGCCGGGCTGCCGGGCGAGCCATTGGTCGTAACGCTTGTAGTGGCTCCGGACCGCCGCGCCGTTGTAGGGCAGCTGCTCGTACATCTCATCGAATTTGTGCATGGGACGACCAATCTCCTTGGCCATAGCTTAGCAAGTTCAAGGCCAAAGATCGGTGGCGATCGGCACAACGATGCATCCGCGGGGGCCGGAATATTCAGGGCGGGACATGATTCCAGTAGCGCCGCCCCTCGTGTCGCTGGCATTTCACCGTCCCGGGTTCGTGGCTCGACCAGCTGGCGGCACCGCAGCGCGACGACTCCACCAACGCGATGCCGCGCTCCCGAAAGCGCCCCACCACCTCCTCGGCGGGATGCCCGAAACGATTGCGCCATCCGGCCTGGACCAGCGCGATGCGCGGGCGCACCGCGTCGAGCAGCGAGGCGCTCGACGAGGTCTTGCTGCCGTGGTGAGGCACCAGCAGAACGTCGGCGCGCAGATCGGGGGTGCGCGCCACCAGCGCCATTTCCTGCAGGCGCTCGATGTCCCCGGCCAGCAGGGCGGTGGAGCGGCCGTTGCCGATGCGCAGCACGCAGGACAGGGTATTCGGCTTCGGCTGCACGAAGGCCGTGTAGTCGCCGGCCTGCGGATGCAGCAACTCGAAGTCGACACCGTCCCAGGTCCAGCGCTGGCCGGCTTCGCAGCGCCGCGCCGCGCGCCCGGACTTCAGGGGATGGCCGTCCTCGATCGAACTCAGCAGGCTCGCCTGCGGCTGCGTGGCGAGCACCGCGGCAGCGCCGCCGGTGTGGTCGCTGTCGCGGTGGCTCAGCAGCACGACGTCGAGCCGCTCGCCCAGGGCCCGCAGCAGCGGCACCAGCACCCGCTGGCCGGCATCGCTCTCGAGGCTGTAGCGCGGACCCGCGTCATAGATCAGGCTGTGCGTGGCGGTGCGCACCAATACCGCATTGCCCTGGCCGATGTCGGCGGCGAGCAATTCGAAATCACCCGCGGCCGGCCGCGGCGCCTGCCACAGCAGCGCCGGCAACAGCAGCGGCAGCCCGAGCGCGCGCAGTGTCCATGGCAGGCGCATCGCCAGCAGGACGCCGCCGGCCACGCCCGCCGCGGCCATCCACAGCGGCGGCGCCGGCATCGACAGCGTCGCGAACGGCAGCGCCGCGAGCCACGCCAGCACCCCGAGCAAGACCTGGACCGACCCCGCCGCCAGCTGCCACAGCGGTGGCACCAGCACGCCGAGCATCGCCAGCGGGGTCACCACCAGCGTGACCCAGGGAATCGCGATCGCATTGGCCAGCAGGCCGATGGCCGAGACCTGCTGGAACAGCAGCAGGGTGAGCGGGGTCAGCGCCAGCGTCACGATCCACTGCTCGCGCAGCATGCGCAACAAGCGCGCGCCGATGCCTGAAGGCGCGCCGGCCGGCGCCGCGCCCTCGGCGGCGAACAGCACGCCCACCGCCACGAAGCTGAGCCAGAAGCCCGCCTGCATCAGGGCCCAGGGATCGACCGCGACCACCACGGCGCAGGCCGACAGCCACACGAAGGGCCAGGGCCAGCGTCGGCCCGTGAGGCGCAAAAGCCCGATCGCGGCGAGCATCAGCAGCGTGCGCTGCGAAGGCACGCCCCAGCCGCTGAACACCGCATAGAGCGCAGCGAGCAGCGTGCCGCCGACGAGGCCGGCATGCTGCGCCGGCCAGCGCAGCATCAGGCGCGCGCTGCGGCGCCACAGGGCCCCGACCGCGAGCGCCGCGAGCCAGGCGAACATCGTGATGTGCAGGCCCGAGATCGACATCAGGTGGGCGACGCCGGCGGCGCGGAAGACGTCCCAGTCGGTGCGCTCGATCGCGCCCTGGTCGCCGGTGACCAGCGCCGCGATCACGCCGGCCCGGCGCGGGTCCTCGATGCGCTCGAACGCGGCGTCGCGCACCGCCTCGCGCAGGCGCTCCACCGGGTGGCGCCAGCCCGGGGCCAATCGCTCGGGCGGGGGGTCGCGGTCCCCGTTGCGCACCTGGCCGCTCGCATGCTCGCCCTGCTCCCACATGCGCAGTTCGTGGTCGAAACCGTGCGGATTCAGGCTGCCGTGCGGCGCCCTGAGCCGGACCACCAGCCGCCAGCGTTCGCCGGCGTGGATCGGCGCGCTCCGGCCTGCGGCGGCTGGCGGCGCATCGGCGGCCGCACGCGCCCACGGACCGCCGCCCGGCGCATACCACGCCAGCGAGATGCGCGAAGGCACCCGAGCAGGACCCGGGCCGGCCGCCTGCGCTCGAAGGTCGCGACCTGCTGCTGGTGGGGCGCGTGGCCAGCATGCCCCAGCATGGCGCGGGCGGCGCGCGCTTCGCGTTCGCGGTGGAATCGGCGC
>Ga0247820_10002439_pt1 | contig 10438 bp, 13 predicted proteins | sample 13C_Glucose_Day1_2_FD_192480 | JGI IMG/M metagenome (GOLD analysis project Ga0247820, IMG submission 192480) | Soil microbial communities from agricultural site in Penn Yan, New York, United States - 13C_Glucose_Day14 | ecosystem: Environmental > Terrestrial > Soil > Agricultural land | place...
TGGACGTTTCCGCAGGTGGTCAGGGGTGGTCAGGGTGGTCAGGGCTGATCCGGAAACTTCCCTAGGTACGTAGGGGGTCGGTCGTATGCGTTTCCTGCGCGATATTGAAAAGAACCCTGACCACCCTGACCACCCCTGACCACCTGCGGTTTTGTGGCTGCCCAACCCTGACCACCACCCTGACCACCACCCTGACCAACCCTGACCGGGCACAGAGTGTGAGCCGCCGTCACGATACGTGACATTCGGTCACGAGCGGGTAACGGGCACATCGACAGGCGTCGATAAGGCCAGGTCAAAGCCGCATACGCAACGTTCGGGGGTCGGTGTCAGTCAGTGAAGACTCACTAGTGTTGTGGTCAACAGGAAGCGCCGAACGGCAGCCTGGCCGACACGGCGAAGGAAGGAACCAGCGATGGCACAGAACACGCACCTGATGAACCTGCGGATCCGGTCCGGCATGAGCCAGTCCGAGGCGTCGCGGCGCAGCGGTCTGAACCAGTCCAACATCAGTGCGCTGGAATCGGGGCGCACCACCCCGAACAGCGCCACGCTGGCCAACCTGCTGGACGTCTACGGGCAGACCGAGCTGGCAGCCAGCATCCGGCAGTACCTGCCTACCCGCTGACCGCAGACACGACGAAGCCCCTGGCGGGATTCCCGTCCCGGTGCCAGGGGCTGAAGTCAGCGGACCGGTTACCAGCCGGTCCATATCAAGACAAAGCCAGCTTACCAACTGGCGGACAGGAATACAAATCATGACTCTGAACATCTCGGACGCGTCTTCCGAGGCACTGACCACCCGCGCGATAGACCCCGCCGAAGCCCTGGCCTCGGGGCTCGTGTCCACCGTCGCCAGCCGCGACGACATGCCGGACGCCTTCAGCCCCGGTCACTACGCGGGCCCCGGCATCCTGCTGGTGTGGAAGGACGCGGACGGCACGAACGTCACACACCAGTACCGCCCCGACCAGTCGAAGCGGGACGCGGACGGCAGGCCGATGAAGTACGTGTTCCCGAAGGGTGCGCCGTACGGCTTCGGTTGGGTCCAGGTGCCCGCCAGTCTGAAGGCCCCGGTCCTGGTCGCTGAAGGTCTGCTGAAGGCCGTGGCCGCATCGCAGGCACTGGGCGGCGCTCACGCGGTCGCGGCGGTCCCCGGCTGCCGCCTGCGCAAGGAAGGCACGGACTACAGCTGGGCTGCTGGCCGGTCGGTCGTCGTCGCCCTGGACGCGGACCTGGCCACCAACCGGGAAGTCTGGGAAGGCGCGCTGACCCTGCGGGAAGAACTGCTGGCCGCAGACGCGGAAGACGTCCGCTTCCTGGCTGTTCCCGGTGACGGGAAAGACGGCCTGGACGATGCGCTGGCGCGCCTTGACGCGGCCGAGCGCCGGACCGCACTGCTGTCCTGGATCGAAGCGGCCGGACCACTGTGCACGGCACCGCTGCCGAAGGACATCCGGCTGGTCCCCAGCTCGAAGGTGCCTTCCCTGGTGGCGGAAGAACTGCTGGGCGACTTCCAGGACGAGCACGGGAACGCGACCCTGATCAACCGCGACGGGGTGTGGCACCAGTACACCGGCCGGAACTGGTCCGAGCGCACCGAAGGCGAGGTCTATGACCTGCTTCAGCGCATCCTGGTGGGCTGCTGGCACCAGGTCATGAAGGACGGGAAGCCGGTCCTGGACGACTTCGGCCGCCCGAAGGTGCGTGCCTGGAACCCCACGACCAGCACCGTGAACGAAGTCCAGCGTGCGCTTCGCACCCTCACGAACGTGTCCTTCCAGGTTGGTCACGACGTGGTGGACGGCATCTGGCTGGCCGGCACGGACGCCAGCCCCGACCACGCCACCGGCCCGGTGATGGCCTTCCGCAACGGCCTGGTACCGGTCAACGGGGACCGCGCGCTGTCGTCGCACACGCCGCTCTGGTTCAGCCAGGCGTGCGTCCCGTACGACTACAACCCTGCCGCGCCGAAGCCTGCCGAGTGGCTGGCCTTCCTGGACAACCTGCCGGACCAGGGCAGCCGGGACGCCCTTCAGGAATTCTTCGGGTACCTGCTGTCCGGCCGCACGGACCTGCACTCTTACCTTCAGCTGAACGGCCCGAAGCGGTCCGGCAAGGGCGTCATCCTGAAGGTGGCCGAAGCCCTGGTGGGGTCGGACAACGCCGAGGGCCTGGCGCTGGCGGACCTGTCGAAGAACTTCGGCCTGGAACGGCTGGTGGGCAAGACCCTGGCCACCGTTGGTGACGCCCGGCTGTCCCGTAACGGACAGTTCGAGCTGCTGGAACGGCTGCTGACCATCACGGCGGCAGACCGCGTCCAGGTGGACCGGAAGTACCGGAAGCAGTGGTCCGGCGTCCTGGCCGCCCGGCTGATCATCGCTACGAACGACCCGCTGACCCTGCCGGACGAGTCGGGCGCGCTGGCGGTCCGTACGCTGCTCATCCGCACCACGAAGTCCTTCGCGGGCAAGGAAGACCGCAGCCTGACCGGACGTCTGCTGGACGAGCTGCCGGGGATCCTGCTGTGGGCCCTGGAAGGTCTCGACAGGCTGAACGCCAACGGCGGTCGCTTCAGCAAGCCGGGCGCGGCTGCCGCACTGGAAGAGACGCTGCGCCGCGCCGCGTCGCCGCTGTCCGCCTTCCTGGACGACTGGTGCGCGCTGGAAGCGGACGAGACCACCACGAAGGATGACCTGTACGGCGCTTACGCGGCATGGGCGAAGTCCGAGGGCCACGAATTCGTGATGACCGCCGCGAAGTTCGCTACGGGCCTGTACTCGACCGGATCCGGTATCGAGCAGGCGCGGCCCCGGATCGAGGGGAAGCGGGTCCAGGTCTTCACGGGCGTCCGCCTGCGGGCCGTGAAGAAGCCGGGCGGTGAGTGGTCCGCACCGGACGAGCAGCCCGCCGAGGATGTCCCGTCCGAGCCGCTGACGGACGCCGAGGCAGATGCCTTCGAAGCGATTGCGACGGTTGCAACGGCCGGTCAGCCGGTGGACCCGTACTTCCCGAGCGACGTCAGCAACCCCTGGCTGTAGCAGTACGCCACCGGGGCGCAGCCAACAGGCTGCGCCCCACCCAACCCCGAGAGGAACAGATCATGACGCGCATGACACCTGAGCAGCAGGAAGCCCGCATGGCACGCCACGCAGCATTCGCCCGGCAGGAAGAGATCCGGTCGGCAGCCGTCAAGGCCGTCGGGTGCCCCGACTGCGGCTCGGGCCCCGGTGAGCCCTGCGACATCCCGGACCTGCCGCCGGCTGCGGGTACGTGGTCTGTGGTCCACCGTGCACGCGACCGGGCTACAGGCATCGGGCCCCGCGTCCACCGGGCACTCAGCTGACCGAGCACCATCCGCTACCCCCTGTCGCCCCCTGTCCGTCAAAGTCCGTCGGCAGGGGGCAACGTAATACCCGAAAGGCGGTCCCGTGTCTTACACCCGCAAAGCCCGTGCAGCCTTCCCCGCCCCGCCCCTGCGGGTGCCCTGCCCGTCATGCGGCGTGGTTGCTGGTGCCCCGTGTCTGAGCGACGAAGGTGACCCGCTGTCCCGCTGGTACGCGCACCGGTCGCGCGGCGCCGCGTTCCGGGCCTGGACGCCCGAGGACCCGTGGGCACAGCCGTAATCCGGCATCCCGCGCATTCGTGACCGAACTAGAACGAACACCGGCAGACCCGCCCCACTCGGGCGGGTCGCTCTGTGTGAGGAAAACCCTTGGGAATGCTGCTCTGTGTAGCCAAAAAGGGCCTCTTAGGTACACGATAATGCATGCTATGTTGTACGTCATGAGCAGCGAACTGGACCACATCGAACTGCCCGCGCAGGCAGTGGCAGCGGCCGGCCGGACCCTGAAGGGCTCACCGGTCGCCCGGACCCCTGAACAGATTATGAGCCTGATGATGACCAGCGGTGCGACAGCCGACATGGTCAAGGCAACCGGCACGTGGTTCGGCCTGAAGCGCTCGGACAACACGAAAGCCGCGTACGCCCGTGACGTGTCCTGGTGGCTGGCCTACGCGGCAACGTCCGGCGTGGACGTCTACGGGCCGAAGCCGACCGACGCGGACGAATACCTGGTAGCCCTGCGCGCTGCGGGTCTGTCGGAATCCACGGTGGCCCGCCGCCTGTCCACGGCGTCCAGCTGGTACCGGTACATGATCCGGGCGGGCCAGGTGACCGCAGCGGCAAACCCGTTCGAGGGGATGCAGCGGCCGAAGCTGGCAGACGACTCGTCCACCCGTGGTCTGAGCGCGGCTGAACTGTCCCGGCTGCTGCGCCACCTGCGCGACCGCGCGACCGTGGACGACGCGACCGCCGAAGACCTGCGCGTGTACGCCCTGGTGACGTTCCTTGCTGTCACCGCGTCCCGTGTCGGTGCCGCCCTGGCCGTGAAGCGCTCGGACGTCGTCCGCCAGGACGGGCACGACGCGGTGTGGCTGACCGTGAAGGGCGGCGCCCGGAAGCTGTTCAAGGTCCCCGCGTCCGGCATGGCGGCCCTGGAACGGGTGTACCTGCCTCACCGGGACAGTCGGGGGGACATGGACTACCACCTGTTCCGCACCGAGAGCGGGAAGGCGTGGGACCGGGGCAACGCCACGCGGGACATCTGGAAGGCTGCCGTGTCCGCCGGGGTGATGGCCGAAGGCGACACCCGGAAGCTGTCCGCGCACAGCTTCCGCCACTCGTACGCCACCATCGCGCTGTCCAACCGGGCACCCCTGGCAGACGTTCAGGACGCCATGGGCCACGCCGACCCGAAGACGACACGCAGGTACGACCGCGCTCGGGGGAAGCTGGAACGCTCGCCGGCCAACCTGGTTGAAGCCGCGATCCACGACGCGGCGCCCGACCAGCCGTAGCGGCCCCGAGCGCCCGCAACGCAGAGAGACCCGCCACCGGCTGCCGGTGGCGGGTCTCTGTCGTTCGGTCAGGCCGTGCGGCCCCATCCGCGCTTACGGGGCGCGGACGCGCCGGACAGCTCACGCGCGTTGTCCGCGTCTTCCCGCGCTTCGTCCAGGTCGTGCCGCAGCTTGGCCACGGCCTGCCGAAGCTGGATCACTTCGGCCAGCGCCCCGTCCCGCTCGGCTGCCAGTGTCCGGTACGCCTTCGCGTCGGTGATTGACCGGACGTCACGTCCGCCGCTCGGGCCCCCGTCCGCGCAGCCGAGGACCGCGACGTCCTGACCGTGCTTCGTCACCACGATGATCTTCCCGCGCTGCACTGCGTCGATCTTCGCGGACAGGTGCGCCTTCAGCTCACGGATGCCGATCCGTTCCCAGCCCTGCGTCATGGTGTCCACCTTTCGGGGGTCGGTCACGGTCCGTACCATCCCGGTTTGTCCCTGGCGTTCTTTCGACCCATTGTAGTCAGTTTTGTAGTCACACCCGCAGGTGAATTCTCGGGGGATGGGGTCTCTCGTACCCCCGTGCACCCGAGGGGCTTTCCGAGCCGAGCAACCGGCGGCCAGCAGCACCAGCAGCAGCCGCTGGCCGGCCGCTGCTGGTGCTGCCGCCGGGCGGTCCGTGGCATGTCTCGGGCCCCTCTCGCGTACGCGCGCACCCGCGTACGCGCGTACGCGAGAGGCGGTACATTGGGCGGTACAAAACGAAGGGGGCCCCGTGACCGAGACCGAGCGTGCGCGCTGCGGCCAGCCGACCAGGACCGGCGCGACATGCCGAAGTTGGGCGGACGAGTGCCGCCACCACGGGGCCAAGATGCCCGCCACCACGCAGCGCCAGGGCGGCGGCGGGTACGGGAAGGCGTGGTCCACCGAAGACCGGCTCGTGGCCGCGCAGCACCTGGCCGCAGGTCTGAGCGCCGAGGACGCCAGCAGGCTGTCCGGCATTCCGGGTACCACTATCCGTGAGTGGCGCCGCGACAACGCCGAGTTCGCGGCCCTGGTGCGCCAGATGAACGATGAACTGGTGGCCGAGGCCATCTACGCACTCGGGGCCGTCAGCCGGAAGGCTGTGGCCACCCTGGACGCGGGCATGGACGGCAACGCGAAGCCCGCACAGATCCGGGCGGCGGACATCGTCCTGTCCCGGCTGGCCCCGCTGCGTGAGTTCGAGCTGATGCGCGCCAGGCTGGAACAGCTCGAAGCGCTGGCCGCAGGCGGACAGGGCGGAACATGGTGAGCGCCGCCCGGCTGCGCGCCCTGCGCGGCCAGCTCGAAGCGAACGCAGCTGTCCGGGCCGCGCGGCCAGACGTCAGCCAGTTCGGTCAACTCGTCCACGGCGACGACCACGCCCGCGTCTACTGGGACGGCGAATCGTCCGCGCTGGTGCTGCGTGGCGGTGGTGTGACTCATCTGTCCGGCGTCTGCGCGCTGTGCCTGATCGGCCCGTGTCCCGCGCACCCGGACCCCGTTGCGGGCCCGGTACGCTGACCTGACGGACGCCCGATGCGTCCCGGTGGCAATGATGCACAGAAGGGCCCCTCTCACCCGAGAGGGGCCCTTCTGTTGCGCCTGGGCGCAACGCGCGTGGCAGCGTGGCGGCCCGTTGCCGGACCGCAACGTCTCGCGGCCCAACGGGGCCTGACACGACCACGGGGACCGGCGCTGACCTGCGTGCAACGCAGTGCAACAGGTGTTGCACCGAGGGTCGATCACAGATCCCTATTGTGGGAAATAATGTCCCTATGGCGTATATGAGTAGAGAGCGTGCGGACGCGATCCGCTACCAGCACGCAACGCGGGGCGCGACGCCCCGAGTTGCACCCGTTGCGGGGCGTCGCGCCCCGCTCACGGTGTCACCGGAAGCCGTTGCGCAGATGCGGGCGGTCCAGGGCGTCCGCGACGCGGTGGGGCGCGCACGGGACGAGTACAACGCGGCCCGTGCCGAGGCCGGCCAGGGCTACCCCGGTACGGACCGGATCAACATGGCTTCGCTGACGGCAGCGCTCGCCAGCCGGGCCGAGGACTGGGCGATTGAGCACCCGGACGCGGACGCGGACAGCAATCCGGGGGTGCGTGCGATCCGCACGGCGTACGAAACGGCCAGCCGCAAGATCACCGAACGCTACGACGACCAGATGTGGACCCGCTCATGAGTGCCTACGTGACCCTGCCCGAGCCCGCCGAGACCGTCCCGTGCATGCTGTGCGCCCGCGCGGTCCTGGTGCCGGTCGTCTTCGGCGAAGACGCCGAAGCCAGCGTCTGTGACCGCTGCTCTGCGGCCACGTCCTACGTCCCTGCCGAAGGTGTGGGGGACGCCGTGACGCTGCTGGCGGCCATCTACGGCAGTAGCACGCGCTGGGACGTCCTCGCGCCCGCGTTCACTGAGCTGGCGGACATCCTCACCGGGATACAGACCTGGCGGGACGCCGGTCTCACCGCTGCCGAGGCGCTGGCCGGCCAGCCGTTCGGATGGATGAGCGCGGACACGCTGAAGCAGTTCGCGGACGCTTCGGCCGCTGACGCCTTCCAGGCCGAGGCCGAGCGCAACAAGGCAGCTGCCGAGGCCGTGTTCCGGTCGCGCGTGGCCGCTGCGGACCCGAAGCAGATGAGCGCTTCGGACTGGAACCAGATGCGGCGGATGAGCCACGTGGCAGCGGCCCATGAGGCGCGCACGTCGGACACAGCGGACCTGATGAGCAAGGCTGTCCGGTGAACGGCCGCGAGAAGCCGTCCACGCTGCGCATGGCGCGTCTCAGTCAGGGCTACAGGCTGACGGACGTGGCGAGTAAGGCGGGGTACCCGATCGGCCACCTGTCCGAAATCGAACGGGGGTTGGTCGGTATCAACGTGGAACGTCTCGTCACGGTGGCCGGTGTGCTGCGGCTGACGGACGAAGAGCTGGGGCGCGCCGTACGTGAAATCGCCAGTGCGGACCGTGCGCGGAAGGCTGGTCAGCCGGTGGTCTGAGCGCCGCTGTCCCCGCCCGGAAGGGGCCCACCGGTACCGGTGGGCCCCTTCGTCGTTGCGTGCCTTTCACGGAAGTACACGCATGCGTACTAACGCATGTGGCACCATGCCGACATGACGAAGCAACAGAAGCGCAGAGTAGTTGGGTACGCGCGCCTCTCGAAGGGTGACGACCTACAAACGCAGATCGAAGACATCCAGCAACTGGCCCTGCAACGGGGCTTCGGGGAACTGGCCCCAGAGGACATCTACACCGACGAATCGATCAGCGCGGCTGAGTTGCACGGACGCCAGGCCAAAGGGCGGCCCGACTTCGATCGGCTCATGGCCGAAGTCCGCCGAGACGAGATCAGCCACATCCTGATTCGCGCCACGGACCGGCTCATCCGGGGCCGACGCCAGCGGGTGGACGTCTACGAAGCCCTGGCACGGCACAGCGTCAGCCTGCTGGTGCTGAAGGGCGTGGACGTCCGCCTGGACAGCGCTTCGGGCCGTCTGGTGGCTGGCGTCCTGGCCGAAGTCGCGGCCCACGAAGTAGAGATCCAGAGCGAACGCACGCAGCGCGCGCTGCGCCGACGCCTGGAAGAAGGGCTGCCGCCCACGTCCGGCCGCGTCTTCGGGTACACGCCGGACGGCATGACGCTGGTGGACGACGAAGCGGCTGCCGTCCGGGCCGCGTTCGCCGCGCTGCTGGCCGGCGGAAGCCTGACCGGCATCGCGCGGCAGCTGAACGCCACGGGGCTGCTGACGCGGGGCGGGAAGGCGCACACGGCAGGTACCACACGCGGGATGCTGCGGAACCTGCGGTACGCGGCCGTGAGGGAAGACGCGGACGGGAAGGCGTGGCCGCTGATCTCACCCCGGATCGTGGACGAAGACACGGTCCGGGCGGCCCGTGCGCTGCTGGCGGACCCCGCGCGGCGCAGTTCCACCAGCACCGCGTCCAGGTGGGCCCTGTCGTCCCTCGGGGACTGCGGTGCGTGCGGCGCGTCGAAGGTGACCAGCGGCAGCCGGGGGCGGAACCGGGACACCGGTGCGCCCGTGCCGATCTACCGGTGTCCCGGCTGCCGGAAGCTGGGACGGTCCGCGCAGCCGGTGGATGACTACCTGCGGGCACTGGTCGCGGCGGTGATTGAGCGGGACGCGGACGAACTGATGACCCCGGCAGCTGAGGATCCGGCGGTGGCAGCCGCGCGGGACGCCGTGACGACCGGTCGCCAGCGGCTCGAAGACCTGGCGCAGCTGGTCGCTGACGGGGTCCTGGACCCGCAGGGGTACGCGAGGGCCGTGGGCACCGTGAACGAGCGCGTACGGGCCGCACAGAGCGTCCTGGAAGGCCACTACCGTGACGCGGTTCTGGTCGGCGTGACGGACGCGGCGGACGTCCGCGCAGCCGTGGACGCGCTGCCGCTGGACCGCTTCCGGCGGGTGCTCGAAGTCCTCTTCGAGTCGGTCACCCTGCTGCCCGCAGCGGGTTTCCCGAAAACGCTCGGCTTCCAGCCGGACAGCGTGGCCGTGGTGCTGCGCAACGGGAAGGCCAGGCCCGTCATGCCGGGTGAGACAGTCACGCTGACGTTGACGCCCGCGACCGCGCGGGACCTCGCCGAGGCGCTGCGGTCCGGCGGGTGGCCGGTGACGCTGCGGCGCGGCGGGCGGGTCCTGGTCCCCGCCACGGCTGTGCCGGCCGCGCGCCAGGTGGCCGAGGACGCGGACCTGTACGGCCTGACGTACCCCCTGGACCCGGCTTCGGCGGTGCGCGCTGCGGTGCGCACGTTCGTGGACACTGCGCCAGAGCTGACAGAACAGCAGCGGGACGCCGTACGGGCCGCGTTGGCGGCCCCGTAGCGTCCAGGCGGTACCGAGAGACACAGAAGCCCTGCGAAGCCGTCAGAACGGCGCGCAGGGCTTCTGTGTGTGCGGGTGTGGTCAGGACCAGGGTGACGGCTCGGGCGGCAGGGGCCGCCAGCCCTCGGGCACGGGGACCGAACCGGCGTCCCACGCCCGGTAGCAGCGGTTCAGCCAGTCATCTGCGGCTTCCTTGCTTCGGAATTCGACGGGCAGCAGGTTCGGGTGCTCTGCCGTGGGGTCGTCCGGCAGGGTGCAGTACGCGAACAGGTCCAGGTCAAGGATCCCCCAGCAGCGCTGATCAGGTGTCTCTGCGACGCGGTAACGGCTCATGGCGGCACGTTAGCGGGGCGGGTCCACCCGCGTCAGCAGGATGGCGACGCCGGCCGAGCGGTGCTCGAAGCGGTCGCCCCTTGCCAGGGCCGCTGAAGCCGCCCTGCGCAGCCTCGCGAACGCTGCCGCGTGTTCCGGGCCCCAGGAAGGCAGGGCGGCGCTCACGGCGTCCACCAGGGCCGTGAAGGCAGCGTCCACGTCCTCACGTTCGGTGTGGCCCACCACGGGGCCCCGCAGGGTGTTCAGGGTCCACTCGGCTCGGATCATCCGGGCACGGTAGCGGCCTGCGCGGGTGATGGCAGGTGATGCGCGGGTGATGCGCGGGTGATGCGGGTGATCCCCGCCCGCACCCGGGAACGGACATATCCGGGTGTTTTGGGTCCATCACCCGC
>Ga0247820_10002441_pt1 | contig 10437 bp, 11 predicted proteins | sample 13C_Glucose_Day1_2_FD_192480 | JGI IMG/M metagenome (GOLD analysis project Ga0247820, IMG submission 192480) | Soil microbial communities from agricultural site in Penn Yan, New York, United States - 13C_Glucose_Day14 | ecosystem: Environmental > Terrestrial > Soil > Agricultural land | place...
GGGCAAGCTCGCGCCCTACGTCGGGTTTCTCGTCGAGCTGGTCGAGGCGGTGCCCGACATCACGATGCCGGAGCTGGCGCGGGCGCTCGAGGCCGAGCACGGGGTGACGGTCGATCCCTCGTCGATCTCGCGGGCGCTGATCCGCGCCGGCTTGACCTATAAAAAAAATCGCTGACCGCCAGCGAGCGGGAGCGCCCCGACGTGCATGCGGCGCGCGCCGACTGGACGCGCCGGCGGCAGCCCCGGATGCGCGAGGAGCCGCACCGGCTGGTCTTCGTCGACGAATGCGGCACCAAGACCAACATGACGCGGCTGCGCGGCCGGGCGCGGCGCGGGCCGCGCGGGTGCGCGACCAGGCGCCGCTGCGCCACAAGGGGACGCAGACCTTCGTCGCCGGCCTGCGCTACGACGGCCTGGTCGCGCCCTGGCTGCTCGCCGGACCGATGAACCGCGCCGCCTCCGACGTCTGGGTCGAAACCCAGCTCGCGCCGGAGCTCCGCAAGGGCGACGTCGTCATCCTCGACAACCTCGCGGTGCACCGCAGCCCCGGGGCCGCCGAGATCCTCCGCGCCAAGGGCGCCTGGTTCCTGTTCCTGCCGCCCTACTCGCCCGACCTCAACCCGATCGAGATGGCCTTCGCCAAACTCAAGGCCCACCTGCGCCGCATCGGCGCCCGCACCCTCGACGCCCTGCTGCGCGCAGTCGGCGAAATCTGCGGCCTCTTCGATCCAGACGAATGCTGGAACTACTTCAAAGAGGCCGGATATGTGTCAGATTAGGCGCACGACGCTTTAAAGCCGCAACCGATGATTGTGCCGGGAGCGCAGCGGCGCGACCGGGCGGGACGGCTCCGCCGCGACTCTCAGGCGCCGCCTGCCGCGGCCCGTGCCCGGTCGGCGACGTTGGCGAGCTCGGCGTCCTCCACAGTCGACCGCGCGGGCCAGACCGCCGGATCCGGCTGCGGCTCGGGCTCCGCCGGCTCGGGCTCGGGCGCGGTGCCGACGATCAGCGGCAGCAGCGCCGAATCGGCCATCCCGGCGTCTCCGGGGTGCGGCGGCTCCTTCCAGTCGAGGCTGTCGAAGGCGCCGCAGTTCTCGCAGACCGGCTCCCAGGCCGCGTGGATGTGGTTGCAGTTGCCGCAGATCCACTGCGGCCCGCGCGAGGCGCCGAGCGCCTTGGCGAGCCAGCCGCGCACCACCGCGTCGGGCGCGCCCTGGCCCCGCTCGATCGCCGCCATCAGCGCCAGGCTCCGGGTGGTTGGCGCGGTCTCGGCGAGGTCGCCGAGCGCCTTGCGCGCCGCCGGGAAGTCCTCGGCGGCGAGCGCCAGCTCGGTCTCGAGCAGCCGGCTCTCCGGGTGGGTGGGGGCGGCGGCGACCAGCGCCGCGAAGCGCTTGCGCCGGAACTCGGGGGTCTCGTCGGGCTCGATCGCCGCGAACGCTGCGGCCAGGTCGGGCTGCGGCGCGACCGCCCAGGCGCTGGTCAGCGTCTTGGTCGCCTTGCGCTTCGAGCCCTGCGCCGCCTGCACCCGCGCGGCGAGCGCCGCGGCCGGGACCAGCGTCGGCGCCAGCCGGTTCGCCTGCAGCGCCGCCTCGTTGCCGCGCGCGGTGTCGCCTGCGGCGAGCGCCGCCCGGGCGTCGGCCAGCGACAGCACCGCGTCGCGCCGGGTGCCGACGTCGCGCGGCAGCAGCCGCGCGTGCATCGAGGCGTTCAGCGTCTCGCGCGCCCCGGCCCAGTCGCTCTTCTTCGACCTGCAGTCGAACAGCGTCCGCAGCACCCGCTCGTTGTCGGGGCTGAGCGCGAAGGCCTTGCGGGCCAGCGCCATCGCGGTATCGGTGTCGCCCTCGTCGAGCTTCAGCCGCATCAGCCCCTGCACGCCGACCGGCCGGGTGCGGTCGCTCGGGAGCAGCGCCTTGTAGGCTTCCAGCGCCTTGCCGCGGTCGCCGCTCAGCTCCGCCGCCTGCGCGGTCAGAAGCAGCGTGAGGTCCGGCCGGTTCAGCATCTTCTCGGCCTTTTGCGCCTTCCGGGTCGCCTGCCGTGAATCGCCCGAGGCGATCGCGACCATGCCGTCCGACAGCACCTCGAACCCCTTGCGCTCGCGGCTCCGGGCGAAATGGCGGCTGATCGCCGTCTCGTCGCCGAGCAGGAAGCGGATCACCGCCCCGAGGAGCCCGATGAGCTTCAGCAGCAGGATGCCGAGCAGCACCACCGCGAGCAGGGCCGCCAGGAAGCCGATCGGAGTCAGGTAGAACTCGCGCCCGCCGAACGCGATCTTCACCTCCCCCGGCGTCTCGAGGATCCAGCTGGCGGCGAAGGCGAGCGCCGCGGCGACGGCGACGAAGACGACGATCTTCAGAAGCGACCAGAGCATTCCCCGCCCTCCTCAGTTCGTCGCCGGCAGCGCCGACTCGAGCGCGGCGAGCCCGTCCGCCGCTGCGGCCCGCAGCCGCGCCGCGGCGAGCCACGATGCCATCGCCGCCTGCGCTTCCGAGGGCAGCGTCCCGACCTCGGCGAGCGCCGCGTCGAGGTCGCCCTGGCGCAGCCGGTCCTCGGCGCGCGACAGCACCGCGTCGGGCGAGCTGCCCTGCTGCGGCGTCAGTGACCGGCTGGCGACCTGGGCACCGAAGAACGCCCGGGTGCGGGACATCAGGCCGTCGCCGGCGCTGGCCATCATGCTCGACCGGATCGCCGCGTGCGCCGCGTCGCCGAAGCCGTCGCGCAGCCGCGCCATGCTCTCGACCCCGGTCGGCGCCGCGTCGACGAGGCCCTGCGGCACGGCGACGCCGGCACGTCCCTGCAGCGCCGCGAGCGGCGCCTCGAACGGCCCGCCGCTCTCGAGCGCCGCGCGGATCAGCGCGAGGTTCGCCTCGGCCTCGGCCGCCGACAGCCGGGTGTCCGCCGCCGTCTCGATCTCGGCGACCCGGGCCTGGGCGGTCTCGACCTCGCGGTCGGCACGCTTCACCGCCTGATCGAGGGCGGTCGCCAGCCCGGCCACCTTGTCCTGAAGTGTCCCGACCTCGGCGCGCAGGCCCTCGAGCTCGGCACGATAGACGTCGATGCGTCCCAGCGCCTCCTGGCTCAGCTGCCCGCCCGCCGCCTCGGCGCCCGAGAGCTGCTGTTTGAGCGTCGCCATCTCCGCGCCCTGGCCCTCGATCGTCGACTGGAGCCGCGCCAGCTGCTGCGGCAGCTGGCCGGCTCCGGCGCTGGCCTCGGCCGCCGTCGCCTTCACCGCCGCGATCTCGGCGTCGAGCCGCCCGGCCGCGGCGTCGACCGCCGACGCCACCCGCGCATCGACGTCCTCGGCGCTCGCCAGCCCGCCGAGCCGCCCTTCGACGGCGTCCACCCGCGCCCCGAGCCGCGCCTCGAGCTCGGCGACACGCGCCCCGGCGTCGCGGGTGCCCGGCGACAGCCAGTCGGCGAGGCCGGACATCCCCGACGGCAGGTGCGGCGCCAGCCGCGGCGCGCCCCAGAGCGCGAGGCCGGCGCCGAGCAGCAGCAGCAGCAGCGCGGTCAGCAGCTTGCCGGCCAGCGATCCCCCGGCCTCCTCGTCCTGGTCGTGCGCGTCCTCCACCGGCGGGGCGGGTGGAGCCGGCGGCCGCGGCCGGGGCTCGTCGGCGATGACGGCCGCCGGCTCCGCCGGGGTCGCGTCGGCCGGTATCCCGGGCACCGGATCGCGGTAGGGCTCGGGCGCGTCGGCCGGCCCTGTCGCCCCGTCATCCGCCGTCACGGTCACCGCCGGCTCGTATGCGCCCGGCTCCGCTGGCTGGTCCGGGATCGCCGGCTCGTCGTTCGGCCGGAGCTCCGGCACAGCGGCATCGCTTTCCGTGGCGTCGGATTTCCGTTTCGGCATCGAACCTCGTCCCCCTCCGCCGCCAGCGGCGCGCCCGCGATACTAGGCCAAGCCAACTGGGGTAACAAGCCGATGGGCAGGCGGCTCAGAGCTCTTCGACGGCCGCCAGCATTCCCTGCCGGTCGGCGGACGCCGCCACCACCCGGCGGCCGATCCCGAGGCCGGCGAGGCCGGCGTCGGTCGCGGCGCTGATCGACACCGCCGTCACCCCGCCGAGAGGCCAGCCGGCGCTGCCGGCCTCGGCGGCGAAGAACCTTGCGCCACGCGGCGAGAAGAAGGCGAGCACCTCCGCGCCCGCCTCGGCGAGCAGCCGGCGCACCGCCGGCTCCAGCGGCCGCGCCGGCTGGTCGTAGACCACCACCTCGCGCGCCGGCACGCCGAGGGCGCGCAGCCGCTCGGCCAGCCTGCCGATCGCGTGCCGCCCGCGAAGATGCAGCACGTCGCCGGCGCCCGGCCGCGCCTCCGCGGCGATCAGCCGCGCCAGCGCCGCGACGTCGCCCTCGGCCGAGACCGCCTTGAAGCCGGCCGCCAGCGCCGCCGCCGCCGTCGCCGGCCCGACGCACCAGGCCGGCAGGCTCCGGCGTGCGTCCTGCGTGGCGACCGCCGGCACAGCGTTCGCCGAGCTGAAGGCCAGGCCCTGGACCCCGGCGAGCTCGATCGTCGCCGGCACCGGCTCGATGCGGAACGGCGGCGCAGCGATCGCGCGGAACCGACCGGGCGCCCGTGCCTCGAGCCCGGCCGCGAAGGCCGCCGCTCCGGCCTCGGGGCGAAACAGCAGGATGGTCTGCGCCATGCCTCTCTCCGCCTCTCTCCGGGACGCGCCGTTGCGCCGCGCCGGAGCCGGTGGTACCTGCGGACCCCGCGCGTCGCAACCAGGGAGGGCGGCGATGGACCGCCTGATCCTCGGCATCGAATCGAGCTGCGACGACACCGCCGTGGCGCTGATTCGCGCCCGCCCGGGCGTGCCGGTCGGCCGTGTCCTCGCCAGCGAGGTCGCCGGCCAGGCGGCGCTGCACGACCCCTACGGTGGCGTCGTCCCCGAGATCGCCGCCCGCGCCCACGCCGAGCGGCTCGACACCGTCGCCGTCGCCGCCCTCGGCCGCGCCGGCGCGACCCTCGCCGACCTCGACGCGGTCGCGGTCACCGCCGGCCCCGGCCTGATCGGCGGCGTCCTCGCCGGGGTGATGTTCGCCAAGGGCCTCGCCGCCGGCCGCGGCCTGCCGCTCTGGGGCGTCAGCCACCTCGCCGGCCACGCGCTGACGCCGCGGCTGGTCGCGCCGGTCGCCTTCCCCTACCTGGTGCTGCTGGTCTCCGGCGGCCACTGCCAGTTCGTCGCCGCCCTCGGCCCCGAGAGCTTCCACCGCCTCGGCGGCACCATCGACGACGCCCCCGGCGAGGCCTTCGACAAGGTGGCGAAGCTCCTCGGCCTGCCGCAGCCCGGCGGGCCGGCCGTCGAGGCCGAGGCGGACGCCGGCGACCCGGTTCGCTTCGCGCTGCCGCGGCCGCTGCTCGACCGCGACGGCTGCGACCTGTCGTTCTCCGGCCTGAAGACCGCGGTGCGCCGCGCCCGCGACAGGCTCGCCGAAGCGCAGGGGGGCCTGACCCGGGCCGACCGCGCCGACCTTTGCGCCGGCTTCCAGGCCGCGGTCGCTGAGACGCTCGCGGCGAAGACTGCCCGCGCCTGCGCCGCCTTCCGCGCCGCCTGGCCGACGCCGGCCCCGACGCTCGCCGTCGCCGGCGGGGTCGCCGCCAACGCCCGGATCCGCGCCGGCCTCGCCGAGGCCGCCGGGGCCGCGGGCTTCGGCTTCGTCGCGCCGCCGCCGGCGCTCTGCACCGACAACGGCGCGATCATCGCCTGGGCCGCCGCCGAGCGCATGGCGGTCTCCGCCCCCGACGGCCTGACGCTCTCGGCCCGCCCGCGCTGGCCGCTCGACGCCGGGGCGCCGCCGATGCTCGGAGCCGGCCGCAAGGGGGCCAAGGCGTGATCGGCGTCGTCGGCGCCGGGGCCTTCGGGACCGCCCTCGCGGTCGCCCAGGCCGCCGAGGGCCGACCGGTGGCGCTCTGGGGCCGCGACGGCGGGGCGCTGCGCGCCGCCGACCGGCTGCCCGGCGTGGCGCTCCCCCCGACGCTGGCGCCCGCCACCGACCTCGGCGCCCTCGCCGGCGCCGAGGCGATCCTGCTCGCCGTCCCCGCCCAGCAGACTGGTGCCTTTCTCGCCGAGCAGGGCGCGGTCCTCCCCGACGCCCCGCTGGTGCTCTGCGCCAAGGGCGTGGATGCCCGCACCCTGCGCGTGCAGACCGAGATCGCCGCCGCCGCGTCGCCCGGCCGGCCGCTGGCCGCCCTGACGGGCCCGGGCTTCGCCGCCGAGATCGCCGCCGGGCTGCCGACGGCCCTGACCCTCGCCTGCGCCGACCCCGGACTCGGCCGCAGCCTGCAGGCCGGCCTCTCCACCCGCCGGCTGCGCCTCTACCTGACCGACGACATAACCGGTGCCCAGCTCGGCGGCGCGCTGAAGAACGTCGTCGCCATCGCCTGCGGCATCGCCGAGGGCGCCCGGCTCGGCCACTCGGCCCGCGCCGCGCTGATGACCCGCGGCTTCGCCGAAATGACCCGCCTCGCCGTCGCGATGGGCGCCCGCCCCGAGACCCTCGCCGGCCTCTCGGGCCTTGGCGACCTGTCGCTGACCTGCAACTCGATCCAGTCGCGCAACTTCGCCCTCGGCCGCGCCCTCGGCGCCGGCGCGACCCGCCCGGGCGGCACCGTCGAGGGGGTTGCGACGGCGCGCGCCGCCTGCCAGCTTGGCGCCCGGCACGCGGTCGACCTGCCGATCGCCGCCGCGGTCGCCGACGTGCTGGACGGCACGCTGACCGTCGACGGCGCGATGGAGGCGCTGCTGGCCCGGCCGCTGCGCGAGGAGTAGGGGAGGGGGCGATGAACCACTGGGTCTTCAAGTCCGAGCCCGAGACCTGGAGCTGGGACGACCAGGCCGCCCGGGGCGACGCCGGCCAGGAGTGGGACGGCGTCCGCAACTTCCAGGCCCGCAACCACATGAAGGCGATGCGGAAGGGCGACCTCGGCTTCTTCTACCACTCGGGCGCGGTCAAGGCGGTGGTCGGCGTCGTCGAGGTTATCGCCGACGCCCACCCCGACTCGACCGCCGACGACCTGCGCTGGATCTGCGTCGACGTCCGCGCCGTAGCGCCGTTCCCGAGCCCGGTGACGCTGGAGACGATCAAGGCCGACGCCCGCCTCGCGGCGATGGTGCTCGTCCGCAACTCCCGCCTCTCGGTGCAGCCGGTGACCCCGGAGGAATGGGCCATCGTCTGCACCCTCGGCGGCTACCCGGGCTGACGTCCGCGGTCAGGCGGCCGGCGGCGCGCTGACGGTCGTCGAGGCCTCGACCTGCTTCAGGGCGTTCGGAACGAAGAACTCGCTGAAGCCGGCGAGAAAGCCGAACAGCAGGACGGTCCACATCATGTAGTCATCCCGGACCGTCCCGAGGATCCAGCCGCCCTTGATCAGCATGATCGCCACGACCGCGCCCAGCACCCCGATCGGGATCCGGACGAAGCCGGTGTAAACCATCTCCCACAGGGTCAGCGCGTGGTTGACACTGACCGCGTTCACGCCGGCCGACACCGAGAAGAAGGCGCCGAGCGCGCCGAGCGCGAGAACGTCGATCGGACGGAACGCCCCGGTGCCGACCGGGACCGCTTCGAGCAGGACCCGGTGCAGGAAGTCCGGCAGGCCGTAGCGGTTGGCCGCCCACCAGGCGAGCAGGATCACCGCCAGCGCCACCACGTTGGCGAAGATGTAGTGCATCCGGTTGCGGCTGTCGCGGCGCCGCTCGATCTGCGCCTTGAAGTCGGTGAGCAACGGCTGCGCCGCCTCGGCCTGCCCCTCGAAGGCGAGCCTGACCGCGCAGGCCTGGAGTTCGCGCGAGCGCTCCGACATCGCCTGCCATTCGGGACCGGCCTTCGCGCGATCGATATGGCTGCCGCGCAGGCCGAAGGTCACGTCGGCGATCATCGCCATCGTACTGACGATCGGCGACAGACGCTCGCGCATCTCCTTCGCCTCGTCGTAGCTCCCGAAGATGTAGTGCCGCACGCGTCCGTCGGTGGCGACCGAATAGACCGCGAACTTCTCGGTCAGGACATAGACCTTGTCGATCTCGTCGCCGGCGGGATCGAGCTCGCCGCGCCGAAACGCCGGCCCTGGGCCGGTCCCGGGGGCTTCACCGGGGCCAGCCGGCACCGATGAAGCCGGTTCCAGGAATGGGAGAAGATTGTTGTCGTCGGGCATGGATGGTCCCCCTCCCAAAGTCCTTCGGAACTTCGCGGTAGAGCCCTGGCGCGGTGTCCAATTGCCGGGGCAGACTTGAAAACGAGTCGAACAATCGCTCCATAGATACTATCACGACTGCTCCAGCCTCGCCAGCGGCGCGGCCGCGACCATCGGGCGGCTATCCGAATGGATCGCGCGGGTAGCGCACTGCATCGAGGTAGAGGCCGGCCGGCGGGGAGACCGGTCCGCAGGCCGCCCGGTCGCGGGCGGCGAGCGCCGCCGCGACCCGGGCGGGCGGCCAGGCGCCGGCGCCGACGCGCTCCAGCGTGCCGACGATCGAGCGCACCTGGTTGTGCAGGAACGACCGCGCCCGGAGCGTGAAGCGGTACTCGACCCCCGCGGCCGCCGGCCGTTCGTCGATCGACAGCGCGTCGAGGGTCTTCACCGGCGACTTCGCCTGGCAGGTCGACGAGCGGAAGGTGGTGAAGTCGTGGTGCCCGACCAGATGCGCCGCGCCGGCCTGCATCGCCGCGAGGTCGAGCCGGTGGCCGATCCGCCAGGCGAGGCCGCGGTCGTGCACCAGCGGCGCCCGCCGGGCGATCAGCCGGAACCGGTAGGTCCGCTCGACCGCCGAGAAGCGCGCATGGAAGTCCGCCGCCACCTCGGCGGCCGCCACCACCGCCACCGGGTCGGGGCGCAGGTGGGCGTTCAGCGCCGCCGTCAGCCGCCCGGGCTCCCAGCCCCGCGCCAGGTCGACATGCGCCACCTGCCCGGTCGCGTGCACGCCGCGGTCGGTCCGACCGGCGCCGACCACCGGCGGCGCCTCGGGGGCGATCCGCGCCACCGCCGCCTCGACCGCCGCCTGCGCCGAGGGCAGCGCCTCCTGCCACTGCCACCCGGCGAACGGCCGTCCGTCGTACTCGATCTTCAGCGCGTAGCGCGGCATCAGCCGGGTTCGGCGGCGCAGTCGGCGGCGATCATCGTCTGGCCGGCGTCGTCGCGGGCGAGGAAGCCCCGGTCGCCCTTGGCGTGCCAGACGAGCTTGGTGCCGTCGAGCGAGAGGTAGCGCACGCCGGAGCCGGTGGGGCCGGCCTTCATCGGGACGAGGGTGCCGTCGTGCGCGACCACGGCATAGGAGTCGCCGCCGGGCGGGTTGAGGTAGGCGACCGAGAGGGTGGCGCCGCCGGCGCAGACGTAGGCGAAGGCGACGCCTTCGGGAACGTCCTGCGCCGCGACGGGCGCCGCGGCGAGCATCAGCAGGACGACGGTCGGGCGCATCGCGGGGCCTCTTCAGTCGAGATTGTCGGCGAGCCAGCGGTCGATCAGGAAGCGGGCGATCGAGCCGCGGCGGGCCGGGCGCAGGTCAGGGTCGTGGCCGGTGATCGCGTCGAGGACCTGCTCGCGGCCGACCCAGCGGGCGTCCTCGAGCTCGCTCGGGTCGCGGAGGATGGTCCGCGCCAGCGCCGCGCCGCGGCAGCCGATCATCAGGCTCGACGGGAACGGCCAGGGCTGGCTGGAGAGATAGTCGACCTGGCCGACCGGGACGCCGGCCTCCTCCATCACCTCGCGGCGGACGGCGGCCTCGATCGATTCGCCGGGCTCCATGAAGCCGGCGAGCAGCGAGTACATCCCCGGCGGCCAGCCGGGCGAGCGGCCGAGCAGCACCGCGTTGCCGTGCAGGACCAGCATGATGACGACCGGGTCGGTGCGCGGGAAGTGCTGGGCGCCGCAGGCCGGGCAGGTGCGGCGCCAGCCGGCGTCGGCCGGCTCCGACGGCGCGCCGCAGCCGGCGCAGAAGCGGTGGCTGGCGTGCCAGCCGAGGATGCCCTTGGCCGCGGCCGCGGTGCCGGCGTCGGCGGCGTCGAGCGTCGACATGTTGGCGCGCAGGTCGGCGAAGCCGAGGCCGGCGAGCCCGGCGAAAGGAACCAGCGGCTGGGCCGAGAAGCCCTCGGCCGGTGGCGGGCCATCGTCCCAGTCGGGGATCTCGCGGGCGTAGAGCGGCGCGCCGTCGGCGACCCCGAGGAAGATGGCGGGACCGGTGGCGGCGGCGAACAGCGGGTCCGCGAGCGGGCGCCAGGCGAGGCGCAGCGCCGCGGGATCGACGAGCGGACGGCCGCGCCAGACCGCGAGGCCGACGGCGCGCCGGTCGGCGGCCAGCGCGGCCTGCGCCGCAGGGTCGGCGCGCAGGTGCGAGGCCCGGTCGAGCCGGCTTCCGGCGAAGGTCACGGCTTCGGCGTCGCGCATGGTGCCTCTCTTGCCGCAAAGCCGCGGGGGCCGCAATCGGACGCGGCTGCGGCTCGGGA
>Ga0247820_10002442_pt1 | contig 10437 bp, 6 predicted proteins | sample 13C_Glucose_Day1_2_FD_192480 | JGI IMG/M metagenome (GOLD analysis project Ga0247820, IMG submission 192480) | Soil microbial communities from agricultural site in Penn Yan, New York, United States - 13C_Glucose_Day14 | ecosystem: Environmental > Terrestrial > Soil > Agricultural land | place...
CTGGCGATCGTCAAGCATGTGCTGATGCGCCACCGCGGCAAGCTGGAGATCAGCAGCGTGCCGGGGCATGGCAGTACCTTTACCTGTCACTTCGCGACGGCACAATTGGCCAACGGCAAGGCTTGAGGACCTGGGGGGCTGCCTTGCAGCCCATCGCCGGCAAGCCAGCTCCCACAGATGCTCCGCTCTCCCCCGTGGGCGCTGGCTTGCCGGCGATGGGCCGCAAAGCGGCCCCAATGAATCCACCACACTTTGCTTTTGCGGCCCCAGCCGCTACATTGGACCCCCTGTGCCAGCAAGAGCTGGCTCTTTTTTTCTCTCTATCTCGAAGACGGACCCCGTAAAAACTCCATCATGGACCCTTCCCCTGGTATCAGCCTCACCTCGTTATTCGCCGATTTCGGCATGATCATCTTTGCCTTGCTCCTGGTGCTGCTCAACGGCTTCTTCGTTGCCGCCGAGTTCGCCATGGTCAAGCTGCGCGCCACCCGCGTCGAGTCCATCGCCGAGCTGCACGGCTGGCGTGGCAGCATCCTGCGCAAGGTACACAACCAGCTCGACGCCTACCTGTCGGCCTGCCAGCTGGGCATCACCCTCGCCTCGCTGGGCCTGGGCTGGGTCGGTGAACCGGCGTTCGCCCACCTGCTCGAGCCGCTGCTGGCATACCTGGGCGTGGACACGCCCGAGCTGATCAAGGCCATCTCGTTCTTCGTCGCCTTCTTCGTCATCTCGTACCTGCACATCGTGGTCGGCGAGCTTGCGCCCAAGTCCTGGGCCATCCGCAAGCCCGAACTGCTGTCGCTGTGGACCGCCGTGCCGCTGTACCTGTTCTACTGGGTGATGTACCCGGCCATCTACCTGCTCAATGCCAGTGCCAACGCCATCCTGCGCATCGCTGGCCAGGGCGAGCCCGGCCCGCACCACGAGCACCACTACAGCCGTGAAGAGCTCAAGCTGATCCTGCACTCCAGCCGTGGCCAGGACCCGAGCGACCAGGGCATGCGCGTGCTGGCCTCGGCCGTGGAAATGGGCGAGCTGGAGGTGGTCGACTGGGCCAACTCGCGCGAGGACATGGTCAGCATCGACGCCCATGCGCCGTTGAAGCAGATCCTCGCCCTGGTGCGCCGTCACAAGTTCAGCCGCTACCCGGTGTACGACGCCGAGCGTGAGGAGTTCACCGGCCTGCTGCATATCAAGGACCTGCTGCTGGAACTGGCCGAACTCGAGCACCTGCCCGAAACCATCGACCTCGACGACCTGGCCCGGCCACTGGAGCGCGTGTCGCGGCACATGCCGCTGGCGCAGTTGCTGGAGCAGTTCCGCAAGGGCGGCGCGCACTTCGTGCTGGTGGAGGAAGCCGATGGCAAGGTAATTGGCTACCTGACCATGGAAGACGTGCTGGAAGTGCTGGTAGGCGACATCCAGGACGAACACCGCAAGACCGAGCGCGGCATCCTCGCCTACCAGCCGGGCAAGCTGCTGGTGCGTGGCGACACGCCGCTGTTCAAGGTCGAACGCCTGCTGGGCGTCGACCTTGACCATATCGAGGCGGAAACCCTGGCGGGGCTGGTCTACGAGACACTCAAGCGCGTACCTGAAGAAGAGGAAGTGCTGGAGGTTGAAGGGCTGCGTATCATCATCAAGAAGATGAAAGGGCCGAAGATCGTGCTGGCCAAGGTGCTCAAGCTGGATTGAGGGCCAGGGGGCTGCTTTGCAGCCCATCGCGACACAAGGCCGCTCCTACAGGGGTTCGCGTGCCCCTGTAGGAGCGGCCTTGTGTCGCGAAAGGGCCGCAAAGCGGCCCCAAAAATCTCAAGGGTTACCCGCAGTGAAGTCAGGCAACCCTCCGATCGGCCTGTCGAACCGATAAGGTATCGACTCCAGCGCCAACCCCACATTGCGCTGCACCACGAAATGCAGGTGCGGGCCGGTGCTGTTGCCGGTATTGCCCGACTTGGCCAGCATCTGCCCCTGGCGCACTCGTTGCCCCTCCGCTACCACCACCGAACCGCGCATCAGGTGCAGGTACACGCCCATGGTGCCGTCCGGGTGCAGGACCCTGACGAAATTGCCTGACGGGTTGGGGCCGCGCCCGCTCTGGCTGTTCTCCGTCTTCACTACCACCCCTTCCCGCGCCGCGATGATGGTGGTGCCTTCGGGCATGGCGATATCCATGGCATAGCGCCCCTTGGGCCCAAAATGACTGACCCGGCCATTGGGGCCCTGGGTCACGCGGAACGGCCCGCCAATCCAGGGGAATGCATAGCGAAAGCCCTGGGGCCGCTTGCCCGGATCGCCCATGGCCTGCAGCAGAGTCGAGCGGTAGTTCAACAGCAGCCCGGGCCGCCCCCTGAGCACGCTGAGCATTTGCGTGGTGCGCGGCGGCAGCACCCGGCGCACCGTGCGCGGGGCATTGCCACCTTGTGCGTTCACCAGGTTGTCCAGGCGCAACTCAACCTCCACTGGCACATGCAGCTGGTTGCGGGCCGAAAAGCTCACGCCGCCGTTGAAGGTTATCGCGTTCAGCAGCACCTGGCCTTCGGGCACTTCCACCATGGGTACGCGCCGCACAAAGGTTTTGGCACCGGGGCCGGGCCGGTCGGAATAGGAGGTCACACGGCCATCATCGGTGATCTCGTAAATGGTCATGCCCAGGCTCGACGCCGAGGCCATGAGCAATGCACAGAACAGCAGCAGGCGGGCGGGCATGATAGTGGCTTTTTGACAGTTATGATCTGTCGAAGACTAGCAGCGGGTTTTGCGGCGGGTATTGCAGTTGGTCGGATGGCCGTGGGCTGCACAGTTTTTTGTAGGAGCGGCCTTGTGTCGCGAAAGGGCTGCGCAGCAGCCCCAGGATTTCAGCGTCGCCGTATCGATTGCTGGGGCTGCTTTGCAGCCCTTTCGCGACACAAGGCCGCTCCTACAAAGAGGGCGGTGTGAGGTTGGAGTCAGGCGCCGGGGGTGAAATGCTTCTGCGCCGTCCCGCGGGCAATCAGCCGCGACAGGTAGTCGAGTTTCTGAGCATCCTGGTCGACGAACTTGAAGGTCAGTTGCAACCAGTCACTGTCGGGCTTGGGTTCCAGTGCCGCGACGGCATGCAGGTAGCCGTTAAGGCGGGCAACCTCGGCGTTCTCGCCCTGCTCCAGGTCCAGCACCGCGCCTTCCAGGACCTGGGGCAGCGCGTCGCCACGGCGCACCACCAGCAAGGCCTCTTTAAGGCTTAGCGCCTTGATCACGCACGGCTGCATGCCGCCTGCCAGGCGCAACTGGCCCTGGCCACGGCCGGTCGGCGCGGGGGCGGCGGGCCGGGGGGCGTTGGTCACTGGCCGGGCGGGAGCCGGTGCAGCTGCCGGCGCCGCAACCTTTACCGCTTCAGGTTTGCCGGCTGTCAGCGCATTGAGCGAGTCATTGGCGAACGCCGAGTTGACCCGTGCCTGGCCACTGGCCATAAGGCTGTCGAGCTTGCCGATCCTGGTCAGGGCCTTTTTCACCTTGGTCAGCAACTGCTCGTTGGTGAACGGTTTGCCGACAAAATCGGAAACGCCCGCCTGGATCGCCTGGATGACGTTTTCCTTGTCGCCACGGCTGGTCACCATGATGAACTGCAGGTTCTTCAACTCTGGCTGCTGGCGGCACCAGGTGAGCAGCTCAAGCCCGGACATTTCCGGCATCTCCCAGTCGCACAGGACCAGGTCGAACGCTTCCTTGCCCAGCATGGCCATGGCCTTGCGACCGTTGACGGCGTCGTCGATGGTCATGCCCGGGAAGGCATTGCGCAGGCATTTGCGGACCAGATCACGGATAAACGGGGCGTCATCCACGACCAGCACATTCACTTTACTCATCGATACTCCTTCTGAATCCCGACTAGCCTACCGCCGAATAATGGCCACTTGCTACAACTTGGTCACGCCGGGACTTCTTCACATCGTTCGCGGGTGCCTGCCGGCTCCTCGACCGCAAACGAAAACGCCCGGCCAAGGCCGGGCGTCGATGCTCGGGAGCAACCTTACTTATCGTCAGGTTCGCCCGGAACATTAGCGTTTTCGCCATCAGAAACAGCAGTGCCCTGCACTTCTGCCGTCATACGCTTGAGGCCCATGTGACGCACGTCGGTGCCGCGCACCAGGTAGATCACCAGCTCGGAGATGTTGCGCGCATGGTCGCCGATACGCTCCAGCGAACGCAGGACCCAGATCACGCTCAGTACCCGCGAGATCGAGCGCGGGTCTTCCATCATGTAGGTCACCAGCTCACGCAGGGCGGTCTTGTATTCACGGTCGATGGTCTTGTCGTACTGGGCCACCGACAGCGCCAGGTCGGCGTCGAAGCGGGCAAAGGCGTCCAGCGCGTCGCGGACCATGTTGCGCACCTGGTCGCCGATATGGCGCACCTCGACATAGCCGCGCGGCGACTCGCCTTCCTCGCACAACTGGATGGCGCGACGGGCGATCTTGGTCGATTCGTCACCAATGCGCTCCAGGTCGATCACCGACTTGGAGATGCTGATGATCAGGCGCAGGTCGGAGGCCGCCGGCTGACGACGGGCGAGGATGCGCAGGCACTCCTCGTCGATGTTGCGCTCCATCTGGTTGATCTGCTCGTCGACTTCGCGCACTTGCTGGGCCAGGCCCGAGTCGGCTTCGATCAGCGCAGTGACTGCGTCGTTGACCTGCTTTTCGACCAGGCCGCCCATGGCCAGCAGGTGGCTGCGCACCTCTTCGAGCTCGGCGTTGAACTGCTGGGAAATGTGATGGGTAAGGCTTTCTTTGTTGATCATCGTTCGCTCCGCGAAGAAGCTGCAAGCTTCAAGTAGTTCGTGTCATTCCCTGGTCCACCTTGGCAAACACATCCTGTGGGAGCGGGTTCACCCGCGAACACCGGCGAAGCCGGTGCCAGACACCGCGGCGACTGCTTCGCGGGTAAACCCGCTCCCACAGGGGCCAGGTACCTGTCCCGAGCGGCGATCAGCCGTAGCGACCAGTGATGTAGTCTTCGGTCTGCTTCTTCGCCGGGTTGGTGAACAGGGTGTCGGTATCCCCGAATTCGACCAGTTTGCCCATGTACATGAACGCGGTGTAGTCCGAAACACGGGCCGCCTGCTGCATGTTGTGGGTCACGATGACGATGGTGTACTTGGATTTCAATTCGTAGATCAGTTCCTCGACCTTCAAGGTCGAGATCGGGTCCAGTGCCGAGCACGGTTCGTCGAGCAGCAGCACTTCCGGCTCCACGGCGATGGTGCGGGCAATGACCAGACGCTGTTGCTGGCCACCGGAAAGGCCCAGTGCCGACTCGTGCAGGCGGTCCTTGACCTCGTCCCACAGGGCCGCACCCTTCAGCGCCCATTCAACCGCTTCGTCGAGCACGCGCTTCTTGTTGATGCCCTGGATGCGCAGGCCGTAGACCACGTTTTCGTAGATGGTCTTGGGGAACGGGTTGGGCTTCTGGAACACCATGCCCACACGGCGGCGCAGCTCGGCCACGTCTTCGCCCTTGCGGTAGATGTTGTTGCCATACAGATTGATGGCGCCTTCCACGCGGCAGCCATCAACCAGGTCGTTCATGCGGTTGAAGGTACGCAGCAGGGTCGACTTGCCGCAGCCGGACGGGCCGATGAAGGCGGTCACACGCTGCTTGGGGATGTTCATCTGCACATCGAACAGCGCTTGCTTGTCACCGTAGAAAAGGCTCAGGCCTGGCACTTCGATGGCTACGGTTTCTTCGGCCAGGCGCAGGCTCTGCTTGTCGCGGCCCAGGGCAGACATGTCGATGCCGTGGGCATGGGATTCTTGCTGCATGGTCAACTCCATACGCTAACAATACGTTTCAAAGGGCCGCCCGGCCCGCGGGCGGCACGCTTGCAATCAGGTTCAGCTGTCGAGGGCCTTGTACTTCTCGCGCAGGTGGTTACGGATCCACACGGCCGAGAGGTTGAGGGCCGCGATCACCAGCACCAGCAGCAACGCGGTGGCATAAACCAGCGGCCGCGCGGCCTCGACGTTAGGGCTCTGGAAGCCGACGTCATAGATGTGGAAGCCCAGGTGCATGATCTTCTGGTCCAGATGCAGGTACGGGTAGTTCCCGTCCACCGGCAGCGACGGAGCCAGCTTTACCACGCCCACCAGCATAAGTGGCGCCACTTCACCAGCGGCGCGGGCCACGGCGAGGATCATGCCGGTCATCATCGCCGGGCTGGCCATCGGCAGGACGATCTTCCACAGGGTTTCGGCCTTGGTCGCGCCCAGGGCCAGCGAGCCTTCGCGCACGGTGCGCGGGATACGCGCCAGGCCTTCCTCGGTGGCCACGATCACCACCGGCACGGCCAGCAGCGCCAGGGTCAGCGATGCCCACAGCAAGCCCGGGGTACCCAGGGTTGGCGCCGGCAGTGCTTCGGGGAAGAACAGGCGGTCGATCGAGCCACCCAGCACGTAGACGAAGAAGCCCAGGCCGAACACGCCGTAGACGATCGCCGGTACACCGGCCAGGTTGTTCACCGCGATTCGGATCAGGCGGGTCACCGGGCCCTGTCTGGCGTATTCGCGAAGGTACACGGCAGCCAACACACCGAACGGAGTGACGATCACGGCCATGATCAGGGTCATCATCACGGTACCGAAGATGGCCGGGAAGATACCGCCCTCGGTATTGGCTTCACGCGGATCGTCGCTGAGGAACTCCCAGACCTTGGTGAAGTAGGTGCCCAGCTTGGTGAACCCCGACATGGCATTCGGCTGGATGGCGTGCACCACCTTGCTCAGGTTGATTTCCACTTCACGGCCGTTGCCATCGCGGGCCACCAGGCTGTCGCGGGCGAAGGCCTGGTGCAGGCCGGTCAGACGGTCTTCGATGGCCTTGTAGCGGCTGTTCAGCTCGGCGCGATCAGCGTCCATGTCGGCCTGGGCAGCGGCGTCCAGCTTGCCCTCCAGCTCCAGCTTGCGGGCCTGCAGGCGCAGGCGCTCGAGGCCATGGTTGATGGCACCGATGTCTTTCTTCTCGAGGCTTTGCAGTTCGCTGTTGAGCTGGTTGGCACGCTTCAGGCGGACCTGCAGTTCGTTCCAGGCAGCAGCGCCTTCGGCGACCACGCGGCCTTCTTCCTTGACGCTGACCAGGTAGCCGTAGAAGTTGCCCCACTCGCGGCGCTCCAGGGCGATCAGGTCGGTCGGGTGCTTCTCATCGATCAGCCAATCGCCAACCACCCAGGTGAAGTCGCTGCCGTTGAGATCGCGGTTGCCCACCTTGATCAGCTCACGGGTCATGAACTCCGGGCCCTGGTCAGGCACTGGCAGGCCGGCGCCCTTCAGGCGGGCACGGGGTACTTCCTCCTTTTGCACCACTTCGCCGATGACGACATGATCGGCCTGGCCCGGCACCTTGTAAGTGGCCTGGACAAGATCGGCCGGCCAGAAGTGGCCCAGGCCGCGCACGGCAATCACCGCCAGCAGGCCAACGGTCATGATCACTGCCATGGCCACCGCGCCGCCGCTCATCCAGACGCCTGGGGCGCCGCTCTTGAACCAGCCTTTGAGGGAATCCTTTTTCACGGATCGCTACCTTTCTATCAAAGCGACGAGTATTTCTTGCGCAGACGCTGGCGAATCAGCTCGGCCAAGGTGTTCATGATGAAGGTGAACATCAGCAGCACCAGCGCGGCCAGGAACAGCACGCGATAGTGGCTGCCGCCGACTTCCGACTCCGGCATTTCGACGGCCACGTTGGCGGCCAGCGTGCGCATGCCCTCGAACAGGTTCAGCTCCATCACCGGGGTGTTGCCGGTGGCCATCAGCACGATCATGGTCTCGCCCACCGCGCGGCCCATGCCGATCATCAGCGCCGAGAAAATACCTGGGCTGGCGGTGAGGATCACCACGCGGGTCAGGGTCTGCCAGGGCGTCGCACCCAGGGCCAGAGAACCCAGGGTCAGGCTGCGCGGCACGCTGAACACGGCGTCTTCGGCGATGGAGTAGATGTTCGGGATGACCGCGAAACCCATGGCGATGCCCACGACCAGGGCGTTGCGCTGGTCATAGGTGATCCCCAGGTCGTTGGTGATCCACAGGCGCATGTCGCCGCCGAAGAACCAGGTTTCCAGGTGCGGGCTCATGGTAAGGGCGAACCAGCCGGTGAACAGGATGACCGGGATCAGGATCGCCGCTTCCCAGCCATCCGGGATGCGCAGGCGAATCGACTCGGGCAGTCGGGTCCAGGCGAAACCGGCCAGCAGGATACCGAGCGGCATCAGCAGGAACAGGCTGAACACGCCTGGAAGGTGGCCTTCCAGGTACGGGGCGAGGAACAGGCCGGCGAAGAAGCCGAGGATCACCGTCGGCATCGCTTCCATCAGTTCGATCACCGGCTTGACCTTGCGGCGCATGCCCGGGGCCATGAAATAAGCGGTGTAGATGGCCGCGGCAATTGCCAGCGGGGCCGCCAGGATCATGGCGTAGAACGCGGCCTTGAGGGTACCGAAGGTCAGCGGCGACAGACTCAGCTTGGGCTCGAAGTCGGTGTTCGAAGCGGTCGACTGCCAGACGTATTTCGGCTCGTCGTAGTTCTCGTACCACACCTTGCCCCACAGCGCGCTGAAGGAAACCTCCGGGTGCGGGTTGCGCAGGCTCAGCGGCAACAGCTTGCCGCCCTCTTCGATGATGATGCGATTGGCACGTGGCGACAGGGCCAGGATGCCAGGGCCTTCGGCGACCGGCTCGACCAGCAAGGTACGGTGCGCAGTGCTGTGGAACACGCCCAGCTCGCCTGCGGCGTCGAGGGCGACAAAGCCCTTGCGGCGCTCTTCGGCGTCGATTTGCACGACCGCAGCCTTGCCCATCTGGAAGGTGCGAATCAGCTTGAAGCGCGATTCGCCATCAGGATCACGGGCCATGAACCACTGGGCCAGGCCGCCCTTGGAATCGCCGATGATCAGCGAGATGCCGCCGACCAGCTGGGCGGTGGCGGTAATTTCGGTGTCGGCGCTTTCAGACAGCTTGTAGCGCCCGTTGAGGCTCTTGTCGCGCAGGTTGAACACGTCCGCGGTGGCGCGGCCGTTGATCACGTACAGCCACTGCTGACGCGGGTCGATGAAGATGTTCTTCACCGTTTCGGTCATCTGCGGCAGTTCGATGCGGTTCTGTTCGGTGGTGACCTCTTCGGTCATCATGTTTTCGGTGCGGGTCAGCTCGACCACCTGCAGATGCGCGCCGGTGGAGCCGGCCATAAGCAGGGTGTCGCCATTGACGTTGACGCTGACATGCTCCAGCGCACGGCCCTGCTCGTCGAGCACGAACGGCTGTTCGCCGTACGGGTAGTCGATGCTGGGAGCGATGGTTTTCTTGTTGTCCGGATAGGTGACCTTGTAGGTGTGGTGGAACACCAGCGCCTGGCCGTTGGACAAGCCCAGCACCACCAGCGGGCTGCCCGGCTGGTCGGCACTGATCGAAGTGACCTGGGTGCCTGCCGGCAGCGGCAGGTCGACACGCTTGAGCTCGTTGCCGGTCTTGGTATCGAAGAACAGTGCCTGGCCCTTGTCCGAAACGCGCATGCCCACCAGGTTCTGCTCTTCAAGCGCGATCATCAGCGGCTTGCCGGCATCCTGCTGCAGCCAGGTCGGCTCCAGGGCTTTCTTGCTGGTCAGCTCGGCGCCCTGGAACAGCGGCAGCACCACATAGGCCAGATAGAAGAAGATCAGGGTGATCGCCGCCAAAACGGCAAGCCCGCCCACCAGTACATACCAGCGGGTCAGGCGATCCTTGAGCGCGCGCATGCGGCGCTTGCGTTGCAACTCCGGCGTATTGAAATCAATCCGCACGGGCGGGGAGTTTTGGGTCATGTTGGAGTTGGCCAGATCATTCATGCGCACACCCTAGCGGTCCCGTGTGACAAAAACATTACAAAGTGGTGACGCACGAAAGCCCGCCGCTCAGTAAACCTGGCTTCGGACTGGGAATTTCGTGGAAGAGGCCGGGCAGCAGCACCGGCCTCCTCCTCAGTTACTTACTTTTTTGCGACGTTACCCGCGTGGGACAGGCCCAGGTCAGCCAAGGTCTTGTCGACGACTTTGGCCGGCAGCGGGATGTAGCCGTCCTTCACCACGACCTGCTGGCCAGCTTGCGACAGCACCAGCTTGACGAACTCGGCTTCCAGCGGCGCCAGAGGCTTGTTCGGGGCCTTGTTGACGTAGACGTACAGGAAGCGCGACAGCGGGTAAGTGCCGTTCAGGGCGTTGGTTTCGTTGTCTTCAACGAACTCACCGCCTTCCTTCTTGGCCAGGGCCACAGTCTTGACGCTGGCGGTCTTGTAGCCGATACCCGAGTAGCCGATGCCGTTCAGCGAGGAGCTGATCGACTGCACGACCGAAGCCGAGCCAGGTTGTTCGTTGACGTTAGGCTTGAAGTCGCCTTTGCACAGGGCTTCTTCCTTGAAGTAGCCGTAGGTGCCCGA
>Ga0247820_10002444_pt1 | contig 10430 bp, 9 predicted proteins | sample 13C_Glucose_Day1_2_FD_192480 | JGI IMG/M metagenome (GOLD analysis project Ga0247820, IMG submission 192480) | Soil microbial communities from agricultural site in Penn Yan, New York, United States - 13C_Glucose_Day14 | ecosystem: Environmental > Terrestrial > Soil > Agricultural land | place...
GGGGACCAGGACGCGGGGTGCTTCAGCCGCTCGGCGACGTCTACGCGGAACTGGTACGGGGTGAACGCGAACCGGCCGCGCGCTCCGTACCCCTCGACCGGGCCCCGGGGATCGACCTTGCCCTCGATCGACGTTTCTTTGTGGCACCCGAGAGACTCGGCGCTCCAGCCGTGGAACCGGCAGACGGCAGCGTTGATCCGCACCCAGGCGTCGTACTGGACGCGCGGGTATACGTCCTCCTCGTCGCCGCGGTTCTCCGTCTCGATGCCGTACGCGACGTCGTTGCCGTCGATGGTCCCGGAGGCGGCAGACGGCGAGGGGTGTACCGCCTTCTCATCGCGGAACGAGGCGTAGGCGTTGACGGCCATCTTCCCGGCATGGTTCGCGCGGCCGGCACTGCACATCGTGGCGACGCCGGACCGGGCGAGGTACACGTGGGCGAGCGGGGCCGGCAGGCCGGAAACGCCTGTCTTCGCCACGATGTCTCTGGCGTTGCGTCCGGCGGTGTGGTGGTTGAGGAACATGCGGACCGGGCCGAACGCGGAGCCGGTCGCAGCGTCACGGCTGCGGGTCCGCCAGCCGGGGTACTCCTCGACACGCACGCCCTCCGCGCGCAGGGCTCTGAGCCATTGGTCAGGGGTCATCGGTGTGGCCATGTAGTTCTCCAGACATGAGAAACGCCCCGGCCAGCGTGGCGGGGCGGACGCGGAAAGGGGGGAGGGACGTCAGGCCGGAGCGGTGAAATGATCGACGATGATCTGTCCATACCCGTCGTCGACCGTCAGCAGATCGCGCCCGCCGTTGATCTCCCAGGCGGTGCTGTGGGCGTCGGCCTGAAGGTTGATGACCATCCGGTGTCCGGTCGGCCAGTCGGCGGGGACGCGGTACATGCTCGTGATGTGCAGGGGCATGTGGTGGCGGACGGGGTCGACGTTGTCGCCCATGAGGTGGCTGATCTGCCACCACGGGCCCTTCTCGCGCAGCGGATCCGTGTACGAATACGCCCACAGGTGCCAACCCACGCCGATCGTGTATCGGGACCCGCCGTCCCTCCCGCAGTCGTTCGTGACTCGGGCCTCGGCGTGGGTGCGTAGGACATCGCCGGGCTGCAGGGGGTTCGTGACGACCCGGTACAGCCGCCGCGGTGTCTGCGATGTGCCGTCCACCGGGAGCACGGCGGATATCAGTTTGTCGTCGGCTACAGCGGGGGCCGGGACCAGCCCGTCAGTAGTGATGGGTGCCATGCGTTGTGCCTCTCGTGCGGTGGCTGCTAGCTCGCGGCCTGGTAGGTCAGGCTGACTCGGAGGATGTGGCCGGCGGCCAGAGTTTCGGGCACGGTGCCGGACATATTCGCTCCGCGGGTGTTCGTTGCTGTCGCGGGGAACGTGACGTTCGCTGCGGAGGCACCGGAGGCGAGGAACATGTGGCCGAGCCATGTGTCTGCCGCGCTCAGGCGTGCGGCGCCGAGAGACGACACCACGGCTGCAGCGGCAGGGACGGGGACACCGATGAGGTAGGCGCCTGTCCCGAGCGTGGTTGTAGATCCGATCGTCAGCATGATGGACACCGTCACTGTGCGGCCGACCTTCATGTACCTGCCTGTGATCGACCCGTTCCCGAGGGACGGGTTGGTCGTGGCTGCGGTCCAGGTCGGGGTGTACGTCGTCCACGTGTCGAGGATCGAGTTGACCTGGTCGCGGATCTCCTGGTTCATGATCGCGGCGGACACCACCTCGCCGACGACCCACAACCGGGGGGCAAACGTCACAGCTACCTCCTCGGCGGAGTCTTCGGGTCAAGGTCGACCGGGGGCGGCGGGGTAGTGACAGGCGGGTTCGGGTTGTCGGGATCGGCAGGGTTCCACCAGTTCCGCAGGTGCGGGTGTTCGATGGCGAGCATCTCCGCCTCGACCACCTCGACGTCCGTCGGGAACACCAGCGCGCACCAGCCGTAGCCGCACTCCGTGCAGCCGTACCTCGGGTCGGCAGGAGAGATGACTTGGGCGGACCCGCACACGCACAGCGCGACCCACCGGTTCTGGTTGATCCAGGCGAAGTACGTGTGGTCGACCGTCTCAGCAGGCGGGGTCACACGCCGACCGGTTCGGTTCTCCATGTACTGGTAGACCAGCTCCGCCGGCGGGATACCAGTCCAGTCGACGGCCGGGTAGCCGCGCCGCGGTGGAGGCGGCAAGTAGTACGTCTCTGCGCGGATGACAGGGACGGGCACGGTGGCCCCTTTCAGTAGGCGAGGCGGGTGGTTGAGCCGAGGACTCCGTACACGGGGTCGCCGAGGATCCAGACGGAGTCGGTGCTGCTGGCCGAGGTCCGGAACTGGATCACGTGGCTGTTCTCCCGGATGGTCTCGGTGTACCCCTCGACCGTGACCCGCAGGGCGGAAGCGGCAGCCTGCGGCGGCAGGTCATACACCGTGAAGTACGAGCTGATATCGGCGTCGAGGATGTCGAGATACTGCGGCATCGTGTACGCCTCGACAGGTACCTCCCGCAGCTCGGGCGACGGGTTCGCGTAGCGGGAGACACGCCAGTACGCCGCGTCGCTCACTGAGTTGTCGCTCGTCTTCAGCAGGGTGAGCTGCTGCTCGTAGGGCCCGAAAGCCAGGACTGATGACGGCGCGTTCACCAGTTGCGTGGCGCCGCCCGGCCTGCTCGCCTCGACCTGGTTGCAGAGTTTCTGGTCGTCGTCGGCGAGCTGGGTACCCGGCTCCACGTCGGCGTAGGAGATCGTGAATACCTCGGTGGACGGGTCAGGGTTGTATCGCAAGTCGCGGGACTGGTAGGCGATTCCGTAATAGTCCCGCTCCGCGTAGAACCTGCCGGACTCGGTGGCCTCGATCTCCCGCAGCCGGGCCACCACCCCGGACCCGGCCGGCCCTTGGGATGCGACCGGATCGTGGGTGCTGCCGAGGACAGTCACCGATGGCAGGCCGGCGTACCGGGCCAGGCGCTCGACCCGTGCGTCTGCAGCCTCCCCGGCGAAACCGGTGATGGCTCCGTACGTTGCGGCGTACACGGCCCCTGTCGGCCCCTGCGCCACGTGCAGGGCAACGTGGGCAATCTGCCCGGCGAACAGCCGTGAGCCCCTGTACCCGCCGACGTGGAGGTGCCGCAGGGACTGAGAGCTGCTGACGGCCAGGGTCCCGCCGACCGCTACCCCGTCGATCCACACGCGCTTGTATGCCCCGTCGTAGACGAGGTGGTGCCAGGTGTCGTTGGCCAGGTTGCCGCTGGTAGTGGTGACCACGGCCCGGGCATCCCCGGACTCGGTGTGCTCGATCTGCAGAACACCGGTCGCTGAGAGAACGAACGCCAGCTCGTGATCGAACCCGGGCTCGTACAGACCGCAGATCGCGCGGGACACCGTAGACGTCTTGAACCAGAGCTCCAGCGCCGGGGACCAGGTGGTGGTGTCGGACGCCGTCTGCGGTCCAAGGTCAGCTGCCAGATACTTCCCGGCAGACGCCGACGCCGGCGTGAACGTCACCGCAGTTTCGCCTGTCTCCGGCACGCCCTCTGTGCCGAACTCCAGGGCACCCCCGGCACCGACCTGGGTAATGGCGAGCGCCCCCACACCGGACCCGGCGATCGACCCAGCCGACGCAGACCCGGCCCCTTCGGTCAGCGGGTAGTACGAGGACAGAAACGAGTACAGGCCGGTGAGACCGTCGCTGGTCAGCACCTCCATTCCCAGCATGGACCGCAGGGTGGGCAACTTGTTCAGGCGCTTGAACAGGTCGGTCGCGCTGAGGGTCACCTTGGAGAGGAACCCCTCCCATTCGACGGGGAACTCGTTGACCATGCCGTAGAAGCGCGGGCGGACCTGGGCACCGAGGTAGTCCCACTCGATGTAGTCGGGAGTGCCGCCGGTGCGGGTGGCAGCGAACTCCACCTGCACCATGTCGGTGCCCACCCAGGCCGGGGTGGCGGCGCTGCGGCGTACGGTCCAGTCCCACCCGTCCGGCGATGTCTCCATGTACAGCGTGCCGCCGGTCTCCCGGACCCGCAGCCACGCGTGATCGATCGGGCTGTAGGTCAGGTTCACGCCGCCCGCGTCCGCGCCGCCAACCTCGATGGCCGCGCGCAGCTGGTTCGTGAGTGGGTTGTACGACCAGCGCAGGCGGGTGCCGGACGTCGCCGAGTAGATGTACCAGCTGGCCGACGCAGACGAGGACCCACCTGCTGCCGGCACCGCGCAGAGTTTCACGGTGAGCTGTGACCCAGCGAGCGTCCACTCACGAACCGATGTGTGCCGAGCCACTGTCGAGGCCATCGGCTGACGCAGCCGCCCACCCACCTCGGCCGACCCGCCGACTGCCGTCCACCTCGCAGGGTCTACCACCCCGTCGTCAAAATCGTCGGTGAGCTGCGCCAGCGGGTACGGGGCTGCACCGGACTTCGGCGGGTAGTACGCCACGGACGCTCTGATCGGGGCGTTGCGCCGGACGTAGGGGGCGTACCCAGAGTTCGGGTTTCCCGGGGTCAGCCAACCGTCAACGTTGTCGAGAGTCACGGTGGCCGTCCCGGGCTGCGTCTCGGACAACTCGTCCGACGCACCCCGGGTGATGGTGACCCCCTGCCCCTGGTCGACGCGGGGCGTGATGTCTGTCCACGTGATCGACCACGGGGCCTGCACCAGACCACCCCACCCCATCTCCAACAAGACAGCCACCGGCTACCTCCCCACGCTGAAGTTCACCGTGGCGCCCTGCGCACGGCCGTACTTGACCAACACCTTCTGGAACTCCCGCGCCACCGCGACCGGGTCCATGGGGTTCTCGATGGTGATCGGGATGTTGTAGACCACGCCGCCCGCACCGGCGCCGACAACGGCGGGCCGGCCGATGACCGGACGCGTAGATGCGACCCGGTCCGTGACCGTGCTGAGCGCCGCGTCCAGGACTGGCAGGCGCTCAGTCATGCCGACGGCCAGGCCCTCGGTGGTGTACCGGCCGAGCCCCGCCATCACGCGGCTGGGCGACTTGATGCCGAGGGCCTGCTTGATCGCCTTCTGCATCCCCTGGGCGATCTTCAGCATCTGGGCTTCGATCGCCTTCTGCTGCGACGTCAGCCCGGTGAGGAACCCCTTGCCCGCGTTCTTCCCGGCGTCGTACATCCCGTCGGCCCCGGCCAGGCCGAGGGCGTCGGCCTGGTGGTTGATTTGCGTCTCCAAGGAGTTGATGGCCTTGAAGGTGCTGGCGTCCGATCCGACGAGGGCGCTGGCGTAGGCGTAGCCCTGCTCCGGCCCCATCTCCAGCACCTGCCTGAGCAAGCTCTTGTTCAGCCCGCGCTTCGCCAGGGTCTTGATGTACGAGGTGAAGGTCTTCAGCTTGGCCAGCTTGTCGGCGAGTGCGCCCTTGATGCTGCCCGCGCTCACGTCCTCCTGCTCGATCCCGAGCTGGCCGAGAGACGCGTCCTGCCGGGCCCCGGCCGTGATCGACTTCGCGAAATCCTTCGCTGCCTTGATCCGATTCGCCAGGGCGTCACGCTGGCTGGCCAGGCTCTGCAGCTTCTTCGTGTCCCGGGTGACCATCGCGACGAGGCGGGAATCCTTCGTCGATCCGGTGCCCTTCCACGCAGCCCAGATGTCTTTGACCAGATCCTTGGCAACGGCGCTGATCTTCGCCTTGCTGCCGGTCAGGCCGATGATGAGTCCCTTGCCGACATCCGCCGCCAAGGCCTTCATCTTCTTCGACGGCGACGCGATCTCAAGCTCCGTGCGCACCCCGGCTTCGACTCCGGCCGCCATGACCCTGGCCGCGCCGTCGACACCAGCCGCCGCCGCGCGTAGACCAGCCTGCAGCCCGCGGCCTGCTTCAGCTCCGGCGCCGGCCATGCTGCCGCCTGCCCCGGCCACGGTGCTGGCCATGCCCAACCGGCCTTCGTTGATCGCGGCGAGGAACCGGGCACCGTACCGGGCCACTGACTTCGCGCGGATCACGAACTCGCCGTTGCTGACACGGGCGAGGATGCTGTCCGACGTGCCCGTGCCCGGGCCGGTGACCATGCCGCCGCCGGGGTAGCCGACCAGACCGCCCGAGGCGTACTTCAGGGTCGAGCCGTGCGAGCCGCTCTTCCGGGCCGCGCTGCTGTCCCCGACCGTGACGTACCGGGTCGTGACCGTGACGCTGCGGTTCTGCAGGGATGCCAACTCGCGCCGGGCCTGGGCCACCTTGTTCTGCAGGTCCGTGATGTGGGCCTTGAGCGAGGCCCGCTTCTCCGGCGGGACGGTTTTCAGCTTGGCCTTGGCCGTCTCGAGCTGGCTGTTCCAGTTGGAGATGTCGACCTTGAGCTTCCCCTGCTGCAGCTTCGGCAGGGCGCCAGCCGCGAACTCGCGGGTCTTCGCCTCGGCCGTGGCCAGGCCCCCGATGAAACTCTGCTGGAAGGACGAGAACGACTCGTCTGCCGAGCGCAGCTTGTCGCCGATGCCGGGGATCCAGCCGAACGCGGACGCGGCCCCGTGCAGGATGCCGCCCAGCGCGGTGACGACTCCGCTGGACATCGTCCGGAACAGGCCGATCAGCGTGGGCAGGTGCTCGACGCCGACAGACACCATGTCGATGATCAGGCCGCCCATGATCCGAGCGGCTTCTTGGATGGCGCCCTTGTTGTTCTGGATCGCACCGGACAGCCGCTCGAACGGGCCCCTGAATTTCTCGACCTCGGACGAGGCGGGGAGTAGGGCACCGACGATCGCAGAGCCCACGTCACGCATGGTTGGGCCGATGATCGCGAGGAGCTGCGTCGACGTCTTGAGCCCGTACCCCAAATCCTTGAAGACGGGGGCGAGCGCGCGCACGCCTTGGCCGAGGATGTCCAGGGCCGCCGACGTGCGCTGACCTGTGGATTCGAAGAGCTCACCCAGCATCGGGCCGAAAGTACGGGCCACCTCACCGGCGAAACGACCGACGGCGGGCAGCACACGATTGAGCATTCCGAACAGGCCGTCGAGCATGGCGGCGCTGCCGCCGATGCCGGTCTCCAGCCCACGGAACATGCCGACCAGTCCGCCGCCGCCCTTGCCGAGCAGCCCGGACAAGCCGGAGGAGAAACTGTCCAGGGTGGGCTTGGACTTCGCGCCGAACGTCAGCAGGCCACGAAGCAGCGACCCGAACCCGCCAGTCATCTCACGGGTGAAGGACATGCCGAGATCGAGGTTGGTCTTGAGATCCTTCTGGAACCCGCCCGAGCGGAAGAGGCGGGCTGCCCCGGCTGCGGTCTTGCCGATCCCGTCGCCGAGCCGCACCATCCCCTGGCCGAGGATGTCGACGACTGGCTTGGCGGCCCGGGCCGCCTTGGTGAAGCCGGGCAGCATCGCCTTCTGGACGTCCTTGCCGACGTCGCCGAATTCCTTCTTCAGCGAGACGAGTTCGCGGGTGAGCGCCCGCGACTCCGGCGACATCTTCTTCAGGGCCTTGTTGTAGGCCTCCTGGTCTTTGCCCGCTAGGGCCATGGCGTCGCCGACCCCGGAGAATCCGAGGCTCAGCGTGCCCGCGACCAGGCCGGCCCCGGCCATCATGGGGACCAGGGCGCCGAGCGCGGGCAGCAGCGACAGCCCTGCTGCTGCAGCGATCCCCAGGAGTACGGGGCCCAGGGATCCGCCTGCTGATGCCGCCTTGGACGTCGAGGCGGCCACGTCGTCCATGCGGTCCGGGAGCCCAGACGTGTCGCCTTGCAGCACCCGCGCGGCCTGGCCGGCGGACAGGAACCGGCCGTTCAGGTCGCGCAGTCGGCCGTTCGCGTCGGTCGTGAACCGGGCGACGGCCGCCTGGTTGTTCCGCATCGCCGCGGTGATGCGCTGCCCGTTGCGGTCCGCCGCCCCGGTGAGCCGGTTGAACGCGGTGGACGTGTTGGTCGTGACGGCGGAGAACCGGCGCTGCAGCCGGAGGGCGTTGTCGCCGACCCGGTCCAGGACACGGGACAGGCCGTCACGGCCGTCGAGCAGGAACGACAGGCGAGTGCTCGCCACGCTCACTCACCTCCGGATTGCTGTGCCTGCTGGTGGGCGTCCATCCAGCCGATGAGTGAGTAGAAGTCGGCGACCGTCAGCTGGTCGACGGCTGCGGGTCCGAGGTGGAGGAGGTAGGCGAAGAGTCCGAGGTACTGGTCTCGGAGCTCGTCGAGGTCGACGTCGTCACGGCCGGCTCTTTTGGGCCGCCGTTCGCGTACTCCTCGATGAGCGCCTCGGCTGCCGCCGGGTCAGCCGCGTTACGGATCAGGACCCGGTGGAACATCGCCCGCTCGTCCTCGGGTGCGTCGATGCGCGAGGCCTCGGTGAGCTTGTCGGTGATCTCCCGGTGGTCCCACCGGACGGCGAGCTCGTCGACTGCCGGGTCGAACTCGCCGAAGCGGAGGGTGGGCTGCTGCCGCTTGCGCATCACCCACGCCACGGCACGCATGGCCTCCGGATCATCCTCGTTCAGCGCGGCCTGGACCTCCGGCCACTTCATGCCCACAGTCCGGGCTGCAATGGAGGCCTCGGAGGTGAGGAGCTTGCGGGTGTCGTAGCGCTCGGTCTCGCCGTCCTCGGGCGAGTAGACGATGATCACGTTGGTTCCTATCCGAGTTGGCGGCGCACGTCGTCCAGGACGCGTGCGACCTCTGCAGTCATGCGGGGGGTGTGGTCACGGACGACGCGGTCCCACCACATGGGGGACGTGCGCTGGTTCGTCCAGCGCCGGCGGTTACCGAAGACGGGGTGCCGCAGCCGGCCGTCGTTGAGCCGGTACAGGACGCTGACGGGGATGTCCGGCGGCAGCAGGTTCTTGTCGACGAACACGCGGGCGCCGGGGTTGCTGCTGGCGCGGACGCTGAGGCGTACGGACGCGGCGAGCGCGGCCCGGAACGGGCGGGTGGTGGGCGATGGTCCGCCCCGTTTCCCGGTGCCGCGGCTGTCGGCGCGTAGCGGCAGGTTGCGGATGGTGGACTGCAGGTCGCTCTTCAGCGGCTCACCAGCCCGCCGGATGCGACGGGCCATGTTGCGCTGGATCGGCGCCCCTGATGTCGCGCGCAGTTGCCGTGAGAGCTGCAGGAGCTGGCCGGTGCCGAGGATCTGCACCGAGGAGACAGCCATCGGGCCACCTCCTACAGCGTGACGTCCGTGGACATGTACTCGATGGCCATGGGGTTGGTCCCGTCGAACAGGCCCGTGAAGGCGTACGTGGGTTTGATGACCTCGTAGCCCTCGATCGTCGGCGGCGCGTCGTCGATCTTGATTGCCGGGAGCTTCACGGTGAAGCGCTCGTTGTGAGTGGCCGCGATGATCGGACCGGTGAAATCCCAGACCAGGCTGGTCGTGGCGTCGCTGGTGTGCAGGTCGTCGAAGGTGGTGTCGACGTAGTCGGTCTCAATCGAACCGGAGACCTTGACCAGGTCGTTGGCGATCGGCTCGGCCTTGGTGCCGTTCGCGCCGGCGTAGTAGCGCTCGGTGTTCTGCGGGCGTTCGATCTTCACGGACACCTTGCGGACACCGTTGCGCGCCACTTCGGAGGCGTAGGTGCCGGTCTTGAGGGACATCTGCGAAAAATTAAACGGGGCCATCGCCGGATACGTGGCAACCGCCAGTACGGATGTCTCCTCGCAGTCCTTGCTGTCGATCTCGATCGACACGGTGAGCATGCCGCCGACCTCGCAGCTGAACTCAGCGCTGACGATCTTGCAGCCCAGGAAGTTCTTCCTGGTCACCGTGCCTGTCGTGAGCGGCACGCCCTTCTGGATAGTCAGGCTCTTACCGAACGTGTCCGCCAGGAGATGCGTCTGCAGATAGGCGGACGTTGCGGCCTGCTGAACCGGCGTCACCGACGTGCCCATCAAGGACTGCAGAAACAGGCCCATGGCTTTGTTGGTGACCTCCATTTCGAGGCTGCCGGCAGCCGCGCGCTGGGTCACCACGCGTCGTGAAGCCGGGGCCATCAGACGATTCGCCGCGATGCCCTGACTGGTCGCGGTGGTCTTCTTCAGCTGCAGGGATTCCTTCGTGAGCTCGACGAATTTCGTCGGGGCCACGTACGTGCCGTAGGCCGACTCGGGCGCGATACCGATCTGTGCGCCGAGCCCGGATCCGATCGCCATGGATCAGCGCTCCTTCGCTGTAGCGGCCTTGGCCGCGGGGGTCGTCGTCTTCTTCTGGGCCGTCTTCGGCTCGGGCTCCGGTGCCGCGTGGGTGGGCGGTTCTTCCTGGCCCGGCTCGTCGCTCTCGTCCTTCGGCCACACCCAGTCGCGCGGCTCTTCGATCGGCTCCCAGGTGCTGGGCTGGCAGACGTAGCCGCCGAACCGTGCGTCGGGGACGTCGATCATTTCGTCGGGCTGGACGGTCCGGTTGCCGAGCTCCGGCACGGTGACCGGCTCCGGGCCGAGAAAGCGCACTCGCGCCATGGCTGTACTCCTCCTGCAGATGGGGTGGGTGGGTCAGATG
>Ga0247820_10002448_pt1 | contig 10418 bp, 12 predicted proteins | sample 13C_Glucose_Day1_2_FD_192480 | JGI IMG/M metagenome (GOLD analysis project Ga0247820, IMG submission 192480) | Soil microbial communities from agricultural site in Penn Yan, New York, United States - 13C_Glucose_Day14 | ecosystem: Environmental > Terrestrial > Soil > Agricultural land | place...
CCAGCAACAAAAACTGGGCCAGCTAGCAACCTCCCACTGCTACTCACCGTTCGGAAAGTGAGTTTCCGGACGCTTACTTAATACTCGCACACCTAAGTTTCTCCAATGTCCGCTATGGGTCGAAAGCAGCCGGTCAAGATGTAGCCGTGCGCTGGTCAAATTCGATGCAATTGGCTGGTCAAGCAGGGCTGGATTAATGGCACCGCACAGATGAGCGGCATCGGTGGAGGGTGTTGCCAGTGGCAACACTCCCTACCATGATGTGGCAGCAGCAGGCCTGCCCAGCCAGACATCGTCAGGAACGGCCCCAAAGGAATTTTTGAGGTGCTGGACAGAGCTTTTTGCAGCATGCCCCACACGATGGAGCCAAGCCCCAGGGTGATCTCAGGCCCCATCCAATCACTCATCGATGGACTCCGCACGGCGACGTGGGTCAAGCAGGGCTTGGAGTGAAGTCAGAGCGGAGTTCGCTGTCTGCATCGCGGTCGCTGTCGGTGTCGACTTCTGGGCGGAGGGCTGGGCAGGGCGTGCAACCGTCCGTGCCGCTGGAGGGGTTGGCGTCGGAGTAGCAGCGGGCGCTGAAGGGTTCCATTCGGCGTTGAAGTCGCCCCGGATGGCCTTGCCAGCAAGGGTCGTCAGGTATGCAAGCGGCTTGGCCACGCTCCCAGTTGTGCATCGATGTTTCCACTGGCTGATCACGGCCTCTCGGACATGCTCCGGAACAGGTCCCATGATCTCTCGTGCCTTCACTCGGTCCTCTGGCTTGAGAAGATCCAGGGCAAGCAACCAATTCACACCTGCACTCTCGCGCGGTTGTACAAAGCTTTTAGATACAGACTTGTCTGTATTTGTATACGTACTATCAGAGTTCGGATTCCGAACTGAGGGTGTACTCAGTGGTTTTAGGTTGAGTTCGGATTCCGAACTGAGGGGCAGGTCCCCTTGTTTCGCTGAGTTCGCATTGAGTTCGGAATCCGAACTCAGTGCTTCTGGGGCTAAATCTTGCTGAGTTCGGATTCCGAACTCAGGGGCGGGCAGCGCATTTTGCTTGGTCTCTATAGCCCAGGTCTGGGCATTCAGCCGATCGCTAATCGTGTCAATGCGCGAGGGAAGTCGTCGGCCCACGTCGGGGTCGCTGGTAAATTCGCGCCAGGTGATCGCCGCGATGTCCTTGATCGCTTTGTTCTGATGCTCCATGGATTGCATCAGCAAGGTCATGTAGTCCTTGTCGAACTCCAGGGCCTCTGCCGGTGTTACAGGCTCGTCGTGAAGCAGATAGACATTCCCCTGAACCTGTCCGTTGATCTCATTGCGGACGGTCCTACCCAAGCTCAACCAACGAGTTAGACGGAGCACTGTCAGGGCTTTTGCCACGGTTTCTCTAGAGGCATGTTTCCCTGGGTTCATGCCCAGGTATGGCCGTAGCTGGTCATAGGTGGGGAAGGCAGTAATGCCATCTTCGTTGACAAGTAATCGGAAGACTTGCCAGCAATTGCGTTCCAAGGGGGTCAGCCGATTGTCGAGCAGGAGCTTGCGCGGGACCGTTTCATGCGGGTTACCGCTGAATATGATCCCGGAGTACGGGGTTGCAGGTGCTGCAGTAGGGGCGGTGTCCTCAGCTCTCTTCTTCTGTACATGGGCCTCGAGTTGCCCCGAGGCCGAATCTAGGAGCGTGGAAATCGGGAACCGTGCGAGCTTCATTTTCTATATTCGCCTTCTCCAAAGTGGGCAGAGGCGGGGCAGCTCTCTTCGACACGGCGTATGCCACCCTCGTCCAGCAGAGTGAGTTGTCGACGCTCAGATACCCGGGACTTTTCCTTGCTGCTGGGATACAGACCTTGTTCGATCCACTGAGTGATACGAGACCAGATCTGCGCAAGCGTTAAGCCATCTGTGCTCAGTTCTTCCGCAACCAGCATGGCAACGTCTAGCATGGCCAGGCTGTCCTCAAGCTCAACCCGGTTTTCATCCATCAATTTGGTCCAGCGGTGCCAAATATGATGATCTTGATCCTCGGAAAGCTCGGGCCAGCGTCCGCGCGGGGCTCGAACCCCAATGACGGTACGCTGAAGGGCGATCTCTTGAGGTGTGAGCCCGAAGAACTTGTTGAGCAAGCTGGTAGTGGCCCCCAAGCGGATTGCCCGCTCGATAAGGCGGGTTTCCTCTTCTGAGCGCGCAGCCCCGGTCAGAAGCTTGAGGATCATCGAGCTGTTGATAGACACGTTGACCCAACTGACCGGTGTGTTGCGGAGCAAGCTGAGAACAGTTGGATGCTGGATCTGACCTAGCACCTCAGGTTCAACTCCCATCTCCACACAGCGCTGGAGTTGGCCATTGCGCATCAGGTCAAGGAGCTGCGACAAAACTGCTTCGTTAAGTGTTGACTTGGACATTGAGACTCCCTCCCATTCATCTCATCGAGTGTTCAGTTGCCCTGGGCTTCCGAGGACCGTTTGAACTCTTCGATTTCCAAGTCGATCAACCGGCGAGCCAGTCGAATGATGCGGAACAGTTTGACCAGCGCGCCGTCGCTCAAACGGCCGTCGTCTCCTGGAGACTGTTCAGCACTCAAGGGCTGGCCCAGCAGCAGTTGGCCTAAACCGGCTGCAAATTCGAACTCAGCTAATGCGCTGGCAGGATCTGGTTGCTCGTTCAGCATCTTCAGAGCGATAGCCATGGCCCCGCTCAATGACTGAAGCAGCGTCACGGTGTGTTGAGCTGTTGCAGTGATTTCGACATCGGCGTCGGGCTGTTTGTATTTGAAACCTATCCCCCCATCGATTGCCTGGATATCGCCTGGGCCGTTGACGGACTCGAGAATCTCAACTGCCAGTTGAGCTACCTGGTTGCGCAATTCTGCAGCTTGGTCAATTTGCCGCTCGATGTACCAAAGGTCTGTGATGGGGTGCAGTCCGCCGGCCTGTACTGGGATGGCGACCAAACAGTTCGCGTTGAAATCGGGTAGGGTTTCTCCACTGAGAGCGGCAACCTTTGCTTTGGTCTCGATCACCCGCTGGCTGAGGTTCGCAGGGGAAGCAATGTGCCCTGCAATTCGTTCCTGCTGCTCCTCTGGTGTGAGCGAAGCTCCCTGCGCTGGAGCAACTGGCAGTGGTGATGTCTGCGAAGGCTGCTGCAGGCGACCAGAACCTTCAGGTGGTTGTTGCGATGGCGGAAGGGTGGAGCCTGCCCCAGTGCCTGGCACAGGCGCGGGTGGAGTAGACGTCGAACTGGTTATCGGCAATTCAACCACCGGCGTCGAGCGACGAAGCTTGTCCTGCTGTTGAGTGATTTCCAGCAGAATGTCCTCATAGCCCAACGGCAGCGATTTTTTCATCGTGCCAATGAGCTCGTCTTGAAAACGCTGGAACAGGAACTCTTCTGCCTCGCCTTCGAACTGGGCAAGGACGTCCTGGAACAACATTTCGAAGTCGACGCCTTCATTGCTGTAGTGCTTTTCCCAGCAGGCCAGCGCGGACTTCCTTAACGACAATATTTTCTCGATCTGTGGTTTGCCGAGACCGTTATAGAGAAGAGCAGGGACGGCAGGGAGCAGGTGCTGAACCGTGTCTAGCATCCTGCTGATATGAGAAGGGGAGATTGGGTATCCGTCCTTTGTCAGACGGCGAGAGAGTTCTCGAATCCCAATCACTTCACCACTCTCGGATTCATACAGCGCTTTTGCGTTCCCCACACCTACTGCGCGCTCGATGAACTTCAGTTCACCCTTGAGATCCTCAGCCAGGTGGCCGGTGAGCATGATGATCTCGCCGCGGGCTTGGTCCCAAGGGCGGAAAAGCACGTGGAGGCGCTGGTACAGCGGGTCGTTGGTCTCTTGGAACAGCTCCTTCAAGATCGCGATGCGAGTATTGCCACCGTTGCGGATACGGTACTTCTCTTCACCTGGTCGGCGAGTCACAGGTGGGGGAGTGTCGAGGCCGCGGTTGCGAATCGACTCCTTGAGTTCATCATACCGTGGGTTACGGGTGGTACGAGGGTTGTCCTCCCAAGGGAGGACCTCGTCGATGCTCAACACGAGTGGGGTATCAGCGATAGGGTCGCTCATGGCGGCGGTGGACCCTGTAGGGTTGAAGCCTGGAGCCAGGAGCTTCGATTTGAGGTCTGTAGCGGCCATGTCAAGCTCCTACCGCAGCGACGTGGGATTGAGCCAGTGGAGTTTGCGTACGGACTAGGTGCAACACCTCCTGAATGTCGTCCTGTGTAGGAACGGCGTTCTGCAGCAGGCGATCGATGATCTTGTAAGCGCGAGCCAGCTCTGATTTGAGATTGTCATCTGCTGAGCCGGCCTGGACCTGAGCAGTATTGTGTTGGTCATTGAGCAGCGATTGCTCGAGGCGCTCGATGATCTCGCTGTTCATGGAGCGATGGTTGTCGCGGGCGACTTGAGCGACACGTTCACGCATGCCATCAGGCAGGCGAACCACAAATTTGTCTGCGGTGCGGGAATTGGTTGCGATCATGGTGTTCTCCTTACTGGCGGCGCTTGAGTTGGTTGGCGAGCTGAGTGGGCAGGTTCTTGATCGTTAGCGAGCCGGTGTCGGCGTCGTAGGTGACGTTGGAACCGAGCAGGTGCGCCTCAAAGCTGATCGACAGACCTTCGGCACGGCCGGTGAAACGGCGGAATTGATTGAGCGTGCGCTTGTCGGCCGGGATCTCGGGTGACAAGCCGTAGTCGCTGTTGCGGATGTGCTCGTAGAACGCTTGAGGGCGGTCTTCATCGAGAGTCTGAGACAGCTCTTGAAGAGAGAGAGGCTGCCCCAGCTTCGTTTGGGTACTGGCATAGTCGAGCAGCGCGTGGGTTTTCTCCCGGGCGCTTTCTTCTGGGAGATCTTCTTTCTCGACGTACTCGGTGAATGCCTTGAGAAGCGTGCGGGTTTCACCTGGCCCGTCGACGCCTTCCTGGCACCCGATGAAGTCGCGGAAGTAGTCCGAACTCTTCCTGCCGTTTTTGCCTTTGACGAAGGAAATGTACTGCTTCGAGTTTGGATTGTTGCGCCACTCGCTCAGGTTGATCCGGGCAGCGCAGGAGAAGTTGCTGGTGTCCAGGTAGCGAGAGACCACAACATTGAGATCTCCGTCGAGGCTTACAGTCTCGACCTGCTGGAGGACGGCGATCATCAGGTATTGCGTCATACCCTGCTGGTAGTGGCTGAAGAGAACGTGGCCACCGATGGACAGGCTGACTTCTTCCATCAGCTTCTGCAGATGCTCAACCGCTAGACGGCTGAAGCTGGTGAAGTCTTGCTGCTCCTCCAGGTACTGCTTCAACCAGCCGCTGAACGGGTAGGCACCCGATTCTCCATGGAAGAAACCCCACGCTTTGCCTTGCTTGGCGTTGTAGCAGTCGTTCAGGTCACCCTGGAGATTCTCGATAGCATCGGAGGGGGGCAGCTCAGTTTCACGCGCGTGAAGGACGGCGGGGCTGCCGTCGGGCTGCTTGTCGAGGTAATGAACAATTGCGTGTTGGATCGGCATTATTGAATCCCCCGGGAGGTGCTATTTTGGGCCTCGGCACGGCGGAGCAGCGCCCGAGTATTACGCTCAGTACGACGGTCGCTGGGCGTGCAGGACGTGAAGATCGGTGTGAAGCCGGACTTACTGAACTTCAGATGTCCGCTGTTGGAGCGGGAGAGAGTCCAGCCTTCGGAGAGGGCGAATTCGGCAAGCCGACGAACACTGTCGTGCGCGCCGCGAAGGAGGTTACGCATTGACTCCGGCCTCCTTCTGGCAAAGTGCATCACCGGCCTGGATCGCCACGATTTCCGGGCTGCCGCCTGGATATTGGGTGGCCAGGTCGGTGAGGAATTCACGTGCGGTTTCGCGCGGTCCTGGAATGCGGAAGACCACGGTGCAGTGATGGGCCTCGTCCTCGGAGCTTGTCAGATGGGGGGTTACTGCCACCTTCATACCGCAGCTCAGGAGGTGCCTTGGTACCCATACGGACCAGAAGTAGTTGGTCAGCAGCGCTGGTTGGCTAAGAAGGGTCGCTGCCAGCGCTCCAGCATCATGGCTTTCCAGCTCGATGTACTGTAGCCGTGCAAGCTCTTGCAGAGCCTCATTCAGCTCAACCGGCACCGTGGTTTCACCGAACTGGGTGAGCCGTGAGACAACCTGGCCGAGAGCATCCAGCCAAACCGCGTTTACGCCAGACTGGTGCGCGAAGGCCAAGGCCGATTGGTCGGTGTTTGCGATCGCAGGGATCGAAGGGTAGATCTGCTCAGCCTGCATTGGGCACCTCCGAAAGAGGATCGAGGTCGTAGCTGCCGCAGACCGGGCATACCAGGACCTCTGCTTCACCTTCAGGGGTGTGCTCGGCAGGATGCACCTGCCGTACTTGATGCAGCGCGAAGTGCCGGCCACAGCTACGGCAGCCATGGGTAATCGGATGGGGTTGCATGGGCGTCATGCGGCAGCTCCTTGCCAATGATCGGCAGTGAGGTTTGCGAATCGGGTTTGGTTGGCGATGAAGGCTGCACGGACATAGCCCACGGGGCCGTTGCGGTGTTTGCCAATGATCAGTTCGGCGACGCCTTTGAGTTCGGTGTCCTCGTTGTACACCTCGTCCCGATAGACAAAGACGATGAGGTCCGCATCCTGCTCGATAGCCCCGCTATCCCGTAGATCAGCATTCACTGGGCGCTTATTGGGCCGGCGCTCGAGGTCCCGATTGAGCTGGGAGAGGGCCATGAAGGGGCAGTTGAACTCCTTCGCGATCCCCTTGAGTGATCGGGAGATCTCGCTGATTTCGTTGACCCTGTTTTCCTGGCCTGGGCTTCGCATGAGTTGCAAGTAATCCGCCATGATCAAGCAAGGCTTCCCGAAACGCCGGCTAGCACGCCGAACCTTGGCCCGCATAGCGGCAGGGGTCAGGTTCGCGCTGTCATCGATGACCAGTCGGTTGCCATAGGCGTTCATGCGATGGACGGCGGCGGATAACTTGGGCCAGTCCTCGTCCTGCAACTGACCGGAGAGGAGCCTGCTCAGGTCGATATGGCCCAGAATGGCCAGCATTCGATAGATCAGGGCCTCTGTAGGCATCTCCATGCTGAAAACAAGCACGATCTCGTCAGGCGAATTCGTCAGCGCGGCATCGACGATGCTCAAGCAGAACGAGGTTTTGCCCATAGATGGGCGCGCACCGACGATGATCAGGTCCGCTGGCTGCAGGCCGCGCGTCATCTCATCAAGATCAGTGATACCGGTTGGCACGCCTGTCACGGTTACATGGCCGTTGAAGTTGGCGTCGATCTTGTCGACGACCGAGAGCAAGGCCTGGTTCATGTCGGCGAATTCGCTAACGACACGACCTTCGCCAAGCTTAAACAGCTTCTGCTCGAGCGTGTCCTGGACCTCTGTCGCATCAGCGGCGATTTCAGCCGCATCCCTGGTCCCCTGGAAGCACAGGGACATGATGCGGCGTAGGTGGGCCCGGTTGCGCACGATCTCGGCATACGACTGGATATTCGCTACAGACGGGGTGTTCTTGGCCAGCTCTGCTAGGTAGGCAAGCCCTCCAACCTCCTCGGGTACGGCCATCGCCTCGAAAATCGTCACTACATCGAATGGGCTGTTTTTTTCGGACAGTTCCTGGATGGCAGTAAAGATCAGCCTGTGTTCCGACCGGAAAAAGTCGTCCGCCTGCAGTAGATCACCGACAAGTTCCCAGGCTTCATTGTCCAGCATCAGTCCGCCCAGGACTCCTTGTTCGGCCTCGATTGAGTGAGGTGGGGAAAGGTTCAGATCAGTCATCTGGCACCTCCATGGGAAATCGCTGGTTGTGAACTGCGGCCAACACCACGGTGAAGCTGAGCGCGCTGGCCTTGCTGAATGCCCGCTTGCAGCGAGCTACGGTCGTGGCCTTTGGCTTCGCTTGGCACGATGTTGAAACGCTTCAACTGTGGGTGATGCAAGCTCAAGTAAGCATTGATGTCAGCCTGTGTCTCAGGATCCAGGTCACCGGCAAACTCTCGAACTTTGTATGCCACTGCACCGATCCAGCCTTCGGCAAAGAGCTGACCACGACGACGTTTGGTTTTCAGCTGGCAGCGCTTCTGCTGCGCTACATGTTCGCGACGTGCCTTCTGCAGCTGCAGGATGAGACTGCTGTAGGCATAAGCAGCCATATCAGGACCGATGCCCTTGCCCAAAAACTTGAAGCAGTAGCCTTTGGAAGGGTGGTAGTAGGAAAGATGACTGCAGTCGAATGCAGCTGCGCAAACGGCTGCGAGCGAGTGCTGCCAATCTGTGGGCGAGCGCCGAGTTTGCGTTGCCATGCTGGCTTCTTCGACCTGGCTGGCTCGGAGCTCATCGGACTCGATGTTGTACTCCGCCATCAGGGCGCGGGCCTGGCGCAGCGCGATTGCAGCTTCATTGGTATTCGCCCCGGGGTTGTTCGCCAGGGCCATCAGCTTGGCGACTTTGTCGAGGACCTTCTGCTTGTCCATCGTGCTCATGCCTGGCCCTCCTGCCTATTCGCTGCAGGCACCAAGGCCTCTTGCCAGAGGCGCAGTGTTTCGCGTTCGTCTGCTGTCAAGACAGCCAGGGCAATTGCTTCTGCCACCTTCTCCTGCAGGAGTCGCAGGCGTTCCTCAACCGATGAACCATCGTCATAAGCAAGGTGGCTGGTCAGGTCGCTGATCATGAAGTAGCGGAGTGATCTGACATTCCCGACCCGGTGTTGCTCTGCAGAAACCCCATACAGTCGATCAGGTATCTTCAGATCATCTCTGATGTAGAGGTTGAACTCGGAAGGGTTGTATGACGTATGGAACTGCCGTGCACGATTCAGGATGAGTGCAGCTTTGATCGTCTCCAGCAGTTCTTCAGGGGTTTCGGTGGGCAATGGGAATGTGCGGGCAACCAGCTGCTTCGACAGTGCGTCCCGCGCATCCTGGCGGCGTTTCGTTTCTTTTTCGGATCGAACGCGCTTTTCTTTCGCATGGGTTACAGCGTGACCGACCGATTCGACGATCTTCGCTGCTTCGAGGAGCTGATAGCATTCATCAGGCCCCAGCAGCGCACCGAGGTTTGCGACCAGGCCGCCTCCTCGCTGGCTGCCGTTGGCAAGGTTCCGCAGCTCCGTGACAGTGGAGGTGAGTTTGGTCTGGATGCCCCGCAGATCTTTCGAACTGTACAGGCGAGCCAGTCTAATTACCTCGTCCACTGTGACGCCCATGGCATGGGCCGAGGTGGGCTTAGTCACGGCGGGCCTCCTTCACAATCTCGGCGACACGCTCTTCGGTCATTGCCTCAAAGCGTTTTTTCCACTCTGGGAACGCCTCGATAGCCAGGCTGCGGATAACGCTCAGCGCCGAAGGAGACTTACGGTTTGATGGTTGACGGTATTCAAGCCGATGGGCTGGCACACCTTGGCTGGCGGCCTTCTTGAAGATCACGGCATCAGGAATGATCGACTGCAGGACGGTGTAGTCCGGATTTCCATCGAAGATTTCGCGCACGGTCCGATGGATCTCGCGGGCGTCAGCGGTTTCATCCAGGCCGTTGATGATGATGTTGATGTGGGGAATGGTGAGACCGAGACGCGCGTAACTGCGCAGCCCATCCATCATGTGGATGGTTCCACGGCTGAATTCGCGCGCGGCCAACATGTTCGGGGGGAGAGGGGAGAGGATGACGTCGGAGGCAAGCACGACCATCTCCAACATCGCAGAGCGGGCACCCTGGGTGTCGAACAGGATGAGGTCGTAGTCTGCATCGAAGGCCGACATCAGGTTGGCTAGTCGCAGCCTGCCATCAGGCGCCTGGAGTATGAGGTTGTTGAGCTGGTTGTTCGCGTCGTTCGAAATGATGACGTCGAGATTCTTGATCGAAGTCTGCGAGATGATCTTGGCCCGGTCGGTCTCATTGTGCGAGAGCAGCTCGAAAATGCCACCCGGTGCGGTGTATTCCAAAGGGTAGTAAGAGGATGCCGAGGGTTGGACGGGGTCCAGATCGATGAGGAGGGTACGCAGTCCAGCGTCAGCGACAAAAGCTCCCAGGTTTGTAGATCCAGTAGATTTGCCGGTGCCACCTTTGGTGGAAACCTGACCTGCTCGTTTTGCTTTTTTCGGGTGTGTCATTGCCATGCCTCTAATGTGGTTTTCATTAGAGGCTGCGTGCCTAGGCGCTGGAATGGTGCTTAAAACCCCTCCCTAGGTGGAAATTTCTGCCTAGATCCCAATTGTCTTTTAACCAATTGGTCGTAGGTTCGAATCCTACACGACCCACCATACTCAGTACGTCAAAGCCCGCTACCGGCAACGGTGGCGGGCTTTTTCGTTTTCCGTTGGCCGAGTTTTATTGCTCGGTTTGCGCGATCGCTCCTACAGGGGCTGCGCAGACTCCAGATGGCTTATTCAGCCCACTCCGGATCCCCGGTAAACACCACCGTCAGCCAGCGG
>Ga0247820_10002450_pt1 | contig 10415 bp, 7 predicted proteins | sample 13C_Glucose_Day1_2_FD_192480 | JGI IMG/M metagenome (GOLD analysis project Ga0247820, IMG submission 192480) | Soil microbial communities from agricultural site in Penn Yan, New York, United States - 13C_Glucose_Day14 | ecosystem: Environmental > Terrestrial > Soil > Agricultural land | place...
CCGTGAGAAGCAGCTGGAAATGGACCATCAGCTGACGATGCTCCAGTGCCGCAACACGCCGCAGTTCAAGCACGCGAGCCGGCTGCTCTACGGTGGCGTCGACGACGGCCTGCTCGCCATGGCCCGATCGGTGATCGAGGCGGCCCGCGCCTGCGAGCCGGCCGGTCCTGCTGCCGATCCGGAGGACCTGGTGGGCTGCCAGGAAATCCTTGCTGCCGCGAACCGCACCATCGACTGGTACCGCGGCTTCTGTCCGGACTTCAACGCGGTCGCCGTCCTTCGCGACGACACCCCGCCCGGCCTGATGGTCTCGGGCCCCCGCCTGCTGATCTCGCGCCAGACGCGAATGTCCGCGCGGCGCCTGCCGGCGCTGCTGCAGCACGAGGTGGGCGTGCACTTGCTGACCTACTTCAACGGCAACGCGCAGGGGCTGCGCATCTTCCGCGCCGGCCTCGCGGGCTACGAGCGCACCCAGGAGGGCCTGGCGGTGTTCGCGGAGTTCGCCACCGGCGGCACCGGGGTGCAGCGGCTGGTGCTGATTGCCGCGCGGGTGCTGGCAGTGCATGCCATGCTCGACGGCGCGAGCTTCATCGAGACCTTCCGGATGCTGCGTCGGGATGCCGACATGGACGAGACGGCCGCCTTCGGCGTCGCGCTGCGGGTGCACCGATCGGGCGGCCTGAGCAAGGATGCAATCTACTTGCAGGGACTGCAGCAGGTGCTGCAGCATGTCGCAGGCGGCGGCGAACTCGAGCCGTTCTGGTACGGCAAGATCTCGGCGCATCATTTCAACGTCCTGCAGGAACTCAGGGCGCGCGGCATGCTTCGCGAGCCGTGCGCGCGCCCGGCCTTCCTCTCGCTGCCGCGAGGGCAGGCCTTCGTCAAGGCGGCGGTTGCCGGCCTCGGTGTTCGCGACCTCATCCGGGAGCAGCAGCCAGCGTGAAAATCGGATTCTTCGTCAACGACATGGCACGCGAAGAGGAACACTTCGCCACCACCATCCTCGCCAATGAATGCTCCCGGCGTGGCCACACCGTCTGCTACATCACTCCCTCCGACTTCAGCTTCATGCCCGATGACCGGCTGCACGTGCGGGCCCGCTTCGCGCCGAAGAAGAAGTTCCCGACCTACATGGCCTTCTTCAAGGCGATCCAGGACCGCCGCATCGAGATGCGCAGCATCGAGGCGGCCGAGCTCGACGTCCTGATGCTTCGCAACGACCCCTCCGGCGACGCGGTGGACCGGCCGTGGGCCGAAGGCATCGGCATCCTGTTCGGCCGCATCGCCGCCGAGCAGGGGGTGCTCGTGCTGAACGACCCCGACGGGCTGAGCCTCGCCACCAACAAGCTCTACTTCCAGTCCTTCCCGGAGTCGTTGCGCGCGCCCACCCTGATCTCGAAGGACGTCGATGCGATCAAGAAGTTCGCCAACGAGCAGGGCGAGAAGATCGTGCTCAAGCCGCTGCGCGGCAGCGGCGGCCAGAGCGTGTTCGTCGTCGGCGCGGAGAAGTCCTCCAACCTGAACCAGATGATCGAAGCGATCAGCCGCGATGGCTATGTCATCGCCCAGGCCTACGTGCCGGCGGCGAAGGACGGCGACATCCGCTTCTTCCTCATCAACGGCGTGCCGCTGATGCACAAGGGCAAGTACGCGGCGTTCCGACGCACCTCGGCGTCCGGCGACGTGCGCAGCAACATCCACGCCGGAGGCAGCCCGAGCAAGGCGGAGATCGGCGAAACCGAACTGCGGGTCGCGGAAATGGTCCGGCCGAAGCTGGTGCGCGACGGCATGTTCCTGGTCGGACTCGACATCGTCGGCGACAAGATCCTCGAGATCAACGTGTTCAGCCCCGGGGGGCTGCGCAACTCCAGCAAGTTCGAAGGGGTACGCTTTTCGACCGCCATCGTCGACGCGATCGAGAACAAGCTCACGATCCGCAAGCAGTACCCCGGCCGCTTCAGCAATCGCGAGCTCGCGGTGCTGTAGGCGGCAGCGCCAGCCGGCTCGGCTGCGGGCGCCGCTGCGGTGCGCCTGTCCAGGTCGGCTGCCGCCACCGCGCACCGCCCTTTGCGCGGACGCCCGATGCCGGCACAATGCCTGCCTTGCCCATCGGCACCGGGAGGACCATGAAGCGTGTCGCCGTCGTCGGCGCCGGAATCATCGGCGTGACCACCGCCTGGTACCTGCGCGAACGCGGCTTCGACGTGACCGTGTACGAGCGCCGGGCCGGCGTCGCGCTCGGCACCAGCGCCGCCAACGCGGGCATCATCGCGCCCGGCTATGTCACCCCCTGGGCAGCACCGGGCATGCCCCGCAAGCTTGCGTCCTACCTGCTCGCGGCCGAATCGCCCGTGATCTACCGGCCGTCGGCGGACCCGGCGCAGTGGCGCTGGCTGGCCGCGTGGCTGCGGCAGTGCACGCCCGAGCACTACCGCCGCAACCGCGAACGCATGCAGCGCCTGGCGCGCTACAGCCGCGAGCAACTGCACCTGCTGCGGGCCGCCACAGGCATCGACGACCAGGGCACCCGCGGCTACCTGCAGCTGTTCCGTACCGAGGCGGACGTGGCGATGAACGCGCCGGCGCGCGCGATGCTGGACGAGCAGGGCGTGAACTACCAGCTGCTCGATGCTCAGCAGGCACGCGCGCGCGAACCGGCGCTGCAGGCAGCAACGCCGCTTGCAGGCGCGCTCTACCTGCCGGACGACGAGGCGGCCAACTGCCAGCTGTTCGCATCGCGCCTGGCTGCACTCGCCGCAACACGCGGCGTGCGCTTCGAATTCGGCCGCGAAGTGGCGGCCGTGCGTCACGAGCACGGCCGCGCCAGCAGCAGCCCGGTGGCGCGGCACCGGATCGCGGAGCCGAACATCGCGCCCTGTGACGCGGTGGTGCTTGCCGCCGGTGTCGACAGCGTGGCGCTGTTGCGGCGCCTCGGCATCGCGGCGCCGATCTATCCGATCAAGGGCTACTCGGCCACCATCGACCTGCGTGAGGACGCGGCGGCGCCGCAGCAGGCCGTGATGGACGAAGCCTACAAGACCGCGATCACGCCGCTCGGGCGGCAGGTGCGGGTCGCCGGCACCGCCGAACTGAGCGGCTACGGCATGCGCTTGCGCCAGTCGGCGCTCAAGACCCTGCGCAAGGTTGCCGCGGACTGGTTCGGCGATCGCTTCGACCTCGCCACCGCGCGGTATTGGGTGGGCGCGCGGCCGATGACGCCGGACGGTCCGCCCTTGCTCGGCCGGACGCTCCTCGAGGGCCTCTTCGTCAACATCGGGCACGGCTCGACCGGTTGGACGATGAGCTGCGGTTCCGCGCGCGCAATCGCGGACCTGGCCGCGGGCAACGCACCCGGCATCGACCTCGAAGGGCTCACGCTCGCCCGGCTGGCGAGGGACGACGCATGATGTCCCTGCGCGGGCTTTACGGCGTCGCCTCGGTCCGGCGGATCGAGATGGCGTGGCTGCAGCAGACCGGCCCCGGCCTGCTGATGGCGCGCGCCGCCGAGGCGGTCGCCGAGCAGGCCACGCGCATGCTGCGGCGCCTGCCGCCCGACACCATCGTGCTGCTGCTGGTCGGACCCGGCAACAACGGCGGCGACGCCTTGCAGGCAGGACGCCTGCTGGCGGGCCGCGGCTTTGCGGTGCGTGCCTGCGCGGTCGATTCGATCCTGGCCGGGGCGCCGGCCGCAGCCGATGCCGCGGCGGCATGGGAAGCCTGGCACGCGGACGGCATGCGGCTCCTGTCGCTGGGGGACAAGACCGCATGGATGCTGCCGCGGGCACCGCTGGTCATCGACGGACTCTTCGGCATCGGTCTCAGCCGCGCCCTGCCCGCTGCGGTCGCGCCGATCATCACCTGGCTCAGGCGGCTGCGCGCGCCGGTGCTGGCCATCGACGTGCCGAGCGGACTGGATGCCGACACCGGCGCAGCGGTGCACCACGGGCTCGTGCTGCATGCCACCGTCACCGTCACGATGATCGCGGACAAGCCGGGCCTGCACACCGGCCTCGGTCTGGCGGCAGCGGGTGAAGTCGTGATCGCGCCGCTCAACGATCCGGCCGAGAGCGGCCGCGTCAGGTCGGCGCCGAGCAACCTGCTGGTTCGAGGCGTGCGCGCGGATGCAGTACTGCTGGATGCAGCAGCCATCCGCCGGCTTCTGCCGGCGCGTGCGATCAATGCCCACAAGGGCACCTCGGGCGAAGTGCTGGTCATCGGCGGGCGGCTGGGGATGGCCGGCGCAGGCCGGCTTGCCGCCCGCGGCGCACTCGGCGCCGGCGCCGGGCGGGTGTCGATCGCCGGCGACTCGCGGTCCACCGGCGCGGCCGACCCAGGTCGTCCTGAGATCATGCGGGCAATGATCGGCGCGAGCGATCCGGTTCCGGCACGCTTCAAGGTGGTCGCCATCGGCTGCGGCCTCGGGCAGGACCGGCAGGCGTGGCATTACCTCGCGTCGGTGCTCGCCAGCCGCGCCCTGGTGGTCTGCGACGCCGACGCGCTCAACCTGCTGGCCGCCATGCCGGACCTGGTGAGAGCGGTCAGTGACCGCGGCGCCCCGACCATCCTGACGCCGCATCCGCTGGAGGCTGCGCGCCTGCTCGGGGTACCCACCGGCCGCGTGCAGGCCGATCGCGTGGGCGCGGCCGTCGAGCTCGCGCGGCGCTTCAACGCAGTCACCGTCCTGAAGGGCGCCGGCACGGTGATCGCCCATCCGCTCGGGCACCATGCCATCAATGCCTCGGGCAACCCGGTTCTTGCGACCGGCGGCACTGGCGACGTGCTCGCCGGTGTCATTGCGGCGCTGGCGGCAGGCCCCCTGGCCGGCGGGACCGGCGCGAGCGTCGCGGCCGCCGCCTGTGCGGGCGTGTGGCTGCACGGCGCCGCCGGCGACCTGGCGGCGCTGCGCTTCGGGCCGGCGGGCGTGCCAGCAGGGAGGATCGCCGACCTGCTGCCGGCAGTGCTGCGGCTCGAGCTCGGGCTGCCGGGGCCGGGGGAGAACGGCACCGCGGGCTGATCAGCCGCGGCGCTGGCGGAACTCGTCGATGGCGGTTGCGTTCTCGGCCTGCCCTGTGGTGCGGTCGGCGACCAGCCGGCCGTTGGCGAGCGACAGGATGCGGCCGCAGCGCGCCGCCAGCGACGGATCATGGGTCACCAGCACGAGCGTCGCGCCCGATTCGGCGTTGAGCTCGAAGAGCAGGTCGATGATGCGCGCGCCGGTGGCGTGGTCCAGGCTGCCGGTGGGTTCGTCGGCGAAGAGCAGCGACGGCGACGGCGCGAAGGCGCGGGCCAGGGCCACGCGCTGCTGCTCGCCGCCGGAAAGCGTGCGGGGATAGTGCGCGAGTCGGTCGCCGAGACCGACCCGGGCGAGCAGCTCGCGCGCCCGTGCCGGCGCCAACGCGTGGCCCGCGAGCTCGAGCGGCAGCATCACGTTCTCGAGCGCCGTCATCTGCGGCAGCAGCTGGAACGACTGGAAGACGAAACCGAGGTTCTCCGCCCGCCAGCGCGCGCGGCGGTCCTCGTCCCAGGCGAAGAGGTCATCGTCGTCCATCATCAGGGTGCCGGTGCTCGGCAGGTCGAGCCCCGCCAGCAGGCCCAGCAGCGTCGACTTGCCCGAGCCCGACGGGCCGGTGATGGCAATCGTCTCGCCCGGCTCGACCGCGAATGACACCGCGTCCAGGATGGTCAGGTCCTTGCCGGCGTCTGGTACGCTTTTGCCTAGGTTCTCGACTCGGATGACGGGCATCGTCTGGTGTGCGCCATGGTGGACGGGATGGGCGGTCGGACGACTGACAATCGGGACGACCGGATCGGGCGAAGCAACGAAAGGACGCGAATGCCGCCAATCACGCGAACGACGCGATGCACGCCACTCGAAGACGGATTCGCGGCCGAAGGACGGCCGGCCGCCGAAGAGCAGCAGACCACGGCCAAGCAGCCGCCGATTCTAACGGTGCGGCGCAGCAGCGATGGGAAAGACCTGCGGCAGGAAAGCCGCGCCGCGGCGGCGGCGTCACGGCGGTCCTTCCTGAAGCGCGCTGCCGCCCTGGCGGCCGCCCGCCGGATGCCCTTCCCTGTCGTCGGGATGGCAGCGGCCCAGGCGGCCGCGCAGTCAGCCGACGGAACTCCGCCTCGTGCCGAATCCGAGCGCGCTGCCGCACCCCGCACCGCTGGCGGGCCCGACCGGCTGATCCTGGTGGTGGGCGACAGCCTGGCGGCGGAATACGGCATCGGCCGCGGGGAGGGCTGGGTCAAGCTGCTCGAGCAGCGCGCCGCGCCGAGGGGCTGGGGCATCGTCAACGCCAGCATCAGCGGCGAAACCACATCCGGCGGGCTGTCGCGGCTGCCTGCCCTGCTCGCCAAGCACCAGCCCGACATCACGGTCATCGAGCTCGGCTCCAACGATGCGCTGCGCGGCCTGCCGATGGCCGCGACCGAGGCCAACCTGCGCAAGATGGTCCAGCTGGCGCGCCAGTCCGGCTCGCAGACCCTGGTGGTCGGCATGATGATGCCGCCCAACTTCGGTCCCGCTTATGCGCGCCAGTTCAGCGACATGTTCCGGCGCGTGGCCGAGGTCGAGAAGTCCGCGCTGGTGCCGTTCCTGCTCGAAGGCTTCGCCGACGACCTGTCGTGGTTCCAGCCCGACCGCATCCATCCGACGGCGAAGGCGCAGCCGCGGATGCTGGATAATGTCTGGCCGGTGCTCAGCAGGATGCTGTAGGGTCGGGCCTGCCCGAGTGGTGAAATTGGTAGACACAAGGGACTTAAAATCCCTCGGCCTCACGGTCGTGCCGGTTCGAGCCCGGCCTCGGGCACCAAGTCAAGGTCCGCGCGCCGATGCGGCGGTAGAATGAGCAACCGTCCCGAGGCTGCCGCGAGACGGCGCCGTCTCTTCCTATGAAGAAGAAGTAATGCGATGGCACTCGAACTCGCCTTCGATTCGATCGGCGACGGGCCTCCCCTGATCGTCCTGCACGGGTTGTTCGGGTCGCACACTCGCTGGCGCACTATCGCCCGGGCCCTCTCAGCCACCCACCGCTTTATTGGCGTGAAGCTATGCCATCACGGCGGGAGCATGTCCGCATTCGCCCGAGGGATGCGCAGCGTCGACCTTTTCACAACCGCCGGCCCCGCTGCGCCGTCCCGGCCCGCCGCCTGAGGCCACGCAGCCGAAGTCGCAACCTCCCGACGCAACCCGACGGAGCCACCTATGGACAAGGATCCGCACCCGAAACCGATCTACCGGTCACTGTATTTCCAGGTGGTCACCGCGATCTTGATCGGCATTCTGCTCGGCCATTTCTATCCCGAGACGGGCGCTGCCATGAAGCCCCTCGGCGATGCTTTCATCAAGCTGATCAAGATGATCATCGCGCCGATCATCTTCTGCACGGTCGTGGTCGGGATTGCCGGCATGGAGGACATGAAGAAAGTCGGCAAGACCGGCGGGCTGGCGTTGCTCTACTTCGAGGTCGTGAGCACGATCGCGCTGGTCGTGGGGCTGGTGATCATCAATCTGGTGCGACCCGGCGTGGGCATGAACGTCAACCCCAGCCAACTCGACACCAGAGGAATCGCCGCTTACACGAAGCCCGGGCAGATGCAGGGCACGGTGGACTTCCTGCTCAACGTCATCCCGAACACCGTCGTCGACGCTTTTGCAAAGGGCGAGATCCTGCAGGTGCTCCTGTTCGCCGTCCTGTTCGGCTTCGCGCTTCACAGGCTCGGGGGGCGCGGCACGCTGGTGTTCGACTTCATCGAGAAATTCTCCCATGTGCTGTTCTCGGTCGTCGGCTACATCATGAAGGTGGCGCCGATCGGTGCGTTCGGCGCCATGGCGTACACCATCGGCCGCTACGGGCTCAGTTCGCTCCTTTCGCTGGGGGCCCTGATGGCGACCTTCTATGCCACCTGCCTCATCTTCATCTTCGTTGTACTTGGCACCATCGCGCGCCTGCACGGCTTCTCGGTCTGGAAGTTCATCAAGTACATCAAGGAAGAGTTGCTGATCGTGCTTGGCACGTCGTCGTCGGAGAGCGTGCTGCCGCGGATGATGGCCAAGCTCGAAAATCTGGGCGCGCGCAAGTCGGTGGTCGGACTGGTCATCCCGACTGGATATTCCTTCAACCTCGACGGCACCTCGATCTACCTGACAATGGCTGCGGTCTTCATCGCCCAGGCCACCAACACGCAGATGACCCTCACGCAGCAAATCACCCTGCTGCTGGTGCTGCTGCTGACGTCCAAAGGCGCTGCCGGCGTGACGGGCAGCGGCTTCATCGTGCTGGCCGCGACGCTGTCGGCGGTCGGCAACGTGCCGGTGGCGGGCCTCGCCCTCATCCTGGGCATCGATCGATTCATGTCCGAAGCGCGCGCGCTCACCAACTTGATCGGCAATGGTGTCGCGACGGTCGTCGTCGCCAAATGGACCGGGGATCTCGATACCGAGCGCATGCGGCAGCGGCTCGACGGGGAAACCGACATCGAAGCCGACGAACCGGAAGTGGTGCTCGACGCGGTAGAGACGCACATGCCTGCTGCCGACGTTGCTGCGCCGAATGCGCTTTCCCCCCCGCTACCGGCGGCGCAAATGCCGGCCACGCGCTGAGTGGCGGGCTGGCGGCCGGCACGCTTCCACTGCCCGTAGTCCTCCGGCAAGCACACCGCACACGGCCGATACCCGGCGGCCCGCGCATGCGTGTCGTCGAGGAAGAACACACGGTGGGAGACGTAGCCGCCGCGGGCGATGGCGCGCAGCGCGCTGCGGCAGTCGAGCCGGCCATAGATGCGGCTGCGCCGATGGCCTCCCAGCGTGCCGGGCTGCGCGCTCTGCCAGGCCCGGCCGTCGGGGCCGATCAACGTCCAGGCGCGGCCGCGCGCCGGACGCTTCTCGCGCATCACTCGCCGGCGGCGGCCGCGACCGCGCCCTCGCGCTCGAGCAACGCCCGCTTTCGCTCGGCTCCCCAGCGGTAGCCGGAAAGCCCGCCGTCGCGGCGCACGACCCGGTGGCACGGGATCGCCACCGCCAGCGAGTTGGCCCCGCACGCCTGCGCCACAGCCCGGACCGCGCCCGGCGCGCCAATGCGTGCCGCGATCTCTCCGTAGGTGGCCGTGCGGCCCGGCGGAATCTCGCGCAGCGCCTGCCAGACCCGCTGCTGGAAAGCGGTGCCGCGCACGTCGAGCGGCAGGTCGAGCCCGAGCCCTGGCGACTCCACGAGCCCGACCACCTTGGCAACGAGGCGCTCGAAATCGGCGTCGCCGCCGAGCAGTTCGGCGCGCGGGAACTTGTCCTGCAACTCGCGCACCAGCCCGTCCGGATCGTCGCCGATGAAAATCGCACAGACCCCGCGCTCGCTTTGCGCGATCAGGATCGAGCCAAGCGAGCATTCGCCGACTGCAAAGCGCACCGTGGCGTTGGCGCCGCCGTCGCGATAGCTGGCCGGCGTCATGCCGAGCAGGCGGTCGGAGGCTTCGTAGAACCGGCTGTTGGAGCCGAAGCCCACGTCGTAGATGGCCTCGGTGATCGACCGGCTCTGCGGCAGGCGCTCGCGCATCCGCCGGGCCCGGTGCCCGGCCGCATACGCCTTCGGGGTCAGGCCGGTGAGCGACTTGAAGACGCGGTGGAAGTGAAACGGACTCATGCCGGCGTCATCCGCCAATGCGGCCAGACTCGGCGGTTCCTCGGCCGCCTCGATGCGCCGGCAAGCAGCCGCGACCAGTGCCGCATGGTGCGCAGCCACGCTGCTGCGGTCCGCAGCCGCGCGACGGCTCGCCCGGTAGCCGGCTGCCTCTGCCGCCTCGCTGCTGTCGAAGAACTCGACGTTCCCGCGGCGGGGCAGCCGCGTCGGGCTGCTCGGCCGGCAATAGACGCCGGTCGTCTTCACGGCGTAGACGAACTCGCCGTCCGCCGCCGGATCCCGCGCCAGCACCGCGGCCCAGCGACGGGCGTCGACCGACTCCTCAAGCTGTCGTCCAATTTCACTCATGTACCAAGGATAGTCCGAGCCGACCCGCCACGCATTCCGGCTCTTGCGGTCGAATCCGACACTAGCCCGCCTTGCGGAATGTGAGGTTGATGCGACAGCCGCGCAGCAGCTCATGCGGCGGCTGCCCCGCCGGGTCGAAAAGGTCGTCCGACGCATTCTTGAGCGGCATCACGCCGTGAAAGCGCAGCCGGTCTTCCCCACCCCAGACCGCCACGTCGCCATGCTCGAGCAGCACGCGCTGCGGCCGGTCGCTTCGGGCCAGGCCGCCGAACAGGAAGACCGCGGGCAGGCCCAGCGACAGCGACACGATCGGCTGGTCGAAGTCGCGCTCGTCACGGTCCTGGTGCAGCGACAGCCGCGTGCCGGGCAGGTAGCGGTTGATCAGGCAGGCGTCCGGCCGGAAGCCGTCGAAGCCCGCCTCCGCCGCCGCAT
>Ga0247820_10002451_pt1 | contig 10412 bp, 10 predicted proteins | sample 13C_Glucose_Day1_2_FD_192480 | JGI IMG/M metagenome (GOLD analysis project Ga0247820, IMG submission 192480) | Soil microbial communities from agricultural site in Penn Yan, New York, United States - 13C_Glucose_Day14 | ecosystem: Environmental > Terrestrial > Soil > Agricultural land | place...
TGCCTCCGCTCAGATGGTCACCACCCAGCCCCGCGTCTTCTACCGGGGCGTCCCCGTCACCGGCACCGGATTTGCCCGACCCGCCTTCGGCGGCGGCTTCCGTCCGGCGGTGCGTCCCGTGGGGGGCTTCTATGGTCCCCGTTATGGCGGCGGGGGCGGCTGGCGGGGTGGCTATTACGGGCCGCGCTATGGCTACGGCGGGTGGGGCGGCTACCGCCGCGCCTATTGGGGTCCCCGCTACGGCTATTACGGCGGCTACTATCCCTATGGCTATTACCGGCGGTCCTATGACGGCGGCGCCGTCGCGGCGGGCCTGATCGGCGGCTTGGCCCTGGGGGCCATCGCGAGCGCGGCGGCCAATCCCTATTACTACCCGTCGGGCTATTACCAGCCGGGTTACTACCAGCCGGCCTATTACCAGCCGACCCGGACCTGCTTCACGGAGCGGCGCCGCATCGTCAACCGCTACGGCCGGGCGGTCGTGCGCCGGGTCCAGACCTGCTACTAGGCCGGCGGATCGGCCCTCCCGGAGCCCCGCCCCTCGGCGGGGCTTTTTCATCACTCGTTGAAGCCTCGTCACAGACGCGCTACAGCCAGCTCTGGCATTCCTCGGATCCCGGACCTTCCATGACGACCCGTTTCCATCGCGGCGACCTTCCCGCGGACTATCAGCCCGGCGCGGCGATCGCGATCGACACCGAGACGCTCGGCCTCAACCCGCACCGGGACCGGCTCTGCGTGGTGCAGATCTCGACCGGCGACGGCACCGCCGACGTGGTGCAGATCCTCAAGGACGGGCCCGTGCCGGAGAACCTCGTCCGGGTGCTGGCCGACGAGAGCGTGCTCAAGATCTTCCATTATGCGCGCTTCGACCTGGCGGTGCTGTTTCACGCCTTCGGGGTGATGCCCCGCCCGGTCTACTGCACCAAGGTCGCCTCGCGGCTCGTGCGCACCTATACCGACCGCCACGGGCTGAAGGACCTGACCCGCGAGCAGCTCGGGGTGGAGCTCTCCAAGCAGCAGCAATCCTCCGACTGGGGCGCCGCCAGCCTGACCCAGGCCCAGCTCGACTACGCGGCCTCGGATGTGCTGTACCTCCATTCCCTCAGGGAGCGGCTCGACCGCATGCTGGAGCGCGAAAACCGGCTCGGCATCGCCCATCAATGCTTCTCGTTCCTGCCGACCCGGGCGCAGCTGGATCTTTTGGGGTGGGGGGAGACCGACATCTTCGCCCATTCTTGACGCGGCTTTAAACTTTCCGTCATAACTCCTATCTCCGTCACAACATTGCCATGGCTCTCGGTCATGGCACCGGTCCAACGCGGGACGGAAGGGGTCATTTGTCAGTGGCGGGAACGAACGGCATCACCATCGGGGATGGTCCGGCCACCGTGCCGGGCGCGCGCTCGCGCGACTTCTCTCGGGCTCAGCGCCATTCCCGCCTCGTCCGCTTCGCCAAGGTGGCGATTCCCGTCGGCGCTCTGGTGGCCATGATCGGCGTGGGCGCGGTCGCGTATCTCGATCCCTTCCGCAAGATCGAAGGGCTCACCGTCGGGCCCATCTCGGTGAGCGGCACGAACGTGACCATGGAAAGCCCGAAGCTCACGGGCTTCCGCAACGACAATCGGCCCTACGAGGTGACGGCGAGCGCCGCCACCCAGGACGTGAAGAATCCCAACCTGGTCGAACTCAAGGACCTGCGGGCGCGCATCAACACCGACGACAAGGGCGGCACCGCCCGCCTCGAGGCCGCCATCGGCATCCTGAACACCCAGAAGGAGCAGATGAGGCTGCGCCAGGACGTCCGCGTGCGGACGGACAGCGGCCAGGAGGTCCAGCTCAGCTCGGCCTTCGTGGATTTCAAGGCCGGCACCGTCGTGTCCAACGAGGCCGTGACCGTCACCCTCAGCAACGGCGTCATCGAGGCCACGGGCCTGGAGGTGTCCGACAGCGGCAAGGTCATGCAGTTCAAGGGCCGGGTCCGCGCCACCTTCCAGGCCGAGAAATCCGCCGATCCCTCCGCTTCCGCTCCTGCCGGCACGGGCTCCACGAGCCTGCCGGCGCAACCGACAAGTGTCCGCCCATGACCCTCACCCGATTCGCCGCCGTTGCAGGCGCCTTTCTCCTCTCGGCGCCGCTCTGGGTGCCGGCCGCCTCGGCCCAGGTGGGCGCCGGCAAGGAGCGCGCCGTCGGCTTCGGCAATTTCGGCGCCAGCAAGGAGCCGATCAAGATCGACGCGGACCGCCTCGACGTGTTCGACAAGGAGGGGCGTGCGGTCTTCGCCGGCAACGTGGTGGCCGTCCAGGGCGAGAGCACCATGAACTGCACGCTCATGACGGTGTTCTACGAGCAGAACCGCCAGGGCGGTCAGGCCTCCGCCACCCCCGGACCGCAGGGCGCGGACGACAGCTCGATCAAGAAGATCGACTGCCAGGGTCCGGTCACCATCGTGTCCAAGACACAGGTCGCCACCGGCAACAACGCCACCTTCGACCGGGTCTCGAACAAGATCTTCCTCACCGGCAACGCGGCCCTGAGCGACGGCCCGAACGTCACCCGCGGCGAGCGCGTCGTCTACGACATCAATACCGGCGTGGCCAACGTGGAGACGAAGCCCGGCGGACGCGTGCGCGCGCTGTTCGTGCCGGGCAGCGGCGGGCCCGCCCCCACGGGCGCCGGCAACGCGAAGCCCGCCGCCGGCAAGCCGGCGACGAACTGACCCCCGAGCCGCGATTTTCACCTCTTGCAGCGATAGCCTCTTGAAACCCCTGTTCAACCGTTCCCCCGCCGGCTCATCGAATGCGCATCTCGTCGACGCGCAGCGGGCCGGCCTCAACGAATCGTTCTACGAGACCGCCGCGGACATGTCGGTCTTCGGCGGACCCGGCGTGCTGGCCGTGAAGGGCCTCCAGAAGAGCTATCGCGGCCGGACCGTGGTGCACGATGCCGCGCTCAACGTCCGGGCCGGCGAGGCCGTGGGCCTGCTCGGCCCCAACGGCGCCGGCAAGACCACGATCTTCTACATGATCACCGGCCTCGTCATGGCGGACCGAGGCGTCATCAGCCTCGACGGGCACGATGTCACCCGCCTGCCCATGTACCGCCGCGCCCGTCTCGGCATCGGCTACCTGCCGCAGGAGGCTTCGATCTTCCGCGGCCTCAACGTCGAGGACAACATCCGGGCGGTTCTCGAGATCGTCGAGCCGAGCCGCAAGGAGCGCGAGCGCAAACTCGACGCGCTCCTCGACGAGTTCAACATCACGCGCCTGCGCAAGTCGCCCTCCATCGCCCTGTCGGGCGGCGAGCGGCGGCGCTGCGAGATCGCCCGCGCGCTCGCCGGCGAGCCGACCTTCATGCTCCTCGACGAGCCTTTCGCGGGCATCGACCCGATCGCCGTGGGCGACATCCAGAACCTGGTGCGCCACCTCACCCGCCGCGGCATCGGCGTGCTCATCACGGACCACAATGTCCGCGAGACCCTGGGGCTGATCGACCGCGCCTACATCATCCATTCCGGCCGCGTGCTCACCGAGGGCCATCCCGACGCGATCGTGGCCAACGAGGAGGTCCGCCGCCTCTATCTCGGCGAGGATTTCCGGCTCTAGGCCACAGAAACGGTGCCGCGCGTTCCTTGAGCCGTCTATTAGTTGACTCAGTCAACTTTATGATCGACTCTCCTGCAAAATCAGGAGAGTTCCATGGACCGGGTCCCCATCCCGCGCGCGGAAGATCAAATCGCGGCCGTCCGGGCGTTCAGCCGCTTCTACACGAGGCAGATCGGCCTCCTGGAGGAGGGGCTCTACGACAGCGAATTCTCCCTCACGGAGGTTCGCGTCCTCTATGAGCTCGCGCAGCGGGACGCTCTCACGGCATCCGACCTGAGTCGGGAACTCGGCCTCGACGCCGGCTATCTGAGCCGTCTCCTCAAGCGGTTCGAGGCGCGCGGGTTGGTGACGCGCAGCCCTTCCGCGACCGACGCCCGGCAATCGGTGCTTGCCCTCACGGCCGCCGGTCGCGCGGCCTTCGCGCCCCTCGACAAGGCCTCGCACGACGAGATCGCCGCCCTGCTGGACCGGCTTCCGGCGGAGGACCGGGAGGGCTTGGTCGGCGCCATGCGCAAGATCCAGCGCCTGCTCGGCGGAGCGCCGGAACCGGAGGCGCCCTACCGCCTGCGCAGCCTCAGGCCCGGCGACATCGGATGGGTTACTCACCGGCAGGCGCTCCTCTACGCCACCGAATACGGCTGGGACCAGACCTTCGAGGCCCTGGTGGCGGAGATCGCGGCCGGTTTCGTGAAGACCTTCGATCCGGCCCGGGAAAATTGCTGGATCGCCGAGCGCGACGGGGAGATCGTCGGCAGCGTCTTCCTGGTGCGCCAGTCCGACGAGGTCGCGAAGCTCCGCCTGCTCTACGTGGAGGCCTCGGCCCGCGGTCTCGGCGTCGGGCGTCGGCTGGTGGAGGAATGCATCCGCTTCGCGCGGGACCGCGGCTACGGGACCCTGACCCTCTGGACCAACGACATCCTGGTCTCCGCCCGGCGCATCTACGAGACCGCCGGCTTCCGGCTGGTGGAGGAAGAGCGCCATCATTCCTTCGGCAAGGACCTGGTCGGCCAGAACTGGACCCTCGACCTGTGAGGCGCGCACCTGACGGACTCGCGCTGGCGGCCGCCGCGGCGGTCGGCGTGCAGGTCGGCGCCGCCATGGTGGCGACGCGCTTCGTGGTGCAGGATATCGGCCCCGCCTCCCTGGCGCTGCTGCGCTACGCCATCGCGGTGCTCTGCCTCGTGCCCTTCGTGGCGGCGGCGGGTCGTGTCCGCTTCGCGCCGCGCGATCTCGTCGGCATCATGGGGCTCGGCATCGGCCAGTTCGGGCTGCTGATCGCACTGCTCAATGTGGGGCTGCGCCTCATGCCGTCGACCCGCGCGGCGCTGCTCTTCGCGACCTTTCCGCTCCTCACCATGGTGGTGGCAGCCCTGCTCGGGCGCGAGCGTCTCAGCGGTGCGAAGACTCTCGGGGTCGTTCTGAGCATCGCGGGCGTCGGCGTCACCCTGGGCGAGAGCGTGCTGGCCGGGGGCGGACGCGACGAGTGGCTGGGAGCGCTCGCGGTTCTGGGAGCCGCCCTTTGCGGCGCCGTCTGCTCGGTGCTCTACCGGCCCTATCTCGCCCGCTATCCCACCCTGCCGGTCGGAGCCGTGGCGATGGCGGCTTCCGTCGTGTTCCTGGCGGGACTCGCGGGAGGGGAGGGGCTCTTCTCCGGCCCTCTCTCCCTGAGTGGCCCCGGCTGGGCCGCCATCCTGTTCATCGGCGCCTCCAGCGGCATCGGCTATGCCCTCTGGCTCTGGGCCCTCAAGCAGACCACGCCGACCCGCGTGACGGTGTTCCTGTCCCTGAGTCCCGTGACGGCGGCATTTCTCGGCGTCTGGCTCCTGGGCGAGGCCCTCACGCCGGGCGCCGTCCTGGGGCTCGTCGCCGTGGCCGGAGGCCTGTGGCTGGCCACCCGGACACCGCCATCCCGCGAGCCTCAGCGGGAATAGATCGCCGAGTTCCCGCCGTGCTCCTTGACCTCGACGCTCTCGAGCCAGACCCGGCCGCTGGTTTCCTGGTGCACGAAGGAGGCCACGAAGTCGAACACGTGCTTGGCTGTCGCTTCGCAGCCCACCGCCGGCAACACCCGGAGATTGATCAGGCCGTCCCGGTGCATCGCCTCGAAGCGCTCCAGCTCGGGGTCGTCCTGCGCCACCAGCATCGTGTGATCGAAGAGATCCTTGAGCCACGCCTTCACGGGCTTCATGCCGCCGAAGTCGAAGCACCAGTTGCGCTCGTCCAGCTCGTAGGTGGCGAAGACGAACCGGAACGCCAGGGCGTAGCCGTGGATCAGCCGGCAATGGGAGTGGCTCGCGCGCCACTGACGGAAGCAGCAGGACAGCCCTTCAGCATGATCGTAGGACTTCGTGGAGCGGTAGATCTCGCGTCCATGGGGACGGTTCTCGGCAGCAAGCGCCGGTACGGCGACGGAGAGGTTCATGGGAGGCTCTTCGGGGCTCAAGGGGCCGGGCTTTATTCGGGGGATCCGCGCTCGAGAGCGATGCATTCCTGCAGGAACTCGCTCTTGTGCTCGGCGCCGGTGGCGAGTTCGCCCCAGAAGCACGTGTTCACCATGCGGCTGCGGCGGCTCGCGCGCACGCCGCGCTGCGTCTTGCACATATGGACAGCGCTGATGCGGACGGCGAGGCCGCGCGGCTTCGTCATGTCGACCACGTAGTCGCCGATCTGCTTGACGAGCTCTTCCTGGATCTGCAGCCGCGAGGCGAAGTGATCGACGATGCGGTCGTATTTCGACAGGCCGATGATCTTGCCGTCGGCCGCAGGCAGAATGCCGATATAGGCGTGGCCGTAGATCGGCATGAGGTGGTGGGCGCAGGTGGACCGCAGATCGATCGGGCCGGTCACGATGAGCTGGTCGTAGGATCGGGCGTTCTCGAACTCGGTGATGCGCGGAGGCGCCGTGTAGCGGCCCTGGAGCATCTCCTCAACGAACATCTTCGCCACCCGCTGCGGAGTCTCGCGCGTGTTGTGGTCGTTCTGGTGGTCGATGCGCAGAACGTCGAACAATTCCTCGACCTTCCGGGCCGCGGCGGCGATCATCGCAGCGCGCTCGGCGTCATCGATCGGCTGGTCCAGCGACTCATTGCACAGCCGCGAGAATGACAATCCGGTGGAATGGAAATTCATAATCGATCTAATGCCCTAATGTACAAAGCCTTTTTTCATTACCTAGTGTCACGGTTGGCTTTGACGCATGACACTCAATGTTAGCAGGAACCTATAACCTATTCCTCTGCGACAAAACACTTCTTAAAGGAATAATTAGAACTCACCTATTATCACTGTTCTTGATAGTAGTCTTTCGACTCAGATTTGGAGATTAGAATGGTCGCTGCCACTGTGAAACGACATATCGTTATATTCATCATGACGATGGCAGGTCTCCTGGGAGCCGGCAGCGCGGGCGCCGATCCGCTTCCGGCGCCGGCCGACAAGGCGATCCTCACGATCTCCGGAAAGATCGACACCACCAACAAGGACGATACGGCCCAGTTCGACCGCGCGATGCTCGAATCCCTCGGCATGGAGACGATCGAGACCAACACCCCCTGGTATACCGGCCCGGTGAAGTTCGAGGGCGTCTCCCTCGACAAGCTCATGAAGCGCGTCGGCGCCAAGGGCGAGCGCGCCGTCTTCGTGGCACTCAACGACTACAGCAGCGAAATTCCCATGGAAGATTTCGCCAAGTACAACGTGATCCTGGCCCTGAAGCGCAACGGTGATTACATGCCCGTCCGCGACAAGGGCCCGCTCTTCGTGATCTACCCGTTCGACAGCAAGCCCGAGCTGAAGAACCAGACATTCTACGGCCGCTCGGTCTGGCAGGTCGCAAAGATTGTCGTAAAGTGACGGCCGACTGACGTCGGCTTCGGAGGACAGCCATTGTCGCTGCGCACGCTCAAACTGGTGCTTGCTGTCGTCATCGCCAGCTTCCTCCTTTCCGCCGTCTACATCTCGGTCCTGGTGGTCGAGCGCCAGAACGCCCTCAAGGAGGTGTCGCGCTACAACATCTCGTGGCTGGCCAGCCAGGCCGTGTCGGAGTTCGTCCGGCTCGGCCAGCGCCTGAACGCCTATGGGAACCCCGGCAGCGGCGTGGACAAGGACGAGGTCCAGCTCCGGTACGACATCCTGGTCAGCCGCGCCAAGCTTCTGAACGACGGCGATTTCCAGTCCTTCGTCGAGCGCGATCCCGAGCGGCAGGTCACGACGCGCCGCCTGACCCAGGTGCTCACCGAGGTGCAGCCCCTCATCGACGCCATCGAGGCCCCCGGCAATGCCGTGAAGGCCTATGTGCTCCTCCAGCCGCTCGAGACGCGGCTGATCGACATGGCATCCGCGGCCAACCATTACGGCGGACAGCGGGTGGCGGAGGACCAGCAGGAACTCATCCGCCTGCACTGGCTCTTCTCGGGGCTCGCGGCCTGTCTGATCCTCACCGGTATCGTCCTCCTGGGCCTGCTCGGCTGGCATAACCGCCTGCTCGAGAAGGCGCAGGCGGAGCTGCGGTCCCTGGCCGGGAACCTCCAGGCGACCTCGGCGGAGCTCGAGGACGCCAACAAGGCCCTGGGGCTCGCCTACAAGGAGCTCCAGAACCGCAACGAAGTGCTGCAGGCGCAGGAGCTCGAGCTGCGCATGCAGAACGAGCGCTTCGACGCCGCCCTCAACAACATGTCCCACGGCCTGTGCATGGTCGACGGGGAGGGCCGGATCATCGTGTTCAACGCGCGCTTCGTCGAGCTGTTCGGCCTCGACCGCAAGGCGCGGCCCGGCCTGACCCTCGAGCGCCTGACCCGGGGCGCGGACCCGATCGGGACGCCGGGCGCGGCCGCCCTGCGGGCGATCTGCGAGCAGCAGGAGGAACTCGTCCGCGATCGGCGGCGCGCCTCGTTCATCCAGGAGGAGCCGGGCGGACAGACCTTCTCGGTCTCCCACCAGCCCATGACCGGCGGCGGCTGGATCGCCACCTACGAGGACATCACCGAAAGGCGGCGCGCCGAGTCGCAGATCGCCTATATGGCCCATCACGACGCGCTCACCGACCTCGCCAACCGGGTACTGTTCCGCGAGCGGCTCGACCAGGCGCTGGCCGCGGCGCATCGCCAGGGCACCACGGTGGCGGTCCTGTGTCTCGATCTCGACCGCTTCAAGGACGTCAACGATTCCCTCGGGCACGAGACCGGCGACGAGCTCCTGAAGGCCGTCTCCGACCGGCTGCGGTCCTGCGTCCGCGACGGGGATCTCATCGCGCGCCTCGGCGGCGACGAATTCGCGGTGCTGCAATGCACCGTCGCCGAGCCGAACGACTGCGCGTCGCTCGCCGCCCGCATCATCAACGCGGTCGGCGCTCCCTACGAGGTCGACGGCCAGGAGATCGTGATCGGAACGAGCGTGGGCATCGCGCTGGCGATCGACGGCCGCGTTGCCCCCGACCAGCTCCTCAAGCACGCGGATCTGGCGCTCTACCGCGCCAAGTCGGACCGGCGCGGCACCTACCGGTTCTTCGAGCCGGAAATGGACGTGCAGCTCCAGGCCCGCCGTCTCCTTGAAGCGGACCTGCGCAAGGCTCTCGCCAACGAGGAGTTCACCCTCGCGTACCAGCCCGAGATCAACATCCGCCGGCACGAGATCAGCGGGTTCGAGGCCCTCCTGCGCTGGAAGCATCCGGATCGCGGCATGGTCTCCCCGGCCGAGTTCATCCCGGTCGCGGAGGATATCGGCCTGATCTCGGCGCTGGGCGAATGGGTGATCGAGCAGGCCTGCCGCGAGGCCTCCCAGTGGCCGGACGGCATCAAGGTGGCGGTCAACCTCTCCCCCGTGCAGTTCCGCAACCGCAACCTGGTGGAAACGGTGAACCGGGCCCTGACCCTGTCGGGGCTCTGCCCGAGCCGCCTGGAGCTCGAGATCACCGAATCGGTGCTGCTGCAGGACAACGACATGACGCTGGCGACCCTGCACCAGCTCCGCCGGCTCGGCGTGTGCATCGCCATGGACGATTTCGGCACGGGCTACTCGTCACTGAGCTACCTGCGCAGCTTCCCGTTCGACAAGATCAAGATCGACCAGTCCTTCATCCGCGAGCTGACCTCCCGGGCGGACTGTCTCGCCATCGTGCAGTCCATCACCCGCCTGGGCACGAGCCTCGGCATGATCACCACCGCCGAGGGCGTCGAGACCGAGGAGCAGTACCGGCACTTGCTCGCGGCCGGCTGCACCGAGGTGCAGGGCTACTATTTCGGTTATCCCCTGCCGGCCCAGGACCTCGTCTTCTCGCTCTATCCGCAGGAGCGGCAGAAGGCGCTCTAGGAGGGACTTAGGAAACCTTGCCTTTTGACGCCCTCGGAGCGCCGCATTACACGTAAGGGAGCAGGTTCTCCCATGCCGAGGATGGCTAGATGCGGTCATGAGTGCAACGCAACGGCTTGAACTGCGTCAGGGCCAGTCCCTGGCCATGACCCCGCAGCTTCTCCAATCCATCAAGCTTCTCCAGCTCTCCCATGCGGAACTCGTGGCCTATGTGGAGGCCGAGCTCGAACGCAACCCGCTCCTCCAGGAGGCGGAGGGCGGCGCCTTTCCCCGATCTCCCTTGCGCAAGCCCGCGGGTCCCCGGCCCGGGGGCGGGGGGCAGGTTCCGCCGCGGCCCCTGCCCGTGACCGCCGGGCAATCCTCGGGCGGCTCCAGGCCCGGAGGCGGCGAGTCCGAGCTCAAGCCCGAGCTGGAGGCGACGCTCGCCCGCGCGGCGAGCCTCGCGGACCACCTGGAGGCTCAGCTCGATCTGGTGGTGGCCGACGGCCTGTCGGACCGGGT
>Ga0247820_10002454_pt1 | contig 10406 bp, 14 predicted proteins | sample 13C_Glucose_Day1_2_FD_192480 | JGI IMG/M metagenome (GOLD analysis project Ga0247820, IMG submission 192480) | Soil microbial communities from agricultural site in Penn Yan, New York, United States - 13C_Glucose_Day14 | ecosystem: Environmental > Terrestrial > Soil > Agricultural land | place...
CCATGGCGTCCAGGTCGACCGGACCGTCAGGCAGGTCCAGCTCCGCCGGGCGCTTCGCCGGGGCCTGCTTCTTCGGGGTGTGCTTGCGGGCTCGGGTGCTCGTCGCCATTTTTAAAATCCTCCCTGTCGCATGGGTTGGGTGTCAGGACGGGGTCAGACGGTCTTCTCGTCGGAGACCCGGATGGGCGCGATGGCGCTGGTCACGTAGTGCGCGCTGAACTGCACCGTGTAGACCGTCTGCTTGTCCTTCTGGTACGCGAAGGAGACCTTGTCGGTGGACAGGGCCTTGCGGACGACGATCCGACGACGCTTGGAGTTCGGGGCGTACCCGTCGACCAGGGCCATGCAGTAGTCCGGCTGGGTGGCCGAGGTGGCGTACGCGGGCTCGTAGGAGTCCACGCTGGCCGTCTCGGTGACGGTGCCACCGTTCAACGCCAGCTTGAAGTTGTCGAGCGTGGGCTCCGCCATGTTCGTCTCGACCTGGATCTCACGCGAGGTGAGCCGACGGCCGGGGACGTCCACGATCTGGTCGACCTCCAGCGCGGTGTACTTCTGGTCGACGATCAGGTTGACACCGTCCTGGGTACCACCGGCGGAGACCCAGGGGTCGGCCGGGGCGGTGGCGATGGCGGTGTCCAGCGGCTCCGTGGATCCGAGCGGGGCCGTGTAGAGGTCCGCCGGGCCCATGATGAGGTTGGTCGTGGTGACCGGCATGGTCAGCCCTCCTTCTTCTCGGTGGCCTTCGCCTGGGAGGGCTCGGCCTTCTTCTCCGGGTCCTCGGCCAGAAGGCCCTGGCGGCGGAGGTCGAGCAGCTCGCCCTCGGTCACCTCGACCTCCTCGTCCGGACGGAACGTGGTACGAACCTTCATCGAAGGTCCCTCCTCTCAAGAGGCCAGCTCAGATGAGACAGGCCGGGGTGATCCTGGAGACGCAGGGTCTCCTCGGGCTTCACGAACGACGGCAGGGGGATGACACGGACCCCCGTCAGGAACGCTTCCGCTTCGGCCCTGTCGCCGTGCACAAGCACCCGCCCCTGGTACGTGAGCAGTTCGCCGCTGATGTCCCCCACGAGGGCGTACGGGCGGCTCACGGAACGATCCAGGAGAAGGCGAGATCGAAGTTGAACCTCGCATAGCCGCCGTCGTCCGAGTAGACCCGGCGGGGTTCCGTGGCCGGGTAGACCGTCAGGCACCGGGCCTCGGGGTAGGTCCCCGGAAGGACCAGGTCCCTCTGGACGGTGGCGTGGTCGTACGTGGCCGACCGGATCAGCTCGGCCAAGTAGTTGGCCCGGCCCCAGGGGGCCTTGTCCGAACCCGGCTTGACGGCCCAGCAGTCGACGGCGACCACGGGCTGGGCCACGGGCAGGTAGAGGTTCGGGGTGCCCCCGACGGTCATCACCTGCACGAAGCCGCTGTCCGCCCATTTGGTGACGTCCTTGGGCAGCGTGGGGCCGACCATGGAGGCCTCCAGGCCGGGAATCGAGGCGATCCAGGCGGAGGCCACCAGGTCGGTGGTGGGGAAGAGCGCGGGCGTGGTCATCAGCTCACCGTCCTCTGCTGGTACAGGGACGGCTTCAGGTACGGCTGAGGGCTCTGATCAGCCGTACCCAGCTCCACGTCCTCGGCGTAGTCGATGTCCCGAGAGCCGACCCGGGCCTCCATCTCGGAGACCTCGGAGATCAGGGAGTCGCGCAGCGCACCGGTACGGACGGGGACTTCGTCCCTCGCGTCGGAGAGGACCATGTCCGCAACCTTGCGGAGCATGTCCTGGATCTCGGGCTCCAGCTTCTGCTGCCAGCCCGCGTCCATCCGGATCTCAGCCCGTGCTTCGTCTGCCACTGCGCCACCTCCCTCTCCGGGGATAGCTGTTGCGGCTGAGCGTCGGTCCGGTCTCCCCGGGCCTAGTTGACGAGCCGCAAGTCCAAGCGGGTGTCCGGTGTGTAGACCGGACTTCCCATACGTATGACGTTGTCAATCATGTAGATCGTACCGGTCAACTCGTCCTTGACGCGATCCCCATCGACAACATCGACCTCAGAGCCGATCCGAGCGGTGAGCTTGCGCACCACGCGAGGAGCCGGGTCTTCCGCCGTCGACACCGTGGAGGCGGTCTCGATGATGGAGATAGGTACGTTCATATATACGGGATTGTCGGAGTCGACCTCATCCCCGTATTCGTCCGTGGTGGACCCGCGCAGGATCGAGCAGGTCGTCGTGGCCAGTGCGTACATCGGTCACCGTCCCATCGGAGTCCAGTTGTGGAAGGCGTCGTTCGCCTCCGCCGACGGGTTGGCGGACAGGGGAGTGGCCCCGTCCACGAAGGCGCTCCGGACGTGCAGGGAGCGGGACTTCAGCCAGGAGACCTTCTTGAGCGCCTGGCGGGCCATGGGGGCCAGCAGGGCGGCGTTCTCCCGGAGGGTGATCGTGTTGCCGTCCTGGGTCAGCCCGGAGAAGTCCATGCGGCCGAACAGGTCCGGCTGCCGGGGGATCCAGGCCGCCTGGTAGGACATGGCGAGCTTGAGCCAGTGCCGGTCACGGGAGTTGACCCGCGAGGACGTGGTGTACGGGCAGCCCGAGAACATGTCGATGACGCCCTGGGCCTTGGTCAGCGTGTCATCGGTCACCGTGGCTCCGGTGAGGCTGAACACGTCATCGGCCGTGGCCCAGTTGGAGGCAACCGTGGACATGGTCACGGCCTCGGAGGCGAGGATGCCCGCGCCGTTGGGGTCGGTCCCGCTCCAGACCACGGTGTAGACGCCCACACTCAGGCTCACCGAGGAGGCCCAGGAGTACCGGAAGTGGCCGATGCCCATGGCCTGGATGCCGGTCGTGATGGGTCCCAGGATGGTCGTCATGCCGTTCGGGGCCAGGATGGTGAGAGAGATGTCGGAGACGTCGACCGGGATGGTCCCGCCAGCCTCGTAGAAGAGCGCCTCCAGGACGATCGTGTCGCCGGGCACGTTACTCATCCCGCGCCTCCTCTCTGGCCCGCACAGGGCCGCTCAAGACCTTCAGCATGTCAGGCCATCCGGGTCATCTTGAGGTGCGAGTTCGCACGCACGATGGTCGCGTTGGTGTCCGAGGCGTTCTGTGCCCAGCGGAACTGCACGTTTCCCGCCGTGGACGAGGTCACCACCGTGGCCCAGATCTGGAAGCCGACTTGCGTGGTACCTCCCGGGGCTGAATAGACGTCCACGGTGTTGTTCAGGCCAGAGGAGCCCGTCTGGTCCACCCACCTCAGCACGGTGCCGGAGGGGACGGCCCAGTCGAACTTGATATCCCCGGTGGTCCCTCCCGAGAAGATGCACATCAGGAACAGGTCGTAGGTCGCGTTCGCCACCACCGGCAGCAGAAGCTGCGCGTCGTTCTGCAAGGTGGTGGACGAGGTGACCGACTCGTCGGACGTCTTGCGGACGAACATGGTCTTGCCCACGCCGCTAACGGTCAGGTTGCCGCTCACGGTGAGGTTGCTGGAGACCGTGCCGCCCGTCAGGGGCAGGAACTTTCCGTCGGCATACGCCCGGTCCCCGTGGGGGTCGGCAGCCGCGACGTGCGAACTGATGGCGCTCGCCGGGGCGTTGCCCGCTGCCACGTCCCCGGAGCCAGTCCCCACGTTGAGCAGAGCGGCCCCGCCCAGGCCCAGGTTGGTCCGAGCGGTGCTCACGCTGTTCAGGTCCGAGAGGTTGTTGGCCTTCTGTGCCGCCCCGGTGATCCGAGCGTCGTCACCGGCCGCCACGGTGCCGAGAGCAGTTCCGACGCTCTTGGTCGCCGCGTCTCCGAGCCCCAGGTTCGTACGGGCAGTGGAGGCGCTGGCCAGATCCGAGAGATTCGAGGAAACCGCGAGGCCCCCGATGCTGGCCGCCGTCAGGGTCACCACACCCTGACTTCCGTTGACAGAGGTGACACCGGCATGCACATGGTTGCCTCGGGCTGCCGTGTTGGCGTTACCGATGCTTCCGGTCTCCGCAACGGGTTGGATGCCGAACGTGGCGTAGGTCTGCCTGGTCCCGTCGATTTTGCCGTTGGAGTCCAGCCCCGCGACACCGTTCGCCGCGTTGATCTGGCTGTTGTCGACAGCGCCGATCTCCGAGGCCGTCAGAGAGACATCTCCGGTCTCCCCGTTGACGCTCGTGACCGGGAAGGTGATGCCCGAGACCTGGGCATCGGTGTAGGCGCGGTCTCCGTGGGGGTCCAGAGCCTCCGTGTGGGCCGTCACGGCGCTCGCAGCGGCCCCGGCGGGCTCGGCTCCCACGTCGGTCGCAGAGAGGCTCACAGCGCCCGTCTCGCCGTTCACGGAGGAGACCGGGAAGGAGACCCCGGCTATGGCCTCGGAGACCTTGGTGTCCGTGTACGCCCGGTCCCCATGAGGGTCGACCGCCGCCGCGTGGGTGGAGACCGCAGACGCCGCAGTGCCCGCAGGGTCCGCCCCGACATCCGCAGCGTCCAGAACGACCTCGCCGGTCTGCTCGTTGACCGAGGAGACCGCAGAGGAGATTCCGGCCACCAGGGAGTCCGCGTAGGCCCTGTCCCCGTGAGGGTCGGCAGCACTGGTGTGGGCCACCATGGTGGCGTTGGCGGATCCCTCGGGGTCCGCGCCCACATCGGCAGCGCTCAGGGAGACCACGCCCGTCTGACCGTTCACCGAGTCCACGCCGGTCTCGATGGGCGGCAGGACCTCAGCGGGGATCTTGCCGGTCTCGTCCAGCGGTACGTAGGTGTCGATCAGGGAGACGTCTCCGGTCTGCCCGTCGACCGAGGTGACCGTGAAGGCGAACTCGTCGGCGGGGACCACCGGAACGACCGTGACCAGGTTGATGCCCGGCTCCGGTGTGTCCTGGGGAACCGCGATCTCGAAGGTGCGTCCCGAACCCCTGTTGAAGGACTCGGTGACCGTCCAGGTGAAGTTCTCCGGCATCAGGTCCGGGTCGTCCGTGGCCGGGATCATCATCTCGAAGTAGCCGGTCGAGTCCAGGGTGGCGACCAACGGGGCGGCGAAGATGATGACGTCCGCCGCCTCGTCGACCAGGTAGGCCTGGCTGGCCGTGAAGGTCACCGTGCCGGTCATGGGCAGACCGGCCATGTCGATGTACCGGCCGTACACCTGAACCTGGGAGAAGTTCCCGGGGAGCCCGGCGATGTAGTCCGCGAGCATCACGACAGCCGACGCCGTCGCGCCGTCCTCGTTCGGGGACGAGGTGTATCCCACAGCAGCCATTGCCGGGCCTCCCTTGCTACTTGCTGGTGTCCGGCTCGGGCTGCTCGGCCAGAGCATCCCGGGTCGGGCAGTCGCCGGTCATCTCGTTGTGGCTGACCGTCATGGTCGTGGCGGCCTCGGAGTCGATGACGGCCGGGATGACCTCGACGGAGTACGTGAGGATCGTGGAGACGCCGTCCCCGTGGTCCTCGGCACCGTCGAACTGGACCTCGCCCTTGGCGTGCAGTCCGCGCTGGGTGGACTCCTCCAGGGTGCGGAGCTTGTGCCCCACATGGGTCTCGTCCTGCTGGAGCCACTCCTGAGAGTCGCCGACCACCTTGACGACGAACTGCTTCACGAAGCGCATACCGGCGTCCGAGGCGTCGGCGGTGCGCTCGGACACCTCGACCTCGGGGGCTCCCCGCAGGGCCGGGTGCTGCTGAGCCGCGTCGGAGCGCTGCTGGGCGGTGTCACCGCGCTCGGGGGTGACCTCCAGGGGAGGCATGTCCTCGACCTTGTTCTCGGGCTGGTGGCCCACACCGCGCAGGTCGACCTCGGAGACGTCCTTGTGCCCGTCTCCGGACTGCTGGGTCTCCACGGCCTCCACGGGGACCTGGACGGTCTCCTGGGCCTCCTGCGGGGCCTGAGTGGCCTTCGCCTCGGTCTTCTTCCTCGGGGTCATTCTGAGTTCCTCTCGTAGCACTCGTAGCACTAAGGGGCAGGAGAGTCGTCTCTCCTGCCCCTCTGCGAGACGCTTGCGGGCCTGGGCTACCTACCGGTTACGGCAGGACCTCCAGCACCGCAGCGGCACCCGGGTGACCGACGGCGAAGGCGCGACGGGCACGCATCTTCAGGATCGACTCGTCGGTCAGGGCCGCGAGGCCGGAGCGACCGTCGATGAAGACCGACTCCGGACCGGAGCGCACGCCCAGCAGCATGAGCTGGGTGTTGACCACGAAGAGCAGCGGGTTGCCGGTCGGGGCCGAGGTGTTGACCGCCGAGGTCTTCGCGCCGAGGCTCCACTTGACCGGGTAGCCGAAGAGGCTGTCCGGGGTGCCCGCGAGGCCCTGGATGAAGATCGGGCGGTTCTGGGAGTCCAGGATGCCCCGGAAGGACGACTTGAACGAGGGGTGGGCGATGACGGCGAGGTTGGCCTCGTCGAAGTAGTCGCCGGTCTCGATCGCGCCCACGACCTGGGAGAGCTGCGCGTAGGTCGCAGCGGCACCGGTACCGGCGGTCGCCACGTAGTTGTCGTCGGCCGTGTAGCCGGTCGCGGCGTCGGTGGTGCGCAGGGCCTTGTAGACCGAGGTGAACGGGACCGTGGTGCCGTTCTGCGCAGCGGTGACACCCAGGCAGGCGTTGTCGAGCGCCTTGGCGTAGGAGGTGGCCCAGTCCTTCTGCTTGGTGGCCACGACGTCCGCGAGCGAGTCGTCGATGTCCTCTTCGGCGAGGCGGTCGGCGGAGCCGAACTTGTACGCGGAGAGGATGACCGAGTCGTTGGCCGACTGGTCCTCGCTGTAGGCGGAGCCCTTGGGGACGACCGCGACACCCATACCGGCCGAACGCGGCACGGACTTGGTGGCGGTGCCCATCGGGACCTTGCGGAAGAGGGCCTCGGCGGCGCTCATCTGGTTGACGCGCTGGACGACCTGGGAGTCGTACTCCTCGGGGATCCACGCTTCCATGGTGTTACGTGCCACGGGTTGCCTCCTCGTTGGCGAGATGCGGACTTGCGACTACTCCTCGCTGGTCCTCGCGGGCCTGGAGGTCAACTTCTCCCTCACGGGACCCGGGTCTCGCCGCCTCACGGGGCTTGACAACCAGCTCTATTGTGCGTAGCGGGCCGGGTGTTGTCCACCCAACCCGCCACTCGTATGACTGTATGTATGTGAGGCGTCAGCCCCCGAGGGCCTGCTGGGCGATGCGCTCGGCCGACGTCAGCTTCCGGTCCCCGCTGGTGGAGCGCTTCTCCGCCCCGTTGACCCGACCGGCCCGCGTCCGCTTCTGGAAGAGGTCCGGGTAGTCGGCCTTGAGGGCCTTGATCTGGTCCTCCAGCCCGTCCACGTCGCCCTCGTCGTCGATGTCCAGCTCGTCCATGTCGAGCAGCTTGATGAGGCGGTCCGGCTTCCCGATGAGCCCGGCCTCGGCCAGAGCGGCCTTGGCAGCGGTCCGGACGATGAGCGGCTTGTAGCGGGACTCCACCTCGGTCTTGGCCGCCTCGACGGCCTTCTCGACGTCGGTCTCCGCCTTGGCCCCGGTCTGCTTCGCGGCCAGCCGGTGCTTCTTCGCCTCGGCGTTGGCCTTCTTCAGCTTGGCCTGGTGGGCTTCCCACTCCTCGCGACTGGGCGGGGTCCACGAGTCGTCCTCGTCGCCCTCACCCTCCTCGTCGTCCTCCGACTCATCGTCCTCGTCCTCGTGGCCCTCGTCGTCGGCCCCGCTGTCGTTCAGCGGACCGGCACCACCGGCGATGGGGAAGATGGGGCGGCCGTCCGCCCGGTAGCCCAGAACCGCCCACGGGGGCTGGGAGATGGGGGCGTTGCCGTCCTCGTGCTGCTGCATGTACTGCCTCCTCGCGGAGCCGACGTCCCTCACGGGACCTATGTATGTACGTATGGATAGTACGGGATCTTCAGGCGCTGACGGGAGCCCCCTGCGGGTCTTCCACGTCCTCGTCCAACTCCGGGACCTCCGGGTCGGTCACGGACTCCTCCTCGGGCTCCTCCGGCTCGGGGACCAGCTCCTGGCCGAAGAGGCCCTGGAGCATCTCCGTGATGACCTTCTGGGCCTGCTCCGAGGTGACGATCCCGGCGGTGACCGCCTCGCCCAGGGTCTTGGCCGCGTTGGCCGCCTGGGTCAGCAGGGACATCCGGCCCACCACGTCGTCCTCGTCGGGCAGCCACTCAGCCACCTGGTCGGCGGTGTAGCCCGCCTCCTGGAGCGCGTGCTTGAGGGGCACGCCCGCGTCCACCTTGGCCTTGATGGTCTGCCAGCCCGCGAGGTCGTCGATGCGGGTCGGGGACGCCCACTGCACCTGGACCTGCGCACCCTCGAAGCCCGCGATCAGGAGGGCGAACTCCATCGACTCCCGCCAGGCGGCTCCGAAGGAGAGCTGGCGGTTGCGGACCTTCTTGGTGAAGGAGAGGTCCATCTCCTGCCGGGACTGCCCGGAGATCGGGTTGCCGGTGGAGTCGAAGAAGTGGAAGGGCGTGGTGGTCACCTGGGCCATCGCCTTGACGTACCGGTCCATCGGGTCGGTGAAGACCTTCGGGTCGGCCACGGCGAACTGTCCGGCGCTCTTGACGTTCTTCAGCCACCACACGTCCGCCGGGTCCGAGCCCAGGGAGGACTGCTCGCTGTCCCGGCCGCTCGTGGTCCTGGGGCGGTCCATCGGGTCGTCCCCGAAGTCACCGGTGCCGTCCACCGGGAAGTCGAACGGCACTCCGTCGGAGATCTCGTCCGAGTCGGTGTCCCCGTCGGCCAGCAGGTAGCGCTGCGGGAAGCCCTGGTAGTCGATGGTCGAGCAGTGGGTGATGACGAGCTTGTTGATGACGTCCTGGGGCCCGTACGCCTGCTTGTGCTCGGGCGTGCCGTAGGGGCGGTCGGTCCGGAAGTGGAAGACCGGCAGCTTCCCGTAGGGGTTCGGCAGGGGCCAGGCCGGGTCGTCCTCGTCCAGGTACTCGATCCAGTCGGCCTCCTTGTCGCCCTTCAGCTTGGGCTCGCGGGTGACCCACTTCTCGATCCGGTCCCGGTAGTAGAGGTTCGCCCGGAAGACGTCGTCCTCATGCCAGTGCTTGATGGCGAAGAGCTTGCGCCGGGGGTTCTCCGGGTCGTAGATGATCCGGGTGGTCTTGGGCGAGTTGTAGAAGATGTCGACGTCGATGTCCCCGTCGCCGTCATCGTCCGGGCTCGGCCAGATGATGAGGTAGGCGTCACCGAACTCCTCAGCCCTGCGGTGGACGTTCGGGGCCTCCAGGTCGAGCTGGTTGTCCGCCCAGAGTTCCTGGAGTGCCAGGTTCGCCTGCTTGTCCGTGGACGTGATGGCATTCAGCTCCAGCCGGTCCACCACGGCGTCCACCGGGATCCTGGCGAAGTTGAACTTGAAGCTCGTCCCGGTCTTGGCCAGGGCCCGGCGCAGACGGACAGACGCGAAGACCTCCGGAGCACTGCCCTCGTAGTAGCGCTCGGCGGTCTCGTACTCGGGTCGGGCCTTGTCCAGCTCCCTCAGACCCAGCATCAGGTCGCTCATGTGACCTCCTTGAATCTCCGTGATCGTCCCATGTCACCCTGCCCAGTTGACAGTGGTGGCAGATGCCTTCGGCTTCTTCTCCGGGCTCAGGAAGTAGTTCACTCCCGTCACCACGGCGTCCACGACGTCGTCATGGGCGACCCGGGGGAAGGAGACCATCTGGGCCTCCAGGGCCGGGAGGGGCCTCGCGTGGAGCACTCGACCCCGTTGGTAGTGGTTCAGCGCCTGCCCGGCCCGGACTTCCTTCTTGGCCCGCTGGGCCACTGAGGATCTCACGCCAGATCTCCGGGCCGCCCTGGTTGGTCTCCACGAGGACCATGCCGATGTCCTGGTGGGCCTCCAGGAGCCCCAGGATGCGCTGTGTGAGGGCCGCGCCGGTCAGCTTGACCTCCAGGGCCTCCTGGACCACACAGCGCCTCTGTGCGTGGTTGTAGCCCACGACGGCCAGGCCGGTGAAGTCGCTCGTGGTCTTGGTCGTCATCGTGGGGTCCACCGAGAGGATCGTGTGCGTGCACGGCATCTCGCCGTACCGGATGTCGTCGGTGGTCCAGTAGCCCCCGTCGTTGCCCAGCGGGTCGCACAGGAAGTTCTTGGCGTACGACCTCGTGTGCCGGATGGACAGCAGGTACTCCAGGGACCACTTGGCGGGCCAGATGCTCCGCTCGGTCCCGTCGTCCCTCGTGAGGATCGGCTGGTAGTGGTGGACCCGGATGTTCTCCTCGGTGATCCAGGGGGCCGTCTCGCGTCCTGCGGCGTGCTTCACGAGCTGGTGGACGATCGAGCCGGGCATCGTGACCGTGCCGACCATCACCACCCGGGCGTAGACGTTCAGGGGCAGGATGACGTCCTGGAAGGTCTTCAGGCGGCCCTCGGCCCGGTAGGCGCTGTAGGAGTCCTCGCCGGGCTCGATGTCGTCCAGGATCAGGCAGTCGGGCCGCTGCTCCTTCACCTTCATGCCGAGGGCTCC
>Ga0247820_10002458_pt1 | contig 10399 bp, 10 predicted proteins | sample 13C_Glucose_Day1_2_FD_192480 | JGI IMG/M metagenome (GOLD analysis project Ga0247820, IMG submission 192480) | Soil microbial communities from agricultural site in Penn Yan, New York, United States - 13C_Glucose_Day14 | ecosystem: Environmental > Terrestrial > Soil > Agricultural land | place...
CAGCCTGACGCTCGCCTGCTGGCCGATGGTGGAGGCGCAGACGCGGGCGCCGTTCCTGATGCAGGCCTGTGCCTCGCTCCCGAGCGCCGCGGAGGGCACGATCCCGCTCGGACCGGTACCGAGCGTGAAGGATGCCAATCTCGCCCTTCTCGTCGATGGGCGGATGCTGGAGCTGGCAGCAGACCATCTCCAGACCCATCCGCATGAGCATCTCTCCCTGCCGGTTTCGCAGAAGACCCTGCAGGATCCTGACTGGCTGCCGATGCTGGCGGCGCATCTCGGCGCCCGTCCCGGCATCGAATCGCGGCTCATGATCGAAGTTCCCGAGGCGGCGCTTGCCGAATGCCGGCGCAATCTCGGCCGGCTTCATGCCATGAAGGCCCTCGGCATCGGGCTGGCGCTCACCGGATTCGGGGCGGGCTATGTCTCGCCGGCCCAGCTGCGCATGCTCCCGATCGACCTTCTGACCATCGACGGCGCCTTCATTCAGCCGCTCAAGCGTTCCACCGACGACCGCCTCTTCGTCCGCACCCTCATCGACCGGGCCCAGCATCTCGGCATCGCCATCGCGGCGGAATGGGTCGATGACGAGGCGACGGCCCGGCTGCTCGCCTCCTGGGGCGTGGACTATCTCCAGGGAGCGCTGTTCGGCGAGCCGGAGGCGGTTCTGCAGCCGTCGGCGCTCCAGCAGATGCTGAAGCGCGCCCGCGGCTGACGGTATCGGCCTACTTGCTCGCCAGCTTGTCGAGCTTGGCCTGCATGTCGGCCATCTGCCGCTTCAGGGTGTCGAGATCGTTGACGTCCTCGCCCTTGTCCCCCTTCGCGAGCTTTCCCTCGCCGTTGGCCGATGCGGCCTGCGGGAAGGGGGAGAACATGCGCATGGCTTCGGTGAAGAAGCCCATGTTCTTGCGCACCTGCTCTTCCATGGCCTGGAAGGCGCCGGGACCGAAGGCCTGGGCCATCTGCTCCCGAAGCTTCTGCTGCTCCTGGGACAGGTTGTTCATGGAGAATTCGAGATAGCTCGGCACCAGGGCCTGCATGCTGTCGCCATAGAATCGGATGAGCTGGCGAAGCACCGTGACGGGCAGAAGGTTCGGCCCCTCCTTGTTCTCCTGCTCGAAGATGATCTGGGCGAGCACCGAGCGGGTGATCTCCTCGCCCGACTTCGCGTCGTAGACCACGAAGTCCTCGCCCTTGCGCACCATGCCCGCCAGATCTTCCAGCGTCACGTAGGTCGATGTGCCCGTGTGATAGAGGCGGCGGTTGGCATATTTCTTGATGACCGTCGGTTGTTTGTCCGTCGCCATGTTGCGCCGATACGCTCCTGGGAAATCCACCGGGCCCGGCATTCCCCATCCCGATCGTCGGAATGCCAGGCTTTAATGATTATAAGCCTTATGCCGGTCGATCAAAGCGCCAAAAGTCTAAGGTGCCCCGAACCCGGCCGCGCGATGCGATCCTTGACATCCCACCCTCTGGGGATTTGATCGGGCGAGCCCTACATTCATTTCGCAACCAGAGAATCAGGACAGGAGAGAGGCATGGCCCGAGATAGCATCGTCATCGTCGGAGCGACGCGCACGGCCGTCGGCTCATTCAACGGGGCCTTCGCCAACACCCCGGCCCACGAGCTCGGCGCCATCGCCGTCAAGGCGGCCCTCGAGCGGGCGAAGGTCGACGGCGCGGAAGTGGACGAGGTCATCCTCGGCCAGATCCTGACCGCAGGCCAGGGCCAGAACCCGGCCCGCCAGGCCGCCATAGCCGCGGGCGTGCCGCAGGAAAAGACCGCCTGGGCGCTCAATCAGCTCTGCGGCTCGGGCCTGCGTACGGTGGCCATCGGCCTGCAGCAGATCGCCAACGGCGATGCGAACATCATCGTCGCCGGCGGCCAGGAATCCATGTCGCTCGCCCCCCACGCCGCCCATATGCGCTCCGGCACCAAGATGGGCGACTTCAAGCTCGTCGACACCATGCTGAAGGACGGCCTGATGGACGCCTTCAACGGCTATCACATGGGCACCACCGCCGAGAACGTGGCCCAGCGCTGGCAGCTCACTCGCGAGGAGCAGGACCAGTTCGCGACCGCCTCCCAGAACAAGGCCGAGGCGGCCCAGAAGGAAGGCCGCTTCAAGGACGAGATCACGCCCGTCACGATTTCCAGCCGCAAGGGCGACATCGTGGTGGACCAGGACGAGTATATCCGCGCCGGCACCACCGTCGAATCCCTGGCGAAACTCAGGCCCGCTTTCTCGAAGGACGGCACGGTCACGGCCGGCAATGCGTCCGGCATCAATGACGGCGCGGCAGCCCTCGTGCTGATGACCGAGGCCGAGGCCCAGAAGCGCGGCCTGACCCCGCTCGCCCGCATCGCCTCCTGGGCGACGGCCGGCGTCGATCCGGCGATCATGGGCACGGGCCCGATCCCGTCCTCCCGCAAGGCGCTGGAGAAGGCCGGCTGGAAGGTCTCCGACCTCGATCTCGTCGAAGCCAACGAGGCCTTCGCGGCCCAGGCGCTCGCGGTCAACAAGGACATGGGCTGGGATCCGTCGATCGTGAACGTGAACGGCGGCGCCATCGCCATCGGCCACCCGATCGGCGCCTCGGGCGCCCGCGTGCTCGTGACCCTGCTGCACGAGATGGGCCGGCGCAATGCCAAAAAGGGCCTCGCCACCCTGTGCATCGGCGGCGGCATGGGCGTCGCCATGTGCCTGGAGCGCTGAAAACTTCCGCGGGCTCCCGAAATTCGGGAGCTTCGCCCTTCCCCGATCCGTCAGATATCCTAAGCTATGTCGTGAGGCGGTTTGAACCGAGCCGCCTCACGACGAAGGGATCCTCGAGAGATCCACATGGGAACGGTCCTGGGAAGGAAACAGCATGGCGCGCGTTGCATTGGTCACCGGCGGCACCCGCGGCATCGGTGCCGCGATTTCGACGGCCTTGAAACAAGCGGGCTACAAAGTTGCTGCCAATTACGGCGGCAATGACGAAGCCGCCAAACAGTTCAAAGCTGAGACCGGCATCCCGGTCTTCAAGTTCGACGTCTCCGATTCTGCTGCCTGCGAGACGGGCATCCGCGCGGTCGAGGCCGAGCTCGGCCCCGTCGACATTCTCGTCAACAATGCGGGCATCACCCGTGACGGCATGTTCCACAAGATGAATTTCGATCAGTGGTCCGCCGTCATCCGCACCAACCTCGATTCGATGTTCACCTGCACGCGCCCGGTGATCGAGGGCATGCGCGAGCGCGGCTTCGGGCGCATCATCATCATTTCCTCCATCAACGGCCAGAAGGGCCAGATGGGACAGGCCAACTACTCCGCCGCCAAGGCCGGCGTGGTCGGCTTCGCCAAGGCGCTGGCGCAGGAAAACGCCAACAAGGGCGTCACCGTCAACGTGATCGCGCCGGGCTATATCGCCACCGAGATGGTGAAGGCGGTTCCCGAAGAGGTGCTCAAGGCCAAGATCCTGCCGCTCATTCCCGTAGGCCGCCTCGGCGAGGCGGAGGAGATCGCCCGCAGCGTGCTCTTCCTGGCGGCCGACGAGGCCGGCTTCGTCACCGGATCGACCCTATCCGTCAATGGCGGCCAGTACATGGCCTGAGCCGCAGCGACGATCGGGTTGGGAGCAAGCCTGAACGCATCTCGTGATTAGCTTACTCGGATCATCCGGAGACTATGGGGCTGCGTCGAACCCGAAGCTCCGCAAAGTCATCCTCTGCGTACTCAATCCCACGCAGAGGATTAGATCTGTCGTTCACCTGCTCAAGACGCCTCAGTTGCCCGCGTTTGATCTTGCCGGAGATGGTTCGCGGCAGTTCGGGGACGATCTCGATCTGCCGAATCCGCTTGAACGGGGCCAGCCGCGTATGCGCATATTGGAAGATCGACAACACCATCTCAGGGGAGGGCTCGATTCCGGGCAACAGTGAGATGTAGGCCTTGGGTACGGACAGCCGGATCACATCGGGTGCCGGAACCACAGCAGCCTCTGCAACAGCCTCATGCTCGATCAGCACACTCTCGAGTTCAAACGGGCTGATACGGTAGTCGGATGATTTGAAGACGTCATCTGAACGCCCGACGAAGGTGAGATATCCATCCTCATCAGCATTGGCGATGTCGCCGGTGCGATAGAGAGTTCCCTCAGCCCCACTCACGGTGCCGTCGGCATTCTGGTAGCCCGGCATGAGCCCGGCGGGCCGGACATCCCCTAAGGCAAGGCAGACCTCTCCCTCTTGCGTCAGGTTTCCGTCCAGGTCGAGCAACCGCACGGAATAGCCCGGGAGAGGGCGGCCCATCGTTCCCACCTTGATCGCTTGGCCTGGCGAGTTGCCGATCTGGGCCGTGGTCTCTGTCTGGCCATAGCCGTCACGGATCGTCAGGCCCCAGGCCTCTCGAACCTGCTCGATGACCTCCGGGTTCAGCGGTTCCCCAGATCCGCAGAGTTCCCGGAGCACCCCTTTGTAACCGGCCAGATCCTCCTGGATCAGCCGTCGCCAAACCGTTGGCGGAGCGCAGAATGTCGTCACACCGCAGCGGTTCATGACATCCAGAAGGCTCCTGGCTTCGAAGCGCGGTTGGTTGACAGCGAACACGGTCGCAGCGGCATTCCAGGGTACGAATACAGAACTCCAGGCGTGCTTGGCCCAACCCGGCGAGGAGACATTGAGGTGGATGTCTCCTGGCTGCAGGCCCAGCCAATACATGGTGGAGAGTGCCCCGACGGGATAGCTGCGCTGGGTGTGCCGTACGAGCTTGGGCTTTGCCGTGGTGCCGGAGGTGAAATAAAGCAGCAATGGATCGTCCGGCTGCGTTGGTCCATCCGGGACAAAGACCTCGGTTCGATGTGAGGCTTCCTGATAGTCGTGCCATCCCGGCGGAGCATCCGTGCCCACATGAACGCAGGTGACATTGCTGTCGTACAGGCCTTCAAGCTTTGTAACCTGATCGGAACTCGCGACCACGGCCTTAACGCTACCACGCTCCAGACGGTCACAGAGTTCCTCCCGTGTCAGGAGCGTGGTCGCCGGGATGATCACAATCCCGAGCTTCATGGCGGCGAGCATCGTCTCCCACAAGGGCACGACGTTCCCGAGCAGCAGTAGGAGGTGATCGCCGCGGCGAAGACCTAAAGCCCGGAGGTAGTTTGCTACCTGATTTGACCGGCATGACAGCTCCTTGAAGCTGAGCTTCGCCTCAAACCCGGTTGCGGTCTCGACGATCCAGAGCGCTGGCCGGTCGCGACTTTCGGGGTTGGAGGCGAGTTCACCATCAAACCAGTCAAGCGCCCAGTTGAACGGCACTGGGTCGGGCCATCGGAAGCCTGCAACGGCTGCGGCATAGTCGGTGCGGTGCTCAAGCAGAAAATGTCGCCCCTCTTGAAACGTGGTCATCAGCTCATCTTGGTATAGCGACAACTCGCATAGAGGCGCTCGATGGTAGGCACAATAGCACCTGAAGGGCCACCGCAAGACGCATCTTCGTCGGGGGGCTTAGGCCAGTCTGAGGCGCCGTGCATTGGCTTGCACACGCCTTCGATAATCCTCCACGATCGTATGGGCCGACCCTCCCGCCGCGACGGTCGTGGCTGCATCCACGAAGGCGAGCATCTTCTCGGTCATCATCAGCTGCGCTTCGGCCGGGGTGCCCTGACCCATTGCGATCTGCGCCAGGCGCAGGCCAATGACGCTCTGCGCCTCCAAGCCGAGAAGAGTTGTGTCGATGGTGAGCTTCATCCAAGGCCCCAGCATCATTTCTTCTCCAGTCGCACGGAACAAGCAGCCACCGTTTCACGGATTCGGGACACTGAGCCTGTGCTGAGGCTGATCGCGGGGTGACACCGGATGACGTCAGTGGGTTTAAAGAGCACCAAACGCACGAGAACGCCCGCCCTGCGGCGGGCGTTCTGCGTCGTTCGATGAGGCCTGATTTCACTTGGTGCGCGCGGCCGACTTGGTCGAAGCGACAGTTGCCTCTGCAGCAGAGCGGATAAAGCCGAAGGGCGCGACGCTGTCCTGGGCCAGCTTGGTGTAGAGCTCACGGGTCTTGGTCGCGTGCGCGACCAAGCCTTCGTAGGCGCTCTTGAGATAATCGCTCTGGATCTGGATGGCCTGGTCAAGCGATTTGACGCCAGCCAGCTTCTCGAACGTCGCCGCATTCTGGTCGAAGGACTTCTTGGCGTAGTCGGCCGTCTCGACAACGATCGCCTTGGTGCCGGTGGAGGCGACATCGAGTGCCTTCACGGTCGCATCAAAACTGTCTTTGCCGAACTTCTGAACGGCCTCGAACTGCTGGGTCATCAGGATTCTCCGAAAGGGGAGGGCGCTCGCCGCTCCTCGAATAAGGTGCCGTGTCATAGTCCGGCCCTGGCTTTATTGTGCAACGCACAATGAAAGTCAAGAGATTTTGTGCGCTGCACAATATTCGGGCGCGGCTGTAGACTGCTTTGCCTCGGCCACAATGCCGCAACCCTTCCGCGGGATCAAAGCGCATGTTGCCGAGTTATGCTGCGGCGCAGTATGAACCCTTGTGCGCTACGGCTAAGGCTGTTCTCTGCAGCCTGATCGCTGGCGCTTGGCACTGGTTCCGTGCGTTTGTTGATCCCGTTCAGTGTCCAATCCGACGTTCTTTCACCCGAGGGAGAGGTCCTGGTCGTGCTAGCAGCCCAACAAGGCTCTGCGCCGCTGATCGTCCGGATCACTCTCTCCAGCATTGCGAGAAATGATGCCCCCCAACCGAACCATTGGCCAAACCCCGCCTGATCAGGCCAACGAGCTCTTGGCCGAGCTCCTCGACACCCCTCATGAAGCGGTTGAGGCCCGCGAACAGCTGCTCGCAAGCCTGGCTCAGGAGCTGGACTTGCTGGCCAGTCTGCAGGAGGAGCATCTCTTTCCCGTGCTGGAGCAGAATCTGGAGACGGCGGACTTGGTCCGCGGGGCGCGGGATGACCACCAGCAGACCAGGGCTCTCCTGAACGAGCTCGCGACCATCCCAAAGGACAGCGATGCGTTCCTGGCCAAGGTGGCAGCGCTGAGACAGGTGTTTCAGCAGCATATCCGTAACGACAAGAACGAGCTGCTGCCGGTGGTGCTCGAGGTCTTGAGTGAGGAGGAGGTTGAGGCCGTCGTCGAGAAGGTCGAGGAAGAGGTCGCAGAGACCCGGCAGGCCGGTGAACGCCGGCGAACCCGCCGGGGACGCGCGCAAGCCGAAGCTGTGTCGGAGACAGGCGGCACCTTGTTGGCTGCCGTCGAGGCAGGAGCGGAGAGCGTCAAGGTCGTCGGGCAGACCGTGCACGAGGTTGTCGAGGACAGTGCCCAGGCTGCCTCCGAGCTTGGCGCCCGCTCATTGGAGAGCTTGGGCCGTCAGGGCCGTGAGGCCCAGGCCCTGTTCAATCAGACTCCGGATTACCTTCAGGCAATGGCCCGATCCAACCGGATCCTGGCCGGCGGGGCCGGGACCATCACGCTGGAATGGTTCGGGCTCCGGCAGGAGCGCCTGCTGAAGAACCTCGAGGGGATCACCGATCTTCTGAGCTGCCGGACGATCCCAGATTTTATGAGCCTGCAGAGTGCTCTGGTTCGCGGGAATCTTGAGCGCATGCGCGAGAACAGTCAGCGCCTGGCGCAGCTCACGACCCAAGTGGCGCAGGAGGCCACACGGACCCTCACGGAACAACCCGAGCACGATCGGCGCGCGCACTAAGGGTCTCACTTGACGACGCTCCCGGCTGGTCAGCCGGGAGTTCCACATCACGAATCGGGAAACATCGCAGGACTGTCTTCTGCATCCAATGCTCGATCGATTGCCTGTGTTTCCTGGCGTGAGACGCTCTTGTCTCGAAAACTTCCCATCTGGTGCGCATGCGACTGAAACTTCGGATTGCCCACCTTCTGAAAGCCCAGCGCCGCTGGGAGAAGACCCTTCGCACCGTCACGACGACCACGCGCAAGCTCATCGTCAAGCCGCGAAAGGCCAGACCCAAGAAGAGCAAGCTCACTGAGGTCAGCGACTTTGGGTCCAATCCCGGCAATCTCCGGATGCTGACCTATGTTCCGCCGCAATTGCCGAACAGCGCGCCACTGGTCGTGGTGCTGCACGGCTGTTTGCAGACGGCGCGCGACTACGACGAGGGCAGCGGCTGGTCGCTGCTGGCGAGACGGCACGGCTTTGCGCTTGTGTACGCCGAGCAGTCCCGCGCCAACAACCCAAACGGCTGTTTCAACTGGTTCCAGCCCCACGATGCGCGCCGGGGCTCGGGCGAGGCGTTGTCGATCCGCCAGATGGTGACGCGCATGCGTCGGACGCACAGCATCGATCCGGCCCGGATCTTCGTCACCGGGCTTTCGGCGGGCGGCGCCATGGCATCTGTGATGCTGGCCACCTATCCGGAGGTCTTTGCCGGTGGCGGGATCATCGCCGGACTTCCCTTTGGGGCTGCGTCTAGTCCCCGGCAGGTCATGTCCGCTATGAAGAGGCCGCAGGCGCGCACCGCCCAGCAGTGGGGCGACCTCGTCCGCTCCGCTTCATCCTATATGGGCCCGCGCCCGACGGTATCGATCTGGCATGGTACAGCAGACCGGACCGTTGCGGCCGCCAATGCAGCCGCTTTGCTCAGCCAGTGGACCAATGTGCACGGTATCAGCGAGGAGGTGTTTGCTCAAACATCTCTTGCAGGTCACCGCCGGCGAGCTTGGTCGAATAGAAAGGGTGACCAAGTCATTGAGCTCTATCTGATCGATGGCATGGGCCACGGCACGCCAGTGCGCCGGACGAAGACTCGGGCGGGAGGAGCCGGGCCGTTCATGCTTGATGTGGGTATCTCATCAGCACTGCAGCTGGCGAAATCGTGGGGTCTTGTTCGGAGAAGGGCAGCCTCACGCCGGACCTGAGCGGCAGTGCAAGCTCCACTGCATCCACCATAATACGAGCCACCGATCGTCTGGAACGCGCAGGGCCTCTTAGAACATTCCGATACTCATCCCCGCTGCGAGTGCGGCCCCAAGCTCTTCGCAGCGCTTCAGGTCGCCCTGACCAATGACCTTCGGGGCCAGGATCGCTTCTGGCGTCTGAGCATGGGTGCAGACGATCAGCGGATCGGCAATAGCCTTGAGCCGCCATCCCGTCGCAATGCGCTCAACCTGGCGGGCCGCATTGTGACCGTCGCTGCCGGCGCAGATCAGCATCGCGTAGGGACGCGCGCTGATCCGATCGAGCGCCGGATAGTAGGTGCGATCGAAGAAGTCCTTCATCAGACCGGCCATGGCCGCCAAGTTCTCGGAGGTGCCAAAGATATAGCCGTCCGCCTTGAGCAGATCGGCAGCCTGAGCTTCCGGTGCGGGAAGCAGTCGGGTGCGCACGGTTGGTTCCGACGCTGCTCCATGAGCCGCGGCCTCGACCATCTGACGAGTGCCTCCGGTCATCGAGTGATACACGATCAGAAGCGTTTTCGTGGTGCCAGGGTGCAACGTGTCGCTCATGAGCTGAGATCCTGGACCTGACGACGGGCAGCCGCGCACCGGCCTCGCTGTTAATATGCCTTGATACCAGTCCTCGCCCTAATGAGTTTCGACTATTTCACGCGAGTATGGTCATCGGTGAGACAGATGCCGACCCGCCAGCATCGCTCGACTGAGCGAGGAGATCACCGGACGGAAACTTAAAAAGGGATGCAATGGGTTTCACAGGGGTGGAAAGGATCTCTATCTCGGGCAGCATGGTGCCAGTTGGCCCGATGTCCCGCTGAGCAAGAGCGCCGGACCAGCTATTAACGATTTGCTGACCATAACCCTACTTGCCGGGGTCATGACCTGAACGCCTGCCACAATCGGCCGTTAACCACCCGGATATGTTCAGTGAGGTTGCGTACATGACACCAATCCTGTCTCCGTGGACCCGCGCCGAGCCGGCGAAGAAACCAACCGCGAAATCCCAGCGCCAGCGTGTTCTCGTCGTCGAGGACGAGTTGATCATCGGCGAGATTGCCGCCGAAGCCCTGGCGGATTTGGGCTACGAGGTCTTCACGGCGGCCAGTGCCGAGGAGGCCGAGATCATTTTGAGGGATGTGTCAGTGGATGTCTTGTTCACCGACATCAATCTGGGCGGCCGAGACGGCTTTGAGTTGGCGCAGGCCGCACTGTCGCTCCAACCACTCTTGTCGGTAGTCTTTACCTCGGGCCGCTCGCGGATCTGCCACGGCATGTGCGCGTCAGTGGGATTGCCCTTCCTCGCCAAGCCTTATCGTCTCACAGAACTGGTAGAAGCGGTCGAGCGCGCGTTGAAAGCAACCACGACACAATGACAAGGCCTATACGGGATCGTCTCCTTCGACGATCGCGGCCAGCGTCGCGCACGCCAGCGCAGGGGGCGGTCTCCGACCAGCCGACAGGCGGCATCCGCTTCGC
>Ga0247820_10002459_pt1 | contig 10395 bp, 10 predicted proteins | sample 13C_Glucose_Day1_2_FD_192480 | JGI IMG/M metagenome (GOLD analysis project Ga0247820, IMG submission 192480) | Soil microbial communities from agricultural site in Penn Yan, New York, United States - 13C_Glucose_Day14 | ecosystem: Environmental > Terrestrial > Soil > Agricultural land | place...
CTCCGGCGCTCCTCGTCGCGATGACCACCGTGCCGCGACGCGGCCCAATGCCCCCTGGCGCCCCGGGTGACCAGTCAGGACGACGTGGTTCGAAGGATCCTGAAAGGTCGGTGCGCTCCACTTAATCCAGTTGGCCAGCAGACGTCAGGATCAGGGCCTCCTGGTCCGCCGCGCGGGAGCGTTCAGCCCGACGGTGGACAGGAACCGGCGACAGGCACGCCGATGACATGTGTACTGACCCTGAAGGAGGCCGCGGCCATGGCCGAGGAGATCGAGCAGAGCACTGGAGTGTCCCGACGCACCCTCTTTCGGCTGGGAGCAGCCGGCGGCGTAGGAGCCGCGCTGGCGGGGGCGAGTGTCGGAGCCCCCTACCTCTCACAGAACGGGCTGCTGACCCTCGACGGGGCATTCGGCGCCACCTCCACGGAGCTGGCCGACACGTTGTTCTACATCGAGGCCTTTCCCACCAGCCCGCTGATCCTGTCGCCCTTCCGCGACGAACTGACGGTCCCGAAGGCGCTCCGCCCGGAGCCGTACGACGGTTACACGAGGTGGGACCGGCCGCCGGGGCCGGATGAGGGACAACAGAACTCGCTGGGCAACCAACGGCACCAGCTGTGGCCCGGACGCACGCCGCAGATCCCGACCCTGCACTCCTATCCGGACCCGATCGTCTACAAGATCGACTGCGTGATCGCGCAGCACCCGTTCACGACCTCACGGGTGCTGCCCATCGACAAGAGGGGGCGGGCGGCCGTCTCGTTCGACGCCTCGGGCAAGAGGTACGCCGCGGGCACCCAGCGCGACCTGCCGCCCAGCACGATCTACGGCTTCAACGGCACCTTCCCCGGGCCGATGATCAACGCCGAGTACGGCAGGCCGGCGCTGGTCCGGTTCGCGAACCACCTGGACGAGAACCCACTCGGCCTGGACCTTCAGGACTTCGGCTCCCCGGACCGGTCGTTCCTGACCCACCTGCACAACGGGCACACGGCGCCCGAGAGCGACGGCAACCCCCACTGGTCGAAGCGCTACGGCCCGCAGCACTCCGGCTGGCGGATGGGGCAGTGGGTCGACCAGCTCTACCTGAACTGGCCTGCCGGGGGCGATGACACCGAGAAGCAGAGCTTCTTCTGGTTCCACGACCACCGGATGGACCACACCGGGTCCAACGTCTACAAGGGCATGGTGGGCCTCTACCCGATCTACGACCCGAAGCCCATGGGCAGCCTGGGCGGCACCGACATGGGCGACGAGCGCCAGGGGCTTCGGCTGCCGGGCGTGCGCGAGGACCACTCGGACGGCTCGTTCGACGTCGCCTACGACATCCCGCTCGCCTTCTTCGACTGCCGGCTCGACGACGGCGTGACGATCCACAAGGACATCCACGACACCGCAGGGGACTTCCCCGAGGTGAAGAACCCGGCCACCCACCCCGAGTGGTGGGGCAAGACGTTCTACAAGCACTTCCCCAGTCACGGCTTCGTCGGCGACATCTTCACCGTCAACGGCACCGCGTACCCGGTGCTGGAGGTCAAGCGACGCAAGTACCGGTTCCGGTTCCTCGACGCCTCGGTGGCCCGCATCTACGAGTTCAAGCTGATGAGCTCGACGAAGGGCCCGAAGACGGCCGTCTCGCTCGGCTACTCCGGGGACGAGCTCGAGGGGCAGTACCGCATCCCGGACGGCGAGCAGTGCATGCGCTTCGACCAGATCGCCTCGGACGGCGGCCTACTGCCCGAACCGATCAGGCGTGACTCCTTCGAGCTCTGGCCGGCCAAGCGCCGCGAGGTCATCATCGACTTCACGAGGTACCAGGACGGCACGCCGACGACCAAGGGCGACGTCGTCTACCTCACGAACGTCATGAAGATGCCGAACGGGCGCAAGTGGAGCAACTCCTCGCGCTTCTCCCCCGACCCCGCCTACAAGGTGCCGGTCCTGAAGTTCGTCATCGGCGACTACGCCCCGGATGACAGCGAGATCCCCGTGAAGATGCGCCCGCTCCCTCCGCTGCCGTCCAACTGGCAGAGCCTGATGGCCAACCGGCTCATCTTCAACGTGAAGCGGGGCGCAGCCGACGGCGAGACCGAGTGGCTGATCAACGACCAGCCCTTCGACCCCGAGCGAGTTGCCACCAGCATGAAGAACCCGGCCGGCAGGACACCGCTCGCGCAGCAGAAGATGGGCAGCTTCAACCTCTGGGAGATCCGCAACGGCGGTGGTGGCTGGGTCCACCCCTTCCACCTCCACATGGAGGAGCACCGCACCGTGATGCGCAACGGCAGGGACGTCACCAAGGGTGACCCCTCGCACCCCGACGACATCTCACGCGAGGACCTGGTGGCGCTCGACCCGGACGAGTCGGTGATCATCTACCGCGGCTTCCGCGACTTCACCGGGCCCTACGTGTCGCACTGCCACAACCTGGCACACGAGGACCACGCCATGATGTTCGGCTGGGAGATCACCTGATGTCGATGACGCGCGTCGAGCCCACCGACGCCGACGGCACGCGTCGCATGAGGCAGGAACCCAACCCTGCCCCGGACGTGGGCGTGCCCTGGCGGACGGTGCTGCCGGTGGCCGTGGTCCTGTCCTTCGCGGACGGGTTCTGGATCACCTCCCTGCGCGGTGCCGTCGGAGCCATCGAGCGCACCGAGGCCCCGGCCGAGACCTGGATGCGCGAGTCCGCCCTCGCCGTGCCGCTCTTCGTCCTCGCTGTGCTCGGGGCGCTCACCCTGGCGATGCACTGGTTCGGCGCGTCCGGGCACCGGCCGCGGCAGGTCCTGCTGTCCGGGCTGCTCGTCGTCTCGGCCGGGACCCTGACGGGGATCGCCGAGCTGGCGGCCAGCTCGGCGTACGACTACCGCCTCCAGCTGCACCAGGACTTCATGATGGGCGCGATGCGGCAGACCTGCACCGGAAGCTGCCTCGAGGCGCTCGACGACGCGACCTTCTGGCTCCAGGTGCGGTCCGTCGGCTGGGGGAGCCTGATCCTCCTCGTCACCAACCTCGTGCTGGTGGCCTGGGCCATCGCCTTCCTCGGCGGACGGCTCGCCGTCAGCACCCCCCGCACGATCGGCTCGCGAAGCGGGAGCCGCGCCGGAGAGCTGCGCGTGCTGCTGGTTGCCGGGCTGGTCGGCAGCGCGGTCATCCACGCCGCCGTCGTGCCCGAGCACCGGGCCGAATGGGCCTCGGCGGGATCGTTCTTCATCCTCCTGACCGTTGCCGAGCTGGCCGTGGCGGGTCTGCTGCTCCTGACCGTTCGGCCGGGCGCACTCCTCGCCGCGGCCGCGGTCTCGGCCGGACCCCTCCTGCTCTGGGCGTGGTCGCGCACCACCGGGCTCCCCTTCGGCCCCGAGGCGGGCCTGCCCGAGGCGGTCGGGCTCGCCGACGTCGCCGCGTGCCTGCTGGAGGTGGTCACCCTCACCCTCGCGCTCGCCCTCCTCCGCGAGTCGACCTGGACGAGGCGCCCGAACCCACCCGCGAGCCATCTGCCCCGGTTGGCCCTCGTGGCCTTGGTCGCGGCAACCGCTGCAGGCCTGGCCGGCACCCAGCTCCCGTGGCTTCAGGTACTCGTCGCCGGCATGGAGCACTCAGGCTAGGCGTCCTCGTACGAGCGCGGGTCCTCGACCGGCTCGAGGTGGCAGAGAACGTCGATGTCCGGGAACTCCGTCATGAGCGCGTCGGTGATCTCCTCGATCAGGTCGTGGCCGCGTCGCACCGTCCAATCGCCGGGCACGAGCAGGTCGAACTGCATGAACCGGCGGTTGCCCGCCTCCCGGGTGAGGAGCCGGTGCCACGAGACCTCGGCGGAGGTGAACCGGCCCAGCACCGTGCGGATGACCTCGTCGTCCGCCGCGGACAGGCTGGCGTCCATCAGCCCGGCCGACGCGCTGCGGATCAGCCCCCAGCCGGTCACCAGGATGTTCAGCCCCACCGCGAAGGCCACGACCGGGTCGAGGCGCTCCCACCCGGTCACCCCCACGAGCAGGACCCCGACCACGACCCCCACCGAGGTCCACACGTCGGTCATCAGGTGCTTGCCGTCGGCGGTCAGCGTGATCGACCGATGACGCGCCCCGGCGCGCAGGAGGACGACGGCGACCAGCCCGTTGACGACCGAGGCCATCACGCAGACGGCCAGGCCGGCGCCCACGTTCTCGATCGGGCGGGGGTTGAGGAACCGCTCGATCGAGCTGAACAGGATGACGGCGGCGGCGACGAAGATCATCATCCCCTCGGCGGCGGCCGAGAAGTACTCCGCCTTGCTGTGACCGAAGTGGTGGCTCTCGTCGGCCGGCCGGATCGCGACCTTGAGCGCCACGAGGGCGACGATCGCCGCGACCAGGTTGACCAGGGACTCGGCGGCATCGGACAGCAGGCCGACCGATCCGGTGATCTGCCAGGCCACCGTCTTCAGGGCGATGGTGACCAGGGCCGCGGCGATGGACAGCCAGGCGAAGCGGCTCAGGTCAACGGGTTGCGCACGGGCTCGCGGCACCGGAACGGTCACGGCCCCAGTCTCCTGTCACCGGTCGGGCCGGCGTCGGCCGCGAGCCAGGCGCGGTACTCCGGGCGGAGGCAGTGGCCACAGGGTCGGTAGCCGGCCGCGATGGCCGACTCCCCGTCGGCGAAGAACACCCGGTGCGTCACGTACTTGCCCTTGGCGATCCAGCGCAGGGCGGTCGGGCAGTCCAGACGGCCGTAGACCTTCGACCGCCGGTGACCGCCCAGGGTGCCGGGCGTGGACGACGAGTAGGGCAGCCCGTCCGGGCCGATCAACGTGTACGTCCTCACCCCGCCGAGTCTGCACCGGTGTTCGGCCCCGTCGCCCCACGGGGGTGACCTTGCGTCCGAATGACTGCGACGTACCCGCGGCGTCAGGCCGGGCTGGGCGCTGTGGCTTCGAAGGTCGGAGTTCCCCTGCAGGGCCGGAGGGCGTGTTGACGACGTACGCGACCGTGTAGATACCGCGGTAGTCGTTGCCGCTGTTGGTGCCCTCGCCGAACATCGTCACGGCGCTCGTGCCGAGGCACGGCAACGGCGGCGCCCAGGTGAGAATGCGGGCGCTCACCAGACCTGCGGGCCGTCGCGCTGACCACCGGGAAGGGCGTGCAGCCGCTCGCAGCCTGGGCGGGCGCAGCGCCCACCCCGCGGGCGGCGCGCTCAGCTGTCGAAGCCGACCCCGGCGGCATCCAGCCCGCGCAGCCACAGGTTGCGTCGACCGGTGCGGTCCTCGGCGGCCAGGCTGGCGCGGGTGGCGCGCACCGCGGCGTAGCGAATCGGCTCCGGGGGGAACGGCATCGGCTTGCGCCGCACCATGCCCAACCGGGTCACCTCGGTGTCGCGGCCGTCGACGAGGTCGAGCGCCACGCGCGCTCCGAAGCGGGTCGAGGCGACGCCCAGCCCGGTGTAGCCCACGGCGTACGACAGGCGGCCGCCGAGCGCGGTGCCGAACACCGGCGTGAAGCGCGAGGTCGTGTCGATGACCCCGGCCCACCGGTGGGTGAACCGCAGCCCTTCGAGCTGGGGGAAGATCTCGAAGAAGTGCCGCGCCAGCAGGTCGTGCGAGGCCGACTGCTCCAGGCGCGGGTCGATCCTGCCGGGGAAGTGGTAGTTCGCGTCGTAGCCGCCGAAGAGCACCCGGTCGTCGAGGGTGCGGCGGTAGTAGTGGAACTGGTTGCCCGCGTCGGTGAGGCCCTCGCGCCCGCGCCAGCCCACGGCATCCAGCTGCGCGGCCGACAGCGGCTCCGACATCAGCACGTGGTCGTAGACCGGCAGCGTCCACAGGGCGAGCCGCTTGAGCGGGCCGCGGAAGGCGCCGGTGCCGAGCACCACCCGGTCGGCGCGCACACTCCCCCACTCGGTGCGCACCACGAGGCCGCCCTCCTCGCGGTCGAAGGCCGTCACGGTGGTGTCCTCGTGCAGGCGCACGCCGAGCCGCTCGGCGGCGGCGGCCAGGCCCCAGACGAGCTTGCCGGGGTCGACCAGGCCGATGGTGGGGTCGAGGAAGCCGGCCAGGTAGCGCGGTGAGTCGACCCGAGCGCGAGCCGCAGCGGCATCCAGGTGGCTGACCGGCACGCCGTGGTCGCGGTGCAGCTCGTAGCCCTCGCGCACCGACTCGACCTGGTGCTCGCTGAGCGCCATCGTGATCTCGCCGGGCACGTGGTAGTCGGCATCGATGTCATAGGCCGCGAGGGTCGCCTCGAGCCCGGCGCGGTTCTCGTCGGCAAGCCGCTCGAGCGTGGCGATCTCGTCCGGCCAGCAGGCCAGCCCCTGCGCGAGGCCGTGGGTGAGCGAGGACGCCACGAACCCGCCGTTGCGCCCGGATGCCGCGACGCCGAACCGGCCGCGCTCGAGCACCACGACGTCGCGCGACGGGTCGCCCTCCTTGGCCTGGATCGCGGCCCACAGCCCGGTGAACCCGCCTCCGACGACGACGAGGTCGGCCCGGTGGCCGGCCCCGGTGAGCGATGCGCGTGGCGAGGGCCGCTCGGGGCGGTCGGTCCAGAAGACGTCGGGCGTCGCGTCGGCGAGGGAGGCCCGCACCGCGGCGGGGTCGGCAGTCATCCGCCCATCATGCCGGTGCGAGGATGCCGGCATGCGCCTGCTCAGCCCCGACGTCACCGCCGCTGCCCTCGTCCACGAGCCCCTCCCGGCGCAGGACGTCGCCGACGGCTCTCCCACCACGGCGGTGGTCACACTCGGCACCGTCGGCGGCGCCGAGGTGGGCCTGTGGGAGATGACCGAGGGAACCGCCCGCGACACCGAGGTCGACGAGGTCTTCGTCGTGGTCTCCGGCTCGGGTCAGGTGACCTTCGAGGACGGCGAGCAGCTCGACCTCGCCCCCGGGGTGGCCGTGCGGCTGACCGCCGGCGAACGCACCGTGTGGACGGTGACCGAACGGGTACGGAAGATCTGGGTGGTCTGAAGGTCTCGTTTCGGTCACCTGTCGATTCGGTGCGCTCAATGCGTGCGTTGTGGCCCGTCGGTGGCTAGGTTCGCTGCATGGCTGAGCCCCTCGTCGTCCTGAAGGGCGTCAACAAGCACTTCGGTGACCTGCACGTGCTGCAGGACATCGACCTCACCGTGGGCACCGGCGAGGTGGTCGTCGTCATCGGCCCCTCCGGCTCCGGCAAGTCCACACTCTGTCGCGCGATCAACCGGCTCGAGACCATCGAGTCGGGCACGATCACCATCGACGGCAAGGAGCTGCCCGAGGAGGGCAAGGAGCTGGCCCAGCTGCGTGCAGACGTCGGCATGGTCTTCCAGTCGTTCAACCTGTTCGCCCACAAGACGATCGTCGAGAACGTCACCCTCGGCCCGATCAAGGTGCGCAAGCTCGGCAAGGCTGCCGCCGAGAAGCGGGCGCTGGAGCTGCTCGAGCGGGTCGGCGTCGCCCACCAGGCCGACAAGTACCCCGCCCAGCTCTCGGGTGGTCAGCAGCAGCGAGTCGCCATCGCCCGTTCGCTCGCCATGGACCCCAAGGTGATGCTCTTCGACGAGCCGACCTCGGCCCTGGACCCCGAGATGATCACCGAGGTGCTCGACGTGATGACCGAGCTGGCACACAGTGGCATGACGATGGTCGTCGTCACCCACGAGATGGGCTTCGCCCGCCGCGCCGCCAACCGCGTCGTCTTCATGTCCGATGGCCAGATCATCGAGGAGGCCGCACCCGACCAGTTCTTCACGAACCCCACGAGCGATCGCGCCAAGGACTTCCTGGGGAAGATCCTCAGCCACTGACCACCAGCAACAGCAGCCGGCGGGGCACCAGGCATCCGCCGCACCATCTGGGAGGAAACACCGATGAACACTCGACGAATGGGGGCCGCGGTAGCCGCCGCGGCACTCGGGCTCACACTCGCCGCCTGCGGTTCGGACGCAGGCGACACCGGCTCCGACGCGAGCAGCTCGGGCGACGCCGCGGCCAGTGGCCTGAAGGTCGGCATCAAGTTCGACCAGCCCGGCCTGGGCCTGAAGAAGGGCACGGAGTACACCGGCTTCGACGTCGACGTCGCGAAGTACGTCGCCAAGGAGCTCGGCACCGAGGCCGCGGACATCACCTGGGTGCAGGCCCCGAGCGCACAGCGCGAGACGCTCATCGAGACCGGCCAGGTCGACATGGTCGTCGCGACGTACTCGATCACCGACGCCCGCAAGGAGAAGGTCTCCTTCGCCGGCCCGTACTTCATCGCCGGCCAGGACCTCCTGGTGCGCGCCGACGACACCTCGATCACCGGCCCGGACACGCTCGACGGCAAGAAGCTCTGCTCGGTCACCGGGTCCACCTCGGCCCAGAAGGTCAAGGACACCTACCCGGCCGTGCAGCTGCAGGAGTTCGCGACGTACTCCGAGTGCCTGCCCGCCCTCGCCAACGGCGGTGTCGACGCCCTGACCACTGACGACACGATCCTCGCCGGCTTCGCGGCGCAGCCCGAGTACGCGGGCAAGTTCAAGGTCGTCGGCAAGCCGTTCTCCGAGGAGAAGTACGGCATCGGCCTCAAGAAGGGCGACACCGCCACCTGCGAGAAGGTCAACGCGGCGATCTCCAAGATGGTCTCGGACGGCTCGTGGCAGAAGGCCATCGACACCAACCTCGGCCCGGCCGGCTACAAGCCCGGCACCGGCAACCCGCCGACGCCCGCCGCCTGTTCCTGACACCCGTCCACGACGAGGGATGCCGCCCGCCCCCGCGGGTGGGCGGCATCCGTCGTCCCCGCTGACCCGAAGGCGCACCCATGGTCGAGATCCTCGAGAACTACGACGTCCTCGCGGCATTCTGGATGACGGTCTACCTCGCCTTCTTCGCCGCGATCGGCTCCCTGCTGATCGGCACGGTCCTGGCCGTGATGCGGGTGTCGCCGGTCGGCGTGCTTCGCGGCCTCGGGGCGTTCTACGTCAACACGGTGCGCAACACCCCGCTGACGCTCATCCTGCTCTTCTGCGTCCTGGGCGTCCTCTACGTGCTCCAGGTGCCACTCGCGCCCACTGACTCCCCGACGTCGGTGCGGGACAACGCGATCCGCTGGGCGATCGTCGGGCTGTCCGTCTACCACGCGGCGTTCGTCTGCGAGGCGCTGCGGTCGGGGGTGAACACCGTCGACCGCGGCCAGGCCGAAGCGGCGCGCGCGATCGGCCTCACCTTTCCCCAGTCGATGCGCGAGGTGATCCTGCCCCAGGCCTTCCGCGGGGCGATCGCGCCGCTCGGCTCGGTCCTCATCGCGCTGATCAAGAACACCACGGTCGCGTCGATCATCGGCGTCGCCGAGGCCTCGGGCCTGATGAAGACGATCATCGAGAACGAGACGGCGAGCGTCACGGTCTTCCTCGTCTTCGCGATCGGGTTCGTGATCCTGACCCTGCCGGTCGGGGTGCTCTTCACCAGCCTGTCTCGGCGCCTGGCGGTGAAGCGGTGAGCGCCGCGTCGCTGCTCTTCGACGCTCCCGGCCCCCGGGCCCGGGCCCGGTACCGGTTGTTCACCCTGCTCGGGTTCCTCCTGGCCGTGGGCACGCTTGGGCTGGTGCTGTGGAAGCTCGGCCAGTCCGGCCAGCTCGATGGGGCGATGTGGAGCCGCTTCGTCCTCAACAGCGACGTGTGGACCCAGTACCTCGTCCCGGGGATCATCAAGACCCTCCAGGCAGCGGCGCTGTCGATCGTGCTCGCGCTGGTGTTCGGCCTGCTCTTCGGGATGGGCCGGCTGTCCCGGGTCGCCCCCGTGCGGTGGTTCTGCGGCGTCGTCGTGGAGTTCTTCCGGGCCGTCCCGGTGCTGCTGATGATGTACTTCGCGTACGGCGTGTACGCGGCCAACAACGTCTTCGGCGTCGACTTCAACGCCTTCTACGGCGTGGTCACCGGGCTCACCCTCTACAACGGGTCGGTCATCGCCGAGCTGGTGCGGTCCGGCGTGCACCAGCTGCCGCGCGGGCAGTCCGAGGCCGGTCTCTCGCTGGGCCTCACGCCCGGCCAGGTGCTGCGCTCCATCGAGCTGCCCCAGGCGCTCACCGCGATGCTGCCGGCGCTGGTCGGCCAACTGGTCGTCATCCTCAAGGACAGCGCCCTCGGCACGGCGATCACCTACCCCGAGCTGCTCCAGCAGGGCCGCGACGCCGGCACCGCCTACGCCGCGGTCATCCCCGCCTACGTCGTCGTGGCGCTCATCTTCATCGTCATCAACTACGGCCTCACGGTGGTCGCCGGGCGGGTGGAGCGCCGGATCAACCGACGCGGCCGCGCGGCGGGCGGCACGATCACGAACGCGATGCCCGGTGCCCCCGGTGGATCGGGTGCGATGGCGAGCACCGGGCTGGCTGGCGACAACGTGCAGAACCTCGATCCCCGGGCCTGACCGGCCCGCACTGAACGGAATAGGGGCCTGGACCGCGT
>Ga0247820_10002461_pt1 | contig 10391 bp, 9 predicted proteins | sample 13C_Glucose_Day1_2_FD_192480 | JGI IMG/M metagenome (GOLD analysis project Ga0247820, IMG submission 192480) | Soil microbial communities from agricultural site in Penn Yan, New York, United States - 13C_Glucose_Day14 | ecosystem: Environmental > Terrestrial > Soil > Agricultural land | place...
GTGCTGTGGTGCTGCGGGTATGCCGGGTGGTCACCGCGGGCGGCGACCACCCGGCATACGTGGAACTGCTAGGAGCTCATCAGCCCTTCGCGATGTTCCCGACGATCTCCTTCTGGGCCGCGTCGAAGCGCGCCTTCGCCTCCTTGCCGGAGATGACGTCCGCGGCGGCCTGGCCGAGCGGGCCCCACACGGAGTTCATGGCCGGGATGTTCGGCATGGGCTTGCCCTCCTTGCCGGCCTCGAACCACGCCTTGACGTCCTTGTCGCTGGCGGCGACCTCGTTGTAGGCCTCGGTCAGTGCCGGGGGACGACCGCCGGCCTCGAAGAGGGCGAGCTGGACGTCCTTGCGCGGGACGTAGTTGGTGACGAACTCCTGGGCGAGGACAGCGTTCTTGGCCTTCGCGGAGACGTAGAACATCTGGACCCCGAGGAACGGCTTCATCGCGCCGCCGCCGGCCAGCGCCGGGAGGCTCGTGATCTCGTACTTGATCCCGGCCTTCTTGGCGTTCGGCACCGACCACGGGCCGGTGATGAAGAACGGCGCCTTGCCGCTGGTGAACAGGCCCTCGGCGTTGTCGTCGCCGACGTTGGTGGAGAGGACCTTCTTCTTGCCGAGCGCGGCGAGGGCCTGGGCGCCCTTGATGGAGCCGGCGCTGTTGACGATGACCTTGTTCGGGTCGTAGTCGCCGTTGGCCTTGGTGGCGAAGATGCCGCCGTCGAAGGCGCTGAGGTAGGGGTAGCTGTAGTAGGCGTTACCGGTCTTGCCGACCTGCTGGATCAGGACGTTGGTGACCTTGCCGCCGGACTTGCCCTTGGCCTCGGTGCCCATCGTGACGAGCTCGTCCATGGTCTTGGGCGCCGTGGGGGCGAGGGCCGTGTTGCGCATCAGGCCGATGTTCTCCACGGCGTAGGGGACGCCGTAGCCCTGGCCGTTGAACTTGGTGGCGGCAATGGCGTTAGGAGCGAACTTGCCGGCCACGTCGGCCGAGAGCGGGATCGGGGCGACGGCGCCGTTCTGGACCAGCTCGCCGAGCCAGTCGTGGGCGCCGACGATGACGTCCGGGCCCTTGCCGACCTTGGTGGCGTCCTTGAACTGCTCGCGGGTGTCGACGGAGATCTGGACGGCGACCTTGACGCCGTTCTCCTTGCCGAACTCCTCGGCGTACTTCGTGATGATCGGCGCGCGGTCGGCGTCGGCCCAGATCACGAGGTCGGCCGCCGCGTCGCGGACGGGGGCCTCGGTCCCGGTGGGGGTGGGGGCCGCGGAGGTGGTCTCCGAGGCAGATGCCGTGTTCGAGGCCGAGGGGGAGGCAGCCTCGCCGCCGCCACCACAGGCGCTCATGAGCAGGGCAGCGACACCCGTCACGGCCGCTGCGCCAAAGGCACGCTTGTGCATGAATTCTCCTTGTTATGCGCAGGGCGCACCCTTGCTGCCCTGACGGTGGAAGGGAAGATAGCAAGAACTTGCAATCCAGCGGGGCCCTGAGCGTGCAAGTTTTTGCACCGATTCGGTAACTCCTGCAGCGCGGTGCACAGGGATGCGGCTCACCACGCCGTGGGCGCCGGTGGCCAAACCCGCCGGCGTGCGTCAGACTTACGCCACCGCGGGCACCGACGCGCGCGGAGAACCACCCTTTACAACGGATCGTCCGGCACGTTCCTGCCGGTGAAGGAAAGGCAAAGACGCCATGGCAACAGTCAAGTTCGACGAGGCAACCCGCATCTACCCGGGCAACGACAAGCCCTCGGTCGACAAGCTGAACATCGACATCGAAGACGGTGAGTTCCTCGTCCTCGTCGGCCCGTCCGGGTGCGGCAAGTCCACCTCGCTCCGCATGCTCGCGGGGCTCGAGGAGGTCAACGAGGGCAGGATCTGGATCGGCGACCGCGATGTCACCAACCTCTCCCCCAAGGACCGTGACGTTGCCATGGTCTTCCAGAACTACGCGCTCTACCCGCACATGTCGGTGGCCGACAACATGGGCTTCGCCCTGAAGATCGCCGGCGTGGACAAGGCCGAGATCAACAAGCGCGTCCAGGAGGCCGCCAAGATCCTCGACCTCGAGCCCTACCTCGAGCGCAAGCCGAAGGCCCTCTCCGGCGGGCAGCGCCAGCGTGTGGCCATGGGCCGCGCGATCGTCCGCCAGCCGCAGGTCTTCCTCATGGACGAGCCGCTGTCGAACCTCGACGCCAAGCTGCGCGTGCAGACCCGCACCCAGATCGCCTCGCTGCAGCGCCGCCTCGGCGTCACCACCGTCTACGTCACCCACGACCAGGTCGAGGCCATGACGATGGGCGACCGCGTGGCGGTGCTCAAGGACGGCCTGCTGATGCAGTGCGACACCCCTCGCCGCATGTACGACCACCCGAACAACGTGTTCGTGGCCGGCTTCATCGGCTCCCCGGCGATGAACCTGCTCGACGTGGAGGTGATCGACGGCGGCGTGTCCGTGAGCGGCTCCAAGATCGCCGTCGAGCGCGACCGGCTCTCAGGCTCCACCGGCAAGCAGGTCACGCTCGGTGTCCGTCCGGAGGACCTCGAGATGACCACCGAGGGCCACGGCATCCCCGTGACCGTGGACGTCGTCGAGGAGCTCGGCGCCGACGCGTACATCTACGGCTCGACCAAGGCCCACCTCCACGCCGACCACGACGAGTCCGGCGCCGAGATCCCCGAGAAGCCGTTCATCGCCCGGGTGGACGGACGCCGTCCCCCGCAGAAGGGTGAGACGGTCTACCTCGCCCCCAACCCGGGCCACGTGCACGTGTTCGACGCTGACAGCGGCGACCGCCTCGGCGACTGACCGGCGCCAGCACCGCGACCGTCCGCTTCGTGGAAGGGCGGCACCCGGAAGGGGTGCCGCCCTTCCGGCATCTGCCACGATGGTCGCGTGGCTCTCGAGATCACCGCGGCACGACCCGACCCTGCCCTGCTCGACCTGCCGTGGGAGACACCGCTGGAGGAGTGGCCCGAGGAGTTCCTCGCCGCGCTCCCCCGAGGCATCTCGCGGCACGTCGTGCGCTTCGTGCGGCTGTCCAACCGCGTGCTCGCGGTGAAGGAGATCAAGACCGACATCGCCTTCCGCGAGTACCACCTGCTGCGGACGCTGGGCCGCCTCGACCTTCCCTGCGTGGAGCCGTTCGGGATCGTCAGCGGCCGCGAGCAGGGTGATGGGACCGCGCTCGACGGCTGCCTCGTCACGCGGCACCTGCAGTTCTCGCTGCCCTACCGCGCGCTGTTCAGCCAGAGCCTCCGGCCCGACACCGCGAAGCGACTCATCGACGCCCTCGCTGTGCTGCTGGTGCGTCTGCACCTCGCCGGCTTCTGGTGGGGCGATGTCTCGCTGTCCAACACCCTCTTCCGCCGGGATGCCGGCGCGTTCGCGGCCTACCTCGTGGACGCCGAGACCGGTGAGCTCCACCACGAGCTCACCCGGGGTCAGCGCGAGCACGACCTCGACATCGCCCGGGTGAACATCGCCGGCGAGCTGATGGATCTCGAGGCGGGTGGCCTGCTGCACGAGTCGGCCGACCCGGTCGAGACGTCCAACCGCATCGTGACGCGATACCACGACCTGTGGCAGGAGCTCACCGGCCAGGAGCGCTTCGAGAAGGGCGACCGCTGGCGGGTCGACGCGCGGATCCGGCGGCTCAACGAGCTCGGCTTCGATGTCGACGAGCTCGCGATCTCGACCGACCTCGGCGGGACCCAGATCCAGATCCAGCCCAAGGTCGTCGACGCGGGTCACCACTCCCGCCGCCTGCTGCGCCTCACCGGACTCGACGTCGAGGAGAACCAGGCGCGCCGCCTGCTCAACGACCTCGACTCCTACCGCGCCTCGCAGGACCGGCAGAACGAGGACGAGGAGATCGTGGCGCACGACTGGCTCGCCAAGGTGTACGAGCCGATCACCCGCAAGGTCCCGCGGGAGTACACCGCCAAGCTCGAGCCCGCCGAGGTCTTCCACGAGGTCCTCGAGCACCGCTGGTACATGTCGGAGAAGGCCGGCGAGGACGTCCCCATCGAGGACGCCATCGCGGACTACGTCGCCACCGTCCTGCCCGGCAAGCCGGACGAGAAGGCCGTCCTGGGGGTGGACACGGTCGAGATGCCGGTGGTGGCGATGTTCGGCGACGAGCTCGGCGGCCGCTGACCCTCCCCCACGGCACGACGGCGGGTATGCCGCGGGCCTGGGCCGCGCGGCATACCCGCCGTCGTGGTGGGTTGGGGTGGGGCTAGTAGCGCGGGGCCGACTGCGCCCGGACGTAGGCCGTCGACTCCTTCCTCCACAGGAAGTAGATCGCGAGGGCGCCCACCAGCGTGCTGATGCCGGACACCGCCACGAGCAGGGGCGCCGAGCCGATCTGCGGCAGGCTGGTGAGGAAGGACAGCGTGCCGAGCGCGAAGAGGACAGTGGCCATGATCCTGGCCCAGTTGCGGCCCTTGCCGTTCGCCCACGCCATGAGCAGCCAGAGGCCAACGGTGATCAGTCCGACGACCATGCTCATGATGACGGCGAAGGTGACGAAGCCGTCGATCACGTCGGGGCTCGGGGCGCCGGGCTGCCCCGCCATGGCGTCCTCGATCTGGGTGCGGATCCCGTCGGTGCTCATCGGGGTCAGGATCATGCTGAGCACGCTGAGTGCCGCACCGGCGTACATGAGCCGCACGGCGTTGGTGACCGACTGCGGCCGTGCCACCGTGCCGGGTGCCGGCGGCATGCCTGGCATCTCGGGGATCGGGCCACCAGAGGCGCTGGGCATCGGCATCCCGGGGTAGCCGGGCTGCTCCGGTGGCGGCGGAGGCGGCGGGTACTGGTTGCTCATGGGGTCCTCCCCTTCAGGCTCCCCGGCCGAGGAGCGGCTGCTCCGAGCCTTTCACCTGCACCGACGGCGGTCCACCATGCCACCCGCGTCGGGCAAGGCGTTCCCATTTCGTTGCATTTCCCGGCGCCCGTAATCCGCTCTTCGTGGTGCTGGTCCTCTAGTCTGTGCGCCGCACGCGGGCACGAATGCCCGCACCACAGAGGGGATCTCCATGTCTGACTATGGCACTCCGCCGCCCGCGCCCTCCGCGGCCGGCGACTACAGCAGCGCTCCGGCCCCGGCCGGCGGCGGCATGCTGGCGCCCAACGGGCCCGCGCTCGCCGGCTGGCCGCTGCGCGTTGCCGGCTACCTCATCGACGGCTTCCTGCCCGCGATTCCGGCCTCCATCCTCATCGGCATCGGCATGGCCATGGGCGCATCCGGCGCCACGACCGATCCCGCGACCGGTGCCGTGACGGGTGGGAACCCGCTCGGCTTCGTCATCGCCGGCATCGGGTACATCGGCCTCTTCGTCTTCCAGGTCTGGAACCGCTGGATCAAGGGCGGCAAGGGCCAGACCATCGGCCGGAAGATGGTGGGCATCACGCTCGTCGGCGAGGAGACCGGCCAGCCGATCGGCACCGGCATGGCGTTCGTGCGCGACCTCGCCCACATCCTCGACAGCCTGCCGTTCTACATCGGCTGGCTGTGGCCGCTCTGGGACGGCAAGCGGCAGACCTTCGCCGACAAGATCGTGAAGACCGTTGTCGTGAGCGCGAAGTAGCACGCTGCGCGGTGCGAAGGCCCGGTCCCCTCGGGGGCCGGGCCTTCGTCGTGCGCCGCCTGGCCGGGCGCTCGCAGGGCGGCGGCGCTGGCGGGCGGCGTCAGCGGCGGCGCTGGCGGGCGATCTCGTAGAGCGTCACGCCGGTGGCGATGCCCGCGTTGAGGGACTCGACCACGGACGACATGGGGATCGAGACGATCTGGTCGCAGGTCTCGCGCACCAGGCGGGACAGTCCCTTGCCCTCCGAGCCCACCACGATGACCAGCGGCTCGGTCGCGAGCTCGAGGTCGGGCAGGGCGACGTCGCCGTCCATGTCGAGGCCGAGGACGAAGAACCCGGCCTTGCGGTAGTCCTCGAGGGTGCGGGTCAGGTTGGGGGCAAGCGCGACGGGCACCCGGGCAGCCGCACCGGCGGACGTCTTCCACGCGCTCGCGGTCATGCCGACCGAACGCCGCTCGGTCACCACGACGCCGTGGCCTCCGAACGCCGCCACCGAGCGGATGATGGCGCCGAGGTTGCGCGGGTCGGTGATCCCGTCGAGTGCGACCACGAGCGGGATGCCGGGCGCCTCGGGGTCGATGAGGTCCGAGGGGTGCGCGTACTCGTACGGCGGCACCTGCAGCGCGAGTCCCTGGTGGACCGCGCCGTCGGTGAGGCGGTCGAGCTCGCCGCGCGGGGTCTCGAGGATGGCAATTCCCCGTTCGGTGGCCGTCTTCAGGGCCTCGCGGACGCGGTCATCGGCGTCGATCCGCCCGGCGACGTACATCGTCGTCACCGGGATCTCGGCACGCAGCGCCTCGACGACCGAGTTGCGCCCCGCCACGATCTCGCTCGATCCCTTGGGCCGACGGCCCGAGCCGCTGCGGCCCGCCGGTCCGCGGGACGTCCCCGTGCCACCGCGCTTGGCCGCCGCCTTGGCCATCTTGTGCGCCTTGTGCTGCGGACGGTCGGCGGCCTTGGGCGTGGGGCCCTTGCCCTCGAGCCCGCGCCGGCGCTGTCCGCCGGAGCCGACGGTGGCGCCCTTCTTGGAGCTGCCCTTGCGGATCGCTCCTCGGCGCTGGGAGTTGCCTGCCATGGTTGTGCCTCTCAGCTGTCGGTGCGTCGGGCGAGCGACCAGTTCGCGCCAGATGCGGTGTCCTCGATGTGGATGCCGGCAGCACTGAGCTGGTCGCGGATGGCGTCGGCGGTGGCGTAGTCGCGGGCGGCCCGGGCAGCGGCGCGGGCCTCGAGCTGAACCGCGACGAGGGCATCGAGGGCTGCCTGCGCCTCGGAGCCCGCCGCGGCGGCGTGGGAGTCCCACCGCGGGTCGAGCGGGTTGACCCCCAGCAGGTCGGTCATCGCGAGCACGCCCTCGAACGCCTCGCGCACGGCCTCGTCATCGCCGTCGTCGAGCGCCGTGTTGCCGGCGCGGACGGTCTCGTGGACGACGGCCAGGGCGCCGGAGACGTTGAGGTCGTCGTCCATCGCCTCGGCGAACGGAGCGGGGATGCGGTTGTGGTCAGGCGTGGTGTCCGTGCCGTTGGGCAGCACGCGCAGCGCCCGACGCAGGAAGCCGTCGATGCGCTCGACCGTCGCCTCGGCCTCCTGCAGCGAGCCCTCGTGGTACTCGATGGTCGAGCGGTAGTGCGCGGCCGTCAGGTAGTAGCGGACAGCGAGAGGGCGGGCGACCTTGGTGACCTCGCTGACGACGAGTGAGTTGCCGAGCGACTTGCTCATCTTCTCGCCCGAGACGGTGACCCAGGCGTTGTGCAGCCAGAAGTTGGCGAAGTCGAGCCCGGCGGCCCGCGACTGCGCCTGCTCGTTCTCGTGGTGCGGGAAGCGCAGGTCGACACCGCCACCGTGGATGTCGAAGGCGTCGCCGAGGTACTTGCGGGCCATGGCCGAGCACTCGAGGTGCCAGCCCGGGCGCCCGACGCCGAACGGGGTGGGCCACGAGGCGCTCACCGGCTCGTTCTCCTTGCGGCCCTTCCAGAGCGCGAAGTCGCGGGGGTCGCGCTTCCCGCGGGGGTCGGCGTCCTCCGCCGCGGCCATGTCCTCGATCCGCTGGTGCGTCAGCGCGCCGTACTCGGGGAAGCTGCGCACGTCGAAGTAGACGTCACCGCTGCCGTCGGGGGCCCGGTAGGCGTGGCCCTTCTCGATGAGGATCTGCATGAGCTCGACCATCTCCGGGACGTGGCCGGTGGCGCGCGGCTCGTAGGTCGGCGGCAGCACCCCGAGCAGGTCGAGGGCGCGCGCCGTCTCCATCTCGTTGCGGTAGGACAGCGCGAACCAGGGCTCGCCCGCCTCGGCCGACCTGGCGAGGATCTTGTCCTCGATGTCGGTGACGTTGCGCACCAGGGTGACCTGGTAGCCGTAGCGGCCCTCGAGCCAGCGGCGCAGCACGTCGAAGGAGACCGCGAAGCGGACGTGGCCGATGTGCGGGGCGCTCTGGGTGGTGAGCCCACAGATGTAGATCCCCACCTGACCGGGCACCAGGGGGGTGAAGTCGCGCAGCTCGTGCGCGGCGGTGTCGTACAGGCGGAGACTCACGCGCGCAAGGTTACCTGCGGGCGCCTCCTCCGGACTAAACGACGAAAAGGCGGCCTGGGTCAGTGGCCGCGGTCGATCCACTCCTGCAGGTGCGGCGCCTCCGCCCCGATGACCGTCGAGTCGCCGTGGCCCGTGAGCACCACGGTCTCGTCCGGCAGCGTGAGCAGCCTGTCGCGGATCGACTCGATGATCGTCGGGAAGTCGCTGTGGGACCGACCCGTCGCGCCCGGGCCGCCGTTGAAGAGCGTGTCGCCGGTGAAGACGACGTCGAGCACGGGCGCGTAGAAGCAGCAGGCCCCCGGTGAGTGCCCTGGGGTGTGGATGACGTGCAGCTCGACGTCGCCCACCGTGACGACGTCCCCGTCGCGCAGCTCGCGGTCCGGGGTCACCGGGTAGAGCTGGTCCCAGAGCACACGGTCCTCCGGGTGCAGGTAGGCGGGGGCGCGCGTGGCGTCGCAGACCTCGCCGACGCCGTTGATGTGGTCGTTGTGGGCGTGCGTCAGCAGGACCGCCGTCACCGTCCGCTCACGCGGGATCGACTTCACGATCCGGCGCGCGTCGTGTGAGGGGTCGATCACCACGCACTCGCGGTCGTCACCGACGATCCACACGTTGTTGTCGACCTCCCACGAGCCGCCGTCGAGCTCGAACGTCCCGGAGGTGACCAGCCGCTCCACGCGCACGCCGCCCCGGGAGGGCGCGATCGACGGCATACCGCTGTCGTCGCCGCTCACAGCACCACGACCGAGCGGAGCACCTCGCCGCGCTCCATCTTGTGGAAGGCCTTCTCGACGTCGCCGAGGCCGATGCGCTCGGTGACGAAGCCGTCGAGGTCGAAGCGGCCCTGCCGGTAGAGGTCGACCAGCATGGGGAAGTCCCGGCTGGGCAGGCAGTCGCCGTACCAGCTGGACTTCAGGGCGCCGCCGCGGCCGAAGATCTCGATCATCGGCAGGTTCACCTGCTTGTCCGGCGTGGGCACCCCGACCAGGACGACCGTGCCTGCGAGGTCGCGGGCGTAGAAGGCCTGCTCGTAGGTCTCGGGGCTGCCGACCGCCTCGATGACGACGTCGGCGCCGAAGCCGCCGGTGGCCTCGCGGATCGCCTCCACCGGGTCGGCCTTGGAGCTGTTGACGGTGTGGGTTGCCCCGAACCGCTTGGCCCCCTCGAGCTTCTGGTCGTCGACGTCGACCGCCACGATGGTCGTCGCGCCGGCCAGGTGGGCGCCGGCGATGGCTGCGTTGCCCACACCGCCGCAGCCGATCACGGCAACCGAGTCGCCCATCCCGACGTTGCCGGTGTTCACGGCCGCCCCGAACCCGGCCATGACCCCACAGCCGAGCAGGCCGACCGCCGCCGCGTCCGCCTCGGGGTCGACCTTCGTGCACTGGCCGGCCGCGACGAGGGTCTTCTCGATGAAGGCGCCGACGCCGAGGGCGGGGCTCAGCTCCGTGCCGTCCGTGAGGGTCATCTTCTGCGTCGCGTTGTGGGTGGCGAAGCAGTACCACGGCTTGCCCCTGAGGCAGGCCCGGCACTGGCCGCACACAGCACGCCAGTTGAGGATGACGAAGTCGCCGGGGGCGACCTCGGTCACGCCCTCGCCGACCGACTCCACCACCCCGGCTGCCTCGTGCCCGAGCAGGAAGGGGAACTCGTCGTTGATGCCGCCCTGCCGGTAGTGCAGGTCCGTGTGGCACACGCCGCAGGTGTGGACGGCGACGACGGCCTCGCCGGCCCCCGGGTCCGGGACGACGATGTCGACGAGCTCCACCTCGGCGTCCTTGCGGCGGGCGATGACTCCCTTGACGGTCTGCGGCATGCGTTCCCTCCTGGGTTCGGCGGACGGCCCTGCTGCCGCCACCCTATGGGCTGGCCGACGGGGCGGCATCGGCCCGGCGTCAGCGGCCCGGCGTCAGCGGGACCTGGGAAGCAGGGCTTCGGTGCCGTGCGCCCGACTGTGTACCGACCCGCTGCTGTCGGGCCGGTGGGTCAGGCCGTGGAGAGCAGTGCGGTGGCGATCGCCGCGATGCCCTCTCCGCGCCCGGTCAGCCCGAGGCCATCAGTCGTCGTTCCGCTGACGGACACCGGCGCCCCGCAGGCCGCCGAGAGGGCGCGCTGCGCCTCGTCACGGCGGGTGCCGACCTTGGGCCGGTTGCCGATGACCTGGACGCCGACGTTCCCGATCTCGAAGCCGGCGTCCCGTACGAGGCGCGCAGCCTCCGCGAGCAGCGTCGCTCCGGAGGCCCCGGCGAACTCGGGGCGCGAGGTGCCGAAG
>Ga0247820_10002462_pt1 | contig 10389 bp, 10 predicted proteins | sample 13C_Glucose_Day1_2_FD_192480 | JGI IMG/M metagenome (GOLD analysis project Ga0247820, IMG submission 192480) | Soil microbial communities from agricultural site in Penn Yan, New York, United States - 13C_Glucose_Day14 | ecosystem: Environmental > Terrestrial > Soil > Agricultural land | place...
GCGGGGGTGGCGGCCGTGGTGTCCGGTTCCTCGGCGGCCCCGGCCGTGGTGGCGGGCCGCTCGGGGGCGGCCTCGCTCTCGGGGGTCTCCGGGGCCGGTCGTGCGGTCTGCGCTCCCTCGTTCCCGCCCTCGCCCGGCTCCGGGGCGGCGGTGCGCCGCGCGGCCGGTGCCAGCATCGGTCCGGGGTCGGCTGCCGCCGACCCGAGGGAGACGGCCCTGCGGACGGACGAACCGCCCGTGCCGTCCGGCCCTTCGGGGGACGGCGGTTTCTGTGGTGCCATCATTCTCCTTGAGTTGTGGGGGGCGAACGGCGGTGGTGCGGTGCTCGCCGCTCGCTATCCGTCCTGGCCCACGGGTCCGGAGCAGCGTTCCGGCCACTCCGTCGCCCCGCCGGCCCGGAAGCCCTTGGCGAGCGCCTCCTCGAGGTGCGCGAGCGCCTTGAGGTCCAGGCCGCTCAGTTCCTCCGACCCGTCCATGTAGGCGGTCGCGTTGCCCGGGAGCTCACGCAGCAGTACGACGGAGGGGCCGGCGGGCACGGTCCGTACCGCCAGCACCCGGAAGCCGGTCCCCGGCACGAAGACGATCTCCTCGTACGACTCCGGGTCACCGCCCGGCCGGTCGAGCAGTTGCCGTACCTTGCGCCCGGTGACGGACCAGATCGCGTACCGCACGCCGGCTCCGGCGGGGACCGCCGAGGTGCCGGCCAGGGCACTGACCGGGGCGGGGTCCTGCAGCAGCGCGCCGACCGGGGGTTCGGGTCCGTCGGCGTCCCCGCCGCGCAGGGCCACGCCCCGGTAGGAGGGCAGCCGCCGCAGGGCGGACGCCAGACAACCGGCGTAGGGCAGCAGACGCCCCTCGCCGGCACGCAGGTCGCGGATCAACTCGCGGTGGTGAAGCGGCCCTTCGTCCGCGGTGAGGTAGGCGTGCGCGGCGACGAGATCGGTACGGGCGGCCTCCAGTTCGTGGCCGCGCAGGGCGGGCATGCGGGTGAGCACCCGGGACACCGCGGCGGCGTGCCCCTCCCAGGAACCGGCCGCGGCATCCCGGAACGCGGCACGCTCGGCCACCCCGCTGACATGCCCCGGCACAAACGGCAGAGCCGCACGACCCCGCCCCCACCCGGTCGCCCGCACCCCGACCGCAGAGGCAGTGCCCGCCCGGACCACCGCCCCTCCGGCCACCGGCACCTGCGGACCTTCCGACACAACGTCCGGCGAAACCCCGACACCACTGGCCCGCTCACCACCAGCGCCCACGGCCACCCCGCCGTCACCCCCGGCACGCACCCCGACCGCGGAGGCAGCGCCCGACCGGGCCTCCGCCCCCTGCGGGCCTTCCCGCCCACTGTCAGCACCGCCGCGCGACCCGTCCGCAGAGGCGACGCGCGGCCGGGCTCCCTCCACGACGTCCGGCGATGCGACGGCCGGGTCCGCCTCGGCGCGCTTCCCCTCCCCCGCCGCGCCGGGCACGCCCGGCCGTCCGGCGGCACCGTCCGCGCCCTCCGCAGGAGAGCTCACCGTCTCCCCGGGGCCTGCCGCCGACGAACCCGCGGCTTCCGTGTTCTCTTCGGCGGAATCGCCCAACTGAACGGGGAGTTCGGCGGGCCCTCCGTCCGGGGCCGCGGCGGACGTAGACGCCTCGGCGCCCGAACCGGCCCGGCGGGACTGCGCGGTCTGGCCGGACTCGGCGGCCCCCCGGCCGCCACCAACCCCACCGCGGGGCTCGACCGACGGCGCAGCAGCCGCCGTACCGGACTCGCGGGCCACCGCGCCGGGCGATGAACCCCGGCCGGGCTCGATGGCGTGCGGGCCGTCGGAAGCCACACCCGGGCGTCGAGCCGCCCCACTGCCGGACGCACCAGCGCCGCCCGCCGCAGCCCGCCGCGCCAGGTCGCCGCCGGAGGGGCGAGGCCCAGCCGGCGGAGCGGCAGCCGTGCCCGGTCCGGGGGCGACCCCACGCCCGGATGTACCGGCGGCCGTGCCGGAGGAAGGAGCCGCAACACCCGACGCCCCGGCCTGACCAGGCTCAACCCCCGGCTCGTCAGCGCCGCCCGTAACAACCCTCCCCGCATGCCCGTGAGTCGACGAAGCCTCGCCGGACCCAACCGTCACCGGGTCGCCCCCGATGCCCGGGCGGCGGGCGGCGGCGGGGCCCGGGCGGCCGGCTGTCACGGCCGGCCTGCCGGCCGTGACGTAGCGGATGCCGGGGATGCCGTGCTCGGCGGCCAGGCGGCGCAGCGCGCCGTCGCCGGTGAGGAGCCTGCCGCGGACCAGCAGGGTGGTGCGTGACCGGACGTCCGTCCCGAGGCCGCGCAGCAGCCGGGACAGCGCGGGCAGCAGGGAGCCGTCCAACGGCTGCCCCGGCATGCCCAGTTCGATGGCGCACACCTCCGGGTCGACGGCCGGCCCGAGCGGACCGGGCCGGGGGCCGTCCGGCGCCCACAGGGCGAGGCCGGCCCGGGTCACCGACGCCTGCCAGCGGTCCGTCAGCCGTACCGTGCCCCGTTCGCTGCCGCCGAGTATCCAGTCGGGCGGGTGGAGTCCCACCGGCCTTGGCACGGGGGCCCGCCCCTCGGCGTCGACCGGTCCGCAGACCACGGCCGACACGAACGGCCGCCAGCTGGGCCTGCCGTCCCGCCCCACCAGCGTCGGCCGGGCGGCCGTGCCGGGCGGTGCGTGGTCGTCGAGCAGCGGCAGACCGGTGAGTACCTCCACCTCGGTTCCCAGCCGGTCGGCGACCGACTGCCCGAGCCGCAGCAGATCGCGCCGGCCGCCCGGCGCGAGCCGGGCGCGGGAGCGCTCCGCCTCCGGCAGCCCGGCGAGCACCGCGGCCACCTCGTCGGCCGCGACGTCCTCCGCGTGCGGGGCGCCGACCAGCACCGTGAGACGCTCGAAGTCGACGGGCACGGAGAAGCACAGGTCGTCGGGGGCGGGGCCGGGCGCCTCGGCCGGACGGATCAGCACGCCCGCCGGTACGCGCTCCACGACGCAGCCGCCGGACGTGCGCACGGGGACCCCGTCCAGCGCCTCCTCCCAGTCGGGCGCCGGGGCGCGCCGCCCCAGTCTCCGGGGTTCCGCGCCGGGCGCGAACCGCCACCAGCCGCATCCGGGGCGGGAGTCGCCGTGGACGAACAGCGCGCCCCCGGGGGTGATCAGCACGGCCCCGTCCGGGGCGGTCACCTCCAGTTCCCAGGCGTCCGCGATCCGGCGGGCGACGCAGGGCCGGTCCGGCCGGTCGTCACCGGCGCCGGACATGACGAGCCGGATCCTGTCGGTGCCGCGCGCGCGGAGGGAGTCCAGCAGCGCGCCCAGCCGTGCCCAGTGGTCGGCGCCGGGCGCCCCGCCCCCGTCGGCGGAGCCGACGATCACCGTGACGACGTCCTCCTCCCGGCCGACGGCGCCCGCCACTTCGGCGAGGACCTCCAGGGGGAACGAGTCGTCCTCGACCGAGCGCACCAGCAGCACCCCGTCGACGTCCTCGACCGGCGGACCACCGCCCGCACCACCCGCACCGCTCCCGGCGCTTCCGGAGCCCCCGCCGTTCCCGCCGTTGCCGGCGGCCGGGCTCCCCGGACCGCGCCCGGCACCCGGACCCGGCCTGCGCCCCCGGCCGGGAAGCACCGACGACCAGCGGCTCACGCGTCCGTCCCCCGGATCGGCCGGACCGCCTCGGTGAGCACCCGCGCGGTGCCGACGGCGGCGGCGGGCGCGGGCGACCGCTCCCCGGCCGCACCGGCCCGCACCGCCTCGCGCACCGCGTCGGGGTCCAGCAGCATGCTCACCACCGCCGACGGGTTCAGGTACAGCACGTGTCCCTCGGGGACGCGCTCCAGAAGGTCTTCGGTGCCGACGAGTTCGAACGCGTAGCGTCCCGCCGTGTGCAGGAACACCGACGAGGTGAACACCGGCACCACCGGCGTCCCGTCCGGCGCCGTCGCGCTCAGGGGCCCGCCGCCCGGCGCCGTCAGCACGGCCACCTCGCGGCCCGCCAGCGCGGCCGGCACCGCCTCCCCGGGCCCATATCCGGTGGAGGCGAGCTGGACGGCGCGGTCCACCTCGTCCTCGGGTGCGGGCCAGTCCAGCGCACGCGGGGACGGACGGTAATCGGGGTTGTCCTCCCACTCGACGATCTCGCCGTCGAGGCCGGACCGCCACCGTCCGGTCATCGCCCACTCCGGGGGTTTGCCCTCCCCGGACCACATCGGGTCGACCACGCCCAGCCAGTGGTCGGGGGCGAGGCGGCCCGCCTCGCGGATGTCGTCCGGAACGGGCGGAAGCTCCTCGTCCTGCAAGCTCATCGCGGTCCTCGTTCGGTGGTTCGGGGCGACGGGGCGGTCCCCGGCGGGTCGTCCGGGCCGTCCTGCCAGAGCAGGCGGCGCGCGGTCGTGGCGTCCATGACGACGCCGGTGAGCAGTCCGGACCTCAGCGCGGCGCGGACCGCCGCGGTGCCGCGTCCGCCGGCCGAGACGCCGATCAGCTCGTTCACGCCCCGGAGTCGGGCGGCGCTCACGGAGATCATGCGGGCGTCCAGTTCCGTGGCGACCGGCAGGCCGGCCGCGTCCAGGACCTGTCCGCCCACCTCGGCGCACGCCCCCGCCTCCCGGAGCGTCTCCCGCTCCGGCTCGGACAGGGCGCCGTACACCGTGGCGTGCGGGCCGTCCCAGGCGGCGATGCCGACGACGGCCTTGGTGACCAGGCCGAAGCGGTCCAGGGTGTCGGCGGTCGCGGGCTGGCTGCGCAGCACCGCGGCGGTCGTCGCGTCGGGCAGCAGGAGCGGGGTGTGGAGCGGGTACGCCCTGCCGCCGCCCGCCGCCGCGGTACGGCGGACCGCGGCGATCGCGGCGTCGTGGGCGAGGTCCCGCCCGCGCACCCCGGTCAGCTGGACCACGTCGCACAGCGGCAGCCGGGTGACCGCCTCGCTGAGCGCGTCCACGGCGTGGCTGCCGTCCAGCCCGAGGACGTCGCCCTCCTCGGCGATCTCGGAGAGCAGCCGGGCCGCCGCCGTGCCGAGCCAGCGGCAGGTGTGCCGCTGGTCCGCGGGCGCCGTCGCGCCGCCCTCGCCGCGGGACACGTTGACGACGATGCCGTGCCGGAGCCCGAACCGCTCGCTCAGCGCCCGCCCGAGCGGGACGTCGATCTCGGCGGGGACGGTGATGTCGATCCGCACGATGTCGTGCGCCACGGCGGCGTCGAGCAGGCGGGCCACCTTGAACCGGCTGATGCCGAACTCCTTGGCGATCTCCACCTTCGACCGGTTCTCCAGGTAGAAGCGCCTGGCGACGGCGGCGGCGAGGAGCGTGTCGATCGGCGCGGTCAACGCCACCACCTCGGCCGGTTCGGCCATGTCGTCTCTCCGCGCTCTCGTCGTTGCACCAACTCACGCCATTCCTATGGCTAGTTCATATGTGCGAAGTGAGCAGAACATGACGGAGAAGCGACTTGGGAGTGACACCAGGGTCCACGGTGACGGCTGAGGGAGAAGAATCCCCCTCCCCGGACGGGTCGCCCGTGCCGGGACGGGGAAGGAATCATTCACCTCCCCTCCCTCCACCAGCACCTCAGGGAGCTCCATTTGCTGCGCGGTATCGACGTGAGTGCGTATCAGTCGTCCTCGTACGACACCGACGGCCTGTCCTTCGTCTTCATCAAGGCGACGGAGGGCCGTTCGTACACCAGCCCAAGACTCGCCGCCCAGACGAAGACGGCCCGCGACGCCGGACTGGTCGTCGGCTTCTACCACTTCCTCTGGCCGGGCAACCTCACGGCCCAGGCGGAGTACTTCGTGAGCAAGGCCCCGGAGAAGCGGGGCGACATCCTCGCCGTCGACTGGGAGACCACGGGCGAGGGCACCCACGCGAGCAACGCGGAGAAGGACCGCTTCATCCGCAAGGTGAAGGAACTACGGCCCCATCACCGGGTGATCCTCTACGCCAACAGGCACTTCTGGCTCAACGTCGACACCACCTCCTACGCCGGCGACGGCCTGTGGATCGCCGACTACGTCACCGCCGGGGAGCCCCGCATCCGGGCGAAGTGGCGCTTCCACCAGTACACCGACGACCCGCTGGACAAGAACGTGGCGGACTTCTCCAGCAGGTCGGCGCTGCGGGAATGGGCCGGGGCGGACTAGCCCCTGAACTCCGGCTTGCGCTCCGGCGAGGCCTCGGCCAGTGCCTTGGTGACGGACACGACGTCCGCGCGCAGACCGTAGACCGGGGTGTCGGGCTGCTGGCGCCAGGAGTCGTCGATGCCGCCCGCGTCCACGGTGTCGAAGCCGAGCTCCTCGATCAGGGCCCGGACCTTGCGCTTGGCCGCCTCGTCGTCACCGGCGACGGGCAGCGCCATCCGGCCGGGGTCGCCGGCGGGGCGGTGGCGGTCCAGGATGTCCTGGGCGTACGTGCCGTTGAAGGCCTTGATCACGGGGTGGCCGATCTGCCGTTCCGTCCAGCGGCTCTCCGTGACGCCCTCGTCCTCGATGCCCGCGATCCTGCCGTCGCGCTGCCGGGGGTAGTAGTTGCCGGTGTCGATGACGGCCACACCCTCCGCGGCCTCGTCGAACAGGCCGGACGGCAGGTCGGGGACGGCCTTCAGCGGGACGGTGACGACGACGATCTCGGCGCCGCGCGCCGCGTCCTCGGCCCGTACCGGTGTCGCGCCGGTCTCCTCCGCCAGGCCGGTGAGCGTCTCGGGGCCGCGTGAATTGGCGACGGAGACGTCATGGCCGAGGGCGGTGAGCCGCCGGGTGAGGTTGCCCCCGATGTTGCCCGCCCCGATGATGCCGATCTTCATGTCGCTCGCCTCGCCCTTCCGGGGATCGGTGTCCGCTTCGGTTCCCTGCGGGAACCGTCATGGTCGACACCAACCCCCGGGACGGGCGGGCTATTCCGGACCTACTTGTTCAAGTGGGCCCAGAACTCGTCGAACGACAGGAGCTTGTCGCCGTTCAGGTCCCGGGACCCGATCACGGCCTCCGCGACCGCCTCGGTGACGTTCCAGTCGCCGCCCTGGGCCAGGGCGGTCTTGAACTCGGCAGCGGTGATGAACCCGTCCCCGTCCGTGTCGATCCGCTCGAACTGCTTGCGCGCTTCCTCGATGTCCGCCACCGATCCGCCCCTCATCCCGTACTTCGCCGTGCTGACGTAGGTCAGATTATCCGGCGGTCCGAGCCCTCAGTGCGGCGACCACCCACCCGAACTCCGCCTCGTGGGACGACGGCGGCTCCAGGCCGTTCACGAGCGCGGACAGCTCGCGGTAGCGGGCGAGGCGTACGTTCGTCGCCGCCGAGAGGCGCTCCAGCACGACGGCCGGGTCGGCGTCGCCGATCAGCTCGCGCAGGACGCCGGCGGCCCGCTCCGAATCCGGCGCGACGCCCTCCCGCACGGCCTGGCCCGCGAGCCGGACCAGCCGGCTCATGAACCACAGGGAGCTGCCGGAGGGGACGTCCGGCCCCCGGTCCGCCGCGTTGAACTCGATCATCCTGCGCATCGTCGCCCGGAACTCCGGGTCCTGGATCAGCTCGGCCAGCTCCACCCAGGCGTCCACCTGCTCGGGGGTGGGGTCGTCGGGCAGGTCGGCCGCGGCGAACCGCAGACGTTGGCGGATGTCCGGGTCCGCCGCGTCGATGCCGTCGAAGACCTCCGCCATGAAGTCCTCGATGATGCGTCTGCGCTCGGCCGTCGACAGTCGGGCCAGCTTGTTCATGAGCGTCATCTCCTCAGCGTTCGAGCCGCGTCGTGCCACGGTCGACAGCACCGCACGCGTCACCCTCAGTGACCGGATCTGTGCGTCCAGCGCGGTCACGTGCGCCGCCGCGACCCGCGCGACCGTGGTCTCACCGGTGAGCACCCGGCGTACGTCGTGCAGGCCGAGGCCCAGCTCGCGCAGGGTGCGGATCAGCTCCAGACGGGCGGCGGACCCGGCGTCGTAGAGCCGGTAGCCGCCCGCGGAACGGGTCACCGGGGGCAGGGCGCCCTCGTCGGACCAGTAGCGGATGGTGCGCACGGACAGTCCGGTGGCCCGGGCGAGCTCGCCGATGGTGAGAAGTCCGGTGCCGTCGTCGATCATGTCTGCGAGTCTGTGCCTTCCAGTGGGTGGAGACTCAAGGAGCACGGGTGAGGGACACACTGCGGACCATTCTCGACGCGGCCGCACGGGGCGTCTTCCCGGCGACGGACGGCGGTACGACGGTGGTGCCGCAGCCGTCGGGGCGGGACGCGGGGGTGCTGGCGTTCACGGCGCACTCGGTGGTCTTCACGGACGAGGACCCGGCGTGGGTGCGGCGCACGCTGGCACGGGCGGACTGCGACGCGCTCGCCGCCACGATGAACGTCCGTTTCCTGGCCGCCTTCATGGAGCGCACCGGGCGCCGTACGGACACGATCGACGTGATGACGGTGGCGGAACCGCTGCCGGACGGTCCGCCGCTCGCCCTGGAGGAGGTCGGCGACCCCGCGCACCCCCGGGTGGTGAGCGCCCGGGCACGCCGGGACGACGTACGGGTGTGGACGGCGGAGGGCGGTGTGCTGGTGCTGGGCCGCGGGATCGCCGGACGGCTGGAGGCGGCCGTGGAGGTGCCGGAGGAGGCACGGCACCGCGGCCTGGGCCGGCGGCTGGCGCTGGCGGCCCGGCGGCTGGCCGGGGACGAGCCGGTGTGGGCGCAGATCTCCCCGGGCAACGCGCGCAGTCTGCGGGCGTTCCAGGCGGCCGGATACCGGCCGGTCGGCTCGGAGGCGCTGTTCCTGCGCCGCTAGGGCATGCCTGGCAGGCGGCAATTGTCAGACAGCCCTGGGACGGCGCGCCGCCGTCAGCGGTCCAGGACCCGCATCTCGAACCAGGTGGTCTTGCCGCGGGGCAGCAGGTCGACGCCCCAGCGGTCGGCGAGCGCGTCGACGAGGAAGAGGCCCCGGCCGCTGACGTCCATGTCCTGGACGGGCATGAGACAGGGCAGTCCGCGGGAGGGGTCGCGGACCTCGATCCGGATCCAGCCGCGCCGGTGGCGCATCCGGAGGCCGAAGACGCGGGCGCCGGTGTGCCGTACGGCGTTGCCGACCAGTTCGGAGACGAGCAGGACGGCGTCCTCGGTGAGGGCGGGGGTGAGGCCCCACTCCCGCAGGACGACCACCTGGACGAGCCGGCGGGCGGTGGCGGCGGACTCGGGACGGGACGGCAGCGGAACTTCGGCTTCCGTCGGGTTGCCGTACAACTCCAGCGCCTTCAGGGCGCGTTCGTCCTCGACCGTCGGCGACCAGCGCGACACGGTCACACGTCCGTCTCCCCGCGGCTGTTCCTTGCCCTCCAGCCCCGCCATGCCCCCATCATGGCCGCGCAAGGGGGGCTCCGGGGCGGTTCCCGGGGAATACGCCCCCCGTGCGCCCTCGTCCGGCAAGGAGCCACCGGCATATGCCTGTGGCACTTCCGGGCCTTCGAAGGCCCGCCCTGCCTGCGGAAACGGCTCGCTCTCCGGCAATCGACGGGCTCCCTCGACACGAACGGCTTAAGGGTGCACCAAGGCTCCCATAGTCCACCCCGCCGAGAGAGCCGAATCAGACATCGTGTCAATTGCAAGCCCGGTAGCGAAATTCCCGCGCGACTACAGGAACTTCGCCTTGCCGGGTCCCTCCTCGACGAAGCTGCGCATCCCCCGCTCCCGGTCCTCGGTGGCGAACAGGCCCGCGAACCAGTTCCGCTCGACGGCCAGCCCTGTGTCGATGTCGGTCTCGAGCCCGGTGTCGACCGACTCCTTCGCCGCGCGCAGCGCCATCGCCGGCCCCTGGGCCAGCTTCGCGGCCCACGCGTGCGCCTGCGTGTAGACCTCCCCGGCGGGCACCACCCGGTCCACCAGGCCCAGCGCCAGCGCCTCGTCGGCCCGCACCTGGCGGCCCGTGAAGATGAGGTCCTTGGCCCTGGAGGGCCCGATCAGCCGGGACAGCCGCTGGGTGCCGCCCGCACCCGGGATCAGGCCGAGCAGGATCTCCGGCTGGCCCAGCTTGGCGTTCTCCCCGGCGATCCGGTAGTCGGCGCAGAGCGCCAGCTCACAGCCGCCCCCGAGCGCGTAGCCGGTGACGGCGGCCACGACCGGCTTGGGGATGCGGGCCACGGCGGTGAAGGAGTCCTGGAGCGCCTTGCCCCGCAGCACCATGGCCGCGTGGTCCATGGTCTGCATCTCCTTGATGTCCGCGCCCGCCGCGAACACCTTCTCCCCGCCGTAGATCACCACGGCACGCACGTCCTCGCGCCGCGCGGCCTCCTCGGCGAGCTCCTTCAACCGGTCCTGCGTGGCGACGTCCAGCGCGTTCATCGGCGGCCGGTCCAGCCGCAGCGTGCCAACACCTTCGGCGACTTCGAGATGTACGGTCATGCCCCGCAGGTTAGCGGGCGTTCACACCCGGGG
>Ga0247820_10002465_pt1 | contig 10379 bp, 5 predicted proteins | sample 13C_Glucose_Day1_2_FD_192480 | JGI IMG/M metagenome (GOLD analysis project Ga0247820, IMG submission 192480) | Soil microbial communities from agricultural site in Penn Yan, New York, United States - 13C_Glucose_Day14 | ecosystem: Environmental > Terrestrial > Soil > Agricultural land | place...
GTCCTGCACCGAGAACTCCACCACCGCCTGTTCGTCCACCTGGCGCGGCACGGCGCGCAATTCGACGCTGCGGTTGGCGGTGGGGCGGCGCGCGTGCTCGATCGATTCGGCGGCGTTCTTCAGCAGGTTGACCAGCACCTGCTCGATCAGGATCGGGTCGACCATCAGCTTGGGCAGGCGCGTGGCGACGTAGTGCGACAGCCGCACGTTGCGGCGGCGAAGTTCGATCTCCGCCAGTTCCACCGCCTCGGCCACCATGGTCGCGACATCCGACAGCGTGCGATTGGGTTCGCTGCGGCGCACGAAGCTGCGAATGCGCTGGATGATCTGGCCGGCGCGCTGCGCCTGGCGCGCGGTCTTGTCCAGCGCCATCAGCAGGTCGTCCTGGTTGATCTGGTTGGCGCGGATGCGCGAGACCAGGCCGTTGCAGTAGTTGTTGATGGCCGTCAGCGGCTGGTTCAGCTCGTGGGCCACGCTGGAGGCCATCTCGCCCATGGTGATCAGGCGGCTGGCGGCCTGGGCGCGCTCGGCCTGCGCCGCGGACTGTTCCTCGGCGTGGCGGCGCGGCGTGATGTCGGTGGCGATCACCATCTGCGCCAGGCGGCCGTCCACCCAGTTCAGGTAGCGCGAACGCACTTCCAGCCACTTGCCCAGTTCGGGCACGAAGATCTCGGCGTTCTCCGATTGCGCGGTGGTCAGCTGGCCGGTGGGCAGGCCGACGAAGGAATCGACTTCGTCCAGGTGGTCGTCCGAGCGCGGCTGGTCCGGCACGCCGGCCTGCGCGACCAGGCCCATGTGGCCGCCCGTGTGCAGGCCGAACCACAGGCGGTACAGCTTGTTGGCGAACAGCAGTTCCTCGCTGCCCAGCGGCGCGACAGACACGGAGGCGTCGAGCGCTTCCAGCACGGTGGTGAAGCGCTCGTACGAGGCCGAGAGCTGCTCGCGGATGCGGTTCGGCTCGGTGATGTCGGTCATCGACGTCATCCAGCCGGTCTGGTGGCCCTTGGGGTCGACCAGCGGCGAGACGTACATGCGCGCATCGAACAGCGAGTTGTCCTTGCGCTTGACGCGGACCTGGAAGCCGCCGGGCGTGGTGCGGCCATTGAGCTCGTCGTCCAGGCGCGCCGTCAGCTGGTCGCGATCGGCATCGGGCCAGTAGGGGAAGGGCGCGGTGCGGCCCACCAGCTCCGATTCGTTCCAGCCGGTCATCTGGCAGAAGGCCGGGTTCACGTAGGTGATGCGGCCGTGCATGTCCAGCGCGCGCATGCCGGTGAGCATGGAGTTCTCCATCGCCCGGCGGAAGTTGGTCTCGGCGATCAGGGCCTGCTGCGCCTGCATGCGGCGGCGCGTGTGGCGCCAGTTGCCGATCAGCATCCAGGCGGTCATCGCGCTCAGCGTGCCCACCAGCCAGAACAGTCCGCTGCCCACCACCCCGAGAGAGGTGCGATAGGCCTGGGCGCGCAGGACCAGGCCGTTGCCCACCGGCGAAACGGGCACTTCCCATTCGTTCGATTGCGGACCGCCCCAGGGGAGCAGCGATCCGGCGCCGCGCGCCGGCAGCGTCTGGCCGGCCAGCAGCCGGCCCTTGCCATCGAGGAGCGACACCGCGTAGCGCGCCGACACCTCCGCCGGCACGCCGTAGCGCATCAGGCTGTCGACCGAGTACTCGGCGAGGATCACCCCGCCGAAGCGCGCCTGTTCGGCCAGCGGCACGTGCAGCTGCAGCAGCGGGACGCTCTCGCCCACCAGCGGAGGCTGCGAGTACACGGGCTGCTGCAGGTCGCGCACCAGCGAATAGGTGGTCTCGGTCTCGCCCGGGCGCAGCACCTCGCCGGTGCGGCGCTGCAGTTGCGCCGGCACGCTGGGGCCGGCGTGGGCGGCCTTGATTCGGCGGCGGTCGTCGATCCAGGCCAGGGCCTGCAGCTCCGGGTACTGGATCACCATGGTCTCGGCGCGGCCGACGAATTCCTCGGGATCGATGTCCTTGTTGGAGATGTCGCGCGCGATGCGCATCAGCTGTTCCTGGCGCTCCAGCAGGCGCAGGCGCAGGCGCTGCTGCGCGTACTCGACGTCGCGGCGGACCGCTTCCTGCTCGCGGTCCATCTCTTCCAGGCGCAGATACCAGAAGGCGGAAATGATGGCTGCCAGGAAGAGCAGCACGGCGGCCAGCGGCGCCAGCATCGCGAAACGGTCCTGTCGCCCCGGCGTCTGCCGCCGCCACCAGCGACGCAGCCACGGGACGGGCGGCACGGCCTCGTGCGGCTCGGGGGCGGTGCTGTCTTGCATCAGCATCAGAGTGTAGGTGAGCGACTTGGGTGCCTTGATTTCATAATTTGAAACGGCACGGCACGATTTGAAAACATGATCATCCTATGCGACACTCGCCGCGTTTCGCGCAGCGACGCCGGCCCCAGCTCAGCCGCGCCGCCGTACTAAATTAGCCCCCGATAACCAGGAGACAGGACATGTCAGCTCAGCCCGACCAGCAGTTCGGCGCCGCCAACGACGCGGACGTGCAGGAAACCCGCGAGTGGGTCGATGCGCTTTCCGCCGTCATCGCCAGCGAAGGCCGCGGACGCGGTCACTTCCTGCTGGAGCAGCTGCTGGAGCAGGCCCGGCAGGAAGGCATCGACATGCCTTTCTCGGCCACCACCGGCTACGTCAACACCATCGAGCCGAACGACGAGGAGCGCTGCCCCGGCAACCTCGAGATGGAGGAGCGGCTGCGCGCCTACATGCGCTGGAACGCGATGGCGATGGTGGTCAAGGCCAACCGCCTGCATCCCGAGGACGGCGGCGACCTGGGCGGCCACATCAGCTCGTTCGCGTCACTGGCCACGATGTTCGGCGCGGGCTTCAACCACTTCTGGCACGGCGAGAGCGAGAACCACGGCGGCGACTGCCTGTACATCCAGGGCCACAGCTCGCCCGGCATCTACGCCCGCGCTTTCCTGGAAGGCCGCATCAGCGAGGAGCAGCTGCTCAATTTCCGCCAGGAGGTGGACGGCAAGGGCCTCTCGAGCTATCCGCACCCGAAGCTGATGCCGGAGTTCTGGCAGTTCCCGACCGTCTCCATGGGCCTGGGCCCGCTGATGGCGATCTACCAGGCGCGCTTCCTGAAGTACCTGCACGCGCGCGGTATCGCCAACACCGAGAACCGCAAGGTCTGGGCCTTCCTCGGCGACGGCGAGATGGACGAAGTGGAATCGCTGGGCGCCATCGGCGTCGCGGCGCGCGAGAAGCTGGACAACCTGATCTTCGTCGTCAACTGCAACCTGCAGCGCCTGGACGGCCCGGTGCGCGGCAACGGCAAGATCATCCAGGAGCTGGAAGGCGAATTCCGCGGCGCCGGCTGGAACGTGATCAAGCTGATCTGGGGCAGCTACTGGGACCCGCTGCTGGCCCGCGACAAGGACGGCATCCTGCGCCAGATCATGATGGACGTGGTCGACGGCGACTACCAGGCGATGAAGGCCAATGACGGTGCCTTCGTTCGCAAGCACTTCTTCGGCCGCCATCCCAAGGCGCTGGAGATGGTCGCCAAGATGAGCGACGAGGACATCTGGCGCCTGAACCGCGGCGGCCACGATCCGCAGAAGGTCTACGCCGCGTACCACCGCGCCGTGAACCACAAGGGCCAGCCGACGGTGCTCCTGATCAAGACCGTCAAGGGCTTCGGCATGGGCAAGGCGGGCGAAGGCCGCAACATCGCGCACCAGGCCAAGAAGCTCACCGACGACGACATCCGCACGTTCCGCGACCGCTTCAACATCCCGATCCCCGACGACAAGCTCGCCGAGCTGCCGTTCTACAAGCCGGAAGAGAACACGCCCGAGATGCAGTACCTGCACGAGCGGCGCAAGGCGCTGGGCGGCTACCTGCCCAAGCGGCGCGTCAAGGCCGAGGAGCAGATCCCGGTGCCGCCGCTGGAGACGTTCAAGGCGGTGCTGGAGCCGACGGCCGAAGGCCGCGAGATCAGCACCACGCAGGCCTACGTGCGCTTCCTCACCGCGCTGCTGCGCGACAAGCAGCTGGGCCCGCGCGCGGTGCCCATCCTGGTCGACGAGGCCCGCACCTTCGGCATGGAAGGCCTGTTCCGCCAGATCGGCATCTACAACCCGGAAGGCCAGAAGTACACGCCGCAGGACCGCGACCAGGTGTCCTACTACAAGGAGGACGTGGGCGGCCAGATCCTGCAGGAAGGCATCAACGAGGCGGGCGGCATGGCCAGCTGGATCGCCGCGGCCACGTCGTACTCGACGAACAACCGCATCATGGTGCCGTTCTACATCTACTACTCGATGTTCGGACTGCAGCGCGTGGGCGACCTGTGCTGGGCGGCGGGCGACATGCAGGCGCGCGGCTTCCTGCTGGGCGGCACCTCGGGCCGCACGACGCTGAACGGCGAGGGCCTGCAGCACGAGGACGGCCACAGCCACATCCTGGCGGGCACCATCCCCAACTGCGTGAGCTACGACCCGACCTTCGCGCACGAGCTCGCGGTCATCATGCATGACGGCCTGAAGCGCATGGTGGAGAAGCAGGAGAACGTCTTCTACTACATCACCCTTCTCAACGAGAACTACCCGATGCCGGGCCTGCAGGCCGGCACCGAGGAGCAGATCGTCAAGGGCATGTACCTGTTCAAGCCGGCCGCGAAGGCCAAGGCCAAGGCGCCGGTGGTGAACCTGCTGGGCTCGGGCACCATCCTGCGCGAGTCGATCGCCGCTCAGGAACTGCTCGAGAAGGACTGGGGCGTGTCGGCCAACGTGTGGAGCTGCCCCAGCTTCAACGAGCTGGCCCGCGACGGGCAGGACTGCGAGCGCTGGAACCTGCTCAACCCGACCGAGAAGGCGCGCGTTCCGTTCGTCACGCAGCAGCTCGAGCCGCACGCCGGCCCGGTGGTCGCGTCGACCGACTACATGAAGGCCTACGCGGAGCAGATCCGTTCCTTCATGCCCAAGGGCCGCGGCTACAAGGTGCTGGGCACCGACGGCTTCGGGCGCAGCGACTTCCGCAGCAAGCTGCGCGAGCACTTCGAGGTGAACCGGCACTATGTCGTGGTCGCGGCGCTCAAGGCGCTGGCCGACGACGGCGCCGTGCCCGCGGCCAAGGTGGCCGAGGCGATCAAGAAGTACGGCATCAAGGCCGACAAGATCAATCCGCTGTACGCCTGATCCGCCGCCGGCGGCTCACAAGAACAAACTGGAGAACAAGCCCATGGCATCGGTCGAAGTGAAGGTCCCCGACATCGGGGACTTCGAGGAAGTCGCGGTCATCGAATTGCTGGTCAAGCCGGGGGACACGATCCAGCCGGAGCAGTCGCTCATCACGGTGGAAAGCGACAAGGCGTCGATGGAGATCCCTTCGTCCACCGGCGGCGTGGTGAAGGAGATCAAGGTCAAGATCGGCGACAAGGTGTCGGAAGGATCGGTGCTGCTGGTCGTCGAGAGCAGCGGTGCCGCTGCTCCGGCGCCCAGCGCTCCGGCGCCCGCACCCACGGCAGCTGCGCCCAAGGCGGACGCCGGTTCGCCCGCGCCCCAGCCCCCTGCCGGCGGCGGGGGCGGCCGAATCGAGGTGAAGGTCCCGGACATCGGCGACTTCAAGGACGTCGCGGTCATCGAAGTGCTGGTGAAGCCGGGCGATACCGTGAAGCAGGAGCAGTCGCTGATCACGGTGGAGTCGGACAAGGCTTCGATGGAGATCCCGTCGTCGACCGCCGGCACCGTGAAGGAACTCAAGGTCAAGCTGGGCGACAAGCTCAACATCGGCGACCTGATCGCGGTGCTGGAAGGCGCCGGCGGCGCTTCACCTGCGCCGGCACCTTCGTCCACTTCCGCCGCGCCTCAGCCCAGCGCGCCGGCGCCCGCGCCGCACGCGGCCGCCGAGCGGACCCTCCCGACGGCCGCACTGCCTCCGCACGAACCCACCGCGCCCACCGGCCAGTTGCCGCACGCGTCTCCCTCCGTGCGCAAGTTCGCCCGCGAACTCGGCGTGCCGCTGGAAGAGGTCAAGGGCACCGGACCCAAGGGCCGCATCCTGCAGGAGGACGTCCAGAGCTTCACCAAGGCGGTGATGAAGGGCGAGGCCACCACCAAGGCGGCGGCCGGCAAGGCGCCGGGCGGTGCGGGTGGCGAGGCGCTGGGCCTGCTGCCCTGGCCCAAGGTGGACTTCGCCAAGTTCGGCCCGATCGAGCGCAAGGACCTCTCGCGCATCAAGAAGATCAGCGGCGCGAACCTGCATCGCAACTGGGTGATGATCCCGCACGTCACCAACCACGACGATGCCGACATCACGGACCTCGAAGCGTTCCGCGTCCAGCTGAACAAGGAGAACGAGAAGAGCGGCGTGAAGGTCACCATGCTGGCCTTCCTCATCAAGGCCAGCGTCGCCGCGCTCAAGAAGTTCCCGGAGTTCAACAGCTCGCTCGACGGAGAACAGCTCGTTCTGAAGAACTACTGGCACATCGGCTTCGCCGCCGACACGCCCAACGGCCTGGTCGTGCCGGTGGTCAAGGACGCCGACAAGAAGGGCGTGATGCAGATCAGCCAGGAGATGTCGGAGCTCGCGAAAAAGGCGCGCGATGGCAAGCTCGGCCCGGCCGACATGACGGGCGCGACCTTCACGATCTCGTCGCTGGGCGGCATCGGCGGTCGTTACTTCACGCCGATCATCAATGCGCCGGAAGTCGCTATCCTCGGGGTTTGCAGAAGCCAGACCGATCCGGTCTGGGACGGCAAGCAGTTCCAGCCTCGCCTGATGCTGCCGCTGTCGCTGTCGTGGGACCATCGCGTGATCGATGGCGCCTCGGCCGCCCGCTTCAACGCTTACCTGGGCGCCATCCTGGCGGACTTCCGCCGGGTGCTGCTCTGATCAAGAGAAAGAAGAAGTAATCCCACATGACGACCGTCGTAGTAGTGAAGAAAGCCGGCCAGATCGCCATTGCCGCAGACACCCTGGTCACCTTCGGCGACACCATGCTCTCCAAACGCTACGAGGACAACACCAAGATCTTCAAGGTGGACACCGACTCCGGGCCCAGCTACATCGGCATGGCGGGCACCGTGGCGCACTTCCCGGTGCTGCGCAAGGCGATGGGCTCCATGCCGCGCGAGATCCTGCACCTCAACAGCAAGGACGAGGTGTTCGACACCTTCACCAAGCTGCATCCCTACCTGAAGGACAACTTCTTCCTGCAGACCAAGGAAGAGGACAGCGATCCGTACGAGTCCAGCCAGTTCAGCGTGGTCATCGCCAACGCCAGCGGCATCTACGGGCTCTACAGCTATCGCGAGGTGTTCGAGTTCAAGGAGTTCTGGGGGATCGGTTCGGGCCGCAGCTTCGCGCTGGGCGCCATGCACTCCATCTACAACAAGGCGAAGACGGCGCGTGAAGTGGCGGAGGCCGGCATCACCGCGGGTTGCGAGTTCGATCGCAATTCCGCGCTGCCGTTCGACTGCTTCACGGTCAAGATGAAGGAACCCAAATGAGTCTGGTCGAGGTCAAGGTCCCCGACATCGGCGACTTCAAGGAAGTCGCGGTGATCGAGGTGCTCGTGAAGCCGGGCGATACGGTCAAGCAGGAGCAGTCGCTCATCACCGTGGAGAGCGACAAGGCCTCCATGGAGATCCCGTCCTCGCACGCGGGGGTGGTGAAGGAGCTCAAGGTCAAGCTGGGGGACAAGGTGTCGGAAGGGTCGGTGCTGCTCGTGGTGGAGAGCACCGCGGCCGCGAGCCCTGCGCCGCAAACCTCCGCAGCGGCTCCCGCTCCTGCAACGGCTCCGGCACCCGCGCCGGCTCGGGCGGAACAAGCGCCGGCCGCATCGTCCTATGCCGGCGGCGCCGACCTCGAATGCGACATGCTGGTCCTCGGCGCCGGTCCCGGCGGCTACTCCGCCGCCTTCCGCGCCGCCGACCTCGGCATGAAGGTGGTGCTGGTCGAGCGCTACGCCACGCTGGGCGGTGTCTGCCTGAACGTGGGCTGCATCCCTTCGAAGGCGTTGCTGCACGTCGCGGCGGTGATGGACGAGGTCAATCACTTCGCCGACCTCGGCGTCAGCTACGGCAAGCCGACGATCGACCGCGCCAAGCTCAAGGCGCACAAGGACAAGGTGACCGGCAAGCTCACGGGCGGCCTGTCCGCCATGGCCAAGATGCGCAAGGTCACCGTGGTGCGCGGCAACGGCACCTTCGTGGACCCGCATCACCTGCAGGTGGAAGAGACCACGGGGCAGGGCAAGGACACCACCGGCAAGAAGCAGGTGATCCGCTTCAAGAACGCGATCATCGCGGCCGGTTCGCAGGCCTTGTCGCTGCCCTTCATGCCCAAGGACCCGCGCGTGGTGGACTCCACCGGCGCGCTGGAACTCGTGACCGAGCCCAAGCGCATGCTCATCCTGGGCGGCGGCATCATCGGCCTGGAGATGGGCACGGTCTATTCCACGCTGGGCGCGCGCCTGGACGTGGTGGAGATGCTCGACGGCCTCATGCAGGGCGCCGATCGCGACCTGGTGCGCGTGTGGCAGAAGATGAACGCGCCGCGCTTCGACAACATCATGTTGAAGACCAAGACCGTCGGCGCCGAAGCCACGAAGGACGGCATCCTGGTGCGCTTCGAAGGCGAGCAGGCCCCGAAGGAGCCGCAGCTGTACGACCTGGTGCTGCAGGCCGTGGGCCGCAGTCCCAACGGCAGGAAGATCGGCGCCGAGAAGGCCGGCGTCATCGTCGGCGAGCGCGGCTTCATCCCGGTCGACATCCAGATGCGCACCAACGTGCCGCACATCTTCGCCATCGGCGACATCGTCGGCCAGCCGATGCTGGCCCACAAGGCGGTGCACGAGGCGCACGTGGCGGCGGAAGCCGCGGCGGGCGAGAAGAGCACGTTCGACGCGCGCGTGATCCCGAGCGTGGCCTACACCGATCCGGAAGTCGCCTGGGTCGGCCTGACCGAAGAGCAGGCCAAGGCGCAGGGCATCGCCATCAAGAAGGGCCACTTCCCCTGGTCGGCTTCGGGCCGTGCCATCGCGAACACGCGCGACGAGGGCTTCACCAAGCTGCTGTTCGACGCGCAGACCCATCGCATCGTGGGCGGTGGCATCGTCGGCACGCATGCCGGCGACCTGATCAGCGAGGTGGCGCTGGCCATCGAGATGGGCGCCGACGAGGTGGACATCGGCAAGACCATCCATCCGCACCCGACCCTGGGCGAAAGCATCGGCATGGCCGCCGAGATCGCGCACGGCACCTGCACGGACGTGCCGCCGCAGCGGCGCTAGCCAGGGGAAATCAGGGCGCGTCGGTCGCGCCGCCGGCGGGTGCAGCCTTCTGCCCCACCAGCACCCGGCGCGCGCCGTCGAAGCGGCGCTGCCAGTAGTTGCCGTTCATGTCCTCCACCCGCACCTGGGCGCCCGGCTTGGGCGAGTGGATGAACTTGCCGTCGCCGACGTAGATGCCCACGTGGCTGAAGGCGCGGCGCAGCGTGTTGAAGAACACCAGGTCGCCGGGCTGCAGGTCGCGCTTGTCGATGACCTGCGTGGCCGCTGCCTGCTCGTTGGCGCGGCGGGGCAGCACCAGGCCGATGGTCTGTTCGTAGATGGCCCGAACGAAGCCGCTGCAATCGAAGCCGGTCTCGGCCGAGTTGCCGCCGCGGCGATAGGGCACGCCGAGGAAGCCCACCGCGGTGACCACCAGCTCGGAGGTGGTGTCCGTGATGCGCTCGCCGACCTGTCCCAGGCGCTGCATCAGGCCCTTCTCGGCCGGTTTTTCGGCCATGACGCGACTGAAATCGTCTTCCGCCGTGGCAGGCTGCGCCTGCGCCGGCAGGACACCGGACAGGACCAGCGCGATACTGAAGAGCCACTTCGACATGGCGCGCAGAGTAAGCACGACGATACGGGAAGTCAAGTAAGGTTTTGACTGTAACTCGTTGATACTGCTGCGGAATTCGGCTGGCCCGTTCGAGCCAGACTGGGCTGCCCGGCCCGATTTCAGGAGATCGATCGATGCGCTTGCCGACTTTGGTTCCGACCCCGTGGCGATGGTCCGTGGCCCTGGTCCTGGGCGCGTGCTGCGCGATCGGCGCCGCGCGCGCCGAGCCTCGTACGGAGCAGATCGCGTCCGGGCTGGCCCATCCCTGGGCGGTGGCGTTCATCGAAGACGGCCGTTTCCTGGTCACCGAGCGACCCGGCCGCATGCGCGTCGTGGAGCGCGACGGCAAGGTCGGCCCGGCGCTCGCCGGCGTGCCCCAGGTCGCGGCGGGCGGGCAGGGCGGTCTGCTGGACCTGGTGCCCGACTCCGGCTTCGCCTCCAACCGCACGCTGTACTTCTGCTTCTCCGAACCCGGCGACGGCGGCAACTCCACGGCGCTGGCCCGTGCGCGGC
>Ga0247820_10002466_pt1 | contig 10379 bp, 21 predicted proteins | sample 13C_Glucose_Day1_2_FD_192480 | JGI IMG/M metagenome (GOLD analysis project Ga0247820, IMG submission 192480) | Soil microbial communities from agricultural site in Penn Yan, New York, United States - 13C_Glucose_Day14 | ecosystem: Environmental > Terrestrial > Soil > Agricultural land | place...
GGGGACCGTGGTGGTGACCGCGCCCCGCGCCAGGCCGCCGTGCCGGCCGACGGCGACAAGCCCGCCGTGAGCCCGGCCGCCGACGCACCGAAGACGCCTGCCGTCAAGCGCGTGCGCAAGGTCGTGCCGCCCACGGGTGGCGCGAAAGGAGAATAAGGAATGCTGCAACCAGCACGTCGCAAGTTCCGCAAGGAACAGAAGGGCCGCAACACCGGCATCGCAACGCGCGGCACCAACGTGTCGTTCGGCGAGTTCGGCCTCAAGGCCACGGAGCGTGGCCGCATCACCGCGCGCCAGATCGAGGCCGCGCGCCGTGCGATCTCGCGTCACATCAAGCGCGGCGGCCGCATCTTCATCCGCATCTTCCCGGACAAGCCGATCTCGCAGAAACCGGCCGAAGTGCGCATGGGCAATGGCAAGGGCAACCCCGAGTACTACGTGGCCGAGATCCAGCCCGGCAAGGTGCTGTACGAGATCAACGGCGTGCCGGAAGCGCTGGCACGCGAGGCGTTCACGCTGGCCGCAGCCAAGCTGCCGCTGCGCTGCACGTTCGTCGCGCGCCAGCTCGGCCTGTGACCGGAGAACACACCATGAGCAAAGCCTCTGAACTGCGCGGCAAGGACGTTGCCGCGCTCGAGAAGGAAGTGTCCGAGCTGCTGAAGGCCCATTTCGGCCTGCGCATGCAGAAGGCCACCCAGCAATTGTCGAACAACTCTCAACTGGGCAAGACGCGCCGTGACATCGCACGCGCGAAGACGGTCCTGGCCCAGAAGAAGGAGGCCGCCAAATGACGGACTCAACGCAGGAAAAGATCGTCGCGAACCGCGTGCCGCGTTCGTTCGTCGGCAAGGTGGTCAGCGACAAGCGCACCAAGACGGTGACCGTCCTGGTGGAGCGCCGCTTCAAGCACGAGCTGTATGGCAAGATCGTCGCCCGGTCCAACAAGTACCACGCGCACGCCGAGAACGGCGAGTACAAGATGGGCGACATCGTCGAGATCACCGAGAGCCGCCCGATCTCCAAGACCAAGTCGTGGGTGGTCAGCCGGCTGGTCCAGAAGGCGCAGAACGTCTGAGTGCCGTCCTCCCGGAGAACATCATGCTGAAAGTCGGTGACAAGCTGCCCGCTGCGACGCTGCGCGAGTACATCGAGGTCGAGGGCGAAGGCTGCACGATCGGGCCGAACGCGTTCGACGTGCACAAGGAGGCGGCCGGCAAGACGCTCGCCATCTTCGCGTTGCCCGGCGCATTCACGCCGACCTGCTCCGCAAAGCACGTCCCGGGTTTCGTCGCGAAGGCGGAAGCCCTCAAGGCGGCGGGCGTCGACGAGATCTGGTGCGTTTCGGTCAACGATGCCTTCGTCATGGGCGCCTGGGCACGCGACCAGAAGACCGCCGGCAAGGTGCGCATGATGGGCGACGGCAGCGCGGAGTTCACGCAGGCTGCCGGTCTCGCGGTCGACCGCACTTCCGCGGGCATGGGCATCCGTTCGCAACGGTACTCCATGCTCGTCAAGGACGGCGTCGTCAAGGCGCTGAACCTTGAGGCCCCGGGCAAGTTCGAAGTCAGCGACGCGGAGACGCTGCTTAGCCAGGCGAAGGAAGCCCTCGCCTGACACTTCCTTAGGCGTGGCCCCCGGTTTGACAGGGGCGACGCCAATCCTGCATAATTTGTGGCTTCGCCGGAAGCGGCTTGCGGTTTTGGGGGTCTCCTCCAGAGCTCACGCTTTCCGGATCCGCCCATACACGGGCCCAAGACTGCTCGAGCCTTGCTCGGGGCAAGTTGGGGACAGACATGATCCAAATGCAATCGCAACTCGAGGTTGCCGACAACACCGGTGCCAAGCGCGTCATGTGCATCAAGGTGCTCGGCGGCTCGAAGCGTCGCTACGCCGGCATCGGCGACGTCATCAAGGTCAGCATCAAGGAAGCCGCGCCGCGTGGCCGCGTGAAAAAGGGCGAGGTCTACAGCGCCGTGGTCGTGCGCACCGCCAAGGGCGTTCGCCGCCAGGACGGTTCGCTCATCAAGTTCGACGGCAACGCCGCCGTCCTGCTGAACAACAAGCTGGAGCCGATCGGCACCCGCATCTTCGGCCCGGTCACGCGCGAGCTGCGCACCGAGCGCTTCATGAAGATCGTGTCGCTCGCCCCCGAAGTGCTCTGACCCTCGAGGACCAGACCATGAAGAAGATTCGCAAAGGCGACCAGGTCATCGTGCTGACCGGCCGCGACAAGGGAAAGCGCGGTACCGTGATCTCGCGCGTCGACGCCGATCACATCACCGTCGAGGGCGTGAACATCGTCAAGAAGCACGTCAAGCCCAACCCCCTGAAGGGCACGACCGGCGGCGTCGTCGACAAGACCATGCCGATCCACCAGTCCAACGTCGCCATCTACAACGCCGCCACCGGCAAGGCCGATCGCGTCGGCGTCAAGCTGCAGGCCGACGGCAAGAAGGTCCGCGTGTTCCGCTCCAGCGGCGACGAGATCAAGGCGTAAGAGGTTCATATGGCCCGTTTGCAAGAGTTCTATCGCGACCAGGTGGTGCCGAACCTCATGAAGAAGTTCGGCTACAAGTCCGTGATGCAGGTGCCTCGCATCTCCAAGATCACGCTCAACATGGGCGTGTCGGAGGCGGTGGCCGACAAGAAGGTGATGGACCACGCCGTGGGCGACCTCACCAAGATCGCCGGCCAGAAGCCGGTGGTCACCAAGTCGCGCAAGGCGATCGCGGGCTTCAAGATCCGCGAGAACGTTCCCATCGGCTGCATGGTCACGCTGCGCGGCGTGCAGATGTACGAGTTCCTCGATCGCTTCGTCACCGTGGCGCTGCCGCGCGTGCGCGACTTCCGCGGCATCTCGGGTCGGGCGTTCGATGGCCGCGGCAACTACAACGTCGGCGTCAAGGAACAGATCATCTTCCCCGAGATCGACTACGACAAGATCGATGTCATTCGTGGTCTGAACATCAGCATCACGACCACCGCGAAGTCCGACGACGAAGCCAAGGCGCTGCTGTCGGCCTTCCGCTTCCCGTTCAAGAACTGAGGTACCCAGTGGCCAAACTCTCGATCAAACAGCGTGAAGCCAAGCGCGAGCAACTGGTCGCCAAGTTCGCGAAGAAGTACGCCGAGCTGAAATCGGTGGCTGACGACGCGAAGCGGTCCGATGAAGAGCGCTATGCCGCGCGCCTGGAGCTGCAGAAGCTCCCGCGCAACGCCAACCCGACGCGCCTGCGCAATCGCTGCGGACTCACCGGCCGCCCGCGCGGCACCTTCCGCAAGTTCGGCCTCGCGCGCAGCAAGATTCGCGAACTGGCCTTCAAGGGCGACATCCCCGGTGTCGTCAAGGCGAGCTGGTAAGCCGGCCTGATCAGGAGATACCGCAAATGAGCATGAGTGATCCTATCGCCGACATGCTGACCCGCATCCGCAACGCGCAGCTCGTCGAGAAAGCCAGCGTGGTCATGCCGTCATCGAAGCTGAAGGTCGCGATCGCCCAGGTCCTGAAGGACGAGGGCTACATCGATGACTTCGCCGTCAAGGGCGGCGCGGCCAAGGCCGAGCTCGAGATTGCGCTGAAGTACTACGCCGGTCGGCCTGTCATCGAGCGCATCGAGCGCGTCAGCCGGCCCGGCCTGCGCGTCTACAAGGGCCGCAACGACATCCCGCACGTGATGAACGGTCTGGGCGTCGCCATCGTCACCACGCCCAAGGGCGTGATGACCGACCGCAAGGCACGCGCCACCGGCATCGGCGGCGAAGTGCTCTGCTACGTGGCCTGACGCCAGGGAGGAACGGAACTATGTCCCGCGTTGGAAAAATGCCGATCACCCTCCCGAAGGGCGTGGAGGTCACGGTCTCGGACGAGAAGGTCACCGTCAAGGGCCCGCAGGGTACGCTCACGTTGCCGCTCAACCCGCTGGTCACCGTCACGGTCGAAGGCGGCAAGGTCAGCTTCGTCGCGACCAACGACTCGGCCGAAGCCGATGCGATGAGCGGCACGATGCGTGCGCTGGTGTCCAACATGGTCAACGGCGTCGGCAAGGGCTTCGAGCGCAAGCTGAACCTGGTGGGCGTGGGCTTTCGCGCGCAGGCGCAGGGCCAGAAGCTGAACCTCCAGGTCGGCTTCTCGCACCCCGTCGTCAAGGACATGCCTGCGGGCATCGTCGTGCAGACGCCGACCCAGACCGAAATCATCATCAAGGGTGCCGACCGCCAGGCGGTGGGCCAGATCGCCGCCGAAGTCCGGGCGATCCGCCCGCCCGAGCCCTACAAGGGCAAAGGCATCCGCTACAGCGATGAGCGCGTGGTCTTGAAAGAGACCAAGAAGAAGTAAGGAGCGAGAACATGGTGAACAAGAAAGACCAGCGTCAGCGCCGAGCGCGCCAGACGCGTTCGCGCATCGCGACGCAACGGGTCGCGCGCCTGACGGTGTTCCGCTCCAACCTGCACATCTACGCCAGCGTCGTGTCCGACGACGGCGCCAAGGTGTTGGCGAGCGCATCCACCGCCGAGAAAGACTTGCGCGAGCAGCTGGGCGGCAAGGGCGGCAATGCCGCTGCCGCCGCGCTGGTTGGCAAGCGCATCGCCGAGAAGGCGAAAGCTGCCGGCGTCGAGAAGGTCGCCTTCGACCGCTCGGGCTTCGCGTACCACGGCCGCGTGAAGGCGCTGGCCGAGGCTGCTCGCGAAGCAGGCCTGCAGTTCTGACGCACAAAGGAATCGAGCAATGGCTAAGTTTCAACCACGCGTTCAGGACGAAGGTCGCGACGACGGGCTGAAGGAGAAGATGATTGCGGTCAACCGCGTCACGAAGGTCGTCAAGGGCGGCCGCATCCTCGGCTTCGCTGCGCTGACCGTGGTCGGTGACGGCGATGGTCGCATCGGCATGGGCAAGGGCAAGGCGCGGGAAGTGCCCGTGGCCGTGCAGAAGGCCATGGAGGCCGCGCGCCGCAACATGGTGAAGGTCAGCCTGAAGAACGGCACCATTCACCACAAGGTCGAAGGCGAGCACGGCGCGGCCAAGGTGCTGATGGCGCCGGCCAAGCAAGGCGACGGCATCATCGCCGGCGGCCCGATGCGCGCCGTCTTCGAGGTGATGGGCGTGACCGACATCGTGGCGAAGAGCCATGGTTCGACGAACCCGTACAACATGGTGCGTGCGACCCTGAACGCGCTCACGCGCTCCACCACGCCGGCCGAAGTGGCGGCCAAGCGCGGCAAGACGGTCGAAGAGATCTTCGGCTGACCCGCGGCGGAGAACAACGATGGCTGACCAGAAGACTCTCAAGGTGAAGCTCGTCAAGAGCCCGATCGGCACGAAGCAGTCGCACCGCGACACGGTGCGGGGCCTGGGCCTGCGCAAGGTCAACAGCGAGTCGGTGCTGGAAGACACGCCGGCGGTTCGCGGAATGATCAACAAGATCTCGTACCTCGTGAAGGTGCTGTGATGGAACTGAATTCGATCAAGCCCGCCGAGGGCAGCAAGAAGGCGCGTCGCCGCGTCGGCCGCGGCATCGGCTCGGGGCTCGGCAAGACGGCCGGCCGTGGGCACAAGGGCCAGAAGTCGCGTGCTGGCGGCTTTCACAAGGTCGGCTTCGAAGGCGGCCAGATGCCCCTGCAGCGCCGGCTGCCCAAGCGCGGCTTCAAGTCGCACGCGCTGAAGTACAACGCCGAGATCAGCCTGTCCGATCTGCAGCGCCTGGGCGCTGCCGAGGTCGACCTCCTCACGCTGAAGCAGGCTGGGCTGGTCGGCGAACTCGCCAAGAACGTCAAGGTGATCAAGTCCGGCGAACTCTCCGCCAAGGTGGCGCTCAAGGGCATCGGCGCGACCGCTGGGGCAAAGGCCGCGATCGAGGCGGCTGGCGGCTCGGTCGCCTGAACGCAAGGATCCAGGACCCGTGGCAACCAACACCACCCGGCTGGCCAAGACCGGCAGGTTCGGCGACCTGCGGCGCAGGCTCGTCTTCCTGCTGCTCGCGCTGGTGGTCTACCGCATCGGGGCTCACATTCCCGTGCCCGGCATCAATCCGGACCGGCTGCAGGAGCTGTTCAACAGCCAGCAGGGCGGAATCCTGAGCCTGTTCAACATGTTCTCGGGCGGCGCGCTCTCGCGCTTCACCGTGTTCGCGTTGGGCATCATGCCGTACATCTCGGCGTCGATCATCATGCAGTTGATGACGCACGTCGTACCCTCGCTCGAGGCGCTCAAGAAAGAAGGCGAGTCGGGCCGGCGCAAGATCACTCAGTACACGCGATACGGCACACTGCTGCTCGCGGTGTTCCAGTCGCTCGGCATCGCCGTGGCCCTCGAGGGCTCGCCCGGCCTTGTGATCGACCCCGGCTTCGGCTTCCGGCTCACCGCCGTCGTGAGCCTCGTCGCCGGCACGATGTTCCTGATGTGGCTGGGTGAGCAGATCACCGAGCGCGGCCTCGGCAATGGCATCTCGATCCTGATCTTCGCCGGCATCGCTGCCGGGCTGCCCAACGCCATCGGCGGGTTGTTCGAGCTCGTGCGCACCGGGGCGATGAGCATCATCGCGTCGCTGTTCATCATCGCGGTCGTGGGCATCGTGACGTTCGTCGTGGTGTTCGTGGAGCGCGGCCAGCGGAAGATCCTGGTCAACTATGCCAAGCGTCAGGTGGGCAACAAGGTCTATGGAGGCCAGTCGTCCCACCTGCCGCTCAAGCTGAACATGTCGGGCGTGATCCCGCCGATCTTCGCGTCGTCGATCATCCTGCTGCCGGCCACCGTGGTGGGCTGGTTCGCCACCGGCGAGGGCCTGCGCTGGCTGAAGGATCTGTCCGCGGCACTGTCGCCCGGCCAGCCGATCTACGTCATGCTGTACGCGGCGATGATCGTGTTCTTCTGCTTCTTCTATACGGCGCTCGTGTTCAACAGCCGCGAGACCGCCGACAACCTGAAGAAGAGCGGCGCGTTCATTCCAGGCATCCGCCCCGGCGACCAGACCGCGCGTCACATCGACAAGATCCTTTCCCGCCTGACGCTGGCGGGCGCCGTGTACATCACGCTCGTGTGCCTGCTGCCCGAGTTCCTGGTGCTGAAGTACAACGTGCCGTTCTATTTCGGGGGCACCTCGCTGCTGATCATCGTGGTGGTCACGATGGACTTCTGGGCGCAGGTGCAGAGCTATGTGATGAGTCAGCAGTACGAGTCGCTGTTGAAGAAGGCGAACTTCAAGACATCCTGAGCATGTCCAAGGACGACGTCATCCAGATGCAAGGGGAGATTCTCGAGAACCTCCCCAACGCCACGTTCCGGGTGAAGCTGGAAAACGGGCATGTCGTGCTGGGGCACATCTCCGGGAAGATGCGCATGCACTACATCCGCATCCTTCCGGGTGACAAGGTGACCGTGGAGCTCACGCCCTACGATTTGAGTCGCGCCCGCATCGTGTTCCGCGCGAAGTGAGGCCAAGGAGAAGACCATGAAAGTTTCGGCATCCGTGAAGAAGATGTGCCGCAATTGCAAGATCATCCGCCGCAATGGCGTCGTGCGCGTGATCTGTACCGACCCGCGCCACAAGCAGCGCCAAGGCTAAGCAGAGGAATCCCCATGGCACGTATCGCTGGCATCAACATTCCGCCGCACAAGCACGCGGAAATCGGCCTGACCGCCATCTACGGCATCGGCCGTACCACCGCGCAGAAGATCTGCGAGGCGGCGGGCATCGCCTACTCGAAGAAGATCAAGGATCTTTCCGACACCGACCTCGAGCGCATCCGCGAGGAGATCGGCAAGATCACGATCGAAGGCGACCTGCGGCGCGAGATGTCGATCAACATCAAGCGCCTGATGGACCTCGGCTGCTATCGCGGACTCCGGCATCGCCGGGGTTTGCCGGTGCGCGGCCAGCGCACCCGCACGAATGCCCGCACCCGCAAGGGACCGCGCAAGTCGGGCGCGATGGTCAAGAAGTAAGGAACCCCCATGGCCAAGGCACCCACCAATACCGCAGCGCGTCGCGTCAGCAAGAAGATCCGCAAGAACATCGCGGACGGCATTGCCCACGTGCACGCGTCGTTCAACAACACCATCATCACGATCACCGACCGCCAGGGCGGCGCGCTGTCGTGGGCCTCGAGCGGCGGCCAGGGCTTCAAGGGCTCTCGCAAGTCGACCCCCTTCGCCGCCCAGGTGGCCGCCGAGGTGGCCGGCCGTGCAGCCCAGGAGCAGGGCATCAAGAACCTCGACGTGCGCATCAAGGGCCCGGGCCCCGGGCGCGAGTCGTCGGTGCGTGCGCTGGCCTCGCTGGGCATCCGCATCACGTCCATCTCCGACGTGACGCCGGTGCCTCACAACGGCTGCCGCCCGCAGAAGCGCCGTCGCATCTGAAGCGTTTTTCCCCGCGGGTCGGCGGTGCTTCACAGCAGCGCCGACCTTGCACTTTGAAGACCACGTCCGAGCGCCCCACAACAACACCCGCCGGACTCGCGCGATGAAACACCTCGCGTCAGATTGACTGAAGGAAGACTCAAGTGGCACGTTACCTCGGACCCAAGGCCAAGCTGGCCCGCCGCGAAGGCACCGACCTCTACCTGAAGAGCGCCCGCCGCGCCATCAGCGACAAGGCCAAGTTCGACAGCAAGCCCGGCCAGCACGGGCGCACCTCCGGCTCGCGCACCAGCGATTTCGGCCTGCAGCTTCGCGAGAAGCAGAAGGTGAAGCGGATGTACGGCATCCTCGAACGCCAGTTCCGCCGCTACTTCGAGGAAGCCGAGCGCCGCAAGGGCAACACCGGCTCGAACCTGCTCACGCTCCTGGAGACGCGCCTCGACAACGTCGTCTATCGCATGGGCTTCGGCAGCACGCGCGCCGAGGCGCGCCAGCTCGTCTCGCACCGTGCCATCACGGTCAACGGTAACGTGGTGAACATCGCGTCGTACCTCGTGAAGCCGGGCGACCAGGTGGCGGTGCGCGAAGCGAAGAAGAAACAGCTGCGCATCGCGGACGCGCTGAAGCTGGCGGAATCCATCGGCCTGCCGGCCTGGGTGGAAGTGAACAGCTCCAAGATGGAAGGCGTGTTCAAGAAGCTGCCCGACCGCGACGAATTCGGCGCCGACATCAACGAATCGCTGATCGTCGAGCTGTACTCGCGCTGAGCAAGCCGCCGGCCACCGCCGGCAGGGTATTTCGGGCGCTGCGATCCGCCGGGCGCGCAGCGAGCATTTCCAGCCCGGCAGGTCCATCAGCCTTATCGGTGTAACGAGCCGAGGGTATTGACAGGAACATCACTCAATGCAAACGAATCTGCTGAAACCCAAAGCCATCAACGTCGAGCCGCTGGGCGGTCACCGCGCGAAGGTGACCCTCGAGCCGTTCGAGCGTGGCTACGGCCACACCCTGGGCAACGCGCTGCGGCGTGTGCTGCTCAGCTCGATGGTGGGTTACGCGCCGACCGAAGTCACGATCGCCGGCGTGCTGCACGAGTACTCCACGATCGATGGCGTGCAGGAAGACGTCGTCCACATCATGCTCAACCTCAAGGGCGTGGTGTTCCGCCTGCACAACCGCGACGAGGTCACGCTGGTGCTGCGCAAGGAAGGCGAAGGCCCGGTCACTGCCGGCGACATCCAGACGCCGCATGACGTCGAGATCATCAACCCCGACCACGAGATCGCCCATCTGGCGCACGGCGGCAAGCTGGACATGCAGATCAAGGTCGAGAAGGGCCGCGGCTACGTGCCGGGCAACCTGCGCCGCTTCGGTGACGAGCCGACCAAGTCGATCGGCCGCATCGTGCTCGACGCGTCCTACTCGCCCGTGCGGCGGGTGAGCTACGCCGTCGAGAACGCGCGCGTCGAGCAGCGCACGGACCTCGACAAGCTGGTCATGGAAATCGAGACCAACGGCGCCATCAGCCCGGAAGAAGCGATCCGCGCATCGGCGAAGATCCTGGTCGAGCAGCTGGCCGTGTTTGCGCAACTCGAGGGCAGCGAGATCGCGGCGTTCGAGCAGCCCTCGCAGCGCAGCGCCCAGTTCGACCCCATCCTGCTGCGTCCGGTCGACGAGCTCGAGCTCACGGTGCGCTCGGCCAACTGTCTGAAGGCCGAGAACATCTACTACATCGGCGACCTGATCCAGCGCACCGAGACGGAACTGCTCAAGACGCCGAACCTGGGCCGCAAGTCGCTCAACGAGATCAAGGAAGTGCTGGCTTCGCGCGGGCTCACGCTCGGCGCGCGGCTGGAGAACTGGCCCCCGCAGGGCCTCGACAAGCGCTGAACCCAAGCGCCGTGCAACCCCGCGTACCTGATACGGCGCGGGTTCAATAAAGAAAGGAACGCACCATGCGCCACCGTCACGGACTCCGCAAACTGAACCGCACGAGCGAGCATCGCCAGGCGATGCTGCGCAACAT
>Ga0247820_10002467_pt1 | contig 10376 bp, 9 predicted proteins | sample 13C_Glucose_Day1_2_FD_192480 | JGI IMG/M metagenome (GOLD analysis project Ga0247820, IMG submission 192480) | Soil microbial communities from agricultural site in Penn Yan, New York, United States - 13C_Glucose_Day14 | ecosystem: Environmental > Terrestrial > Soil > Agricultural land | place...
TCCTACGACAGCCCCCGCCCCTGCGCCGCCCCGTGCACGCCACCGCCGATCACCTGGCGGCACCGCCCACCACCCGTGCCTCTCACCGCGCCCACCGCCCAGCGCATCGCCCACCGGCTGCACGCGGCGACCGCACACCCTCGCCTGGCCGCGGCCGTCGCTGCCGCACTGTTCACCGGCGCCTCCCTCCAGCAACTCGCCACCGCACGCCCCCGCGACTACGACACTGCCGCGGCCACGCTCGCCCTGCACGACCGCGCCCGCTACACCGACGGCTGCGCCGCCTACCCCGTACCGCCCTGGGCCGGCGTCTTTCTGCGAGCCGCGGCCTGCTTCACCCGGCTGGTATCCGGCGAGGACCATGAGCTGCTCGCCGCGCCAAGTGACCGCGGGCACCTGCTGCGCATGGCAGAGGCGGCCAGACTGCGCCCGCCCCAGCCGCCCACAGCTCACCGCAAAGGCCCGGTCGGCCGTGTGGAGTGGGACTGGCGCGAGCGGCAGGAAGCCGAGAGGTGCGAAGCGATACCGGCCAAGCGCGCCAGGCCGTCGCAACGCTGACCGCCCTGCAGTGCTCGCTCGATGGGCCAGGCTCAGCCGATCGAGAAGTCGGCGAACTCGACGTCGCTGAAAGCCACATGCAGACCATGGGCGCGGCGGCCCCACTCGCGAAAGTAGGCGTGCCCCAGCGCACGGGCGAGTATCACCGTCTGCTGCTGCTCGCCCGCGTCGGCATCCCGAGCGGCGAACAGCTCCCGGGCTACCTCTCCCGGCAAGTCCTGAGTGATCCACCGCACCCGCGGATCGTCCGAGGACCCCGCAGGAGCCGCGAATCCAAATCGCGCACGGGTATGGAAGACGAAGCCATCCGCCTCTGCCTGGGCACGCCGACGGGCCCGTACCCGGGGCTGCCACCGAGCCAGAACCGCTTCCTCGATCGCCCGGACCTGCAGCGGACCCGGCGGACGACGCGCTCCTGGCTTCTTCGTCACCCACCGCTGCACGGTGCGCTGCGAGACCCCCAGCATCGTGGCCACCCTCCGGGTGGAACCCCGGTTCCTCGCCAGCAGAAAACGTAGGCGAGCCTCAGTGCTTGAGGGAATGGGCCGGGTGCGCAACGCGCGCTCCAGTCCCTGCTCGATCTGTCCCAAGTCCGCCTCCCCAAGCGATCAGCCCGCACGGCTGGCGCCCCCACAGTCGGTAGCGTCAGTTCTCCCGCATCGCCCGCCCCTGCCTGCCAGTTTTTGCATTCTCGGGACAGCGCCGGATGACGCAGGCTACGAGCCCCTTGGGGGCACCGGCGACAAGCTGGCGGCGCGCGTCAGGGCGGACGTCGCCGACACCCCGGTGCTGTCCTTCGATATCGAGTCCCATCAAGGTATGAGGCCGAAGAGTCCCGCCGGATGGAGGCCTGGACTGTCCGGATGCCGCATCCATCCAGGCCGGGTGCTCCTGAGAGGGCCGGGGCGGCCAGGCGGAGTCGGAGAGGGGCGTCGTGCCGGACAAGGCCACACCAATTCCGTAACTGATGCGACGCGTTGTACGTTCGCTGCGATGCGCCGGCGCCATCGTCGGTTTCGAGTGTCGTTGTCGGCGGGATGCGTGAGACTGCCCATGTGCTGATCGGTTTCCTCTTCGCGGTTACCCCGTGGTTGGCCGTGGTCGGAATGGCGCTTTTCCTTTTTCCTGGACCGGTTCAGCGTTGGGGCTTGGCGTCTTTGGAGCGCTTCGAGCGAGGGCGTGCCGACTCGGGGGTGCGTCGAGCTGCTCCGCTTCTGACGCAGATGCTGCTGCTGCCACCACGAATACGAGACCGGGTCGGCGGCCACGGCTTGGCGCCTGGGTATGTTGTGCGGTGGTGGCGTGCCCGGCCTCTGGCCGGGCCGTTCAAGTTCCTCCGGTTTGTGCTCCTGTTGTACATCGTGGGGCACATCGACGATGTGGCCGACTGGGAGAATCTGCGGTGGAGTGCGGACCCGGGACCGCACCCCGGTGTGATGCAGGCGCTGCTCAGCAGCTTGGCGGGCATGCCGACGACGGTTGCTACCTGGGACTCCTCCACGATCAGCAGAGTGTCGGCGCTCTTGCTCACGGCCTTGATCCTGATCGCCGAGGTGCGGTTCATCAAGCGCGTGAATCTGACCAGCTCTGGCAGCGGCGCGACACTTGCCGCCTACGACTTGGAGGTCCTCACTGGCCGCGCGGACGGGGAGAGTGTGCTCGTGGAGGACCGGCGCTGTTGGCCGGTCGTTGCCCTGCTGACGGTCGCCGCCCAGTGCGCCACGGTTCTGCGGCGCTGGGAGGAAACCCAGCCGGACTGCCAGATCCCGCGCGTATCCGTGCAGCCGGTGGAGCACGTTATCTGGAGGGCTCACCGCACCCGACGCGCCAGGGCCAGACGGCACAACGAGCGGCAGTTCAAGGCCCATGCCGCCCTGGTGGTGGGCGCGCTACGGAGGGCCGAAGCGCAGCAGGACTCCAAGCCGGACCGCGCCCTGGAAGACCTCACCGTGATGCTCCTGACCATCGCCGAACGCTACGCCGAGGGCCGTGTCGATGACCTTCTCGACGCAGACCAACTCGCAGGCGTCACTTCGGCCGCACCGAGGGAGCGTTTGCGGGCAGTCGTGGTGGGGCTCACGGTCGTGCTGGTGATGGCCGGCGCGGCCGTCCTCGGGCTGCCTGATGCTGCCCTCATCCCTCTACTGCCGGTGGTGGTCCTCTTCGTCGCAGTCGTTGTCAACCGCGGGCGGATGCCAACACCAGGGCAGCTTACCGATCTGATCATCCCCCGGTGAGGCGGGAAACCGCGGATCAGCCCCCGTCCTGAAGCCCGACAGGGAGCCGCTCCGCGGTGTCTTCCTTCGGAAGATCCATGAAGGCCGTGGCTGGACTCACCCGATGAGTGAGCGGAGCCCGGGGACGCTGACACCGGCTGCGGTCAGTCCGGCCAGAACGGCAGCAGCTACGGCACCGCCGCTGAGGAAGGTGAGCCCTCCGACGATCAGGCCGATGACGACCGCGATCAGAAGGACGACGGCCGTGTGGATCGTCAGGAACGGGGCCGGCCCTTGCGGCGTCGGCACGGGCGAACTCACTATTTCTCCCCAGAGGTTGATGATGTGTCGCCCGCTCGTAAGTGTCCGTCCGAGCTCCACCCCACGGCCTGATTTCCAGGCTTCCCATGGCTGCGAAAAAATCTTGGAAAAGTCCGTGGGGTGGCCGTGGGGGGCGCACTTACAAGGGGTCGTCTCGGCGCCGGCCGCGGCGGCCCGGGAGCTTGCGAGTGGGCTGGCGCGGTTGGTGGTGAGCCGTCCCCTTGCACAGCTAAAGGGGGCGTGGACGACAACCGGAAGGGGAGGGCATGCAGGGCGACGGCGCGGGCGAGGAGGTCGCGGCCGCGCGCGCCCGCAACCTACAACCTGAAGACGGCCGGCCTGACGCCCGACGCCTGCTCGGCGCCCCCGTCACCTCGCAGGACCTGCGCGCCATGAACGGCCGCCAGACCAAGGAGGCCCGCCGGCAGCAGGCGAGCATCGACCGCAGGCTGGCCGACGGGCGCCTGGTGGCTTTGCTCGAGCAGGACGGCTTCCATGGCCCCCTCTACGACCGGTTCGTGGAGGAGCTCGTCCGCTACGGGATCTCCGTCCTGCGCGGCTGGATGCACTCCGGCTACATCTTCGAACTGGTCGCCCAGCGCGGATTCGGCCTCAACCCGCACGAACTGGACCTGGAAGACCTAGCCACCGACAGCGACCTGCGCGAGGAACTGGCCACGATGACCATCGCCCGGGCTCTGCCGCGCTTTCGTCAGCAGGCCCTGGTCGACAAGGGATGGACTCCCGAGGGCGGAGCAAGCATCACTACCTACTTCATGGGGGCGTGTGCGTACGACTTCCCCAACGAGTTCCGCCGTCACAGGACCAGCGAAGCCCGCCAGCACCGCGCCCTACGCCGGGAGAAGGAGCTCTACAGCCCACCCGTCAGCACACTCAGCGTCGCCCAGGTAGTCCTGGGCAACCTGAGCGTCCTGGACGAACTGGGGGAGATCACCGACCCACGCGTCCAAGCCATCGTCGCGCTGACCCTGGACGGCTACTCACAAGACGAGATCCGCGAGCTGGTCGATGCCACGACCGTCCGAGCTGTCGAAGGCTCGCTCTACCGCTGGAGAACCAAAGCCAAGCAGAAGAGGAAGGGGGGACCGTGATGACTAGCCGCGACGACGAATTCACCGCACTGCTCAACGCGTCATCGCTAGGCACTGACGCGGCACGACGCCTCCGGGAGCGGACCCCGCAGAGCACTGCCCAAGCTATCCGCGCCATCACCCATCTGCGCAACACCATCGTCCACAAAACCAACCCAGTATCAGAGCAGGACATCACTGGGGTCCTCACCGCGCTCGACTCCTTGACCAGCGACGACACCGGTCTGCGTAGGCTGCGTGACGCCATGGCCCGCCTTCATGCCCAAGAAGGGACTGAAGCGCTCGACGACCTGCCCGAAGCTATGGAAGCCCTCAGCCTCTTGCCCTTGGACGGACTCGACGCCACTACGTCGCAGAAACTACGAGCAGCTCTCACGGTCGTCGCCACGCGCCTGGCAGCACAGGCCGCGCCTGCCCTCCTCACCGTGGCTGAGACCGCTTCGATCATGCGGGTGTCGAAAATGACGATCTACCGCTTGGTGCAGAGCGGACACCTGCCGTCCATCCGTTCCGGCCCCTCCGGCCGGTCCTTCCGTATTCCCGAAGCCGCTGTACACGAGTACCTGCGCACGTCATTCATGGGAGCACCGGTCAACCCGCCGCAGTGATCATGATGGGTCGCGCAAAACGACTCACGCTGGCGAAGCCGCCACAACAGGTTTCCTTGCCCGCAGTCGTTCGCCGTCCAAGAGCTCGTTTTCCTGAGCCTCCTTGTAGGCCCGGGCCGTGGTTCCGGTCCGCATACGCGGCAGCCGGGGGGCGGGGCGCTCGGTCCGGCTGCGTGTCGGCCGGGGCCGCCGCGCCTTGCCGCCGTCAGTTCGGCGGCCGGGCCCTACCAAGGGGTGAGGCGGGAGAGTTCCGCCGGATGGAGGTACCGCCGTGATCGTCCGGCTCCTGGATGGCCGCTCACCGGTCGCGTACTCACGGCCACCGACGCCCCGTGGGCCGGAGACTGGCGCACGGCCGGTAATTGGTGGGGCGGGAGGCGACCGACGCAGCGTAGGCGGTTGTGCCTGGGCCTGCCGTGCAGTGCGGGCCGGCTCGCAGGCAACGGCTGTGGTGCCGACGGGTGCCTCCCCCGGCCGTCGCTCCGGGTGTGCTGCATCGAAGATGTGTTTCTTGCTGTTGTTGAAAATGAAATGAGAGTTACTATGTGCGTTCATTGTGTATTCGGAAACACTCTGATGCGCAGTACTGGTGTAGGGAGGGCCTGAGACGGAAAGGTCGCAGGCCCGGGGGGTGGACATGAGCAATATGTCTGCACAACTGTGGTCGGACGAGCCGACGCATCTGGATCTTCTGTCGTTCGACGCGGTGGCCAAGACCGTGGTTCAGGCCGTACTCGATGATGCTCTCGACCCGGTGACCGTCGGGGTCTCGGGCGCCTGGGGGAGCGGCAAGACCACGGTGCTCCGCCTGATCGAGGACGAGCTCACTCCGCAGGCCCCTGAGACCGATGCAGCCGTGCTCGTGATTAGCACGGACCCGTGGCGCTACGACCCTGGTGTCGGCGCCAAGGAAACCCTGATCGGTGAGGTGCTCAGCGCCGTCGCTGCCGAACTCGCCCGGAAGGAACAGTCGGGGCAGATCCGCGGCCGCGCCCGGGCGATGCTGACCACGCTGCGGCAGCGGGTCGACTGGGCCAAGGCCTTGCAAGTGGCGGCCAAGACGTCGTTGACCCTGCAACTGCCCTCCGTCGACGACCTCACCAGCCTGATCAACACCGAACCCAACAACCAGGACGCCGACGCCACAGACCCCCCGTCTCGTGGGCTGGAGGAATTCCGCAGCGAATTCTGCACGCTGATGGAATCCGCGGAACTCAGCCACCTCAAGCGTGTCGTCGTACTTGTCGACGACCTGGATCGCTGCCTGCCTGAAACGGTTGTGGACACGCTCGAGACCATCCGGCTGTTCCTGGCGGTGCCCAAAATGGCGTTCGTCGTCGCCGCCGACGAGCACCGGGTGGCCGATGCCCTGCGCGCCCGCTTCCCCGACCCCGGCAGCACGCGACACGGAACAGACGAGCGGTACTTCGAAGAACCCGCCAGCCTCTACCTGCACAAGATCGTGCAGACCACCGTGCCGCTGCCCACCTTGAGCCGTTTCGACACCGAGGCATTTCTCGTCCTGCTGCAGCTCTCCCAGCGCCTGCCTGTCGAGGATCTCACCCCCTACATCGAGGCCTGCGTACGCCTGCGCCGGGAGACGGGGCTGCTGGACGACCTTGCCACGACCGTGAACGGCAACGACATCTCTGCCGAACTGGCCTTTGCCTCACGGATGACGCCCATCCTCTACGAAAAGCTCCAAGGCAGCCCCCGCCGCATCAAGCGGTTCCTCAACGACCTGCGGGTGCGCCAGTCCGTCGCTGGCCACCGCGGCATCGTCCTTGAGGCGGACATCGTGGCCAAGCTCATGGTGCTGGAGAAGCTGCTGCCCGACGCCTTCGCCACCGTCCTGGGATGGCTGGCCCGCGGCGAACTGCGCTCTAGAACCGCGAAACTGGAGGCGGCCGCCGGCCGGCTCACCCCCACATCCCCGGAAGCTGAGGACACCGGCGCCACGCCAGACCGCGATGGGCCCTCGCAGGAGGAGCAGGATCCGGCGCCGGACGAGAAGGAGTCAGTCACCTTCGAGGACGAACTGGTCCGATGGGCCAAACTTCCCCCCGGCCTAGGTTCCGTGGACCTGGCGCCCTACCTCTACCTGGCAGCCGCGTTCTCCGGCGAGCAGCTCCTGGACGCCGGCCTTCCGGGACGGCTGCGCGACATCGCGGCCAACCTGCTGTCCACCTCACGCTTCGATCAACATCGGGTGACCGACGCCGACATCAACGCGCTCGGTGACGACGACGCCCAGAGCCTGGTCGAGTACCTCGGTCGGGCGGGCCGGGACCGCCCGACCGAACAGAGCGCAGCCGTGCGCGGCCTGGTTCGCGTCGTCACCGCCTACCCGGCCACCACCGAGCGGGCCGCCCGGCTCCTGCAGTCCATCCCGGCCGGCGAGCTGGAACCGGCCGCCATCCTGGCCCTCCCGGCCGTCGACCCCGCCTTCCGCAGCGTGCTGGAGTACTGGAAGACTCATGCCCCAGCCGGCCCGGCCCCGATCAGGCGCACCCTGGAGCACGCCCTGAGCACAGGAAGCCGCCCCTGATGGGCACCAAGGGCTCCTACACAGGTAACGGCACACCGGCCAGCAAACAACTGCAGCACAACGTCACCCAGTGGCTCGACGCCCTGACTGGCGCCGGCCCCGGCACACCCGTGCCGCACCTCAACCCGGACCAACTGGCGCCCGCTCTCGCACTCTTCAAGCCGTCCCGCGGCCACGCCGACGGCCCCGGCGGCGGAGCAGGAGGCGCCGCCGGATCCGGAGAAGGCCGTACCGGGGGAGGAGCGCAGCGCTCCGCCAGCCAGTCCTCCCGCACGGCAGGTCGCGCCGCGGCCGCGGCCTACGCCTACCGCACCGGCAACGCGCAGGCCCTGCAGGCACTCGGCCTCGACTACGCGGAACTGCAGGCTGCGGCCGACGACCCGATCGACTGGACCCGTCGCATCGTGGAGGCCGCCTGCGGGCCACTCGCCGACGGCACCATCGAGGACGAGGAACGCCGCTTCGTCGCCAGCGAAGTGGCCCAATGGGTCCTGGAGGCCGGCACCGACAGCACACCCCCCACCCCCGAGGAAGTCGTCCGGGAAACCCTGGCCCTGACCATCTCCGAGGCGATCCTCAGCGAGGCCGCTGCGAAGATGAACGACGGCTCCCGCCCCGCCTGGGCCACTGCCGACGGTGAACGCCAAATCCGCGAAACCGCACGCGCCTTGGTCGACCGCGCCCCCCTCACGATCACCGGCCCCAGCACCGCCGAGATCACCCGAGCCGTCGAAGAAGGCATCGAGGCGATGCGGTCCATCTGGATGGAGCCCTGATGCCCGCCTACACCCTGCGCCTGGACGCGGACACCTCACGCCCCGGACCCGCCGACACCACCATCTTCTGGTGGCCACCCGGCCCGGGCGGCTCCTTCGTCTCCACCCTCGGACCACGCCTGGGAGCCCTGGGACCCGTCCCCGAACCCAACATCGAACTGGTCCGCCTCGCCGCCCTGGTATACGCCGCCGACCGCACTACCCCTCGCCACGCGGCCCGATCCAACTGGACCCGCCGCACGCTCGAACTGGACGTTCCCGTCTACGACCCGGCCCGCTGGAATGCAGTACAAGAACGCCTCCAGGCCCTCCTGGGCTTCCTGTCCGGAGACCGCTGGTCGATCCGCTTCCACCACGCTGCCACCCCGCAAGAAACCATTCACGCCGTACCCCATCCCGGGATACGGCGCGTGGTCCTCCTCAGCGGCGGTGCCGACTCGGCGATCGGCGTCCTGCACTCCCGCCACGACCTCGGCCCAGACCAGCACCTGCTGCTTTCCCACGTCGGAGCCACCAACCTCGCCCCGATCCAGCGCGCCGTCGCCGACGACGTCGCCCACCTCATCGACGGCCCCCCACAGTTCCACCAGCCGCTGCGGTTCTCCCGCAAAAGCCATCAGCCCACCGGGGCGAAACTGCCCGACGAGTACTCCACCCGTACCCGCTCTCTGCTCTTCCTCGCCCTGGGCCTAGCCGCCGCAGCAGTGGAGAAGGTGCCCCTGTGGATCCCGGAGAACGGCTTCGCCTCCCTCAACGTGCCGCTCACCGCCGACCAGCGCGGCGCCGTGTCCACCCGCACCACCCACCCCCTCTTCCTGCAGACCCTGGCCGTCATCGCCCAGGACGCCGGAGCCCACGCCGTCATCCACAACCCCTTCACCGCCCACACCAAAGGCGAGATGTTCACCCTGGCCGCCGAACTCGTCGGCACCGGCCCGGCCGCCCGGTTCCTCAGCCGCACCCACTCCTGCGCCCATACCGGACACCGCACCCACCACATCTCCGTACGCACACACTGCGGCGTGTGCTTCGGCTGCCTTCTGCGCCGCGCCTCCTTCCACGCCGCCCAGCTTGAGGACACAACCGACTACCTCCACACCCGCCACGACGCACACCTCAGCGGCTACCTGGCCGACAAGTCGGTCGAACCCGCACTGCGCACCTTCCTCGCCCGCGGCCTGCGCCCAGCCGACATCACCACCCTGAATCTGCCCTCCGACTACCCCACCCGCCAGGCCTACGAGCTGTGCCGGAGGGGCGTCGCGGAACTGGAGCTGCTGTACCCATGAGGACGAGCGCACTGCCACCGCTGGACCTGCACGCACACATCGACACCAGCGTTCCGGTCGACGACCTTGCCGGTCTGGGCGCCGTCGTCTTCGCCGCCACCCGCTCCCTGACCGAGGCCGCCCGAGCCGTCCAGCGACACGACAGCCGGATCATCTGGGGAGTCGGCGTCCACCCCGGACTAGCCCGCAGCCACACAGGCTTCGACCCCACTACCTTCACTCAGCTGATTGACCACACCCCGCTGGTCAGCGAGATCGGGCTCGACGGCAAGAGCCGCGTCCCGCTCGACCGCCAACGGGCCACCTTCCGCGCTGTTCTCGACGTCCTGGCCCATAACCCGCGCATCACCAGCATCCACAGCTACGCCGCCTGCGAGCAGGTGCTCGACGAGCTGGAACGGTCCCCGGCTCCCGGTATGGTCCTCCACTGGTGGCTCGGCGCTCCGGCGCAGACCGCCCGCGCTGTCCGCCTGGGCTGCTACTTCTCCGTCAACGCGTCCGCTGCACGCAAGACCGCTCTGCTACAGACCATCCCTCTTGAGCGGCTGCTGACCGAAACAGACCACCCCTTCGGCGACCGCAGCTCCGCCCGGCCACTGCCCGGCAATATCGCCGCCGTGGAACAGGCCCTCGCACACCACCACCGAACGACGCTTAGGGACATTCGCCAGGCTGTGTGGCATAACCTAGCCACACTCGTACGCGACACCCGCTGCGCAACACGGCTCAGCCGACAGGTACGGTCCCACCTCGCCTCACTTCCGCCGCGACCGGCACGCCGCCCGCCATGTACCGGATCGGGACCGACTGGCTGACCTCGCCCCGTTATCTTCTTCGCGGTCCTGCAAGAGGGCCGCTGGCCTCCGGGCCCGGTATGACTGTTGCCCCCTGTCGATGGGATGACCTGGGGGGTGGTGTCACCGGGCCCGAGGGGTGCCGTCGGAGACG
>Ga0247820_10002470_pt1 | contig 10373 bp, 6 predicted proteins | sample 13C_Glucose_Day1_2_FD_192480 | JGI IMG/M metagenome (GOLD analysis project Ga0247820, IMG submission 192480) | Soil microbial communities from agricultural site in Penn Yan, New York, United States - 13C_Glucose_Day14 | ecosystem: Environmental > Terrestrial > Soil > Agricultural land | place...
CCACTCGATGGTGACCGCCTCCTCGCCACGGCGGGCGGCCAGCTCCTCGATGCCCCGGTCGGTGAAGTACACGCTCGCGAGGTTATCGCGACCGGGGCCGCCGCTCCGACCCGGCACGCGGCATACGTGCTGGCTGTGCCCCCGGCCCCTCGACAGCCGGTCTCAGGCGGAGGTGACGCCGACCTTGCCCGCGCGGAAGGCCTCGACGAAGAGCCGGTGGTCCTCGCGGGCGCGCTGGGCGTAGGTGATGCCGAACTCGACGATGTCCTCGGTGAACTGCCGCCGGCGCCCCTCGAGGCAGCGGGCGATCACGTGCTCGGTCTGGAACTCGACGAGGCTCTGGTCGCTGTCCTCGTCGGAGGCGCAGTGCACCTTGGCGGTCGCCCGCCCCAGCAGGTCCACGACCGCGGCGATGTCGTCGGGCTCGGTGATGCCCGACCAGTCGAGGTCGACCTCGTACGGCGAGATCTCGGAGATGACGTAGCCGACGCCGTCGACCGTGCTGTAGCCGAGCAGCGGGTCGGTGTGCACCTGAAGTGCCCGCTGGCTGACGACCGTGCGGTGCGCCTCGTGCTCGAAGTAGGACTCCACCGCCGTCCGGTCGACGAACCGGCTCAGCGCGGGCACGTTCGCCTGCTTCATGGAGAGCACCACGTCGTTGTCGAGCGCCTGGCTGTACCCCTCGACGAGGATGCTGTAGGCGGGCAGGCCGGCGCTGCCGATGCCGAACCCCGTCGTGCCGACGACGTCGACGAGGTCGTAGAAGAGGTCCCGGTCGAAGCGCTTGTCCTTCGGGATCGTCTCGAGGTAGCCGTCGAACGCCTTGACGACGCGGCGGCGCTCGGCCCGGCCGAGGCGGCGCACGGTCGGCCCGTCGCGGAAGAGCCGCTTGGCCTCGTCCTGGATGGTCAGCCTGTCGAGCAGGTTCGCCCGGCGCATCGTGCGGGCCTTCATCAGGGCGTGCTGGACCGGCCCGTGCGTGTTGTCGAGGCGCAGCGCGAAGTCGAGGTCGTCGTCGTGGTGCAGGTAGTGGTTGAGCTGGGCGAGGTAGGCCCGCAGGTAACGCCCGATGAGCCGGCGCACGTCCTCGTCGGGCAGCGCCTTCTGCCAGCCGAGCAGGGCCAGGCTGGCCGCGAACCGCTTGAGGTCCCAGGTGTAGTGGCCGATGTAGGCCTCGTCGAAGTCGTTGATGTCGAAGACGAGCCGGCCGTCCGAGTTGAGGTAGGTGCCGAAGTTCTCGGCGTGCAGGTCTCCGTGGATCCAGATGCGCTTGCTCTCGTCGTCGACGTACTCGTCCTTGGCGGCCGTGACGTCGGCGTAGAACAGGCAGGCGGAGCCGCGGTAGAACGCGTGCGGGTCCTTGGCCATCTTGCGGAACTTGGTCCGGAACGCGAGCGGGTCGGCCTTCATCAGGTCGGTGAACGCGTCGGCCATGACAGCGACGATCTGCTCGGTGCGCTTGCTCGCGGTGGCCACGGGCTGACCCTAGGGGCTGGTATGCCGCGCTGGCGAGGCGGGCTTGTGATGGCGCCGGTGCCGGCCACGCGGCATGCCTCTGGGGCTGGTACACGACGCGGGGCCGGCAGACGATGTCGTGGACCGGTGAGGTCCTCGTCTGTCGGCCCCTCGACGAGAGGTGCGCGCTGAGGTCAGCGGCCGAACGCGGTCCCGATCAGCTCCTGCTGCTCGGCCTGGTGCTTCTTGGTCGAGCCGGTCGCCGGCGAGGCCGAGGCGCGACGGGAGACCACGCGCAGCTGGCGGGTCTCGCCGAACTCGGCCAGCGCCTGCGGCAGGTTGAGCGCCATGAAGGGCCAGGCGCCCTGGTTCTGCGGCTCGTCCTGCACCCAGACGACCTCGGCGTCCGGGTACTTGTTCAGCTCGTGCGCGATGTCGTGGGCGGGGAGCGGGGCGAGCTGCTCCACGCGCACGATGGCCGTCGCCTGGTCGCCGGCCTTCTCGCGGGCCGCCTCCAGGTCGTAGACGACCTTGCCGCTCGCGAGCAGGACCCGGGTCACGCCGTTGCCGTCGAGGTTCGCCGGGTCGGGCAGGACCGGTCGGAAGGTGCCCGTCGTGAAGTCCTCGGGCCCGCTCGAGGCCGCCTTCAGGCGCAGCATCGACTTCGGGGTGAAGACGATGAGCGGCCGGCGCGGACGCGCGTAGGCCTGGCGGCGCAGCAGGTGGAAGTAGCTCGCCGGGGTCGAGGGGTAGGCCACGGTCATGTTGTCCTCCGCGCACATCTGGAGGAACCGCTCGATGCGCGCGGACGAGTGGTCCGGACCCTGTCCCTCGTAGCCGTGCGGGAGCAGCAGCACGACGGAGGAGCGCTGGCCCCACTTCTGCTCCGAGCTCGAGATGAACTCGTCGATGATCGTCTGCGCGCCGTTGTGGAAGTCGCCGAACTGCGCCTCCCACAGCACGAGCGCGTCGGGCCGCTCGACGGAGTAGCCGTACTCGAAGCCCATCGCCGCGAACTCGGACAGCAGCGAGTCGTAGACCCAGAAGCGGGCCTGGCCCTCGCCGAGGTAGAGCAGCGGGGTCCACTCCTCGGCCGTCACCTTGTCGATGAGGACCGCGTGCCGCTGCACGAACGTGCCGCGGCGGCTGTCCTGGCCGGCGAGGCGCACCGGGGTGCCCTCCTTGAGCAGCGTCCCGAAGGCCAGCAGCTCGCCGGTGGCCCAGTCGATGCCGCCCTCGCGCACGGACTGGGCGCGCTTCTCCATGGCCTGCCGGAGCTTCGGGTGGACCGTGAAGCCCTCGGGCATGTTGATGAACGAGTCGCCGATGTGCTGCAGCTCCTCGGCGGGCACCGCGGTGTCGGTGGCCGCACGGGTCGCCTGGTCGGTCGACTGAGCCGTCGGCGGCTCGAGGCCCGAGTGGCCCTCGACGTCGGTGCCGGCGAGCGACGGGTCGGCCTGGCCGTCGTGACCCGCGGCGGCCTCCTTGATGGCCTCCTTGGTCTCGACGAACACCCGCTCGAGCTGCTGCTGGTAGTCGCGCAGCGCGGCCTCGGCGTCCTCGACGGAGATGTCGCCGCGGCCGATGAGGGCCTCGGTGTAGAGCTTGCGGACGCTGCGCTTGGCCTCGATGAGGTTGTACATCAGCGGCTGCGTCATCGACGGGTCGTCGCCCTCGTTGTGCCCACGGCGGCGGTAGCACACCATGTCGATCACGACGTCCTTGTTGAACTCCTGGCGGAACTCGTAGGCGAGCTCGGCGACCCGCACGCAGGCCTCCGGGTCGTCGCCGTTGACGTGGAAGATCGGCGCCTGGATCATCCGGGCCACGTCGGTGGAGTACGTCGAGGAGCGCGAGCTGCTCGGGCTGGTCGTGAAGCCGACCTGGTTGTTGATGACGACGTGGATCGTGCCGCCGGTGCGGTAGCCGCGCAGCTGCGACAGGTTGAGGGTCTCGGCGACCACGCCCTGCCCGGCGAACGCCGCGTCGCCGTGCAGCAGCACGGGAAGCACCGTGAAGGCCTCGCCGGCGAGGTCGAGCCGGTCCTGCTTGGCGCGGGCGATGCCCTCGAGGACCGGGTTGACGGCCTCGAGGTGGCTCGGGTTCGCGGCGAGGTAGACCTTGGTCGTGGAGCCGTCCTCGGCGTGGAACTCGCCCTCGGTGCCGAGGTGGTACTTCACGTCGCCGGAGCCCTGCACGGAGCGCGGGTCCTGCTTGCCCTCGAACTCGCGGAAGATCTGGCCGTAGGACTTGCCGGCGATGTTGGCGAGGACGTTGAGGCGGCCGCGGTGCGGCATGCCGATGCAGACCTCGTCCATGTTCTCGGACGCGGCGCGGCACAGGATGCGGTCGAGCAGCGCGATGACCGACTCGCCGCCCTCGAGCGAGAAGCGCTTCTGGCCGACGAACTTGGTCTGCAGGAACGTCTCGAAGGCCTCGGCGGCGTTGAGCTTGCGCAGGATCCGCAGCTGCTCGTCGGCGTTGGGCTTGGTGAACCCGACCTCGACCTTCGACTGGATCCACTTGCGCTGCTCGGGGTCCTGGATGTGCATGTACTCGGTGCCGATGGTGCGGCAGTACGAGTCGCGCAGGATGCCGAGGATCTTGCGCAGGCGCAGGATCGGCTCGCCGCCGAAGCCGCCGGTGGCGAAGTCGCGCTCGAGGTCCCACAGGGTCAGTCCGTGGCTGGTGACGTCGAGGTCGGGGTGGCGACGCTGGCGGTACTCGAGCGGGTCGGTGTCGGCCATGAGGTGGCCGCGCACGCGGTAGGCGTGGATGAGCTCCTGCACGCGGGCCGTCTTGTTGACGTCGTCGTCGTGGTGGGCGGAGATGTCCTGGACCCAGCGGACCGGCTCGTAGGGGATGCGCAGGCTCTCGAAGATCTCGTCGTAGAAGCCGTTCTCGCCGAGGAGGAGGGCGTTGACGATGCGCAGGAAGTCGCCGGACTGGGCGCCCTGGATGATCCGGTGGTCGTAGGTGCTCGTCAGCGTGAGGATCTTGGAGACGGCGTTGCGGTTGAGGGTCTCCTGGCTCGCGCCCTGCCACTCGGCGGGGTAGTCCAGCGAGCCGACGCCGATGATCGTGCCCTGCCCGGCCATCAGGCGGGGCACCGAGTGCACGGTGCCGATGGTGCCCGGGTTGGTCAGCGAGAGCGTCGTGCCCTGGAAGTCCTCGACGGTGAGCTTGTTGTTGCGCGCCTTGCGGACGACGTCCTCGTAGGCGGTCCAGAAGTGGGCGAAGTCCATCGCCTCGGCCGACTTGATCGAGGGCACCAGCAGCTGGCGGGTGCCGTCCTCCTTGGCGACGTCGATCGCCAGGCCGAGGTTGACGTGCGCCGGGACGATGAGGGCGGGCTTGCCCTTCTCGTCGGTGGTGTACCCGTTGTTCATCTCCGGCATGACGGCCAGTGCCTTGACCAGCGCGTAGCCGATGAGGTGGGTGAAGGAGACCTTGCCGCCGCGGGAGCGCTTGAGGTGGTTGTTGATGACCACCCGGTTGTCGATGAGCAGCTTCGCCGGCACCGCGCGCACGCTCGTCGCGGTCGGGACCTGCAGCGAGGCCTCCATGTTGGTCACGACGCGGGCCGATGCACCGCGCAGCGGCTTGACCTCGCCCTCGCTGACCGGACCGGTGGCCTTGAGGCCGGCGGGCTCGCGCGGCTTGGGCTGCTCGGCCTTGGCGGCCTCAGCCTTGGGCGCCTCGACCGGTGCCGGAGCGGGCTGGCGCGGCGGGGCGACCTTCGCGGCGGCGGTCTGCCCACCGGTCGCGGCCTCCTTGTCCTCGGGCTTGTCGGCGACGGCCCGGTCGGAGGCGGCATCCGGCTTGTCGGTGGTGCTCGCCTGGCGCTGCACGGTCTCGGGCGCCTGCGCCTGGCCCTGCGGCTGGCCCTTCGCCTGAACCATGGTGCCGTTGGCGGCGGGGCCGTTGCCCGTGTCCTCGCCCGGCCTGTAGTCCTCGAAGAACTCCCACCACGCCTTGTCGACGGAGTTCTTGTCCTTCAGGTACTGCTCATAGAGCTCGTCCACGAGCCATTCGTTCGGCCCGAAGGCCGCCATGGGGTCGTTGGTCGGGGACTGGTCAGGCACGGCGGTACGCCTCTTTCATAGCGTCGACAATGACGGAGCAAACGGGTACCCCCAGCCTAGCCCCGAGGCGGTGGGGCTGCCCCAGCGGCCTCGCCCGTTTTCGGTGGGCGCCCGGTCACACCCGACAGGCGGTCGCGGACGCCTGCCCATACCCGCCGAAAGGGGGTCGAACCACCCCCGCCAAGGCGGCGCGACCCCGGCTCCGGGCGGCCTGGTTCGGGGTATCGACGAGCGCTGTACGGCTCGCCGATACCCCGAACCAGCAGGGCCTGCGGCACCCAGCCGCTCCGCGGCGCGGGCAGGGTCTGCGGCGCCGGCAGGGTCTGCGGCGCTACGTGATGTCTCGCCGCGAGGTGAGGATGGAGCCAGCGATCGCCAGCACCGCGGCATACCCCGCGAGCACCAGCGCCGAGACCCACCACTCGGCAAAGTAGGGCTGGGCGCTCGGGTCGCCGGCGCCGCCGGTCGGGTCGACGGTGACGAGCATCCCCGTGGTGAGGTTGCCCGGCAGCCACTTGGCGGCGTCGTACCACTCCTGGATCGAGAAGATGATGTTGAGCGCGATGTGGGCGATGAAGGAGACGCCCACCGCGATCAGCACCGCGGCGACCTGGTTGCGCACGAGCATCCCGAACCCGAAGCCGAGCAGCGTCCACACGATGAACGCCAGCACGCCGATGCCGAGGGACTTCCACACCTCGGGCTCGCTGAGGAGGGTGTCGACGCCCTTGGCCGCGGTCAGCACCAGGGCGCCGCCGCCCACGCTGGCGAGCGAGTGCACGACCGCGTAGACCGTGCCGATGACGGCGACCGCGACCGTCTTGGAGACGAGCACCACCCAACGGCGGGGGGTGCTGAGGAAGGTCGCGGTGATGGTCTTGTGGCGGTACTCGCTCGTGATGAGCAGCACGCCGAGGGCCAGGGGGAAGAGCGTCGTGAAGTTCTGCACGAGCCCGGCGTTGTAGATGAGCTGGGCCGTGCCGACGTTCATCGCGGCGAAGGGGTTGCCTGCCTCGCTGTTCGGGCTCTCGCCGAAGTCGGAACCGACGAGGGCCGCGAAGCCGGCCGAGATGGCGGCGGCGAGCCCGGCCATGCCGAGCGCCATGCCCCACCAGAGGCGGGTCGTGAAGATCTTGCGGACCTCCGAGGTGATTGCGCCGCCCATCAGCTGGTGACCCCTTCTCGTTCCTGGATCGCGTCGTGTTCGGGGACCGCCGCCGCCCCGAGGTTGCGGTTGGTGCCCTCGGTGAGCGAGAAGAACAGTGCCTCGAGGTCGGTTGTGGCGTGACGCAGCTCGTAGACCGGCAGGCCGGCCCGCAGCGCGACGTCGCCGATGAGGCGCAGGTCGTCGCTGTCGACGACGAGGGCGCCGTCTCCGTCCACGGTGCTCGTGACGTCGGAGACGCGCAGCGCCCCGGCGAGGGCGTCGAGGTCGGAGGTGCGCACGAGGCTGCGGGCCTCGCCGTGCAGGTCGGCCATGGGGCCCTGGCTGACGAGCTTGCCGTTGGTGATGATCACGACGTCGTCGACCGTCTGCTCGACCTCCTGGAGCATGTGGCTCGACACGAGGACGGTCTTGCCCTCGCCGGCGACGTGGCGCAGGAAGCCGCGCAGCCACCGGATGCCCTCGGGGTCGAGGCCGTTGGCCGGCTCGTCGAGGATCAGGACCTGGGGGTCGCCGAGCATGGCGGCGGCCAGGCCGAGGCGCTGGCGCATGCCCATCGAGTAGCCGCCGGCGCGCTTGCGGGCGGCCGCGGGGATCCCGACGAGCTCGAGCATCTCGTCGACGCGCTTGTCGCCCACGCCCGCGGTGTCGGCGAGGACCCGAAGGTGGTCGCGACCGGTGCGGCCGGGGTGGAAGTTGGTCGCCTCCAGTGCGGAGCCGACCATCGCCATGGGCTGCGGGATGTCGTGGTAGCGCTGGCCGCCGATCGTGGCCGTGCCCTCCGTCGGCCGGACCAGGCCGAGCAGCATGCGCAGCGTGGTCGTCTTCCCCGCGCCGTTCGGGCCGAGGACGCCGGTGATGCGGCCGGGCTCGACGGCAAAGGACAGGTTGTCGACCGCGGTGAAGTCGCCGAACCTCTTGGTCAGGTTGCGCACCTCGATGCGCGCGCCCTGGGGTGGTGTGGTGTGTGCGGGTGTCGTCATCGTTCCCCCGGCGTTCGTCTCATGCGCCACATCCTCCCAACTGACCTCACGGGAGGGTCAACCGGGTTTGCCGGCGTGGCGTTTTTTCGGTATGCCGCGCGGCCGGCGCTGGGTGCGCGGCGCGGGCAGCGATGGATGTGCGCGCTGCCGGCCATGGCGGCGAGGGCGCTGTGTGCGCCGGGGGGACCGCCCGGACCTAGGATGTCCGCACTATGACCGAGTGGTTACTCGTCCTCGCCGGCGTCGGACTGACTGTTGGCACCGCCGTCTTCGTGGCTGTCGAGTTCTCACTCGTCGCGCTGGACCGACCGACCGTGCAGAAGGCCATCGACTCCGGCGACAAGCGGGCGGAGGTCGTGCTCGGGTCGCTGCGCCGCCTCTCGACCCAGCTCTCGGCCGCCCAGGTCGGCATCACGCTGACGACACTGGTCCTCGGCTACCTCGCCACGCCCAGCATCGGCCGGCTCCTCGAGGGGCCCCTCAGCGCGCTCGGGCTGGAGGGTGGCGCGCTCGACTCGGTCGCCGCCACGCTGGCGCTCGTCATCGCGACGCTGTTCTCGATGGTGTTCGGCGAGCTCCTGCCGCAGTTCCTCGGCATCTCGGCGCCGCTGGCGACGGCCAAGGTCGTCGCGATGCCGGTCCGGGTCTTCGCGATCATCGCCAAGCCGCTCATCGTGGTGCTCAACGGGTCCGCCAACCTCGCCCTGCGGGCCATGAGCATCACGCCGCAGGAGGAGCTCTCCGGCGCACGCACCCCGCAGGAGCTCGCGTCGCTCGTCCGCCGCTCGGCCGAGGCCGGCACCCTCGGGGCGCGCACCGCCCGGCTGGTGACGCGCACCCTCGGGTTCGGCGAGCAGACCGCGGCCGACGTCATGAGCCCGCGGGCCCGCGCGACGGCGATCGAGCGGACCGCGACCGCCGAGGACGTCCTGCGCCTGGCCCGCAGCACCGGGCACTCCCGCTTCCCCGTCACGGGTGGCGACTGGGACGACATCGACGGCATCGTCCACGTCAAGCGCGCCATCGCCGTCCCGCACGAGCGCCGCCCCGACGTGCCGGTGTCGGCGCTGATGGTCCCGCCGCTGCTCGTGCCCGAGACCATCCGCCTCGACCCGCTCCTGCTGCTGCTGCGCGAGTCCGGGCTGCAGCTGGCCGTCGTCGTCGACGAGTACGGCGGCACCGCTGGCGTCGTCACCCTCGAGGACGTCGTCGAGGAGATCGTCGGCGACGTGAGCGACGAGCACGACCGGTTCCGGGTCACGGGGCGCGAGATGACCGACGGGTCGTGGACGGTCCCCGGCCTGTGGCGCCCGGACGAGGTGCGCGAGAGGCTCGGGGCCCCGGTGCCGGACGGACCGGCATACGAGACCACGGGCGGCTATGTCATGGCCGAGCTCGGGCGGGTCCCCGAGGTGGGTGACAGTGTCGACCTGCCGGGGTGGCGGGTCAGTGTCCTGGCGATGGACGGCATGCGGGTCGACCGGCTGCGGTTCGAGAAGACCGAGTCGGACGAGACCGAGGGGGAGGAGTCCTGATGGGCCTCGCCGTCTGGATCACGATCGTCCTGCTCCTGATCAACGCGTTCTTCGTCGGCGCCGAGTTCGCGGCGATGGCGGCCCGGCGCTCGCAGCTCGAGCCGCTCGCGGCTGGCGGCTCGCGCCGGGCCCAGATCTGTCTCGACGCGCTGGAGCAGATGGGCTCCCTCCTCGCGTGCGCCCAGCTCGGGATCACGGTCTGCTCCGTGCTGCTCGGCGCCATCTCCGAGGCGGCGCTGCACCACACGCTGGTGCCGGTGCTCGAGTCCGCCGGGGTGCCCGAGGCGCTGGCCGACGGCACCGCCCTGGCGCTGGCCCTGCTCATCGTCATCTACCTGCACGTCGTCGTCGGGGAGATGATCCCCAAGAACCTCGCGATCGCCGGGCCGGAGCGGTCGGCCCTGGTGCTGGTGCCGATGCTGCTGTTCGTGACCCGGGCGCTGCGGCCGCTGATCCGGGTGATGGAGGCGATCGCCAAGGCGCTGGTGCGGCTGTTCGGGATCGAGCCCAAGGACGAGATCACCTCGGCGTTCACCGCGGAGGAGGTGCAGCACATCGTCGCCGAGTCCCACCGCGAGGGCCTCATCGAGGAGGAGCAGCACGGGCTCGTGGGCGCGGCGCTCGAGTTCAGCGACAAGGACGCCATCGACGTGGCCGTGCCGCTGGACTCCCTCGTGACGCTGCCGCTCACCGCGACGCCGGACGACGTCGAGCGGCTCGTGGCCAAGCGCGGGTTCTCGCGGTACCCGCTGGTCGACGCCTCGGGCGCGCTGTCGGGCTACCTGCACCTCAAGGACGTCCTCTACGCCGACGGGATCGAGCGCGCGCTCCCGGTGCCGGTCAAGCGGGTGCGGCGTCTCGCGACGGTGCAGCCGCAGGACGAGGTCGAGGAGGTGCTCGCGACGATGCAGCGCACGGGCGCGCACCTTGCCCGGGTCGTCGACGAGCAGGGCGCCGACCTCGGCGTGGTCTTCCTCGAGGACGTGCTCGAGGAGCTCGTCGGCGAGGTCACCGACGCCTCCCAGCGCTGACGCCGCGCCGGGGCGGTCGAGGGGCGGGCGGCATACCTGTTCGTCCCAGATCCGAACCCAGGGTTCGCATCTGGGAAACCGAGGTTCGCAAGTGCGAACCCTGGGTTCGGATCTGGGAC
>Ga0247820_10002471_pt1 | contig 10372 bp, 10 predicted proteins | sample 13C_Glucose_Day1_2_FD_192480 | JGI IMG/M metagenome (GOLD analysis project Ga0247820, IMG submission 192480) | Soil microbial communities from agricultural site in Penn Yan, New York, United States - 13C_Glucose_Day14 | ecosystem: Environmental > Terrestrial > Soil > Agricultural land | place...
CCATGGCCAACTGGCCGACCAGCATCCAGGGATTGGGCGTCCCGACGGCGATCGTGACGTTCTCGCCCAGAAACGGAATGCTGCGCAGCGCCGAGATCTCCTTGAAGTTGAGTGACTGACCGCTCAGGAAATTGGGCAGCAACGTGGCGGTCCGCAGGACGATGACCGCCGACCCCAGCCAGGCGCGGCCGCTCTTCAGGTAGCTCTGCACGAAGCCGACCAGCGACACGGTGGCGAGCCAGACGGCCACCTGCCCCGCGCGATTCGCGGCGGCAAAGGCTTCCGGCGTCGGCGCCTGCATGAGGGAGAGTTCGCAGAACGCCAGCGCAGCGGTCGCTACGGCCAGGACCGACAGGAACAAGCTCGGCCAGGCTGTCCGGTCCTTCACCCATACCGGCATATGCACCGCAGCCAGCATGAGGCATGCGGAACCAACCATGGCCCAGACAATGGTGACCCAACTCATGAGGACTCCGCCGGTGATCAAGCCCCATTCTGGCCCACGCCGCCGTCCGGAAAGTGACACCGGGTACCGCCGAAGGCTGCGCGCTGATGGGCGGGTCCGCGCCCGCCCGGCTCGGGCAGCACCGGGATCGTGGCGCCGAACAACGCCGAGGCGAGGATCAGCAAAGTCGGCTTCCTCACGGAGCCGGGCCGGCTGAAACCCACGCCCGGCGGAGAGGGCTTCCTGTGCTGGTTGCAGCCGGACGTCCGGTGGGGCCGCTACGACAAGGTCCAGTTCGAGCGCATCCAGATCCACCTGGAGACCGGTGCGGCGCAGCGGAAGTGATGACTTGACGGGACAAGGGCCCGGGATCGGGATGCGGGCGTGCGGCATGCAAGCTGTGGGACGGACGCGACAAACGCCGCAACTCGTCGCGAGTGTGTGAAATTGCGCAGGCTTCGCAAGCGGGAGCGCCCCACAATTTCCCCATGTCCAGCCTTCACCTGCCGCTCATCTATCGCCACGCCTGGTGGCTCCCGGGCGCCTTTTCGGCACTCGCGCTGGCACTGGGAGCGGCGGCGCTGCGGCCCTCGGAGCAGGGGCTCCTGCTGACCCTCGCGATCCTGTGCGCCCTGCCCTGGACCTTCCTGCTGCTGCTGCTGGATTTCGGTCCGGGCTTCGCGGATCGCGCGGCCGTCGTCGTCTGCCTGGGGCTGATCGCGAATGCCGCGATGCTGTGGGGCTCGACGGCCCTGCTGCGGGCGCGTTTCCGCCAGCGCCGGGGGCTCGCATTGAACGCGTTCGAGGCCTGAGCGGGCGGTCGGTCGAAGGGACGCTGCCCGGCGGGCGTGGCCGGCACGGGTTTCCCCTGATCCTGCGGCATGTCGAATTCGCGCAGGCTCGTTCGACGTGCCATGGAGGGTCATCCTCGGCACTTCTGGAGAACACATCCATGACGACCAACACCGTCCGCCTGCACCGCGTGCTGCGCACCACCCCGGACAGGCTCTATCGCGCCTTCGTCGAACCCAGGGCCTTCGAGCGCTGGCTGCCACCCTTCGGATTCACCGGCCAGGTCCACGGCATGGAGGCCGTGGTCGGGGGCAGCTGGCGCATGTCCTTCACCAACTTCGGCAGTGGCAACAGCCATTCGTTCGGCGGGAAATACCTGGAACTGGTCCCGGGCCGGCGCATCGCCTACGACGCGGCCTTCGACGACCCCAATCTGCCCGGCACCATGAAGACCACCGTGACGCTGACCCCGGTGTCCTGCGGCACCGACCTGGCCATCGTGCAGGAAGGCATCCCCGATGTGATTCCGGCCGAGATGTGCTACCTGGGCTGGCAGGAGTCGCTGATCGCGCTCGCCCAGCTGGTCGAGCCGGACATTCCGGGCTGAAGAGGCCGCGTTCGGCCGGGGCCGAGGCATCCCGGCCGCCCACCCGGTGCGTCTTGTGCTCGCACGCCCAACCGGTGTACAAGCATCGAAGATCCACCCGACTGGGAAAATCGCCATGGCCGACACCAAGCCGCCCGCCGAAGGATCGGACATCGGGCTTGCCGAGATGCTCGAGAACCTCCGAAGCGAACTGCAGGCCTCGCTGGAGTCGGGCTCGAAGAAGACCGTGCAGTTCGACGTCGAGAAGGTCGAGCTCGAACTCAAGGTGGCGGTGTCGAGGAAGGCGAAAGCCGAGGGCGGCATCGCCTTCTGGGTGGTCAAGGCCGGGGCCCATGTCGAAGCCGGGCGCGACGCGGTCCACACCTTCAAGCTGACGCTCACGCCGATGGACCCGGCCACCGGGGCCCGCCTCAGGGTCTCCTCGGCCACGCGGCAGGCCCCGTCCGGAGACTGATCCCGTGGCCGGCCTCGCGCGCGAACGCCTCGTGCTCGTCAAGGCCACATCGACCGGCGCGCAAGGCGCGGCGTACAGCATCGGCACCGGGTTCCTGCTCACGGCCAGCCTGGTGCTGACCGCGAGCCATGTCGTTCCCGAGGCCGAGCTCACCGGACTCGAGGTGCGCACCGACGACCCGGCCCAGTGGCTCGCTGTCCAGCTGCAGCCCGTGTGGCGCGACGCGGCACTCGACGCCGTGCTGCTTCGCCTCGCGGCGCCCCTGGCCGAGCTGCCCGAGGTGAGCTGGGCCGAAGGCACCTTCGACGACGACGCCGTCTGGCATTCGAGCGCCTACCCGAAGGCCGGCAGCGTCGACCAGGCCGGCAAGATCGTGTGGAAGACGGTCGGACTGGGCGGCAAGCTGCAAGCGCTCGGCGGTGGCGGCCAAGGCGCGCGCGAGCTCGAGCTCACCGTGGAGGCGCCGCCGCCGGCGCAAGAATGGGCCGGCATCTCGGGCGCGCCGGTGTTCGTCGGTGACCGGCTGGCAGGCCTGGTCAAGGAGGTGCCGAAGAGCTTCCAGGGCGGTCGGCTGGCCGCCGTCCCGGCCAGCCTTCTGCTGCTGAACCACGGCTTCCGCCTCGCCCTGTCCAAACCCTGGCTCGACCCGTTGCCGGCGGGTGCCTGGGTGCTTGTGGTGGAGGCCGAAAGGAAGAAGAGCAAGACCGGCCTGGCCGACTGGGTCGACGGCGCGCTCACCAAGGACGCGAAGGCGCTGGAGGCTGCGACCGGTACCCCCTTCGAAGCTGCGGCGGTCAGGGTCCGGATCACGGACGCGCTGGAGTCGCCGGGGCGATGGCTGCGCTTCGTCAGGGCGCTGTGCCTGGCGCCGGTCGCGATCTTCGATGCCACCGGCTTCGAGCCCGCGGTCATGCTGGCGCTCGGGGTGCGCGCGGTCGTCCACCGCGGCATCACCTTGACCAGCGTGGCCGACGTACTGACGCACGACCAGCTGTCGCGGCTGCCGTTCAACATCCAGGAGACCCGGCTCATCCACCACGGCAGCGGTTATGCGCCCAAGGATGTGCGGCATCCCCTGGTCGCGATTCCGGCCGCGATCAAGCGCGGTTGGCAGGAACTCACGGCGCAGCCCGCCTACCTCGATCTGCCGGCCTACGACGCGGTGCGCTGCCCCTTTCCCTCGACCGATGCCGAGGGCCGCAGCGCGCTCGACCGGGTGCTGATGCTGTGTTCCTTCGGCAAGGAGCACGAGGACAACTGGCTGCGCCTGTCGAACGCGGTGCTGGCCCATTACCCGGACGGCGAGGTCGCCCGGATGCTCGACATGGCATCGCCGCGGCTGGTCGGCCAGGCCCTGTACGAGGGCATCCGCTGGGCGCGCACCTGCGTGGTCGACTGGACCGGCTGGCGCGCCAACGTGTTCTTCGAGTTCGGCGTCCGCCTCGCCTGCTCCGACATGGACTCGGTCGTGTTGATCGAGCAGAGCGCGCACGAAGCCGCGGCCGCCCCCGGGGCGCTGGTCCAGCTGCAACGGATGGCGGCCCTGTGGTCGCCCACGCGCTATCAGGCCGTGCCCGATGACCCGGTCGCGGATGACGAGGCGATCGCTGCGGCGCTCGGCGTGCACGACGCGATCGTGCGCCAGCAGCCCGCCCCCGTGGCCGCGACCGCGCTCCCGCACGACGCCACCTTCCGCACCTGCCGCGATCACTTCGACTGGAAGCAGGAGCACATCACGATCGCACCGCACGAGCTGTTGCGCTTCACCATCGAGTCGCCTTTCGGCAAGGACCCGCAGGCGGGCGGCCGTTCGCCGCTGCTGTACTCGGCCAATGCCGGCTACGGCAGGGATCTGGATCACAGCGTCAAGGAACGCTGGATCGCGGCCTGGTGCTACCTGTCGCAGCGACACCCGAAGGAGCGATGGGCGAGCGACCCCGCCTTGCGCGCGGCGCTGCGCAAACTGGGCAACGACGTGCTGCAGTTCGGGCTTCCTGCGCCCGCCGGCGCGCACCTCCAGGCGATGCGCGACCGGATATTCGACGTGCTCGATGAACTCGACGACCTGGACGGAGCCGCACCATGACCCCCCAACTGGAGCGCATACGCGAACTGAAGACCAGCGCCAAGAACCAGCGCGACCGCGGCATCAAGGGCTACCCCCGGGCCCTGGCCTCGCTCAGGGAGGCCATCGCACTGGGCGAGGAGGCGGTCGAGGCGCCGCTGCCGGAGCTGGCGGCCAAGAGCGCGGCGGAGCTTTGCGACTGTTTCGGGCTGACCGGCGGCATCGAGCGCCGCTGGGCCGACGAGCTCGAGGGCGAGGAGCGCACCTCGCACCTCCGGCTGGCGGTGCTGGCCTACGACGCCGGCCATGGCTACGAGAGCGATCCGCGCTACGGCATCTCCAACTCCTACAACCTGGTCAACCGGCTGATCGCGCGCTTGCTGCTGGCGCCCCAAGCCCTGGAGGCCGACGCGCCGCTGGCGCTCGACGGCGTCGCCGCGCTGCAGCTCGCGACCGAGTTCGACCGGGCCGCCGAGGTCATCCGCGATCAGGTGGCGGGCCCGCGCCGCGGCGACTACTGGGCCTGGGCCGACCTGGCCATGATCGAGGTGCTGATGCTGCGCAGCCCGCCCGAGGTGGCCTACGCGCAGTTCCTCGGCCTCGGGCCGCCCGACTTCGCGTACGTGAGCGCACTGGCGGCGCTGCGCCCGCTGGCGGCGCTGGAGATCGACGGCGCATCGGCATTGAAGGGCGCGGTCGGGTTGCTGGAGGCGCAACTGCAGCGGCTGCGTGCATGATCGGCGGTTCGCGTTCGAGGAGGCACCCATGTCATTGTTCTCACTGGCCGGCAAGGTGGCCATCGTCACGGGCTCGTCGCGCGGTATCGGCCGCGCCATCGCGCATCGGCTGGCCGAGCACGGCGCCAGGGTGGTGATCTCCTCGCGCAAGGCCGATGCCTGCGCCGAGGTCCGCGACGAGATCAACCGGGCCCAGGGCGACGGCGCCGCCATTTCCATCCCCGCCAACATTTCGTCGAAACACGAGCTCAAGCATCTGGTCGACCAGACCAACGAGCAGCTCGGACGGATCGACGTCGTGGTCTGCAACGCGGCGTCCAACCCTCATTTCGGTCCGCTCGGCAGCATCGAGGACGACCAGTTCCGCAAGATCCTCGAGAACAACGTGATCGCCAACCACTGGCTGATCCATTTCGCCGTGCCGCAGATGATCGAGCGCAAGGAAGGCTCGATCATCATCGTCTCGTCGATCGGCGGCCTGCGCGGCTCGCCGGTGATCGGTGCCTACAACATCTCGAAGGCGGCCGATTTCCAGCTGGCGCGCAATCTCGCGGTCGAGTACGGCCCTCACAACGTGCGGGTCAACTGCATCGCGCCCGGACTCATCAGGACCGACTTCGCGCGGGCGCTCTGGGACGATCCCGAGAACCTGCAGCGCCGCACCGCCAGCACGCCGCTGCGGCGCATCGGCGAGCCCGACGAGATCGCCGGGGCGGCGGTGTTCCTCGCCTCGCAGGCCGGCGCCTTCATGACCGGCCAGAGCATCGTGATCGATGGCGGGGTCACCTGTTGAAGCTTTGCCGCCGAGCGCCTCCAGCCGACCGCTCGGCTGGCCGCGACTTCGGCTGACGCCGCCTGGCTCCCCGCGGCGTCATCGTTCGACTTGTCGCCCCATGCGAGGTGTCCCATGTCCGAACACGCGATCCCCACGCTCCGCCGTCTGGCCGGCCGTGCGGCCCTGGCCGCCTGTGTCCTGGTGCTGCCATCCGCTGCCGTCGCCGAACCGATCTTCAAATGCGGCAAGACCTACACCAACCTGCCACCGGGGAGCAGCCAGTCGCAGCTCAAATCCAGCGGCTGCGTGCTGGTCGACCCCGCGGGCGGCCAGCGCAGCGCCAAGTCGCAGGACATCGCCATCGACGGAAGCCGGCAGATCACGGTGCCGATCGGCGAGGACGGCCGCTTCTGGATCCGCGGCTCGGTCAATGGCTTCCCGGTGCAGTTCGTGATCGACCAGGGCGCGACGGTGGACGCCGGCGTCGTCGTCACCGAGGACTTCGCGGCGCGCGCCAATCTGATCGGCGGTGCGCCGGCCCATGTGCAGACCCGCGGCGGCGTGATCGAGGGGCGGCGCATCCAGGGGGTTCCGGCGAGCTTCGGTCCGTTCCGGATTCCGCAGACCACGGTGGTCGTCGGGCCGCTGGGCAGCAAGTCGTCGACAGCCCTGCTCGGCCAGGATCTGCTGTCGCTGTTCGAGGTCACCGCCAACGATCGCGAGCTGACGATCGTCAGCAAGCAGGGGCAGCCTCGGTCGGCCGCCCGGTGAGCCGGACCGAGCCGTGCGCTAGGCCAGGGCCGCAGCCGACACCTGCCGGATTCCCATCGCCTCGAGCGTCTGCGCCACCGCGGCGACGGCGCCGGGAATGCCGGCCTCGCCGAAATGCCCCATGCAGCCGACGCGGAAGGTTTCCACCTGCGTCAGCTTGCCCGGATAGAGGATGTAGCCGCGCTTCTTCACTTCCTGGTAGAAGGTCTTGAAGTCGTACTTGGGATCGTCCGGTGCGTGGAAGGTCACGATGATCGGCGCCTGTATCGCCGCATCGAGGTAGGTGCGGAATCCCAGCGCAGCCAGGCCCGAGATCAACGCATCGCAGTTGCGCGCGTAGCGGCCGCCGCGAGCCTCGAGGCCGCCTTCCTCGACGTACTGCGTGATGGCCTCGTCGAGCGCCGCCACCACGTGGGTCGGCGGCGTGAAGCGCCACTGGGTCGTCCTGCCCATGTAGACCCACTGGTCGTAGAGGTCCATCGCGAGCGAATGGCAGTTGCCCTCGCACTTCTCGAGCGTGGTGCGCCTGACGATGACGAAGCCCATCCCGGGCACGCCTTCGAGGCATTTGCCCGATGCCGCGACGACCGCATCGAAGGGCGTCTTGCGCGCATCGATCTCGAGCGCGCCGAAGGAGCTCATCGCATCGACGATCAATCCGCGGCCGTGCTTCGCCACCACCAGCGCGACCTCGTGCAGCGGATTGAGGACGCCCGTCCCGGTCTCGCAGTGCACCAGCGCGACGTGCGTGATCGTCGGGTCCGCCGCCAGCGCGCGGTCCACGTCGGCCGCCGACACCTGCCGGTCCTCGGTGTAGTCGATCGTGGTCAGCTGGCGGCCGAGCACCTTGCAGATGCGCGCGATGCGCTGGCAGTAGGCCCCGTTGTTCGGCACCAGCACATGGCCGTCGCGCGGGACCACGGTGCCGATGGCCGCCTCGACCGAGAAGGTGCCGCTGCCCTGGAGCGGAACGCATTCGTGCGTGCCCTCCCCGTGCACGATGCGCAGCACCTGCTGGCGGATGCGCGCGGTGATCTGGTTGAAATCCGAATCCCACGATCCCCAGTCGCGCAGCATCGCGGCCCGGGTTCGGTCGGACGTGGTCAGCGGACCGGGCGTGAGAAGAATCGGGTGGGAGGCTTGGCTCATGGTGTCTCCAGGTGGGGGAAGATCAGACTGCGGGGGAGATGGGGGTCAGCTGCGGCGCAGTCGTCGCCAGGCTTGCGTGCGGGCGAGCATCACGCGCGTGAGCAGCGAGTAGGCGATGCAGACCACGGTCGAGGTGGCGACGATCAGGCTCGCCAGCGCAGCCGCGGGACCGATGTCGCCGGCCTCGTCCAGATGCATGATCGCGACCGAGGCGAGGATGGTCTCCGGCGAGTAGAGGAAGATCGCGCACGACAGGCTGGCCATCGAGACGACGAAGAAATAGCGGCCGATGTCCAGGATGGCAGGCAGGCAGACCGGCACCGTGACGCGCACGAAGGTCTTGAAGAAGGGCACCTTGAGCGAGGCCGACACCGCCTCGAATTCGTTGTCGATCTGCTTGAGCGCGGTGATGGCCGTGAGGTGGCTCGATGTGTAGTAGTGGACGATGGTCGAGACGATCAGGATCGTCATCGTCTGGTAGAGGAAGTTGAGCGGGTTCGCCGGGTGGTTGAAGAACAGCACGTAGCCCAGGCCCAGCACCAGGCCCGGCACCGCCATCGAGAGCACGGCCATGAGGTGCATCGCCCGCCGCATCAGGCCGAGGTTACGCGTCTTCTCGATCAGGTAGGCACCGACGAAGACGATCAGCGAGCCGCCGACCGCCGTGGAGATCGCGAGGATCAGGCTGTTGCCGTAGGCCGCCGCCATGTCGCTGTCGACCAGCGCGAAGTGATAGTGCTTGAGCGTGAAGGACAGGTCGTAGGGCCACAGCTTGATGAGCGAGGTGTAGACCGCCATGCCGATCGTGGCCAGCAGCAGCAGGCACACCACCGTGCAGAACAGCGCCAGCAGCGTGTCGCCCAGCCGGCTCGGCTTCGGGCTGTACGGAACCGAGCGGGCCGTGAGCTGCGCCTTGAGCTTGCGGCGCACCGTGTAGTCGATGGCGAAGGAAACGATCGAGGGCACCAGCAGCAGCATGCCGACCACCGCGCCCATCGAGAAGTTGTGCTGTCCGACCACCTGCTTGAAGACGTCCACCGACAGCACGTTGAAGTTGCCGCCGATCACCTTGGGCGCGCCGAAGTCGCTGACCACGTAGGTGAAGACCACCGTCGCGGCGCTGATCAGGCCGTACTTGCACGAGGGCAGCGTGATGGTCGTGAACTGGCGCCAGCCGGGCGTGCGCAGCGCCGTCGCGGCTTCGTAGAGGCGGCCGTCCGCGAGCGACAGTGCCGTGACCAGGATCATCAGCGCGTGCGGGAAGGTGTTGTAGACCTCGGCCAGGATGATCCCGGGGGCGCCGTAGATCGACGCGCCGCCGAGCAGGAACTTGAGCGCGCCCTGGTTGCCGAACCACTGCACGAAGGAGATGGCCGAGAGCAGCGAAGGCGCCAGCAGCGGGATCAGCGCGATCAGGCGGAAGGTGGCCTTGACCGGCGTCGGCAGGCAGGTGCGCGTGAGCGCATAGGCGAAGACGAAGGCCGTCGGCACCGAGATCAGCACCACCACCGTCGAGACCCAGATCGAGTTCCACATCGCCCGCAACAGGCTCGGGGTCTGGAAGTAGGTGATGAAGTGCGTCAGGCCGACGAAGCGGCCCTCCTTGTCGAGCACGGCGTTGATCAGGATCGTGAACAGCGGCGCGATCAGGAACACGAAGAGCATCGCCATCACGACGAGCAGCACGCCGCGCGCGATCAGCTCGTCGCGGCTCCAGCGCATGCCGGTGCGGCCGTGCCATGCGCGCGGCAATGGCTGGACCCGTGCCAATGTGTTCATGGGGCAACCTCCGTGCTGCGCACTGTGGTATTCGCCTTGGGAGCGGCCCGGCGGCTCATGCCTTCGCCGTCCGTTCGCAGAAGGCCCGGATGCGGTTCGAGCGCAGGGCGATGTCGATGCGGTTGCCTTCTCGGATGTCGAGGTCGTGCAGCTGGTTGAGCGAGAAGTGCAGGCCGAGGGTCTGGCCGTGCAGCGCATCGGCAGTGACTTCGGCGATGCACAGTCCGCCGAGGAACTCGACCTTGGTGACCAGCGCGTTGAGGCGATTGGGCGTCTCGGGCCCGATGTTCTCGGCGATGCGGTCTTCCGGCCGCAGGTACAGGTTGACGGCGTCGCCCGGCTCGAAGCCGCTGTCGCAGGCGTCGCACTGCAGTTCCATGTCGCCGACGCGAAAGAGCTTGCCACCCAACGCATGGCCGCGCAGCACGTTGACCTTGCCGACGAAGTCGGCGACGAAAGGCGTTGCCGGCCGCTCGTAGATGTCCATCGGCGTGCCGACCTGCTCGATGACGCCGTGGTTCATCACCACGATGCGATCGGCCATCGACAGCGCCTCCTCCTGGTCGTGCGTGACCATGATGGTCGTGATGCCGACCTGCTTCTGCAGCCGGCGGATCTCGCCGCGCAGGCGGATGCGCTCGAGGGCGTCGAGCGCCGACAGCGGTTCGTCGAGCAGCAGCAGGCCGGGCCGGGTGGCCAGCGCGCGGGCCAGCGCCACCCGCTGCTGCTGCCCGCCCGAGAGCTGGCTCGGGTACTTCTGGCCCGAGGTCGGCAGGCCCACGAGCGTGAGCAGTTCCT
>Ga0247820_10002473_pt1 | contig 10367 bp, 7 predicted proteins | sample 13C_Glucose_Day1_2_FD_192480 | JGI IMG/M metagenome (GOLD analysis project Ga0247820, IMG submission 192480) | Soil microbial communities from agricultural site in Penn Yan, New York, United States - 13C_Glucose_Day14 | ecosystem: Environmental > Terrestrial > Soil > Agricultural land | place...
GGATGAACAAGCTGGGCTGGCACTGGTGGCCCTCCCCCAACGCGATTGCCTCCCAGAAGCATGGTGAGTTCGCGCGATGTGCCCGGTGGGGCACCTGCGAGACCGGTTGTCCGGAAGGGGCGAAGTCATCCTTCGACCTCACCCATTGGCCGACCGCCATCCGGCACGGCGCCCGGCTGATCACCGGCGCCCGGGTCAGCACGATCACCGTCGACGCCAAGGGCCGCGCGGACGGCGCCGTCTACGTCGACGCCGCCGGACACGAACACCGGCAGAAGGCCCGGTTGGTCGTCGTGGCCGCGAACGGCATCGGCACCCCACGCCTGCTGCTGCTCTCCGCGCACGGCGGCGCCCCGAACGGGCTGGCGAACTCGTCCGGTCTGGTCGGCAAGCGGCTGATGCTGCACCCGAACGCCGAGGTCACCGGCATCTACGACGAGCCGCTCGACAGCTGGCTGGGGCCGGCCGGGCAGGCCATTCACTCCCTCGAATTCTACGAGACCGACCCCTCCCGCGGCTTCGTCGGCGGCGCGAAATGGCAGGTGATGCCCATCGGTGGGCCGCTGCGCGCGCTGTCGCTACACGATCGGCGCCCGTTCGCCGAAAAGTGGGGGCCTGCCGTGCACGATCGCATGGACGAAACGCTGGGCCGCGGCCTGCAGTGGGGCATCAACTCGCAGGACATGCCGGAGGAGACCAACCACGTCGATCTCGACCCGACGCTCACCGACTCGAACGGAATCCCGGCTCCGCGCGTCCGCTACCGGTTGTCGGAGAACACGAAGAAGCTCCTGCAGTTCAACCTCGAACGCGCCGTCGAGGCGCACGAGGCCGCCGGAGCGGTGCACACGGTGGCGACCGACCTGTGGCCGGAGCAGCCCGGACACCTGCTGGGCACCGCCACGATGGGCACCGACCCCGCCACGTCGGTGGTCAACGAGTGGAACATCGCGCACGACGTGCCGAACCTGGCGATCGTCGACGGCAGCGTCATGCCCACCTCGGGTGCGGTCAACCCGACCGCGACCATCACGGCACTGGCGCTGCGTGCCGCCGAACACCTCACGAACAACGCACGCTGGCAGGAGATTTCCGAATGACCCACCTGAGCGAGCAGGAACGGCAGACGCTCTGGCACATCGCCGACGTCCTCATTCCCGCCACGACGACCCGGCCCAGCCTCCGCGACGCCGACCCCGAGGGCATCTGGCTCGAGCGAGCTCTCACGGCACGCGTGGACCTGGTCGGTGCGCTGCAGGCGGAGCTGGCACTGCTGGCGACGGCCTCAGACCTCGAACCGGCAATCGTCGACCTGCACGAGAGCGACCGGGCGCGGTTCGACGTGGTGGCCACCGCGGTCAGTGGCGCCTACTACCTCGTCCCCGAGGTACGTGGCCTGATCGGTTACCCCGGTCAGCATCGCAACCCGCCCCGACTCGAGGAAGCCGCCGAGGAACTCTCCGACGAGATCTTCGAGGCAGCGATGAACTATCCCGGCTCCTACCGGCCGACACCTCGATAGCCCCCGTCACCCATCACACCTGCCTCACAGCAAAGGACTCCACCATGACCCTCTCCACGATCGGATCCGACCAGCGTTCGGTTCTCCACAAGCTCGCGGGACGAGTGGCCGGCAACTTCGTCAACGGCCGCTGGACCCCGTCGAACTCGCCGGAGACCATCACGGTGCTCGACCCGTCCACCGGCCGCGAGATCGGAACGGTCCCGGCTTCCTCCGCTGCCGACGTCGACGCAGCGGTGGCCGCCGCCCGCGCCGCGCAGCCCGGATGGGCGGCCCTCACCCCCGCCGCGCGCTCGAAATTCCTGCTCGACATCGCCACCCTGACCGAGGAGCTTCTCGAGGAGATCTCGGTCATCGAGGCCGTGGATGCGGGCAAGCCGATCACCGCGGTCCGGGACGAGGAACTGCCCGGAGTGATCGACGCGATGCGGTTCTTCGCCGGCGCCGCCCGCACCCTGCCGGCCCCCTCCAGCGGCGACTACCTCGAGGGCGTCTCCTCGATCATGCGCCGCGAACCGATCGGCGTCGCTGCAGGCATCACGCCGTGGAACTACCCGCTGCTGCAGGCGGTCGCGAAGGTGTTCCCCGCGCTGGCCACCGGCAACACCTACGTCCTCAAGCCCGCCGAGACCACTCCGTACTCGACGGCGTGGCTCGCCGAGATCATCGCCCGGGTCCTCCCGGACGGAGTGTTCAACGTCGTTTTCGGCACCGGCGCCGTCGCCGGTGACGCGCTGGCCCGGCACCCGAAGGTCGACGTGGTCTCCTTCACCGGCTCCATCGACACCGGCCGCAAGGTCGGCATCGCGGCCGCCGCCGGCGTCAAGAAAGCCATCATGGAGCTCGGCGGCAACTCCCCGGTCATCGTGTTCGGCGACGCCGACCTCGAATCCGCGCTCGATGCGATCGCGACCGGTGGGCTGTACAACACCGGTCAGGAGTGCATGTCCGCAAGCCGGGTCATCGTGCACGCGCCCCTGCTGGACGCGTTCGTCGACGGACTGAAGGAGCGGTGTAGCCGGGAGAAACTCGGTGACGTCCTCGACCCCACCACCACGGTGGGACCGATGAATTCGGCTCTGCAGCGTGACCGGGTGCTCGCCAAGATCAACGGCCGCAGCACCGGCGCCCGCGTGGTGTCCGGCGGCGAGAGCTGTGAGGGTGACGGGTTCTTCTTCCCGCCGACGATCGTCGTCGGAGTCGCCGACGACGAAGAACTGGTCCAGGAGGAGATCTTCGGGCCGGTGTTCACCGTGCAGACCTTCGAGACCGAAGAGCAGGCGATCGCGCTGGCCAACGGCACCCGGTACGGGCTGGCGTCGTCGTTGTTCACCAGCAACGTCGGTACCGCCACCCGCGTCCAGAACGCCTTGAACTTCGGCACCGTGTGGGTCAACAACCACCTGGTCTTCGCCGCGGACCTGCCCGTCAGCGGATTCGGGGCCTCGGGCATCGGCACCGAGAACGCCGAGTCCGGACTGCTCGAATACACCCGCCTCAAGCACGTCATGGTGGACAACCGCTAACCGGCCCGCCGCGACCTCGACCCCACCAACCCTCCCCTGTCCGGGCAGCGTCACTCCGCCCGGACAGGTCGGAATAAACGAAGGAATCACTGTGGCGCAGCATATTTGGGACCGCCCCGCGCAGTACATCGGGGGCCGTTACCGAGACGGAAAATCCGCCGACACGTTCGACGTGCTCGACCCGTCCACCGGTCGGACCGTCGTCACCGGCCCCCTGGCGTCGACCGAGCACGTCGACGACGCCGTCACCGCGGCCACCGGCGCCCTACCGGAATGGGCCGGCGCCACCCCGGCCCACCGCTCCGAGGTGATGACCCGGTGGGCCAGGGAACTGGAGACGATCGCCGATCAGCTCGCGACCGTCGAGTCGGCGCAGGCAGGTAAGCCGATCAAGTTGACCACCGAGTTCGACGTGCCGGGCAGCATCGACAACGTCGCATTCTTCGCCGGCGCGGCGCGCAACCTCGAAGGCAAGGCCTCGGGCGAGTACTCGGGCGATCACACCTCGAGCATCCGCCGCGAACCGATCGGTGTCGTCGGGTCGATCGCCCCGTGGAACTACCCGCTGCAGATGGCCGCGTGGAAGATCCTGCCCGCAGTGGCCGCCGGCAACACGATCGTGCTCAAACCCGCCGAGATCACCCCGCTGACCTCGTTGCTGTTCGCCGAGGCCGCCACCCGCGCCGGGATCCCGGACGGGGTGATCAACGTGATCACCGGAAGGGGCACCAGCGCGGGCAACGCACTGGTGACCCACCGGGACGTCAGCATGGTCTCGTTCACCGGATCCACACCGGTCGGACACAGCATCGCCGCCGCGGCAGCCGGCAAGCGGCTGCACCTGGAACTGGGCGGTAAGGCCCCGTTCGTCGTCTTCGACGACGCGGACCTCGACGCCGCCGTTCAGGGGGCGGTCGCCGCGTCGCTGATCAACACCGGCCAGGACTGCACCGCCGCGACCCGCGCCTACGTGCAGCGCCCGCTGTTCGATCGGTTCGTCGACGGTGTCGCTGCCGTGATGGACACCGTCCGGCTCGGTCCCACCACCGACCCGTCCACCGATCAGGGGCCGCTGGTCTCGCGCCGTCAGCAGGGGCACGTCGCCGGGTTCGTCGACCGCGCCCGCGCCGGTGGGGCCACGATCGTGCGGGGCGGGAGCATCCCGGGCGGCGACCTCGCCGACGGCTTCTACTACGAGCCCACCCTGGTCGTCGGTGCCACCCAGGACAGCGAGATCGTGCAGCAGGAGATCTTCGGCCCGGTCCTGGTCGTGCTCCCCTTCGACAGTGACGACGAGGGCATCGCTCTAGCCAACGACACCCCGTTCGGTCTCGCGGCGTCGGCGTGGACCCGGGACTTGTACCGGGCGCAACGCGCCACTCGCGATATCGCCGCCGGGTGCGTGTGGGTCAACGACCACATCCCGATCATCAGCGAGATGCCACACGGCGGATACAAGCAGTCCGGCTACGGCAAGGACATGTCGACCTACTCGCTCGACGAGTACACCAACGTCAAGCATGTGATGTCGGATATCACCGGCGTCGCCCACAAGGACTGGCACCGGACGATCTTCGGTGACCGGTAAGTCCGTCTGCCCACCGGACCCTGCGGGTACCCCGAAAGACAACCTCAGCGCGCATCGGTAGCGCCGAAAGAAGAGAGCGAACAATGCGATTCAGCCGCGTACTCAATGTGGTCAACTGCCACGCAGAAGGCGAGGTCGGCAACGTCATCGTCGGGGGCATCGGCGACGTTCCCGGCCAGACGATGTTCGACAAGCGCGTCTACCTCGAGGAGAACCTCGATCAGATCCGCCAGCTGATCCTGTTCGAGCCGCGCGGTGCCGCAGTGCAGAACGCCAACATCATCCTGCCGTCCAACCACCCCGACGCCCCGCTGGGCTACGTCATCCTCGAGTCGACGGAGTACCCGGCGATGTCGGGATCGAACACCATGTGCGTGGCGACCGTGCTGCTCGAGACGGGGATGCTGCCGATGTCCGAGCCCGTCACCGAAGTGGTCCTCGAGTCCCCGGCCGGCCTGATCAAGGTGCAGTGCGAGTGTAAGGACGGCAAGGTCGAAAACGTTCGGCTGACCAACCAGCCGGCCTTCGTCTACCACACCCAGGTGCCGCTGGAGGTCCCGGATCTGGGCAAGCTGACAGTCGACATCGCCTACGGCGGAATGACCTACGTCGTCGTCGACGCCGCCGAAGCAGGTTTCGACCTCGAGCCCTCCGAAGCCCGCGCCCTCTGCGAACTCGGCCAGCGCATCAAGCAGGCCGGCGCCGAACAGTACGAGGTCAAGCACCCCGAGAACCCGGAGATCCCCGGCATCACCCAGACGGTCTTCACCGGGCCGCTGTCCCGGCAGGCCGACGAGAACGGCGAGTATCTGACGTCGAAGAACGCCGTGGTCGTCTCCCCCGGCCGGATCGACCGGTCCCCGTGCGGCACCGGCACCTCGGCACGAGTGGCGGTCCTGCACGCCCGCGGCGAACTCGCCGTCGGCGAGCGATTCGTCCACGAATCACTGATCGGCACCAAATTCGACTCCCGCGTGGAGTCCGTGACCACCATCGGCGGGTACGACGCGGTCATCCCCAGCGTCGCCGGACGGGCCTGGATCACCGGAACCACCCAGCTCGGGCTCGACCCCAGCGATCCCTTCCCGAACGGATACACCCTGGGCGACACCTGGCTCACCGCGCTCTGAACAAACACACACGGAAGACCGAACCAGCCTGCACGCCCCCGTATTTCGGGGGCGTGCAGGCTCGTGTTATCGCAGTCCCAGTACTGCCACACAACATTTACCGGATAGCATTGCCAAAAATGGCCAGGTGAATTAACCTTAATGGCACAGTGACATGCATCACTGAGAGGTCGAGTTGAAGTCGATCCGCACACTGCGTCGATCTTCGATTCACTCGGTCAGTCCCCATCCCCGGAGGAAACATGCTAGAGACGCGCGATACGGGTAACAGCCGCGAAGTCGCCCCCCATGGAGATGACGAGCATCTCCGCGCCCTCGGTTACGAACCGAAATTCGAGCGCAAGATGAACCTGTGGGCGAACTTCGCCCTCGGCTTCATCTACCTGTCCCCGATGGTCGGCGTGGTCTCCATCTTCGCGCTGGGAATCTCCACTGCCGGACCCCCAGCGATCTTCTGGATCTTCATCGTCGGCTTCGGACAGCTGCTGGTCGCCCTGGTCTTCGGTGAGATCGTCTCCCAGTTCCCGCTCGCGGGCGGCCTGTATCAATGGGCGCGCCGGCTCTGGAACGGCCAGTACGCCTGGCTGATGTCGTGGGTCTACATCTGTGCCATCACCATCGGCATCACCACCACTGCCATGTTCAGCTCCGACTTCATCGCAAGTTTGCTGTTCGGCACCGCGGACGAGCCGTCGGTCTCGGCCACCGGGCTGCAGAAACTCGTCATCACCCTGTCGGTGCTGACCGTCTGCCTGCTGTTCAACCTCACCGGCACCAAGACCCTCGCCCGGATCTCCGTCGTCGGCCTGACCGCAGAACTCATCGGCGTCGTCGCGATCGGCCTGTACCTGCTGATCTTCGAGCGCAAGCAGCCCTTCTCGGTCTTCTTCGACACCATGGGCGCCGGAGGCGGGCAGAGTTACATCTATGCCTTCATCGGAGCATCACTGGTGGGCCTGTACATGTTCTACGGCTTCGAGGCCTGCGGCGAGGTCGCCGAGGAAACCCCCAATCCGGCCCGCGCCATTCCTCGGGCGATGGCATTGACGGTCCTCGTCGGCGGCGGTGCCGCCCTGCTCGCCTTCTCCGGATTCGTCCTCGCCTGCCCGGATCTGGCCGCCGTCGTGGCCGGGGAGGACGCCAACCCCATCCCGACGATCCTGCAGGGCAGCCTCGGCACGGTCGGTTCCAAGGCGTTCCTCGTCATTGCACTGACCTCCTTCCTGGCCGGTGTCATGGGCCAGCAGACAGCCGTCAGCCGGCTGGTGTACTCGTTCGCCCGCGACGACATGTTCCCCGGCAGCCACTTCTTCGCCCGCACCTCCTCGAGCCACATCCCGGTCAACGCACTGCTCGGTATCAACGTCGCGCCGGTGCTGCTCACGGTCTTCGTCTACTTCTTCCCCGACTCGCTGTTCCGGATCGCCGCGTTCCAGGTCATCGCCGCCTACTTTGCCTTCCAGATGGTGGTCCTGGCCGCGCTGCGGATGCGGTTCAAGGGCTGGAAGCCGGGCGGACCGTGGACCCTGGGCAAACTGGGCGTCGCCGTCAACATCGCTGCCCTGGTCTACGGCATCATCGCCATGATCATCCTGGCCCGGCCCAGTGGCGACGAGAGCCTCCCGTTCGTCGACCGCTGGATCGCGCTGATCGGGTTCTCCGTTATCACCGTCGCCGGGTTCCTCTACCTGGTGATCGCGAAGCCGGGCGCCGACTCCACCGCACCCGAAGGTGACGCCATCGAGGTCGCCGAACGGCTCCGCGCCGGTCGCGCATGAGACCAGACGGCGACGGCCACTAGGCCGAAATCCGCACGGCGGGGGACGAAGTCACGACTTCGTCCCCCGCCGTTCGGCGTGCGTCGGAGCGGACCGACGCCGCCCGCGCCGAGGCACCATGACGGTACGCACTCGGCTCACTGCGCGACATGACATGGCAAGGGCGAGACCGACTCGTGGACAGAGCACTCCAGGTCGTCCTCGACGCGATCGAGAACACACCACGGTCGATCATCTCCCGATCGGTGTGGCCGATTCAGATTCCCGCACAGCAAGAAACCCCGCCCACAACGATGATCGCCGGCCCCGTGCCGGGGCCGGCGATCATAGATACCGACGGGGGCGGGATGTCCCCGCTTACAGTGCTGCGAGGGCCTTTTCGAGCTCGCGAAGGCGAGGACCGGTCAGGGCGGCACCGGGTGCCCGCTGCGGCCCGGCGGGGTGACCGACCAGTTCCATGCCGGCCTTGACGGCCGCGGTGTATCCACCGCTGACGAGGGTGCTCATCACCGGGAACAGCGTGGCCCACAGCTTACGAGCCAGCGCGAGGTCGCTCGCCTGGATGGCGTCGTACACGGCGATCAGCTGACGCGGCACCACGTTCGCCGCACCGATGACCGAACCGGCGGCACCCTCGAGCAGGGCGGCATAGAAGAGGGTGTCCCAACCCACGAACACCGAGACCCTGTCCCCGAACTCATGGATGAGCTGCGCCGCGGCGGTGAAGTCACCGCTGGTGTCCTTGACGTATCTGACGTTGGGAACCTCGTCGATCAGTTCACCGAGGATCTGCGGGGTCAGGTTCACCCCGGTCGCGGCCGGCAGGTTGTAGGCCATCACTGGGATCGACACCGATCCGGCGACGTCCTTGTAGTAGCTCTTGACCTCTTCGATGCTGAACGGCTCGTAGTACGGCGCCACCAGCATCAGCGCGGTCGCACCCGCCTTCTCCGCGTGCTGGGACAGAGCGATCGCCTCGGCGGTGCTGGTCGCACCGGTGTGCGGCACCACCGGCACCCGCCCTGCGGTCTGCTCGAGCACCACCTCCAGCGCGCACTCGCGTTCGCCGCGGCTCAGGGCGAAGAACTCACCCGTCGAGCCCAGCGGGACGAGCCCGTGAATCCCAGATTCGATGGTGCGGTCGACCAACCGGCGCAGACCGGCCTCATCGAGATGCTGATCCTGGGTGAACGGAGTGGCGACCGCCGAGTAGACGCCCTCGAGATCTTCTGACATGGATACCTCCTGGGGAACAAGTGACCCATTAATGGTAAATGAATCTTGCCAATAACGGCAAGCATGGGATGTAATTGGGGTCACGATGAAGCCGGGCAGCGTGCCCGACGGACTGGAACGTCCCCAGGGCGCCACCGCCGCCCCCGAGCAATCCGGAGTTCGCAGATGAACGTGACCGCAGGTGAACTTGCCCCGCCCTCCTGGGCCGTGCTGTGCCGAGACCTTCTTCGCGAGATCTGTTGCAGCATGCCGATGCAGATGTCATCTCCGTTGGTACTTCCGGAAGAGGATCGGATCCGTGACTTGCCTCGCGTCAGATGAGCTCACACAACCCTCGGTACTGCTGGTGGGCGTCGGGTCGCCGAACCTGCTGAGCAAGCTCGGATCCCACGGCCTTCGGGTGTCCTGCACCGACCTCCGCGACCTGACTCCGAGCAGACTCGACGCACTGTGCCCCGATTTGATCGCCTATTTTCAACGAGAGGGGGTCGAGATCGTGTCCACGGTTCAACGGCAGCGACTCGACGGAGTCGCTGCCGGAATTTGTGTCATCAGCAGCACCGCGTCCAGCGCCGACCGCATCGCCATCCTCGATGCCGGCGCCGACGACCACGTGGTGATGCCCTGCACCGTGCCCGAACTCGCAGCGCGGTTCCGCGCCGTTCTTCGCCGTGTGCGCTGGGCACCGGTCGAGGACCTCGCCTTCCCCGCGTTGACCATCAGCCTTACCGGGAGAACCGTTCACTCCAACGGCCAATGGGTCGACGTGAGCCGACAGGAATTCAATGTTCTGGTCGTCCTTGCCAAGGAGGTCGGGCGCGTCGTTTCCCGCGAAGATCTCCTCCGCACCATCTGGGCGCTGCCGGTGTCGATGGCGGCACGGTCGAACGTGCTGAACGTGTGTATCAGTTCGCTGCGAGGCAAGCTGGAAGCCACGGGCGCTCGACGAATGATCCACACCGTACGGGGGATCGGTTACGTCTTTCGGGCGTGACAGGGGCGATCCCGGCACGAGGTCCGGGCGGTCGGGCAGTCAGGTTGCGGCGCGGCGCTAGGCCACTAGCGCGACCAGCTCTCTGCCGGGACTTGCCCCTGCGGGGCACTTGGCGGGTCGATCGCCGCGGCACCGGCGGCCCGGTGTGCGATGTGATCGTGCTGAACCAGGCGTTCGCGTCGAAGGCGGTCGCGGTGATCCGGGACGCGAATCCGAACCCGGAGAAGACCAACCCCAACCCTACGGTGGTGGGATCGCGCTGGGTCACCCGGTCCGGGCGACCGGGGCGATCTTGAGCCTGCGCTACGAAAGACGGTGCGCGGCGAGCCACGCCGAAGCCCTGGCCGGAGATGCCCGACAGAGCCAAGCATCCTGAACCACCTCAGTCAGCTCCTGCAGCGTCAGATCACCAATTCGACTTGCCCGCAGTAGCACCGACGGATGTCCGTCGAAATGCGGAGTGGTAAAGAACGGCGACGCCGGGTCTTGAACCATTGCTTGCTTGTCGGACTCGGAGGGCACCCAGAACACGATCACACCCGTATATCGTTCACCGGTACGAGGATCGAAGGCATCGGGGCGAGGCGTTCGGA